>Ga0302256_10000236_pt1 | contig 12513 bp, 8 predicted proteins | sample I_Fen_E3_4_FD_194571 | JGI IMG/M metagenome (GOLD analysis project Ga0302256, IMG submission 194571) | Peat permafrost microbial communities from Stordalen Mire near Abisko, Sweden - I_Fen_E3_4 | ecosystem: Environmental > Terrestrial > Soil > Wetlands > Permafrost | place: Sweden: Abisko...
CAGGCCCTGGAGCCCGAGCGGGTCGTCGCGGTCGTGGGTCACCAACGCGACCAGGTCGGACCTCACATCCAGTCGCTGATGCCCCAGGTCACCCTCGCCGTCCAGGAGGAGCAGAATGGCACCGGGCATGCCGTCCGGATCGCGCTCCAGGCAGCCGGTACGACGAGCGGCACGGTGCTGGTGGCCGCCGGCGACACTCCGTTGCTGCAGGGCGACAGCCTGCGCGGCTTCGCCCAGGAGCACCGCGCCGCCGACTGCGCGGTCAGCGTGCTCAGCGGCATCGTCGAGCAGCCCCACGGCTACGGCCGGATCGTCCGCAACCACGAGGGCGACGTCGAGGGGATCGTCGAGGAGAAGGACGCGACGCTCGAGCAGCGCGAGATCCGCGAGATCAGCTCCGGCATCCTCGCCTTCGACGCGGAGTTCCTGGTCGAGGCGCTCTCCCGGGTAGGCAACGACAACGCGAAGGGCGAGTACTACCTGACCGACGTCGTCGGCCTCGCCCGCGAGGCCGGGCTCGCCGTCGGCGCCTTCCCGCTGGACGACGTCATGCAGACCGAAGGCGTCAACGACCGCGTCCAGCTCGCCCAGCTCGGCCGCGAGCTCAACCGCCGCATCGTCGAGGGCTGGATGCGCGACGGGGTGACCGTGATGGACCCGGCGACCACCTGGCTCGACGCCGACGTCGTGCTCGCCCCCGACGTCACCATCCTCCCCGGCACCCAGCTCCTCGGCGCCACGGTCGTCGGCGAGAACGCCGTCGTCGGCCCCGACACCACGCTCAAGGACTGCGAGATCGGCAGCGGTGCGCGCGTCGTCCGCACGCACGGCGAGCTCGCCGTGATCGGTCCGGGCGCCAAGGTCGGCCCGTTCTCCTACCTGCGCCCCGGCACGACCCTCGGCGAGGGCGGGAAGATCGGTGCCTTCGTCGAGACCAAGAACGCCCAGATCGGCGACGGCGCCAAGGTGCCGCACCTGTCCTACGTCGGCGACGCCGAGATCGGCGCCGGCACCAACATCGGCGCGGGCACGATCTTCGCCAACTACGACGGGGTGGCCAAGCACCGTACGACCGTGGGCAAGGATGCGAGGACCGGCGCCAACAACACCTTCGTCGCCCCGGTCACGATCGGCGACGGAGCGGTGACCGGCGGTGGCACCGTCGTACGCCGTGACGTGCCGCCGGGCACGCTGGCGGTCTCCGGCGGACCCCAGCGCAACCTCGAGCGGCGCAGGCCCACGACCGAGGACACCTCGATTGGGGAAGCCGCCGACGGTGGGGGAGAATCCTGACCTGTGACCTCCAAGACCAAACGGACCACGAAGAAGCACCTGATGGTCTTCTCGGGGCGGGCGCATCCGCTCCTGGCAGCAGAGGTCGCCACTGAGCTCGAGATCGGCCTGGTGCCGATGCAGGCGTTCAACTTCGCGAACTCCGAGATCTACATCCGGTTCGACGAGTCGGTCCGCGGCTGCGACGCGTTCGTGATCCAGAGCCACACGGCGCCGATCAACGAGTGGATCATGGAGCACCTGATCATGGTCGACGCGCTGAAGCGCGCGTCCGCCAAGCGGATCACCGTCGTGATGCCCTTCTACGGCTACGCACGCCAGGACAAGAAGCACCGCGGCCGCGAGCCGATCTCGGCGCGGCTGATGGCCGACTTCTTCAAGACCGCCGGCGCCGACCGGCTGATCACCGTCGACCTCCACGCCGACCAGATCCAGGGCTTCTTCGACGGTCCGGTCGACCACCTGATGGCGCTGCCGATCCTCGCCGACTACGTCAGGGAGAAGTACGGCGACCAGCGGCTCGCCGTGGTCAGCCCCGACGCCGGCCGGATCAAGGTCGCCGAGCGCTGGTCGGCCCGTCTCGGCGGTGCGCCGCTGGCGTTCATCCACAAGAGCCGTCGTACGGACCGTCCCAACGAGACCGTGGCCAACCGCGTGGTCGGCGACGTCACGGGCCGGATCTGCGTGCTCGTCGACGACATGATCGACACCGGCGGCACGATCGTGCAGGCCGCCGAGGCGCTGATGAACGACGGTGCCGCCGGCGTGGTCATCGCCGCGACACACCCGATCATGTCCGGCCCCGCCGTCGACCGGCTCAAGAACAGCGCGGCCGCCGAGATCGTGGTGACCAACACGCTGCCCCTCTCCGACGAGCAGCAGTTCGACAAGCTCACCTGCCTGTCCATCGCGCCCCTGCTCTCGCAGGCGATCCGCGAGGTGTTCGAGGACGGCTCGGTGACCAAGATGTTCGACGGTCACGCATAGACGAGCACCACCGCAGCGAACGGCGAAGCGCGCTCGCGCGCAGGCCGCTACCCGGCTGAGCGCACCCGGAGCGCGATGTCGTAGTCGTCGACCGTGTCGCGCCAGCCGCGACGCAGGACCGTGTTGTCGGTCTGCTCCGAGGCGGCGTCGATGTCGTCGCGCAGCTGCTGCAGGCGGTCGAGCGCCATCGGCATCCGCGGGGAGGCGAAGGCGATCTCCTGGGCGAAGGCCTGACCGCGCTCGGCGACGCGGGGTGCGTCCTCGAGGTAGCGCGCGATGTACGGCGCGACCAGGTCGTCCTGGCCCGCCGTCCACAGCCCGGCCACGAGCGCCTCGAAGTCGCGGTTGGAGACACCGGGGTCGACGATCCGCTCCCAAGCCTCTGCCTTGGCGGCCGGGTCGGGACGGCTCGCCAACGCGGTGAGCGACGACTGGTGACCGCCCGAGGACCGGTCGGCGGCCGTCTCGGCCGCCACCAGGTCGGCGCCGGCGGCCCCGAGCACCACGAGCCGGCGTACGGCGAGCCACCGGGTGTCGCGGTCGACCTCGAGGCCGGGCCGTGCCTCGCCGGAGTCGAGCCAGCGGCGCAGCAGGCCGGGGTCGTCGGTGGTCCGTGCGACGCCGCGCATGGCCGACAGTGCACGGTCGGCGTCGCCGGCCTCCAGCGCGGCCGCGCACGCCTCGGCGACGATCCGCTCGGCCTCGGGGTGCGTCTCGGGTGAGGTCCACTGCGGCAGCACCTGGCGCCACAGCCTGCGCACCACGCTGTCGAACACCACCGGGTCGGTCTCGGCGGCGAGGTGGCGCCGCGCGAGGGTGAGGTAGTCGGCCAGCGGCGCCTGGCCGGTGCGGACGCGGGTCGAGGCGTTGGTCCAGGTCACCGCCCGCAGGAGCGGGTCGGGAAGCCCCGACAGGCCGTCGAGGGCGGCCTGCCACGACAGCGGGTCGAGCAGGACGGCGGCGTACGCCTCGTCCTGGGCGTTGGGCAGCACGGCCCGGCCGGCGAGCTCCGGGAGCGGCAGCGGCCCGTCGTCGTCGAGGTCGACCATGCGGGAGGCGCTCACGCGTGTCCCGTCGAGGCCGACGACGCTGAACCGGTGCGGCCGCGAGCCTTCCCGCTCCAGCACCGGTACGTCGCCGTCGCGGGTCACCCGGATCGTGTCGAAGCCGGTGGTGCGCAGGTAGGCCTCGGCCCAGCCGCGCACGTCGCGGTCGGTGACCGAGTCGAGGGCCTCGAGGTAGTCGGCGAGCTCGGCGTTGCCGAAGCGGTGCCGGGTCAGATAGACGTTCGTGCCCTTGACGAAGGTGTCCCAGCCCAGCCAGATCACCAGCTGGTGCAGGACCGAGGCGCCCTTGGCGTAGGTGATCATGTCGAAGTTGTTGAACGCCGTGTCGACGTCGACCAGGTGTTCGGCATCCTCGGCGATCGGGTGGGTGGAGCGCCGACCGTCGGCGGCGTACCCGGTCGGCTTGCGGTTCAGCGAGAAGTCGGGCCACGAGCCGAGCACACCGGCCTCGTGCGCCACGTGGTAGCCCATGAAGTCGGCGAAGGACTCGTTGAGCCAGGTGTCCTGCCACCACTTCATGGTCACGAGGTCGCCGAACCACATGTGCGCCATCTCGTGGGCGATCACCGTCGCCCGGTCGACCAGCTCGCCGGCGTCAGGTTCGTTGCGCGGGAGGTACTCGTCACGGAAGGTCACGCACCCGGCGGTCTCCATCGCGCCCCAGTTGTGTCCCGGGCCCATCACCTGGTCGTAGGAGTCGAACGGGTAGGGCTCGTCGAAGGTCCGCGTGTAGAAGTCGAAGCAGGCCTCGGTGACCTCGCGCATGTTGTCGAAGTCGCGGTCGAGCTCGGCCGCGAGAGAGGCACGGGCGTGCCAGCCGAACGGCAGCCCCGCGTGCTCCCAGGTGCGCGAGTGCCAGGGGCCGCCGCAGACGGTGAAGAGGTACGTCGAGATCGGCGGCGTCGTGGTGAACGTCCAGGTGCTGCCCTCGTGGGAGGCCAGCCGGCCGTTGCCGATCACGGTCCACTCGTCGGGGGCCAGCACGGTCAACGTCATCGGCGCCTTGAGGTCGGGCTGGTCGAAGCAGGCGAACACCCGGTGCGCCAGGTCCATCCCGGCGTACGCCGCCACGTAGGTCGCGTCGTCGGCCGGGTCGGTCACCGTGTGCATCCCGTCGCCGTCGTTCACATAGGGCATCCGGGCCTCGACGACCACCTCGTTGTGCGTCGCCAGGTCGTGAAGGGTGATCCGCTTCCCGTCGTACGACGGTGACGCGACGGGCGCGCCGTTGACGCTCAGCTGGAGGTCCGACGCGTTCGCCAGCTCGAGGAACGTCGGGGATCCGGGATCGGCGAGCTCGAAGGTCACCGTGGTGCGGCAGCCGTACGACTCGCGGGAGGTCAGGTCGAGGTCGATGAGGTAGGAGACACCCGAGACGCGGGCGGCACGGGACAGCGCTTCGGCGTAGGTCAGAGACACCCGTCCGACCCTAGGGGAAGAGCTCGCCGTCGCGAACAGAGTCGGTCCGGGCATTTCCGGCGCGCGCCTGCGATTTCACCCGTTCCGGGGATTCGTCACCCGGCGCCGGGACTGTCTAGACTTCAGCAGTTGCCTCGGCGAGGGAACCCGGCCCGTCCGGGTGTCCGTGATCGACAGGGCGGCGGCATTCCAACGCCGCGCTGACCCTGTCGCGCGGCGTTCTCTCGTTGTGGCCCACCGACATCGGTCACACCCTCACCACAGAGGGCGACCACGACGCGAGGAGCAGGACGAGATGGCTGAGAAGATCACTGCGGAGATGCGCACCGAGTTCGGCAAGGGCGCCGCCCGCCGGATCCGCCGCGAGAACAAGATCCCGGCCGTGGTCTACGGCCACGGCAACGACCCGATGCACCTGACCCTTCCGGGACACAGCACCATGATGGCGCTCAAGCACGGCGGCGCCAACGCGCTGCTCGAGCTCGACATCGAGGGCAGGCCCCAGCTCGCGCTGGCCCGTGAGATCCAGGTCGACCCGCTGCGCCGGGTGCTCGAGCACATCGACTTCGTCGCCGTCCGCAAGGGCGAGAAGGTTACCGTCGACGTGCCGGTGCACGTGATCGGCGACGCCGTGTCCGAGACCCTGGTCGTCACGGAGAACTCGACCGTGCAGGTCGAGGCCGAGGCCACCAACATCCCCGAGTACATCGAGGTCTCGGTCGAGGGCGCCGAGGTCGGCACCCAGATCCACGCCTCCGACCTCCAGCTTCCGGAGGGCACCACGTTGCTGGTCGACCCCGAGACGCTGGTCGTCAACGTGACCCAGGCGCAGAGCGCCGAGTCGCTCGAGGCCGAGCTGGCCGAGGCCGAGGCCGACGCCGGGATCACCCACGAGGCCGCCGACGAGGGCACTGCCGAGGGCGACACCGCCGGGTCCGGCTCCGCCGAGGGCGACGCTGCCCCGGCCCAGGGCGACTCCGCCGAGTGAGGCTGCCGCGCCGACCGGGGTGGCTGCGGAAGCGGCACCCCGGGTCCGGCGCGGACGCGACAGGAACCGACGACATGGCGACAGGCGACGTGTGGCTCGTCGTCGGACTCGGCAACCCGGGTCCGACGTACGCCGGCCACCGGCACAACGTCGGCTACCTCGTGACCTCCGAGCTGGCCGACCGGATGGGTGCGCCCTTCCGGGCCCACAAGTCGGGGCGCGCCGAGGTGGTCGAGGGCCGGCTCGTGCCGCCGGGTGCCGACGGACCCCGGATCGTGCTGGTCCGCGCGCGCACGTACATGAACGAGACGGGCGGTGCCGTGAAGCAGCTGGCGTCGTTCTACAAGGTCCCGATCGAGCGGATCGTGGCCGTCCACGACGAGCTCGACCTCCCCTTCGACACGATGCGCATCAAGCTCGGCGGTGGCGACAACGGCCACAACGGCGTGCGTTCGATGCGCGCGGCGCTCGGCACCGGAGACTTCTTCCGGGTCCGGATCGGGATCGGCAGGCCGACCGGCCGTCAGGACGTGTCCGACTTCGTCCTGTCGAACTACTCGGCGCTGGAGCGCAAGAGCCTGCCGTTGCAGGTCGTGACCGCCGCCGACGCCGTCGAGTCACTGGTGACCGACGGGCTCGCGGCCACCCAGGCACGCTTCAACTCCTGAGGTACCCCTGGCCCGAACAGGGGGTACTTCCTGGTCACTTGGAGTGATTTCGAGAGAATCGCGTCCGGGACTGGCGCGTTCGTTGCACTTACGGCGAGAATGGCAGTACAGCCGAGGGGGGCTTCCAACCGCCACGAGCGGATGGGCGAGAGCTGTCGGGGGACACGCTTTTGCGGCTGTGTGGCATTGCCACAAGTGGTTCGGGGGAGCCGCATGAGAAATGACATGGGTGATGCCCGTGCGTGGAGCACGGGCGTTCAGGTGACTCAGTTCGTGAGTCCACCGGTGGCCGTGCCCGGTGCGACGACGCAGTCCTTGCATGCCGTCACGCCGGGTGCCCTGGCCGCGGTGTCCGAGCCACGCTCCGAGCCGCGCGGGCTCGAGAGCCCACTGATCAGCCAGGCGATGACCGTGACGGTCCTCGGGCTGGCCGCCTCGCTCTGGCTCGGACTCTCCGTGCTCGTCACGCTCTGGCTGGCGGTGGCCTCGTTGGCCATCGTCTACCGCCGGCGTGACGCCCTGTCGCGCCACGGCCGTCCCGAGCTCGGTTCACTGGTCGGTGAGCTCGCGGTCGCCTACGCCGTGGTCGCTCTCGCGGTCGGGGCCGGGCTCACCGACAGCGGCACCCTGACGGGGTCGGCCGTCGTGCTCGCCGTGGCCGGTCTCGCGATCGCCGCTACGACGGCCCTCCGGTCCGCCGCGCGCGGCCCGGCCCGGGTCCTGGTGGTGGGTGACCGTTCCGCGATCAGCCGGGGTGCCATGCGCTGGGCGTCCGGCGACCACGTCCACGTGGTCGGAGGCCTGCTCACCGACGCCGATGCGGACGGGACCGAGCCGCGCAGCATCGCCGGCGTGCCGACCGTCCTCGGCCTCGACGACGTCGCGCACTGGGCCGAGGTCTGGAGCGCCGACCTGGTGGTCGTCTCGCCCGGCCGTGGTGTCCACGGACCTGACCTCCGGCGCCTCGGGTGGCTGCTGGAGGGATCTCCGGTCGGTCTCGCTGTCGTCGATGTCGCCGACTCCGCGGCTCCGCACCGTCTCCACGCCTCGTCGTACGGCGGCGCGACGTTCCTGCACCTCGCTGACCCGACACCCTCGGCCCTCGTCCAGGGCTGCAAGGCCGCGGTCGACCGGATCGGTGCCGCGCTGCTCCTGGCCCTGCTCTCTCCGGTGCTCGCCGTGCTCGTGGTGATGGTGCGCGTCGACTCGCGGGGGCCGGGGTTCTTCCGCCAGACGCGCGTGGGCAAGGACGGTGCATACTTCCGCATCTTCAAGCTGCGCACCATGAGCGTGCACGCCGAACGCGACCGCACCGCTCTGCTCGAGCGGAACGAGGGCTCGGGTCCTCTCTTCAAGCTCCACGACGACCCGCGGGTCACCCGGGTGGGCCATTTCCTGCGCCGTACGTCTCTGGACGAGCTTCCTCAGCTCCTGAACGTCGTGCGAGGCGAGATGTCACTGGTCGGGCCGCGGCCCGCCCTGCCCACCGAGGTGGCGGAGTACGACGACGTGGAGCTGCGTCGGCTGGCCGTCAAGCCCGGGATGACCGGGCTGTGGCAGGTCAGCGGACGCTCCAACCTGTCGTGGGAGTCCGGGCTGGCCTTCGACCTGCACTATGCCGACAACTGGCGTCTCGTGGATGACGCCCTGATCTGCCTCCGCACCGTGGACGCCGTGGTCCGCGGGAACGGGGCGTACTGACATGGGGACATCACGGCAACGCTCCATCACAGCTGCGGGCCATGAGGCCCGTGGTAGGCATCATTAGGGAACCTGTCCGGTCCGAGCCAGACCGCCAGAAGAGGCGGGCACGGGGGACTAAGTCGTCGGGGGACGACTGATCGGGCACATCAGGCCGGCATCCGCCGGCGCAGTGGGGGATAACAAGAGATGAATGAGTTCTTCACAGGGAGCGGGCACCTCGGTGCCCGTGTGGGACATCAACGCGTCGGCTGTCACCACGGAGCCGACCGATGGCAGGCTCCGGTCGCACGGCCCGAGCCGTCCGGCGAGGACGCCACGGGTGCGATCGAGGACCAGCTGCACGCGATCAGGTCGGGCCTGGCGGGGTTGGCGGGAGCGATCCACGTCCTGACCGACCAGGGGACGGCGGTCCCGGAGGCCTCGCGACGCCGGCTCGAGACGATGCTGGTGGCGGAGGTCGAGCGGCTGCAACGTCTCGTCGCCGAGCCCGGCACCGAGCAGCCCGTCGTCGAGGCCGAGCTCCTCGATCTCGACGAGGTGATCGAGGACGTCGCCCTGGCCCGCACCGCAGCCGGTGAGCAGGTGCTCTGGACACCGAGTGGTCACCGGGTGCGGGGAAGCCGCGACGAGCTGGTCGAGGTGCTCAACATCCTGCTGGTGAACGCGGCGCGCCACGCGGGCACGCCCGTCCGGATCGACGTCGTCGAGATCGGTGGCCAGGTCCACGTCAGCGTGAGCGACCGTGGGCCGGGAGTGCCCGTCGCCTTCCGCCAGGAGATCTTCGAACGCGGTGCCCGTCGCGAGGACTCGCCGGGGCAGGGCCTCGGGCTCTCGATCGCCCGCGATCTCGTCCAGGACCTCGGCGGAACCCTCGCCCTCGACGTCGAGCGCGAGCGGGGAGCTCGCTTCGAGGTCGTCCTGCCGGCGATCGAGCTGGGAGGTGCGGCATGAGCTCGCTGCCCTTCCGGGTGACCGTGGTCGACGACCACGCCCTGTTCGCCGAGGCGCTCGTGATCGCCCTGCGCGGCCAGTCGGTGGATGCCCGGAGCGTGATCCCGGAAGTCCCGACGACGACCTTCCCGCAGCTCGGCCTGGCCATCGTCAGCAGTCGTCCGAACCTCGTGCTGCTCGACCTCGACCTGGGCGTGGTCGGCGACCCCATGCGACTGCTGACGACCCTCGCGAAGGCCCACCGTTCGGTCATCGTCGTGACCGGTTCGGCCGACCGCGTACGCCGCGGCGAGGCCCTGGCGAAGGGCGCGCGGGCCGTCATCTCCAAGTCCGCGCCGTTCTCGCGCATCGTGGACGCGGTCGAGCGCGAGCGCAACGGACTCCCGGTCATGTCCCGCGCCGAGCGCGACGAGCTGATCGCCGACTACCACGCCGCCCTCGAGTCCCACCGTGAGCTGCGCGCCAAGTTCGCCCTGATGACCAGGCGCGAGGCAGAGGTTCTCGGCCAGCTGATGGCCGGGAAGCAGGTCATCGAGATCGCACGCGCCCGTGTGGTCTCCGAGTCGACGGTGCGGACCCAGGTGAAGGCGATCCTCGCCAAGCTCCAGGTGGGCTCGCAGCTGACCGCGGTGGGCCTTGCCCACGAGGTGGGTTGGATCCCGCCGACCGACGACGACGAGGTGGCCGAGGCACCCGTCCGGGTGTCTCGTCGACGTGGCAGCGCCACGCGACGTCGTACGACGTGGGCCGCCGCTGGATGATCCTCAATACCAGCGATGTCATCGCTCCGTACTGTGAGTACGTTGACGGCGAGACATCGTGTGCGGGGAGGCCTGCGCTCGACGTCGGGTGGGCCTCGCGCTCAGGTGGCAGTGACGCCACCCGAGACCGCTGACCGACCGACGTGATGGACGCCTGGGGGGGCAGACAGACATGCGCGTTGCAATGATCGGTACCAGGGGGGTGCCGGCTCGGTACGGCGGCTTCGAGACGGCGATCGAGGAGATCGGGCAGCGCCTGGTCGCCCGCGGGCACGAGGTGGTGGTCTACTGCCGCGGTGCCGAGGACCCGAGCCAGCGGACGCATCTGGGGATGGAGCTCGTCCACCTCCCCGCCGCGCGCCGCAAGACGCTCGAGACGTTGAGCCACACCGGGCTCTCGGTGGCCCACCTCGTCGCGCGAGACCGGGTCGACGCAGCGATCGTCTTCAACGCCGCCAACGCGCCGTTCGTACCGGCGCTGCGAGCCCGCGGCATCCCGGTCGCCGTCCACGTCGACGGGCTGGAGTGGAAGCGGTCGAAGTGGAAGGGCGCCGGCCGCCGTTACTACCGGGCGGTCGAGGCCATGGCGGTGCGGATGGCCGACGCGCTGATCGCCGATGCCCGTGGCATCTCCGACTACTACGCCGACGAGTTCGGGGCCCAGACGGAGCTGCTGGCCTACGGCGCTCCGGTCCAGGACGAGCCCGGCTCCACACGCGTCGAGGAGATCGGTCTCCGGCCGCACGAGTACCACCTGGTCGTGGCTCGCTTCGAGCCCGAGAACCACGTGCTCGAGATCGTCGAGGGCTACCACCGGTCCGATGCCGAGCTCCCGCTGGTCGTGGTCGGTTCGGCGCCGTACGCCGACGGCTACACAGCCCGCGTCGAAGCCGTAGCCGCCAGCGACCCGCGGATCAGGCTTCTCGGAGGCGTGTGGGACCAGGAACAGCTCGACGAGCTCTACGCCAACGCCCTGACCTACCTGCACGGCCACTCGGTCGGCGGGACGAACCCCTCGCTGCTCCGGGCCATGGGGGCAGGCACCAGCGTGATCGCCTTCGACGTGGTCTTCAACCGCGAGGTCATCGGTGTCGAGGGGGAGTACTTCCACACGGCCGACGACGTGGCGGAGCGCGTACGCAAGGCCGAGCTGACCGCCGGCGAGATGCTGCTCAAGGGCTGGTCCCTGCGTGAGCGTGCTCGTCAGCGCTACCGCTGGGACGACGTGGCGGCGGGCTACGAGGAGCTGCTCCAGCGCCTGAGCAACGGCTTCTCGACGCACGGACGGTTCAGCGGGCGCCGTCGTCCGCTGGACGCCCAGGTCTCGTGGGCCCGACCTGTGTCCGGGTTCGACTCAGGCGCCGAACCACGCACCCAGCCGCCGAGCGCCGGCGTTCCGGCCGCAGGCCTTGGCGATGTCGGCGGGCAGGGGCTGAGCAACCTGGTGCGCACGCCGCTGGACGAACGCGGTGGGGCGGAAGGTCGAGGTCACGGCCCGCTTCCCGGTGAGCTCGAGGTGTGAGGCCTCCTGCCCCGTGGCGGAGCGGAAGTCCGGGATCGTGGAGAACAGCGCGGGAGCGGCAGAACCCCGCGACCAGAGCACGAGGCGTGAGGGCGTCCGCGCGGTGCTGCGCTGGTAGGCGTTGCCGTTGGCGTGGATGTCGAGGTTCTCGGCGGTGAACCGGTGCGTGTAGTCCTGCACGCACAGCACGCAGTCGGAACCGGCGCCCGGCCTCGCCACGATGTTGTTGGCCACCGTGATGTGACGGATCACGAACGGGAGCGGGAGGTTCGGGTCGTGGTAGCTCCCGCCCGGGTTCACGTCGCGGTTGTCCTGAAGGATGGCGATGGGGCGGGCATTGCCGACGAAGGTGTTGTTCCACAGCTCGACGCTGTCGGTGTCGTTGATCTTGATGCCGTTCTCGCGGTTGCCGGCGATCACGTTGCCGGCGATGAGGGCGTGGCCGGAGATCTCGACCGAGATCCCGTGCCCGCTGTTGTCCTTCATCCGTGAGCGGATCACCTGGATGCGGTACGACGACTCGTCGAACCACAAGCCGTTGGCGTGGTTGTGGGAGAAGCGGCTGTTGGTCACCCTGACGTCGGTGGTACGGCCGATCTTGGCGCCACCGGCGGCGGGGGACTGGTTGAAGAGCTCGGTGTCGTTGTTGATCGCCGACACGTGGTCGACCCGCAGACCGGTCGCGTGGGTGGCCATGAAGCCCATCAGCCCGTTGTGACGGAACGTCACGTGGCGGAGCTTGTCGTTGGTCGACATCACGAACGCGCCGGTCGTCGACATGTCGCGCACGATCATGTGCGAGAGGACCACGCCGGGTCGCTCCACCGTGATCGCACCCATGTTCGGCACCGAGGGCGCGAAGCCGCGCACGTTGATCCCGTCCACGGTGACGCCGGGGCTCTGGATGCTCATCGCCTTGATGAGGGTGCTGGCGCGCACGTCGCGGCCCGCGGGCTTGGTGCCGACGTAGAGTCGGTTGGTCCCGTAGTCGACGTAGAAGCGACCGCGGCCGACCTCAGCCTGGGAACCCACCTGGCGTAACGAGTGCCCGTTGACGAACACCTGGTCCGGGTGGGCCGCCATCGGGTGGGCCGGGTTCACGAAGCTCCAGTTGGGGTTCGGGTTGTCCGGAGCGTTCCAGGAGAACGTGGGG
>Ga0302256_10000242_pt1 | contig 12467 bp, 7 predicted proteins | sample I_Fen_E3_4_FD_194571 | JGI IMG/M metagenome (GOLD analysis project Ga0302256, IMG submission 194571) | Peat permafrost microbial communities from Stordalen Mire near Abisko, Sweden - I_Fen_E3_4 | ecosystem: Environmental > Terrestrial > Soil > Wetlands > Permafrost | place: Sweden: Abisko...
GTCGAGCTTGATGACGGCGGTGACCCGCGGGATCGCCGAGCCACCGCTGCCATCGGCGCGGAACGACGCGACCTTGATGACGTAGTCGCCGGTCGCGAGCGGCGTCGTGAGCGCCGAGGGCATGAGTAGCACCGACTGGCCGAGCGCCGCGCGGTGGCGGACCTGGTTGCCGGTGTCGGGCCTGCCGGGATCGAAGTTGCCGAAGTACTGATCCGCCGCGTCGTTGTCCTCGCACGGTTGGTCCGCGGTCGACAGCAGCGGCGAGCACGGCTGGGTGTAGATCGTCGCGCCGATCGGCGACAGCACGCGCTGTGCGCCGACCTTCTGGGTCGGATCGTCGACGGCCATCACCAGCTCGACCGATCGGGCGACCGCGGGGACCGGCAGCAGCACCTCGGCCGCGGGCGCCGTGACCGGGATCGACCAGCTCAGCGAGCCCTGGGTCGGCAGGCAGCCCGCGAACAGCGCGCCGTTGGCATCGACGCGCGGGATCTCGACGCAGGTCTCGCCGAGCGCGCAGTCGCGCGGCTGGCGGCAGAGATCGACGCAGCGGCCGAGCGCGCAGGTCCAGTTGCGGCAGTCGGAGTCCTGGATGCACGTGTCTCCGGACAGCCGCATCCGCGCTTGCTCCAGGCAGGTGGCCTGCAGGTGATGGGTCGCCGGGTCGATCGCGGCGCCGTCGATGCGGCACGCCAGGCTCGGCGCGCAATCGACTTCGCTGCTGCACAGGTCGCCGCGCTGCCCGGTGGCCAGCTTGCAGAGCCCGTTGTCATCGCATGCATAGCCATCGCCGCAGTCGGGGGCGCGCTGGCAGCGCGGGGCACACTGGCTGGCGAAGCACTGCAGCCCGCCGCCGCAGTCGTCGTTGCCATGGCACGCCTCCCCGAGCCCGCCATTACCGCCGGGACAACCGGCGAGGCTGACGAGGAGCAGGGCGAGCGGGAGGGAACCGCGTAGCATCGTGAGCGGAGGTCCGGCGCTCCAGGGCCGCGCCGTAGCGCTATGTATATTCTGGCCGTGGCCAGGAGACCAAGCCGCGAAAGCCGTTGCCAGCGTTTTGTTGGCCCGGGTTGGTTTCGGCTGGATTTGCAGGTGGATCCGCGGATCAGCGCCTGCGGCGGAGCTCGCCGACCCGCAGCGTGACCTTCGCGGCGTCGAAGTACTCGGCGAGCGGGATGGTAAACTTCCGGCTCGCCGAGGTCAGCTCCTTCCACTGCTGGGTGTCGATCGTCGCGTGGGCATCGAGGAACGCGAGCAGGCGCGTGCGCAGCTCGGCGACCACGTCGGCGTGCATGTAGAGATCGGGCTTGATCTTGATCAGCTGGTGGGCCGCGACCAGGCGATCGAGCAACGCCTTGGCCTGGGCGTCATCGAGCCCGGTCGCGCCGGGGATCTCCTTGGGCCGCGGCGGCTGGGTGCCCCAGGCGCGGAACTGGGCGGCGAGCTTGGCCTCGGCGGCGGTCGGTGCGCCGCGCGCGGCCGGTCCCTGGGCGCGGCGGAGCCGGTCGGCGTCGCTGATGATCGCGGCCTTGCGTTCGAGCCCGGCGACGATCGCGTCGTAGCCGCGGCTGGGCAGCGCGGCTGACAGCTGGGTGCGCAGCCGCTCGCGCGCGATGCCTTCGCCCGCCGCGCCGGGCGTCGCCACCGCGGCGGTGATCCGCGCCTCGACGCTGGCCACTGCCGTGGCGTGCAGGTAGTGCGCGTGGTCGCCGCTGCCGGTGGCGAGCAGCTCACCGCTGGCGCACAGCGTGGCGAGCGCCGGCTCGAGGGCCTCGGCGGGCAGGCCGACTCGGTGGACCAGATCGGTGATGCCGAGGCCGGCGAACGCGGCTGCCTTGACGTCGAGCGCGATGCGCTGATCGAGCCGCGCGGCGGCGAGCCGGCGCACGTGCGCGGCGTGGTCGGTGGCGCGGCGTGCCCGGGGGGCCAGCACGCGGAGGATCCGGCCGCCGCCGATCGTCGTGCCGTGGGCCCGGGTCGCGACGAAGCCGCGCACGATGAAGTGGTCGCCGGGGAGCGCGGCGAGCGGCGTGGCGCGATCGATCCGGAGCTGGACCAGGCCGGTCTCGCCGGGTGCGAGCGCGCGGCGCTCGACCAGCGCCAGCGTGGCCGGCACCTGCGCCGTGCCGTGGTGCACGAGGACCTTGGTGCGCGGGCCGAGCGCGCTCGGCGCGTTCGCCAGGTGGCGCAGCTCGGCGTCGAGGATGTGCGACGCCGCGACGCGGCCCGGGTGGGCGAGCAGGTCACCCCGGGCGAGCTCGTCCACCCCGACCCCGCCGAGGTTGAGCGCGGCGCGGTGCCCGGCGACGGCCTGCGCGACCGCCGTGCCGTGGACCTCGATGCCGCGGACCCGCGCGGTCAGCCCACCGGGCACGACGACGAGCTCGTCACCGGTCGCGACGGCACCGCCCTGCACGGTGCCGGTGACCACGGTGCCGAAGCCCTTCATGGTGAACACGCGATCGATCGGCAGCCGCAGCACGCCGGCGTGCTCGCGCGGCGCGAGGTCGGCGACCGCGGCGGCGACCGCGGCGCGCAGCGCGTCGAGCCCGGCGCCGGTGCGCGCCGAGCACGCCGCGACCGGCGCGCGCTCGAGGAACGTGCCGCGGACCGCCGCGGCGATCTCGGTCCTCACCAGGGCGAGCCACGCGTCATCGACCAGGTCGCGCTTGGTCACGACCACGATGCCGCGCCGCACACCGAGCAGCTCGCAGATGTCGAGGTGCTCGCGGGTCTGCGGCATCACGCCCTCATCGGCCGCGATCACGAGCAGCACGAGGTCGAGCCCGGTGGCGCCGGCGACCATCGACTTCACGAACCGCTCGTGGCCGGGGACGTCGACCATCGCGACTCGCCGGCCCTCGAGCTCGAGCGGCGCGAACCCGAGCTCGGTCGTGATGCCGCGCGCCTTCTCGACCGCCAGCCGGTCGGTATCGATGCCGGTCAGCGCGTGGACCAGCGCGGTCTTGCCGTGATCGATGTGCCCGGCCGTGCCCAGGACGATCGGATGCGACACGGCCGTAGCGTAGCGCGGCGCGGCGTCAGGGGCGCTCGCGCAGCGCCTGCTTCAGGATCTTGCCGGTGGGGTTGCGCGGCAGCTCGGCGACGAAGGTGACGCGGCGCGGTCGCTTGTAGTCGGCCAGCTGGGCGCGGCAATAGGCGATGACCTCGGCCTCGGTGACCGCCTGGCCGGGCCGCACCACCACGAACGCGCGCAACGACTCGCCCCACGCGGGGTCGGGGACGCCGATCACCGCGGCGTCGGCGATCGCCGGGTGCGCGTGCAGGACGTCCTCGATCTCGCGGGGGTAGATGTTGACGCCGCCGGAGATCACCAGGTCGTGCTTGCGCGCGACGAGGTAGTAGTAGCCGTCGGCGTCGCGCCGGCCGAGGTCGCCGACCGAGAACCAGCCGTCGCGCATCGCGGCCTCGGTGGCGGCGGCGGCTTTGTGATAGCCGGCGATCTGCATGGCGCTGCGGACGTAGAGCTCGCCGGGCGTGCCGTCGGGGACGGCGCGCCCGGCGTCGTCGACCAGGCGGATCTCGGCGCCGCGGAGCGCGCGCCCGATCGTGCCGGGCCGCGCGGTGTGGTCGTCGGGCCCGGCGAGCGTGACGAGGCCGGTCTCGGTCGCGCCGTAGAAGTTCCATAGCACCGGGCCGAACCGGTGCATGAACTGCCGGGCGGTCTCGGTGGGCAGCGGCGCGGCCGCGCTCATCACCCAGCGCAGCGAGGCGGTGCGGCGGCCGAGCTCCAGGCCGCCGGGGAGCTCGGCGAGCCGGCGCAACATGGTCGGCACCATCAGCGTGCAGGTCACGCGCTCGCGCTCGATCACGTCGATCGCCGTCGCGGCATCGAACGCGTTCAGCACGATCAAGGTCGCGCCGAGCGCCATCATCATCATGGCGAACCCCGGCGCGGCGCTGTGGTACAGCGGGCACACCACGAGGTGGCGATCGTCGGCGCGAACGCCGAGCTGCAGCATCAGATCGGCGATCGGCTCTCCGCCGGTCGCGCGCCAGGTTCGCAGCGCACCCTTGGCGGCGCCGGTGGTGCCCGACGTGTAGACGATCGCGCCGGCGTCGCGCTCGCGGCGCGCGGTCACGGGTCGCGCGCTCGGCGCGGCCGCGAGCGCGTCCGGCCACGCGGTGAGCTCGGCGGGGCGATCCGACGGCGGGTCGCCGACGACGATCATCGCGCCTGCGCGGCCGACCTCGGCTCGCGCGGCGGTCATCGCGGCGAGCGCGTCGGCGTGGACCACCGTGACGCGCGGCGCGGCGTCGCCGAGGATGTGGGCGATCTCGCGGGCCTTGAGGTGGCTGCCGATCGAAACGATGGTCGCGCCGACTCGGCCGATCGCCAGGTGGGCGATCAGGTGCTCGCTGCCATTGGGCAGCATGACGGCGACGCGTCGGCCGGTCGCGCTGCCGTCCACGCCGCGCGCGATCAGCGCGTTGGCGAGCCGGTTGATCGCGGCGTCGAGCGCGCCCCAGGTGATGCGCTGCACGCCATGGGCGGCGTACTCGACGATGGCCTCCTTGTCGGGGTGGACCTGCGCGTAGAACGTCGCCGCGAGGTGGGGGCCGAGCGGCTGGCCGCGCGCGGCGCGGGCGACCTCGAGCAGCTGGGCCGGCCGCACCTGCGGGACGACCTGCGCCGCGTGGATCGTGCGGGCATAGAGCCACGCCCGGGCGAGCCGCTCGCGCAGCGCCTTTCCGACTTCACCGAGGTCGCGGCGCACGTGCCACTCAGCGCAATGCCGTACCCAGCAGCTGCTGGACCTCGCTGAGCCGCGCCGACGCCGGCTGGCTGCGCCCGGCGAACAGCCGCCAGGCGTTGCGGGCGCGGTCCTCGCTGTGCAGGTCGAAGTTGACGCGGCCCTCGAAGTACAGCGCGTCGGTCAACCAGTCGAGCGGCTTGCCGGTGCGCTTCTCCTGATCGAGGCCGAGCCGGGTCGCGTTGCCGAGCGCGTCGGCGGCCTGCGCGCCTCGGTTGGTATCGCGCTCGATCTGGCCGATCCGCCAGAACGCCTCGCCGCGGGGCTCGATCCTGGTCGAGGCCTCGAGCCATTGCAGCGCCACGCCGGGCTGCTGCAGCTCCTGGTAGGCCTCGCCGATCCGGAACATGACCTCCGCGTTCTTGGGGTCGATGCGATTGGCGGCGAGCAGCGGCGGCACCGCCTTGGCGGCCTCGTGGCGGAGCACGTAGAGCCGGCCTTGCCCGGCGAGCGCCAGCAGCGGTGGCGGGTCGGCCTCGGCCGCGGACAGGTACGACTTGAGCGCCAGGTCCTGGGCCTCGCGGTCGCCGGCGTCCGCGACCGCCTCCGCGGCGCGGCCGAGCGCGACGAGGTACAGCGGATCGCGATCGATCTCGATCGCGCGCTGGAACACCTGCTTGGCATCGCCGAACTTGCCGGTGGCGTACAGGCCCTCGCCCTTGAGATAGAGGCCGGCGGCGCTGCGCGGGTCGGCCTCGAGCAACCTGGCGCCCTGCTCCGCGGCCTTGGCGGGCGCGCCGTTGCGGGCGAAGTAGAGCCCGGCGCGGGTCCGCAGCTCCGGACCTGGGTCCCTGGCGGTGAGCAGCTTGGTGTAGAGCGCGCCCGCCTCGGGATCCTTGCCGAGCGCCTCGTACGCGCGGGCGAGATCGACGCCGATATCCGTGCGCGAGGCGTCGTGGGCCAGCGCGGCCTTGAGCGCCTCGAGCGCGGCCTCGTGCTTGCCGGCCCTGAGCAGCGCGCGTCCGAGCTGATACCGGGCCTCGGCGTCGTTTGGGCGGGCGTCGAGCACGCGGCGCAGCCACGGCTCGGCTTTGTCGGCGTCGCCCTGCTGCAGGTACGCCATCCCGAGCGCCATCGCGAGCCGCGGATCGCGCTCGGCCTGCGTCGCGAGCTCGCCGAGCAGCAGCTCGGAGCGACCGCGCAGCTCCTGGGCGCGCGGAGCATCCTTGGCGGCCACCGCCGCGGCGGTCATCGTCGCGAGCTTGCCGACCGCGGCCATCAGCGGCGCGAGGTCGAGATCGCCCGCGGCCGCGGCGCCCGCCATGTAGGCGTCGACCGCCGCGTCGTCTTTGCCCTGGGTCTCGAGCAGCCGCCCGGTCACCAGCTGCAGCCGCGCTTGCTCGAGCGGCGGAAGCGGCGTGGCGTGGCCCGCGAGCGCGGCGAGCCGCTGGGAGGCGAGCGTCAGGTTGCCCTGCTTGAGCTCGATCTCGGACTGCACGAGCTGCGCGGGGACGTCGTCCTTGGACAGGTTCAGCGCGACCGCGGTCAGCTCCGCCGCCGCGGCGATCTTGCCGTCGGCGAGCTCGGCCGCCGCGAGCCCGGTGGTCGCGGCGAGATCTTGCGGGATCACCGCGAGCGCCTTCTTGAACCGCTCGCGCGCGACGCTGGTGCGTCCGGCGCGTCCGGCGACGCTACCGGCGAGCGTCCAGGCGCGGGCGACCACGCGCGGATCGGCGGTCGCGATGTCCTTGCGCGCCAGGATCGCCACCAGATCGGACTCCTGCTGCTGCGCGGCCGACGGCGGCTGGGCGGCGGCCAGCCCGACCTGGGCGCCGAGGTGGTCGCGATCGAGGTCGAGCGCCGCCGCGAAGTCGCTGCGCGCGCCCTCGAGATCGGCGAGCTCGAGCTTGGCGTTGCCGCGACCGACCAGCGCCGCGAGCTTGACCCCCGCGTTCGCGGCGGCGGTGTCGAACGCCTTGACCGCGGCGGCGTGGTCGCCCTTGGCCTCGAGCGCCCAGCCGAGGTACAGCCCGAGCGCCGCATCGGTGGTCGCCTGGGCCGCGAGCGGCTGGAGCAGCGCGAGCGCGGCGTCGGGCTGATGCCCGGCGATCAGGGCGAGCGCGCGGGCGCGGCCGAGCCGTGGGTTGGCGATCCCGGCCTCGCTGGCGGTCTCGAGCAGCGCCTTGGCCTGGGCGATCTTGCTGGGAGCCGCGGTTCCGTCGGCGATCGCGCTGGCGAGCAGCGCCTCGGACGCGAGCCCCAGCGCCTCGGGGTTCGCCGCGTCGAGCTCGATCACGCGGCGGGCGGCGGCGGCGGCGCGCTGCCAGTGCGGCGGATCGCTCGCGGCGTACGATGCGCGGGCGATCGCGAGCTGCGCGGCGATCGCATCGGCCCGCTCCTCGGCGGCGACGTGGCGCTGGTAGAGCACCAGGCCGCCCGCGCCGAGCGCGACCGCGAGGACGGCGCCGCCGACCGCGAGCTTGGTGCGCCGGGCGCGCGCGACTTTGCCATCGGGGGCGTCCGCGGCGGGCGCCGGCCGAGGCCGCCGGACCGGCGCTGGACCTGCGGCCTCGCCGCCTGGCACTGCGCCCTCGAGCTCGAGCGCCGGACCAGGCTCGAACCGCGCGCCCGGTGGCGGCCCCTGGGGACCGGCTCCCTGGGGCGGCGCGGGCCTGGGCGCGGGCTCGAACCTCGATGGCGGTAGCGACGGCTTCGATAGATCCAGGTCATCGAACGCGCCGGGACTCGCGCTCGTGGGCGCGACCAGCTCGAGCGAAGGTCCAGTATCGAGCTGGAGCTCGTGATCGCCGGGGGCAGGCGGCGCGGCCCTGCCACCCGGGCGGCCGCCGCCCTGGGGCAGATCGTCGAAGAAGCCCTTGGGGGCCAGCTCGTCGGACTTCTTGACGGGTCGCCCGGGGATGTTCTCGAAGTGGCCCTGGGGCACCGGCAGCTCGGGCTTGGCCCGGTGAGGCAGCCCCGGAATGTCGTCGAAGAACCCCTGCGGCGCTGGCAGCTCGGGCCTGGCCTGGTTCGGCAAGCCGGGGATATCCTCGAAGTAGCCCTTCGGGGCGGGGACCTCGGGTGTGCTGGATGGGTGAGCCTTGACCTGCGGGAGGTCGTCGAAGAAGCCCTTGGGCGCGGGGAGACCGGGGCGCTGCTGGCGCGCGGGTTGCGGGAGGTCGTCGAAGAAGCCCTTGGGTGCGGGCAGATCGCTGACGCCGCCGCCGGTCGGGTTGGTCTTGACTTGCGGGAGGTCGTCGAAGAAGCCCTTGGGTGCGGGCAGGTCGATGTCCCCCAGCGTCGGCTCCGCGGGCTCGGCAATGCGCGGCGGTGCGGCGGGGGTCGCGGCGCGCTTGGGCGCCGGGAGATCGGCGACCTGCGGTGGACCTGCGGCGGCGCGGCTCACGGCAGGCTCGGGCGCGGGCCTGCTGCCGGCGCGCTTGGGCGCCGGGAGATCGACGATGGCCGCGGCGCCGCCCGGTCGCGGCGCGGGCAGATCGATCACGTCGTCGTACCGGTCCGCGCGGGCGTCATCGAGCGAAAGCTCCGGCGCGCCCCCCCCCGGCTTCTTGGGCGCCGGAAGGTCGATGCCGTCATCGACGCCGAGCATCGCCAGCGGATCGTCGAGATCGAGCGTCGGCGCGGTGGTCGAGAGCGCCGCGGCGCGCGGGGCCTTGGGCGCCGGGAGGTCCGGATCGAGCGCCGCGGCCAGGCCGGAGCGGCGGGCAAGCCCGCCGGCGGCGGGTCGCGGCGGCTCGGCGCCCAGCGCGCTCGTGCGCTTGGGTGCGGGGAGGTCGGAGAGCCCGACCTCGCTACCGCCGGCGGCCACGGCGGCTCGGGGCACCGACTTCGGGATCGCGGGCGGCCGTCCGGGGACCGGCGGCGGCATGGCGGGCGCCGCCGCGCCCGCGCTGATCGGGACGCGCGCCTTGCAGTCCGCGCAGGGAACGAACTTCGCACCGACCGGCACGCTGGCCTCGGGCACGCGATTGAGCGTGCCGCAGGCCGAACAAGTGGCCTCGATCATTCGGCGTGATCATACCTCGGCGCGCGGCGGCGAGGGCCCGGGCACGCGGAGCGAATCGCGCGAGGGCGCCGGCCCACCGCGGGCGCGCGCCGAGGTGTTCGGCGTACATGGTGCGCGGCAGCGTCACGGTGTCTGAGGCGCCCGCCGGGCCGGGACCTCGGGGTCGAGCTCGTCGGGCTGGCGATCGCGTTGCGCAGCTGGGTCTCGATGCGGCGCTCGAGCACCGGCAGCACGACCAGCAGCCTGGCGGTCTGCACGGGGGTGAGGATCTTTCGCAGGTCGGCAATTCGCCGATCCTCGAGCTCGGCGAAGCTGCGCTGGTTGGCGACCGCCTCGTCGATCGTCCGATCGATCGCGCGCGGATCGCGCGTCGGGTCGACGCGGCGCAGCCGGCGCTGGAGGTCGACGCGGCGCTCGAGCAGCCGGTCGGTCTCCTCGTCGAACCGCGCCAGCACCGGGAACAACCGACCGGCGGTCGCTTCGTCGAGCGACAGCTCCTCGGTCAGCGTGTAGGCGCGCATCGCGCGGATCTTCTTCTTGACCTGCGCGCGGCGCTCGGCCTTGCGATCGCGGCGCTCGGGCCGCTCGAGGGGGGCCTCCGGCGCCCCGGGTTCGCCGTTCGGGCCACGCCGGGGCTGGGCGTCGGCCGGCGCGCCGCGGCCGGTGATCCCGAGCCCGGCGACCGTGGCCAGCAGCACCGCCAGCACGCGGCGCCGCATCAGCCGCGCTTTCCGGGCCGGCCCGCGAGCCAGCGCTCCGCGCGCTCGAGCGCGTCGTCATCCAGACGGTCGACCCACGCCAGATCGGTCGCCGGCAACAGCCCGACATCCGCGGTCGCCTCGGGATCGGTCGCTGGTTGGCCGGCCTCTCCGGCCTCTCTGGCCTCTCTGGCCTCGGCTTCGTCGTCGAACCCGGCAAATCCGGTGAATCCATCGGGCGCGCCGGGGACGAGCGCGAGATCGACGTCGATCGCGGCGCCGTTGAGCCACAGCGGCACCACGTCACGTGGCTCGGCCGGGGCGGCGTCGGGCGCCGCCGCCGCACGGCCGTCATGCGCGGCGTGCGGTCGCGCCGGCACGGCTGTGGCCGCCCCGTGCGGCCACAGCGCGAGCGCCACGGCCATCGCACCCGCGAACGTCGCCGCCGGCGCGATCCACCGGAAGCGCTGCCACCACGGCCGCGGCATCGCCTCGCCGACCGCGTCGCGGATCGCGCGCGCCATCGCGGCGAAGTCCGGCTCGGCGGGTTCGCCCAGCGCCGCCGGGTCGCGCAGCCGATCGAGCAGCCGGCGCACCGCGGCCTGCTCGGCGCGGGCCCCGGGATCCTCGCCGAGCCGCGCCTCGATCTGCCGGCGCTCCTCGGACGACAGCTCGGTCACGCCGTCGACGTATGCCGCTAGCAACTCGAGCTCGTCGGCGGGGGCGCCCGGCGCTCGTCGCGAAGGCTTCGACGGCGCGCCGTCACGGCTCATGATCAGCTCCGAGGATCTCACGCAGCCGCTTCACCGCGTAGTGAAAGTTGACCTTGGCGGTGTTCTCGCTGCAGTCGGCGAGCTCGGCGACCTCGCGGAACGACAGGTCGTCGAAGATCCGCAGCTCGAGCACGAGCTTTTGCTTGGGCGGCAGCTGATCGATCGCCGCGCGCAGCTGGGCGCGATCGTCGCCCGCGCTGATCTGCGCGGGGGCGGGGTTGGCCTCGACGAGCGCATCCTCCGCGAGCTCGGTGGGCTGTTCGCGGCGGTGGTCGCGCAGCCACGACAGCGCGCAGTTGATGGCGATCCGGTACAGCCAGCTGCGCGCCGTCGCCGTCCCGCGGAACGCGGCGAGCCCGCGAAACGCGCGCACGAACGCCAGCTGGGTCACGTCGGCCGCGTCGGCGTCGCTGCGGACGTAGCGGCGGATCAGCCGCCACATCGCCTTCTGATGCCGGCGGACCAGCTGGTCGAACGCATCGCGCTCGCCGGCCTGGAACCGCGTGATGAGCTCGCGATCTGGATCCTCGGCCGTCACGTTCGACGGCCGGTCGAGCACGGGCAACCCGGCGGCGAGCGACTCCACGAGCCTACAGACCCAGCGCTTGCCAGCATGGTTAAGGCCGAGGTAGCCTGCGCCCCCAACTTATCTCGATCATTGCTAAAACGAGAAACGGAGACATGCATGCTCGACCCTGCCCGGATGGACGACGTCCTGCGCCGCGGCACCCCCGATGTTGCCACGCTCGTGGCGGCGTGGCGGAGCTCCGATGAGCGCCGCCGCAAGCTGCAGGGCGAGCTCGACTCGCTACGCCAGGCGCGCAACGCGGCGAACGAGAGGATGGCCAAGCTCGACAAGAAATCGCCCGAGTTCGCCGAGGCGCGCGACGGCATGAAGGCGCTGTCGACGCGGATCAAGGACGGCGAAGCGGAGCTCGCCAAGCTCGAGGCGCTGTCGGAGCAACACCTGATGATGATCCCGAACGCGCCGCACGCGAGCGTGCCGGTCGGCACCACCGCGGACGACAACCCCGTGCTTCACACCTGGGGCGACAAGCCGGTGTTCGACTTCCCGCCGGTCGCCCACGACGTGCTCGGGAAGGCTCTCGGCGTGCTCGACTTCGAGGGCGGCGCGCGGATCGCGGGCGGCCGGTTCACGGTGCTGCGGCGCCAGGCGTCGCGGATGAACCGCGCGCTCATCAACTACATGCTCGATCTGCACACGCAGTACGGCTACGAAGAAGCCTGGCCGCCCGCGATCGTGCGCCGCGCGTCGCTCCTTGGCACCGGCCAGCTGCCGAAGTTCGCCGAGGACGTGTTCAAGCTCGAGATCCCGGTCGGCCCCGACCACATCGCCGACAACGACCTGTTCCTGTCGCCGACCGCCGAGGTTCAGATGACGAACCTCCACATGGACCAGATCCTCGACGCCGAGACGCTGCCCCGAAAGTACAGCGCGTACGCGCCGTGCTTCCGGGCCGAAGCCGGTTCGGCCGGCCGCGATACGCGGGGCCTGATCCGCCAGCACCAGTTCGACAAGGTCGAGCTCGTCAAGGTCACGACCCCCGAGGCCAGCTACGCGGAGCTCGAGGCGCTGCGCCAGGACGCCGAGCGTGTGCTGCAGGGCCTGGGGCTGCATTACCGGGTGATCACGCTGTGCACGGGCGACCTGGGGTTCGCGGCTGCCAAGACCTACGACCTCGAGGTGTGGTTGCCAGGACAGGACGCCTACCGCGAGATCTCCTCGTGCTCCAACTGCGAGGACTTTCAGGCCCGGCGTGCCAAGATCCGCTACCGGCCCTCGGCGGGCGAGAAGACCCGGTACGCCCACACGCTCAACGGCTCGGGCCTCGCGGTCGGCCGGACCCTGGTCGCGATCTTCGAGCAGTACCAGCAGGCGGATGGCAGCATCGCCGTGCCCCCGGTGCTCCGGCCCTACATGGGCGGCCTCGAGCGGATCGCCTGACGCGCTACGCCGCGTTCGATCGCCGCCCGCGCAAGAGCTGCCCGAGCTCTTGCCTGTGTGGCCGCCCGCTTGGTACCCATGGGGAACGGCTCGCGAGATCCCTGACCACCGAAAGGCCGCTTTTCTCCGAGATCCTGCTTTACAAGCGAAACGCGATCCCTATACTGCGCCTCCTACCTCTGGGATTGACTGGAGGAGTGGCCGAGTGGTCGAAGGCAGCGGTCTTGAAAACCGCCGAGCGCAAGCTCCGGGGGTTCGAATCCCTCCTCCTCCGCTGTTGGCTTGATA
>Ga0302256_10000243_pt1 | contig 12452 bp, 9 predicted proteins | sample I_Fen_E3_4_FD_194571 | JGI IMG/M metagenome (GOLD analysis project Ga0302256, IMG submission 194571) | Peat permafrost microbial communities from Stordalen Mire near Abisko, Sweden - I_Fen_E3_4 | ecosystem: Environmental > Terrestrial > Soil > Wetlands > Permafrost | place: Sweden: Abisko...
CCTAGGCGCGGGCCGCGCGCGAGGCCAAGCGGGCCAACGCGGCGCAGGCGCTCGCCGAGATCTACACCGAGTGGGCGCCGCTGATCTGGGACGCCGATCCCGCCGACGCGATCGAGAAGCTCGAGCGCGCGGTCCACGGCGGCGGCGGCGATCCGGTGATCGCGAGCGCCGCCAAGCGCAACCTCGCGATCGCCTTGTACCGGCGCGGCTGGAAGCTCTTGCGCGATGGCAAGGGCGTGGAGGCCACGGCCGACTTCGAGCGCGCGCTCCGCGACCCGGGCGTGCTGAAGGCGACCGAGCCGCAGGCGTTCGAGTTCTCGTACGGCGTGGCGCTGATCGAGGCCGGCCGGCCGGCCGAGGCGGCCAAGCTGTTCCGCGTCCTCGCCGCGAAGGGCAACCAGGCGAGCTACCTGCGGGGCGGCTACGCGCGGTTCGGCTTGCAGCTGTTCACCGCCTACGCCAGCTACCGCAACGCCACGCTCGCCACGCGGCAGCAGGCCGCGACCGAGTTCCAGCGCCTCCTCCGCGAGCCCGGGCTCGGCGACAAGGTCCCGGAGCTGCTCGCCGCGTGCTGGGAGGCGATCGCGGTCGAACAGTGGCGCCTGGGCCAGGCCGGCGCCGCGAGGCGCGCGCTGATCGCCGCCGACAAGTACGCCACCGGCGATGCCAGGCGCCGGATCACCATGGATCGCGCGGCGCTGTCCTTGAGCAAGACCGACCTCGCCACGATGGAGGGCCTCGCCGGCAATCCGGTCGAGTCGCTCGTCAACCTCGGCATCCTCTACGATCAGCTCGGGCGGCCCCGCGATGCCTACGACGCGTGGACGCGGGCCAGGGCGCGCGGCGTCCCGCTGCGGGACCTGCAGCGCTGGATCGATGCCAAGAAGCGGATCTACGGGTACTGAGATGCAGCCCACCCTCACCAGCGCGTTCGGCGCGCTCGCCGCGGTCGCCGCGATCGCGGCGCGGGTGCCTTCCGCCACCGCCCAGCCGGCGAGCCTCACGGTCGGCATCTACGCGCCCACCGTGGAGTTCGGCGCCGCCCAGGCCCGGCTCGCCTACGTGCAAGGCCTCGCCAAGGCGATCGAGCAGGCGACCGGGCAGAAGACGCAGGCCCAGTCCTACGCGTCGATCGCCGCGCTCAAGAAAGACAACGTCGACTTCGCGATCATCGACGGGGTCTGCTACGCGACCAACCTCGGCTGGCACCTGCTCGCCACGGCGAACCTCGGCGGCGGGCCGACCCGACCCTGGGCGCTGTTCTCGAGCGCTGGCGATACGATGCAGTCGCTCAAGGGCATGAAGCTCGCGTTCATCGCGACCGGGTGCAACGACGCCGGGTTCGTCGACAACGCGATGCTCGAGTCCGAGGTCGATCCGGCGTTCTTCGGGAGCCGCACCGGCAAGCCCGACCTGACCGCGGCGATCGCCGAGGTCGCGTCGTACAAGTCGGCCCAGGCGGTGTTCGCGCCGACCGGCAGCGGCAAGGGCCTGACCAAGGTGTTCGATACCGCCGTGGTCCCCAACCCCGCGTTCGTCGAGATCGGCGGCAAGCAGCCCGCCGCGATCACCGACAAAGTCGCCGCCGCGGTGATCGGCTATGGCGGCTCCGGCGCGATCGCCGGGTGGACCCGGCCCAGCCGCGAGATCTACACCCAGCTGGCCAGCCGGCTCGGCCGCGCGGTCAAATCGGGGATCCCTGCGACCCCCGAGCCGGTCCGGATCGACGCCAGGGACGCGATGATCGACCCGCCGACGCTCAAGGACACCGCGGTGGTCGATCTCCGGCATCACTTCGTGCGGCCGTCCGGCGATCGCATGGAGTGACGCGCCAGATCCGGTCGACCGAGCTCGTCGCGGCGAGCGCGCGCGGCCGACTACTCGAGGCCGAAGTTCTTGGAGTTGGCCGAGTACTCCTTCGCCGCCGCGATCGTGTGGACGCCGACCTTGCCGTCGACGGCGACGCCGCGCGCCTGCTGGAACGTCGCCACAGTGACCGGGTCGATCACGCCGCTGTCGCCGACGAAGCCCTTGTCGCGCACCGCGACCAGGAACTGATCCACCAGATCGGGGTGCGCGGCGTTGTACCGGTGGGCCGCGGCCACGTCGATCGGCCGGGCGAGACCCCGGTTGACCTGGCACTGGACATCGACCTGGGCCAGGAACTCCGCGCCGTACCGGACCTCCACGAGGTGGCGGGCGTGCTCCTTGGTCGTGTCCTGGCAGAGCCCGATCAGGAAGGCCATGTTCTGGACGTCTTTGCCCATCAGGTGCAGCTGCGCGAGCAGGTCGGGGTGATTTTGCTGCAGCCACTCCGAGGCAGCGTGGTCCTTCTCGTACTGCGCGGTCTCGGCCCGGTCCTCGGCCGCCCACTGCTTCTCGGCCTTGGCCGCCGCGGCGGCCTTCTCCGCCGGGGACTTGCCCGCCTCCGCTTCCTGGCGGGCCGCTCGCGCCTTCTCCGCCTTGACGTGGATCAAGAGCTCGGCCTGGCGGGCCTCGCTGACCGCCTCCGCGATCGCCTCGTCGCCCATCGTGAGCTTCGCGGTCCGAAGGATCTGCGTGCGGAACGGCGACCACTCGCGGATCAGATCGGCGAGCCTCTCGATGTCGGCCTCGTTGGCGGTCAGCCGGGTGACCCGGAGCTGGAGATCGAACCGCTGCGCCCACAGCTGCTCCGTCTCATCCTGCGACGGATCGATCGGCGTGCGGGAGGCGGCAGCGGCGTGGTCCATGGCGGTCGCCATCTCCACCGCCCTGCGGATCACCCGGCCCGGCATGTTCGCCCCGGCGGCGCCGCAGATCTGCTCGTGGAACGGCGGGAACTGGCGCAGCAGGCGAGCTCGCCCTCCTGATGCGGACCGAGCTCGCGGACGCGGTGGAACAAGAAGTCGGGCAGTCCGTGGGTGGTTTCGGGCTCCGGCCGCTCCGCTTCGCCCGCTTCGTGGTCCGCGTCCTGGTGCGTCGCCTGCGTGCGTGTGCTCATCGCGGGTGCTCGGGTTGCCAGAATACACGGCCGCCGCACCCGGCTGGCCCCGCCCGCGGCTGGCAAAGCCGCACCAACCGAGGTCATCCGGTTTTGTGGCGCCGCGGCGCGGGTTACAGTCGGGGTGCACGATGGCAAAGGGAAGTAAACGCCGGGCACCGCCCGACATCCGGCCGTCCGGATCTTTCGTACTGCGGACGCCGCTGTTGCCGCGCGACACGCTCGATCGCTGGGGCGATGGGCTCCTGGCACCGGCGGCGCTGGCGGCCAGCGCCGATCGCGACCAGCTCGCCGCCGCGATCGCCGCCGATCGCGAGGTGCTGCGCGCGCGGCTGGCCGCGATCGTCGGCCGGCCGGAGGTCCGCGAGGCGATCTTCGTCGCGTCGCCGGTGCTCGAGGCGAGCATCGACGCGTGGCTCACCGATCCGACGAGCGAGGCCGGGCAGAAGACCGAGCGCAGCCTCGTGCGCTACATCTCGCGCATGGCGACCCGGCCGACGCCGTTCGGGCTGTTCGCCGGCAACACGATCGGCGCGCTCGGCGAGACCACCGAGCTCGAGCTCGCGCCGCGCGCCGGCTATCGCCGCTACACGCGGATCGACGGCGACTATCTCTCCGATCTGACCGACACGCTGGTCCGCGATCCGGCGGTCCGCCAGCGCCTGCGCTACCGACCGAACTCGAGCTTGTGCCAGGTCGCCGGCCGGCTGCGCTACGCGATGCGCCGCGAGGGCCACGGCGATCGCGGCCGCAGCTACTCGCTGGTCAGCCTCGAGCCGTCGGATTACCTGGTCGCGACGCTGTCGCGCGCGCAGCGCGGCGCCTCGCCGGCGGAGCTCGCGGCGGCGCTGTGCGAGGCGGATCCCGAGGTCACCCGCCCGGAGGCGGACGAGTTCCTGAACGAGCTGATCGACAACCAGGTGCTGGTCTCCGATCTTGCGCCGCCGGTCACCGGCGCCGAGGCGGTCGACGACATCGCGGCGCAGCTCGGCGAGCTGGTCGACGTGCCCGTGGCCGCCGCCGCCGCCGCCGCGCTGCGCGGATTTCGCGCCACGCTCGGCGAGCTCGATCGCGGCGTGACCAACGAGCCGGCGCGCTACCGCAGCGCCGCCGAGACGCTGGCCCAGCTTCCCGCCAAGCCCGAGATCCACCGGCTGTTCCAGGTCAACCTGGTCCCGGCCGCGGCGCGCGCCCAGCTCGGCGCCGACGTGATCGACGAGATCTCGCGCGCCGTGGACCTGCTGCGCAAGATCGCGCCGCCGCGCGGGCCCGATGCGCTGTCGCGGTTCCAGGACGCGTTCGTCGAGCGCTACGAGACGCGCGAGGTGCCGCTCGCCGAGGTGCTCGATGAAGAATCCGGCATCGGGTTCGCCGCGTCCCAGGCGCCGGGCGCGGCGGCGTCGCCGCTGCTCGAAGGCCTGGCGTTCCCGCCGGCGCCCGGCGAGGACACCGCCGCGTGGAGCGCGCGCACCGCGCTGCTCGCCCGCCGGATCGCGAGCGCCGCCGCGGCCGGCGCGAGCGAGCTCGTGCTCGAAGGCGCCGACCTCGAGGCGATGGCCGGCACGGCCGCGGCGCCGGTGCCCGATGCGTTCCAGGCGATGCTGGTCCTCGCGCGCACCCCCGACGGCGAGCTCCGCATCCAGCTGAGCTCGCTCAGCGGCCCGCCGGGCGCGGCGCTGCTCGGCCGGTTCTGCCACAGCGACCCGGCGATGCACGAGGTCGTGGCCCAGAACCTCGCCGCCGAGGAGGCGCTGCGGCCCCACGTCGCGTTCGCCGAGGTCGTCCACCTCGCCGACGGCCGGCTCGCCAACATCTCGGCGCGCCCGGTGCTGCGCGGCCACGAGCTGGTCTACCTCGGGCGGTCGGGGGCACCGCCAGGCCGCCAGCTCTCGATCAGCGACCTCACGATCTCGGTGCGCGATCGCCGCGTCGTGCTGCGCTCGGCGTCGCTGGGCCGCGAGATCGTGCCGCGGCTGACCAACGCCCACAACTTCGTCAACGGCGCGCTCGGCCCCTACCGGTTCCTCGCCTCGCTCCAGAGCCAGGGGCTCTCGCCGCTGTTCTTCAACCTCGGCCCGCTCGGCCAGCTGCCGTTCGTGCCGCGGATCCGGGTCGGCCGCGTCGTGCTGCGCGAGGCGAGCTGGACGTTGCGCAAGGTCGATCTCGAGCCGGTCACCGCGGCGACCGGCGCGGCGCGCCTCGAGGCGCTGGCGCGGCTGCGCGCCGCGGCCCGGCTGCCCCGCTGGGTCTGCGTCGAGGACGCCGACAACGTGCTGCCGGTCGATCTCGACAACGTGCTCGCGGTCGACAGCTTCGCCCAGCTGGTCAAGCACCGCGCCGCGCTGACCCTGACCGAGCTGTGGCCGGCGCCGTCGGAGCTGACCGTCCGCGGACCGGACGGTTCGTACGCCAACGAGATCGTCGTGCCGTTCGTCCGGGTGCCGGCCAGCCCGATCGCCCCGCTGGCCGCGCCGCCTGCGCCGGCCACCGCGCCGAGCCTGCGCCGCAGCTTCCCCCCGGGCTCCGACTGGCTCTACGCCAAGCTCTACACCGGCCACGCCACGGCCGATCAGATCCTCACCGAGGCGATCGCGCCGATCACCGCGGAGCTCCCGTGCTGGTTCTTCCTCCGCTACGGCGATCCGCAGTGGCACGTGCGGCTCCGCGTGCGCGGCGAGCCGGCCTGGCTGTGCGGCGAGGTGCTGCCCAGGCTCGCGGCCCAGACCCGCGCGATGCTCGACGACGGCCGCATGTGGCGGCTCCAGCTCGACACCTACGAGCGCGAGCTCGAGCGCTACGGCGGCCCGCTCGGCGTCGAGCTCGCCGAGCGGCTGTTCGCGGTCGACAGCGCCTGCGTGCTCGACATCCTCGGCATGCTCGCCGGCGACGCCGGCAGCGACGCCCGCTGGCGGCTGGCCCTGCGCGGCACCGACCAGCTGCTCGACGACCTCGGCTTCGACCTGCCGGCACGACTCGAGCTCATGCGCCGCATCCGCGACGCGTTCGCCCGCGAGCACCGCGCCGAGACCTCGATCGGCTTCCAGCGCGGCCTCGGCGACAAGTACCGCAAGGAGCGCGCCGCGCTCGATCCGCTGCTCGACCCCGCCCGCGACGCCGACAGCGAGCTCGCCCCGGGCCTCGAGCGCCTCGTCGCGCGCTCCACCGCCAACGCCCCGATCATCGCCGAGCTCCGCTCCGCCGCCGCCCGCGGCGCCCTCGCCGTCCCGTTGTCCGAGCTCGCCGGGAGCTACATCCACATGCACATCAACCGCCTGATCCGCTCGGCCCAGCGCGCCCACGAGCTCGTGCTCTACGACCTGCTGGTCCGGCTCTACGAGGGCAGGCTCGCCCGCGCCAGGTCGCGCTGACGATTTGCTCTCAGTTGTGGATCAGCGCGCCGTCCTTGCCGCCGATCCAGACGTGCTTTTCGTCGAGCGCGAACCCGGCGTACAGCTTGGATCCGCCTGCTGCGTCGATCGCCGCGCCGACTCCGCTCACCGTGGTCCACGTCTCGCCGCCATCCGCCGTGGTGATCGCCACCGCGAGCGACGCACCGTAGTCGAACCCGGCGAGCCAGCCGTGCAGCCCGTCGGGCGCAAAGAACCCGGCCGGGAACTCGGCCTTGCTCCGCGCGATCGCGGCGGGCAGCGGAACGTCGTGCCAGGTCACGCCGCCGTCCGTGGTGCGCTGAACATAGGGCGTGGCCTCCTGATTGCCAAACCACGTGATGCCGTGCATCCGATCGGTGAACAGCACGCCGGTCGGGCTGAAGCCGGTCAGGGGCTCGGCGACATTCAGGTTGGTGGCGAAGAAGGAATGGCCACCATCGGTGCTGATGCAGATCTGCGGATGGAAGTTATCGTCGTTCGACGTGTACACGATGAAGCTGCGGTCCGCGCTCACGCGCACGCTGTTGTTGACCGCCGGCAAGCCGGTGTTCGCGGGACCGAACTCGCACTCTCCCGGCTCGAACACCGCCGGGATCTGAGGAACCCCCGTGGGCGCCCAGATGTCCTCGTAGGTCGTCTCCGTGGGTGGCTTCGCATCGATCGACGCCGAGATGACCCCGGTGTCCGACGCGATGGTCGTCCCCGTGGGCGAGACCTGGAAGGCGAGCGCCTTCTCCAGGCCGAACATGCCGTGTTCGCGCCCCTCCGCCGTCCCGTTCAAGGCGTGCGTGAACGTCGCGCCACCATCGCTGCTCGAAACGAACTCGTAGGCATCGGTCAATGCGATGAAGCCAGTTGCCGTCGCCACGACACCGACGTAGTCCGACCCCTGCGCCTTTGCATCACTGAACGCCACCGAGCTCACCGCCGATCCGGTCGCGTGAAAGACGGCACCGCCCGAGCCATTGGAACCGTGGCCCTCCTGCGTGACGATGAGGCCCTTGTCGGGCGACTGAAAATAGATCCCCGAGACGGTATCGTCCGTGCGAAGCACGGTATCCGTCGGGTCCGTCGGGTTGACCTGGTCGATCAGCGGGACGATCGTCCAGCCCTGGACCACGTTGCCCTTGCCGGGCGCGCCACTGCCACTGCCACTGCCACTGCCGGGGTCCGACGGACCACCCGGCGGGGTGCTGTCGTTGGTGGTCGCTTTGCTGCATGCCACCACGCTCGCGAACGAACCCACCAGCGCCGATACCTGGATCCAAGAACCAAACCCCACACTCCAATAAGCTGTACGCATTGCCACGATCGCTCCTCGTCACCTGATTCAGCGGTGAACGGGCGAGTGTTTCGACCACGCGTGCGAGCGGTTGCGTGGTCCGCGACGATTTTCGCCGTGGCATGGCCAACCCGGTGAACTCATGCTGGTTTCGTGCGTGCTTCGGGCCGTCAGGGCGGCTTGCGTCGGCGCGAGGATCCGCGGATTTGCCGGGTTCGAGTCGCGATGCAACTGTAATCTTCCGCACGCGCGTGGCTCGTGACGCCGAGGCCGCCACCAGCGGCGCGCTCGCTACGGCACGACGATGCCGTAGCAAGTCAGGATCTGGCCGCTCACAGGGTCGACCAGAATACGTTCGGCCGCGCGGGCCTGAGCTCCCTGATCAACAGATTTTCGAGCACTTCGCCGGTCGTCCGCTTGAACCCGCTGAGCGCGTTCTCGCCGCCACCGTGCACAAGATGACGTCCGCACAAGTCGTTTTAGCCAAGACATTCGCGCTCAAAGACATCGCGGTCGCGTTCATGTACCTCTCGCGCGTCGCACCCGACGAGACCATCGAGCAACGTCACTACGTCGCGAAGCACCTCGCTGGCCTCGTATGACCAGTGAAGCCATGGCTTTCCGATTCCGCCATCAGCAACAGGTTGAAGCCGATCTCGGCCGTCCGCTCACCGACGCCGAACTCCAGGAAGTCCCGTCGCTCGACCAACTCACCGACGACCAGATCGCGGCGCTCGCCGTGATCCGCTCAATCAGCAACATCTCGCCGATGCTATACGTCATGGCGATCGTACCGACGGTCGGTCATTCCGAGGTGAGGAAGTTCCTGGATAGGGACCTCGAGCGAATCGCCATTGAGCGCCGGCCGCCGGACGATCTGCCGAACCAGAACTGGTTCGAACACCACGCAGGCCGACCGCTGCGGCCGATGGAGCGCGTCCGCGTCGAATCGTTCGAGAAGATGTCGCACGATCAGATTCAGCTCGCGCGCACGCTGGCACACGCGAACCTCGCGACCGGCTTTCTCTACCTCACGCGCATCGTGCCGGGAGAGTCGACCGAGCGCCGCCACGAACTCGCGAAGCATCTCGCGGAGAGCCCCTTGCCAGAGCCCTGACGCCCCCAGCGGGGCGCTCGCTACGGCATCACGATGCCGTAGCGAGTCAGGATCTGGCCGCTCAGTCCGTCGAGATCGGCGCGCGCCGAGAGGTAGTCGGTCACCGCGGAGGCGTGGCGCAGCCGGGCCTGTTCGAGCTCGTCCTGGCGGCGCAGCACGTCGAAGTTGGTCGACTTGCCGAGTTCGAACCGGTGCAGCTCGGCCGTGATGTTCTGCTGCGCCAGCTCGATCGCCTCGTCGCCCAGCGCGATGCTGGCGAGCGCCGCGCGCGCGCGCTGGACCGCCCGCGTGGCCCGCACGGCGAGCCGCGCCCGCCCGTCCTGCTCGGCGATCCGCGCGGTGGCGACGCTGGCCCGCGCCACGGCCTGACCGCCGCGCTCGGCGCGCCGCTCGATCGACTGCTGAAACGTCAGGCTGGCATCGACTTGATACCCCGGCAGATCGACGCCGCTGCGCAGCGCGCTGGTGGCGTGGCGGTCGGCGCCGGTCACGCCGCCGCTGACGTCGAGATCGAGCCGCGGCCGCGCGGCGCTGTCGGCGACGACGACGCCGATCTCGGCGGCGCGCCGGCTCGCCGCCAGGGCCGCCAGCTCGGGGCTGTGGTCGAACGCCGCGCGCACCACGGCGGTGGCGTCGAGCTCGTCGGCTGGGAGCTGGGCGGGCAACGGCTCGGTCGTGACGATGAGCGCGTCGGGGCCGATCTCGAGCCCGGCGAGCTGGCGCAGCGCGAGCGAGCGCTCGTAGACCTCTTGCTCCCCTGCGATCACGTCTTGCTTGCGGGTCGCGATCGCCTGCTGCACCGCCAGCGCCTCGCTGCGCGGCACCTTCTCGGCGCGGATCGCACCTTCGGTGTAGGCGAGCTGCTTCTGCGCGAGGTCGAGCGACGCCTTGCGGACCTCGAGCTGGCGCGCCGCGAACGCGACCTGCCAGTACGCCTGGGCCAGCGAGACCAGCAGATCGCGCGCCCGGGCCTCCTGGTTCAGCGCCGCGGCGTCGCGCTGCCGCGCGGCCTGCCGGATCGGCGCCTCGAAGGCGGCCGCCCCGCCGCCGCGCAGCAACGGCTGGTTGAGCAGCAGCTGCAGCGCCGCGAAGTAGCGATGCTGCACATCGGACTCGGGCTGGCCTCTGGTCGTCGTGTGCAGCCGGTCACCGGTCGCCGAGATTCCCAGCTGCCCGCCGGTGGCGACCCGCCGCGTGACCGAGACCCCGACGTTCGAATCGACTTCGACGAGCTCGCCCTCGGGATCGTGCTCCGGGGTGTGCTGCGCGAGCGTGCTCGCCGTGGCGCTGATCTGGGTATCTTCGATCCCCTCGGCGCGCTGCAGCGCGGCGCGCGCCGCGTCGGCGTCGATCCGGGCGCGCGCCAGCTCGGGGCTCTGACGAACCGCCACGGCGACGATCTCGGCGAGCCGCAGCTCACCAGGGGCCGCGTATGCCAGGCGCCTACATGCAACCAGGAGCAGCACGGCGATCGCTCCTCGGAGCGTGAAACGCATGAGGCGCATTGTCACCGCGCCGCCGGCCAGGAACCAAGTCGTCGAGGAGGTTTGCGTCGCAATGAACGGACCTTGCCACGCCGGGCACTCGAAATCGTCCCGTCCGTGCCCAGACCCCTGCGACTTCTCCGGAGCGCAACGCTCTCTCAGGCGAGGGTTAGAACCATTGCCGTTCCTTTCCGGGGATCACGGCCGCGTGGGCCATTTCCGCCGGGGACGTCGTGCCTCGGTCGCGACCGGATCCTCGTGATCCGTCCGCGGCTCGTTCAGGAGACGTAGTTTGCGCGACCACCGAGCATCGATCCACGGCAGCGGCCGCCCGGCCACGACGGTCCACGCGCGCTCCGCCTCGCGCGCGATGGCGCACTGCGGGTGCGCGCCCAGCGGTCACCGCACGGCGCCGCTCGGGCGCGACCTGGCCTCACCGGGAATCGAGCGCGCGCCCCGGCGCTCCACGATGAGCGCGGTTCGGGCCCCCATCACCGCCGCGGCGCGCCGCCTTGCTCTCGCGCCGTGTCGCGCTGCCTCGGGAGAATCAACATGATCGACGGACACCTGCTGGCCCCCTTCGTTCGATGCTTCCTGATGGAGGAGGGGATCGAGCATCGCACGCTGACGCCCAATACGCAGCGCAGCTATCGCGACGCGATCCAGCTGCTGCTGCGCTATCTGCAGGACCACCACGAGCTCGAGCCCGCGCAGGTCACCGTGGAGCAGGTCACCGCGAGCATCACGCACAGCTTCCTGAGTCACCTCGAGCAGCACCGCGGCAACTCGGTGTCGACCCGCAACCAGCGCTTGAAGGCGATCCAGGCGCTGTTTCAGATCATCGCGCGCCAGGCGCCGGAGCTCCGCGACCACGCGGCGCAGATCCACGCGCTGCGGCCGCGCCGCGCCGCCGCGCCCGCGCTGGCCTATCTCGACGAGGCCGAGATCGATGCGCTGCTCGGCGTGCCGGACCGGCGGACCGCGCAGGGCCGCCGCGATCACGCGCTGCTGGTGTTCCTGTACAACACCGGCGCACACGCCAGCGAGGTCGCGGAGCTGACCCTCGATGCGATCCGCCTGGATGCGCCCGCCACCGTCCGCTTCAACGGCCGGCGGGGCAAGTCGCGGATCTGTCCCTTGTGGCCGCGCACGGCAGAGATCCTGCGCGAGCTGCTCGGCGCCCGGATCGACGGCCCGGCCGATGCGCTGGTGTTTCGCAACGTGCGCGGGCAACCGATCACGAGGTTTGGCATTCACACGCTGGTCGCGCGGATCGCGGCCAAGGCGATCGAGACCGTGCCGTCCCTGCGCGCCAAGCGCGTCAGTCCCCACACGATCCGGCACACCACGGCGGTTCACTTTCTCCGCGCCGGGATCGATCTCGCGACCGTGGGCGAGTGGCTCGGCCACCTCACGACCGAGACGATGCATCGCTATGCCGAGCTCGAGCGCGACGGCGCGCGCGAGCGAGACGCCGAGATCGAGGTCCTCCGTGGCACCATGACCGCGCCGCCGGCCCGCGCGGTCGATGCGCCCCGGCCGATCCTCGCCTGGCCGTGACACTCGAGCTCACGGCGACCGGCGGCTACTCGACCGGTTCGGGTAACAGCTGCGAGATGCTGACGTCGAGCTGGCTCTGGATCAGCGCCGTCATCCGATCGAGCTCGGTGCCCGACAGCGCGAGATCCTGCGCCAGGTCGTGCCGGGTGTGGGCGAACACCGCGTCGCACGCGCGCTGGATCCACCGCGCCGCGGTCGCGCGATGCACCGAATACACCGACGCGATCTCGTCGATCGACGCGGCGTCGACGAAGCTCAGCCGCAGCACGGCGCGGAGCCTCGGCTCGAGCGCCTCGATCGCGCCGCGCAGCGCGCGCGAGAACGCGGCGGCGTACTGCTGCTTGAACAGCTCGAGCTCGGGATCGTGGGTCGAGATCGTGCCGAGCGCGCTCGACCAATCGTCGTCGGCCACCACCTCCTTGGCGCGGATCCGCGACCGCCGCATCGCCAGCGCGATCCGCACCGCCGACACGCCGACCCACGCCCGCAGCGGGCCCCGCCCGGCGTAGCCGGCGATCCGCGGCCGGGCGCCATCGCCGACGAACAGGCTCTCGCGCAGCTGCTGGAACGCCTCGTCGGCGAAATCGTCGCTCGGGTCGATCCGGCGGATCGTGCCGCGCGCCGGCGCGAGCACCTC
>Ga0302256_10000245_pt1 | contig 12405 bp, 9 predicted proteins | sample I_Fen_E3_4_FD_194571 | JGI IMG/M metagenome (GOLD analysis project Ga0302256, IMG submission 194571) | Peat permafrost microbial communities from Stordalen Mire near Abisko, Sweden - I_Fen_E3_4 | ecosystem: Environmental > Terrestrial > Soil > Wetlands > Permafrost | place: Sweden: Abisko...
CGGAGAGCCCACGGCCGCCGGTCGGCCTAGGCGAGCACGGCCTCGCCACCGGCCGGGGTGTAGTAGCGGCGGTACTCGCCCGGCGACATCGCGCAGGAACGGTAGAAGACCTTGTAGAACTGGTTCAGGTTGGTGTAGCTGACCGCCCGCGCGATCTCCGCGACCGACAGGTCCGTGCCCAGGAGGAGCCGCTTCGCCTCCGACACCCTGACCTGGGTGACGTACTCCTTGAAGCTCACGCCGGTGACGTCCTTGAACACGTGACGGACACGGGACGGGCTCACGTGCACGACCTCGGCCACGTCGTCCAGGGTGATGCTCTCGCGGCAGTGGCGGTCCACGTAGGCCAGCACCGGCCGGATCTGCTCCCGTCGGTCCGCGGCCGAGCGCACCGCCGCGGCCGCCCTGCATGCGGCGCCGCGCTCGCGGTTCACCAGCGCCAGCGCCCGCCGCAGCGTGGCGTCCGCCAGCTGCCGCTCCGCGTGGTCGTGCCGCTCCCAGGTGTCCCGGAGCTCGTGCAGGACCGGTGTCACCTCCACCGCCAGCGAGGATACCCCGCGAATCCGCGGCGACGCGGTCCGCTCGTCAACCCGGAAGGGCGCCAGGTACCCGAGGTCGAGCTCCCGGCAGCCCGGGCCCGCGATCAGCTCCGGCCGGAACAGCACGAGCAGGAGACGCAGGGATGCCCCAGGGTCCGCCAGGGCCACGTGCGGCTGCGAGTTGTCGATGAAGAAGATGTCGCCGGGCTCGGCAGGCATCGCCCGGCGGCCGAACAGGAAGGCCCCGCGGCCGTCCAGCACCAGCGCGATCTCGAGGTGGTCGTGCCAGTGCATCCGGTCGCCGTCGCCGTGCGCGGTGTACTCGATCACGGCGAGCGGGAACTCGGGCTCGAGGTCCTGCTGCCAGACGTAGACGGCCATGCACGGACGGTCGCAGCCGGGCAGCCGCATCGGACAGGGCCGTTTGGATCGATCCGGTCGGCCCCATCGGGCCGGGCAGCCGCTTCTGCCACTTCATCGACCCGCTCTGGCATTGCCGGAGTGGGGCCTGGGGGCGACGATCGAGGCCTCGAGATCTGCCCCTCCCCCTGGAGTGATCCGGTCATGGCCTTTCCCCACCTGTTCAGCCCGCTCCAGCTGGGCAACATCGAGCTCCCCAACCGCATCGTGCACGTGCCGACCGACATCAGCTCCTCGCACGCGGACGGCGAGGTGAGCGAGCGCGACATCCACCACCACGGCGACATCGCGCGCGGCGGCACCGGGTTCGTCATCGTCGGCGCGACCACCCCGGACATGAAGACCGGCCGGCCGACGGTCACCTGCCTCGTGGCAGACGGCGACAACTACGTCCCGGGTCTCGCCCGCCTGGCCGAGTCCATGCACCGGTACGGGGCGAAGTGCGCGGTCCAGCTCCAGCATCCGGGGCGCCAGTGCGCGATCCCCCGCTACAACACGCTCGGCGCCACGGACCGGATCCTCAAGCTGCCGTGGTCCGCGGGTCACGAGATCATCTACGAGAACGCCGAGGAGAAGGGCAAGGAGATCCGCGAGGCCTCGATCGCCGAGATCCTGGAGCTGGTGGACCTGTTCAGCGAGGCGGCCTGGCGCGTGAAGCAGGCCGGCTTCGACGCGGTGGAGCTGCACGCGGCCCACGGGTACCTCCTGTCGGAGTTCATGAGCCCGTACCTCAACATGCGCAACGACCGGTTCGGCGGCAGCTTCGAGAACCGGATGCGATTCCCGCTCGCGGTCATCGACTCGATCCGGAAGAAGTGCGGCAAGGGCTTCCCGGTGCTCGTCCGGTACTCCTTCGAGGAGTGGTGCGAGGGCGGCCGCGGGATGGACGAGGGAATCGAGACCGCGCGCGTCCTGGAGCAGGCCGGCTGCGCGGCGATCGACCTGTCCCAGGGGATGCAGGAGAGCCCCGGCGCCGGCTTCGACCCGATGCAGTACCCGCAGGGCTGGGCGACCTACGCCGCCGAGGCGGTGAAGAAGGTCGTGAGGATCCCGGTCATCACCAGCCACTCGCTGCGTGACCCGGACTACTGCGAGCAGATCCTGGCCGAGGGCAAGACGGACCTGGTGGGCCTGGCGCGCCAGCTGCTGGCCGATCCCTACTGGCCGGTCAAGGCGCAGTACGGGAAGGTCAGGTCGATCCGGAAGTGCATCTCCTGCCTGGGCGGCTGCTGGCAGGAGTCGCTGATGGCGAAGAAGGAGATCGCCTGCTCCATCAACGCGGCCTGTGGCAACCCGGCGTACGCGGAGATGGTGCGGACGACCAGGCCGGTGCGCGTGGCCGTCGTCGGCGGCGGGCCCGCGGGCATGGAGGCGGCCCGGATCACGACCGAGCGCGGCCACCACGTCACGCTGTTCGAGAAGCACGCGGAGCTGGGCGGCGCGATGCTGTACGTCTGCCTCGTCCCGGGCAAGGAGAAGATGCGCTGGTACCTCGACTGGATCCGGGACCAGCTGCTGGACCTCGAGGTGGACATCCGGCTCAACCACGCGCCGACGGTGGACGAGCTGCGCGGCTTCGACCTGGTCCTCAATGCGACCGGCGCCCGCTCGTACGTGCCGCCGGTCGCGGGCGATGCCTCTCGCGTGGTGCCCTTCGAGGAGGCGATGGCCTGCCCGAAGATCGCCTGCGAGTGCCACCCGGGCGGCCGGAAGATGCGCAAGCTCGGCGCCCGCGTGCTGCTCTGGGGCGACAGCTACGCCGCCACGGACACGGCGGCGTTCCTCGCGGACATCGGCAGGCGGGTCACGATCGTGACCGAGAACCGGGAGTTCGCGGCGGACTGCGAGGTCATCCACATGTACGTCCTTCGCAAGCGGTTCGCGCAGGGCGACGCCGAGGTCCTGCACTCCCGGCCCTACAAGCACCCCGTGACCGTGATCACGAGCACGACCGTGGCGGAGATCCGCGAGGGTTCCGTGGTCCTCCAGGACAACGCGTTCGGGCGGACGGTCGTCGAGGTCGACGACGTCGTGACCTGCCACACGCGATCGGACACGGCGCTCTTCGCGGAGCTGCGGGCCGCGGGCGTGCGGGTGCTCAACGTGGGCGACTCGGTGGCGCCCCGGAACCTGTACCACGCGGTCAAGGAAGGGTCCGCCTTCGGGCTGGCCGTGGACGAGCACCTGCTGTTCAACTCGAACGGCGCGATCCTGAACGAGCTGCCGGCGGACGTCCTCGCGCAGCTGACTCGGGACGAGGGGCCGTCCTACACGGCGAAGCGGATGGCCGAGCTGGCCGTCGCCGCAGGGCCCGGCACCAGGTAGAACGCTCCGACCGAAGGGGCCGGCTCTCTCCCCCCAGGGCCGGCCCCTTCGGATTCTCCGGGGATCCCGGTCCCCTGGGTTCAAGCGGGGCTGAGCCACTCCCCCGCGCGTGCGACCCGTCGCACCTGGTAGTCATCGTCCAGCTCCACGAGATCCGCCCGCCGGCCGACCTCGATCCGTCCGCGGTCGGCCACGCCCAGGAGCGCCGCCGGGCTGGACGAGGCCGCCGCGACGGCGACCGGGAGCGGGACTCCCTCGCGGGCGAGGTTGCGGACCGCCATGTTGATGGCGATGACCGACCCGGCCAGGGTGTCGGTGCCCGTGAGGGTCACCCGGCCGTCGCGCACCACGACGTCCAGGCCCCCGATCGACCCCGGCCCATCGCCCGTGCCGGCCAGTGACATCGCGTCGCTGACGAGGATGAGGCGGCCGGCCGGCTTGCAGCGCAGGATGATCGGCCACAGGGCTCGATGGACGTGGAACCCGTCCGCGACAAGCTCGACGTACGCGTCGTCGTCCGTGAGAGCCGCGACGGCGAGGCCGGGGAGGCGGTGGTCGACGCCGGTCATGGCGTTGAACAGGTGCGTCGTGGTCTTGGCGGTCGTGGTCCCGGCGGCGCGAAAGCCGGCCCGGGCCTCGTCCAGGGTGGCAGCGGAGTGGCCCATGGACGGGACGATCCCCAGGCCGGCCAGCCGCTCGATGAGCGCCAGGGCCCCGGGCAGCTCGGGGGCGATCGTCATGATCCGCAGCCCGTCCAGCGAGGCGTCCACGACGCCCGGGTCGATGTTCGCCGGCGTGCGCAGCAGGGCGGGGTCGTGGGCGCCCTTGCGGGCCGGGGCGATGAACGGACCCTCGAGATTGAAACCGAGCGGCTCCGCCCCGTCGGCCGGCGCCACGGGCATCCACTCGCGCACCCGGGCCGCGAAGCGCGGGATCTCCTGCTCGGGCAGCGACGGCGCGGTCGGCAGGAAGGAGGTGATCCCCTGGCGGAGCAGGGCCCGGGCCATCCCCGACAGGGCCTCGGCGTCACCGGTGCAGTCGTGGCCGCCCCAGCCGTGGACGTGGACGTCGATGAGACCGGGGGCCAGGAGCGGTCCTGCGGCCCACGCCGCGTTCCCGGGATCGATCACCACGTCCGCGATCCAGCCGTCTTCGACGACCAGGCGGCCGGGAACCACGTCGTCCGCCAGCACGAGCCGTCCCTCGACGACCTCACGCATGGTCTGCCTCCTTCAGCGCGGCCCACATGGCGAGGATGTTCTCGGCAGGCACGTTGGGCTGGATGTTGTGGACGGCCGCGAACACGAACCCGCCGCCCGCGCGCAGGTCGTCCACTCGCCGCAGCACCTCCGTCCGAACCTCGTCCGGCGTGCCGCCCCCGAGGACCCGCTGCGTGTCCACGCCGCCGCCCCAGAAGACGATGTCGCGGCCGAACTCGCGCTTGAGCTCCGCGCTGTCCATCCCGGTCGCCGAGACCTGGACCGGGTTGAGGATGTCAACGCCGATCTCGATCAGGTCCGGGACCAGCTCCCGGACCGCGCCGCAGCTGTGGAAGAACACCTTGGCGGACGTCCGCGAGTGGATGAACGAGAACAGCTCGCGCTGGAGCGGCTTCACGAGCGCCCGGTACGTCGCGGGCGCGAACAGCGGCCGGTCCTGGCCTCCCAGGTCGTCCGCCTCGCCGATGACGTCCACGCCGTCGCCGAGCTCCGCCAGCGCCCGGTCCCAGAAGGCGAGCTTGATCTCGAGGATCTTCTCCATGACCTGCCGGGCGCGGTCGGGCTCCGCGGCCAGGTCCATGTAGCCGTCCTCGAACCCGCGCATCTTGAACAGGCCCTCGGAGAGGCCCCCGCAGATCGAGCCGACGAGGACCGCGCGCCCCTCCTCGTCGACGATCCGCCTCGCGGCCGCCGCGAGACCGGCGTATCGCGCCGGGTCGGTGGGATCGGGCCACGGGAACGCATCGATCGCCGCCGCGTCAACGTCGCCGCCGAGCGGCGACCCGAACGTGTCGAAGTACATCCCGCCGTCCAGCGGCATGCGCCGCCCGGCGCCCCACTCGTCCCGGAACGAGACGTACCCGTCCGCCTCGACCATCTCACGGCTGTAGGCGGACGCCGGCCGCGGCCCGATGACGCGCACGTCGCAGCCGAGGAGGTCCATCACGTCCGTGTCGACCTCGGCCAGCTGCTGGGTCAGGTCCCCGACACGGATCTCCGCGGGCGGCAGGCCGAGGGCGTCCCGGAGGCCCGCGTAGGCCCGGATGTGGATCCCGGTCATCCGGGAGCCGCCAAGGTCGAACGGGATCCGGTCGGGCTCGCGATGGTCGAGCGTCGCGCGGACGCGTTCGCGCGACGACATGGCGGCCTGCGTCATCGGAGCTCCGGCAGGCTCGCCGCCGCCACCGCCTGGCCGTGACGCTTCTGGCGCTCGTCGGCGAGGTGGAACCTGATCCCCTCCGCCGCCTCCGGGTCCTCGGCCGCGAGCACGGCCCGTGCGGTCTCGATGACCGCGTCCCCGCCGGCGCCGGTCATGACGCGTCCCAGCAGCAACAGGTGGTCCAGGTCGTACTCCTCCCGGTAGGTCATCAGCGCGTACCCGAGGTAGCTGCCGACCGTGCGATAGACGAGCGCTGCGCGCGGATCGGCCGCGGCCATCAGGTCCTGCAGGTGGACGAGCCGCTCCGGGAGGGGTGTCGAGCCGTCGACGTCGATGCCGGCCGACCCCATCAGGCGCGCCGTGGCCTGCTGCGAGAAGTACTGGACGCCGCAGCCGCGATCGCCCGACCACTCGTCGACCGGCGCGTCCGGCGAATCGTCGATCGGCGCGAACGCAAGCTCGTCGATGCGCGACGTCAGGCGCCCCTGGCGGTCCACGTACCCCGCGGCCTGGCTTGATCCCATCGCGATCCCGAGCAGCCCTCCCGAGCCCGCCATCATCGAGCCTGCCAGCGCGGTCACCTCACCGTCGTTCACGACCACGAAAGGGATGTCTCCCCAGGCCTGCCGGAGCTCGCGGAAGAGCCCCCGCACGCGCGCCTCGAACGCCTCCGGCGGGACGGCCCGGAACAGCGATGCGGCCCGGACCTCGTTGTCCACGTAGGCGCCCGCCGAGCTGCCGCCGATGGCATCCACGCGCGGCATGTGGGCCGCGGCGCGGCGCAGCGAGTCCATCACCTCGTCGAAGTGCCACTGTGGATCCGCGTGCCGGGAAGGGTCCCAGAGGATCTCCTCGCTGAACACGACCTCGCCGTCGATCACGGCGGCCGCCTTGCGATCGCTTGCGCCGAGGTCGAAGCCGATCCGGCACCCGTCGAGGTGTCGGCCCAGGGCGACGGCGGCCTCGCGCTCGGGCGGGAAGTCGGCCTCCGGGACAGGCACGACCTCGAACGGCGTGCCGAACAGCTGCGGGCCCATGAAAGCGGCGTCGAACATGCCGGCAGGGTCGGCCGCGTAGTGCCGGGTGAGGAAGGTGACGAGCGACGGGGGCCCGTCGACGTACAGGCGCGACCCGCCACGCGACCACAGGAGGAACTTGCACAGCCGCTCCACGGCGCGGTGGGAGGCGGCCTCGCGGGGATGGCCCGTCGGGTAGACGTGCGTCTCGCGGCGCCACGCGGAGCCGGCCGGCTGCTCGACGGCCAGCGCCACGCGGATCCCGGCGCCACCGGCCCCGATGTCGGCGTCCAGGGCGGCTCGTGCCAGGGCCAGGGGCCGGAACCGGGCGTCGAGCGGCGGCGGCAGGCGGAGCCCGCGCGCCGGCAGGTCCCTGCTCACCCTGCGCCGTCCGGGACGGCGTCCGGCGCGCCGTCGTCCACGTCGAAGCGCACGTCCAGCGCATACCGGTTGCCCGGGTACCGCGACTCGGTCGCCTCGACGTTGCGGCCCTGGACGTCCGCGATGACGCGCCGCTCGACCAGCAGAGGCTCCCCCTCGCTCACCGCCAGCAGGCGTGCGTCCTCGGGCGTGGCCGCCTCGGCAGTGATCGTGGCCTTGCCCCGACGGAGCTGGAGTCCCGCCCGGGCGAGCGCCTCGTGCATCGATCCCGTCTCGAGGTCTGCCGTCATCAGCGCATCCGCCGTGCGACGCACGAGCACCGCCGCCTCGACCGCGATCGGCCGGCCGTCGGCCAGGCGCAGGCGGCGGACCAGCACGACCGGGTCCCCGGTCCGGACCTCCAGCGACCGTGCCTCGGCGTCCGTGGCCGGGCGGATCTCCCGGGCGAGCAGCCGGGAGCCGGGCGCGCGGCCCTGTCTCTCCATCTCGTGCGAGAACGCCATCAGGCGGTCGGCATACCGGTGCGCCGGGGGCTCGGCCACGAACGTGCCCCGCCCCGGGATCCTCTCCACCAGGCCGTCCTCGGCAAGGCGCTGCATCGCGTTGCGGGCGGTCATCCGGCTCACCCCGAACTCCCGGCACAGGTCGCTGTCGGAGGGCAGGCGCTCGCCGGGCCGGAGCGTCGGGACCCGGGCGCGGAGGGCCAGCTCGATCTGGCGGTAGTGCGGGAGCCAAGCGTTCGGGGGCATCACGAGGTCGCCGCCTGTTCCGCCCCGTGGACGGCCGCGCCGATCGAGCCCGCCCACGTGCCGAGCTCCGCGGCGACCAGCGTCACCGGTTCGAGCGAGGTGATGTGGACGCGGCGCCGGACCTCCGCCCAGATAGGCTCGAACAGCAGGTCTCCCGCCGCGGAGATCCCACCGCCGATCACGATCCTGTCGGGCGTGATCACCGCGATCATGTTGGCGATCCCGATCCCGAGGTACCGCCCCACGTCGGCAAGGCCCGCCAGCGCACGGGCATCGCCCGCCCTCGCGGCACGGACCGCCTCCTCTGCCGTCTCCGTGCCGCAGGCCGCCGCAATCTGGTCTGCCCGGGCAAAGGCTTCCATGCAGCCACGGTTGCCGCAGCCGCACCAGGGCCCGTCGGGATCGATCGTCTGGTGGCCGAGCTCGCCGCCCGTGCCGTCGTGCCCCAGGTGGACCCGACCGTCGACGGCGAACACCCCGCCCACACCGGTCCCCAGCGTCAGCCCGACCATGGACGACGCGCCCCGCCCGGCACCCAGCCGAAGCTCGGCGAGCCCGAACGCCCGCGCATCGTTGATGAGGTGGGCGGCCACCCCCGTCGCGTCGGCCACCGGTCCGGCCACGGGATGGCCCGCCCACGGTCCCGGGATGTTGGGCAGGAACCTCGCGCAGCCCGTCGCCGGGTCGTACAGGCCCGGGATCCCGATGCCGATGCTGAGCACGGGCCCCCACCCGGCGATCGCTTCGACGGCGACCTCCGCCAGCTGGGCGACCACGCTGGCTGGAACGGCCTCCGGGTCGGTCACGAGGCGCGTCGGAACCTGGTCGCGGGCGATGGTGGTCCACGTGCCGTCCGCGTGATCGACCACGGCCCACTTGAGGTTCGTTGCCCCCAGGTCCAGCCCCAGGTGGCGCGTCGCGGGCCCCGCGGTCATCGGTTCTCCTTCCCCCGTCGCTCGCTCAGGACTCCGCCGTGACCCGGGTGTAGGCCGCCGCGACGGCGACGATGATTGCCCCGAAGAAGATCTGGCGGACGGCCTCCGGGAACCCGAGCACGGTGAGCAGCGAGCTGAGCACCGTCAGGATCAGCGCGCCGACGATCGTCCCGCCGATGCCGCCGCGACCGCCCATGATGGACGTGCCGCCGATCACCGCCGCCGCCACGGACGGCAGCACGGACGAGTCGACGAGGTTGACGTTCGCGACGTTGGTGAGGCCGGCCCACAGGAAGCCGGCGATCCCGGCCAGCAGCGCTGAGATCACGTACAGGACCACCAGGACCTGCCACGAGCGGGCGCCCGCGAGCCGCGAGGCGACGGGGTTGTCGCCGATGGCGTACAGGAGCCGGCCGTAGCCGGTCCGCCGCAGCATCAACAGCAGCAGCACCATGATCGGCGTCCAGACCAGCAGGCTGGCCGGGATGATGTCGGCAATGGACCCGGAGCCGACCCAGCGGAGCTCCTTGGGAACGCCGGCGCCGGTCTGGACCATGATCAGCTGCCAGACGTTGGAGAGGCCCAGGACGATCAGGCTCATGCCCAGGGTCATGATCAGGGGGTGGACTCGGAAGACGCCCACGCCGATGCCGGTGATGAGCCCCGCCAGCGCGGCCGCCGAGAGGGCGATCGCCAGCGACGGCCCCAGTCCCAGGTGGCCCACGAGGGTCGCGACGAAGAATCCGGTCATCGAGGCGACGGCACCGACCGAGAGGTCGATGCCCCCGGTCAGGAACGTGATGGTCTGGCACGCGGCGAGGATCGAGAGCGGGATGGCCTGCCGGATGATCACGCCCGCCCAGCTCGGCGTCACGGACGCGGGCTTCACGAGCCAGATGGCACCGACCAGCAGGATCAGCAGCCCCACCAGCGGGATGATCGGGCGGTCGCGGAGCAGCCCGCGGAGCCCCTCGGACCGGATCGGCGCGTGGACGTCCGGCGTGCCGGCGAGGCCGCTCACGGGCGTGTCCTCCGGATCTCGAGGACGCTGCCAATCATCACGACTCCGATCAGGATGACTCCCTGCACGACCGTGGCAAGGTTCGTGTTCATGTTCATGAAGGTCATGTCCGTGCGGATGAGCTGGAGGATGATGACCGCGACGAGAGGGCCGAAGATCCCGCCCCGGCCGCCGGCCAGGCTCACCCCGCCGAGGACGACCGCCGCGACGCTGTTCAGCGTGTACGGCCCCGGGACCGGCGTGCCGATGCCCGTCGTGGCCGTGAGCGAGATGCCGCCCAGCGCCGCGAACAGCCCGGCCAGGATGTAGGCAGAGATCCGCGTCCGGCCGACCGCGACACCGCTCCGGAACGCCGCGAGCCGGTTGCTGCCGATGGCATAGATGGACAGTCCCAGGCGTGAGCGGCTGACCGGGATCCAGACGACGGCGACGACCACGATCAGCACGACGGCGGCCCGCGGGATCCAGTCGCTGAACAGCGACCCGCTGAGCAGGTCCTTGAGCCATTGCGCCGACGCACCGCCCGGCCGCTGGAGCACGAGGAGGGCGAAGCCGGCCCACACGAACGACATGGCGAGCGTGACCACGATGTCGGGGACACGCGTGAAGACCGCCAGGCCGCCGTTGACGGCCCCGATCACAATGCCGAGCAGCATGACGCCGAGGACGACGACGATCGCGAACTCCTCGGACTGGCCCTTCATCTGGGCCGCCGCGACCACGCTCGTGAGCGCCATGATCGAGCCCAGCGAGAGGTCGATGCCCCCGGAGATCACGACGATTGCCTGCGCGACCGTCGCCAGCGCGAGCGGCAGGATCGAGATCCCGAGGTTCTGGACCCCGGTGAGGTCGTAGCCAGGGTTGATGAGCTTCGTGAAGACCAGGAGCGCCGCGAGAAGGCCGAGCAGCCCCACGAGCCAGGTGTTGCGGCGGAGGGTCGTGACGATCGCGGACTCGCGGGCCACGGCTACGGCGGGCGCGGCGGTCATCGGTCGTCCTCCGGCCGCGCGGCGTCGGGGGCCGGCGGGGGCTCGACGGCTCGATTCACTGCAGCCTCCGCGGCGTCGGGGGTCGTGGAGGCCTGGGCGGCGACCAGCTCCGGGATCACCGCGTCGGAGCGGAGGTTGTAGGCGGCACGGAGCAGGGTCGCCTCGTCCGCGTCCTCGACGGCGACCTCGGCCACCAGGCGCCCGTTGAAGATGACGATGGCCCGGTCGCAGGCGAGCTGGATCTCCTTGAGCTCCGACGTGTAGAGGAGCACCGCCGCCCCTGCCTGCGCGAGGTCGCGCAACAGCAGGTAGATCTGGTGCTTGGTCCGGATGTCGATGCCGCGGGTCGGATCGAAGCAGAGCATCGTCCTGACACCGCCGGCGACCCAACGGGCGATCGTGACCTTCTGCTGGTTGCCGCCGGACAGCCGGCGGACCTCGCCCTGGGCGCGCGTGTCGATCTGGAGCGTCTCGATCCCCTTGTCGACCCGGCGCCGCTCCTCACCGAGGCGGATCGGGCCCCACCGCCCGATACGGGTCGTGAACGGGAGCGCGATGTTCTCGCGCACGGACCGCTGCATCAGGAGCGCCTCGGCGCGGTCCGCCGGGACGTAGACGAGCCCGGCGCGGATGGCGTCTGCGGGGTGGCCGAACGAGACGGGGGCGCCGTCGATCTGCAGCTCACCGTCTGATGCGCGGCGCGAGCCGGACAGGATCCCGAACAGCTCGTCCTGGCCCTGGCCCTCGAGCGCGACCACGCCGAGCACCTCGCCCGGGTACAGGTCGAACGACACGTCGCTGAGCTTCGTCCCCGCCGCGAGATTGCGGGCGGTGATACGGGGTTTCGCACCGGGCGCCCGGTGCGCCGTTCCTCGCCCCTCGATGCCCGCCATGTCCTCGACGATCTGGCCGAGCATCAGCTCGACGATCCGCTCCTCGGACCCGGCGGTGACGTCAACGACGCCGACCGTCTCGCCCTCGCGGAGGACGGTGGCCCTGTCGCACACGGCCGCGATCTCGATCATGCGGTGCGAGATGAAGATGACCGAACGCTCGCCGCCGCGGACCCGGCCGACCACCTCGAGCACGCGCTCGGTGAGGTTCGCGGGCAGGGCCGCCGTCATCTCGTCGAGCATCAGGACGTCCGGCTCGATCGCGAGCGCCCGGGCCAGGTCGATGATCCGGAGCGAGGCCAGCGGCACGCGGCGCGCCAGGCTGCCGAGATCGAGACCCTCCAGGCCCAGCTCGTGGAGCCAGTAGCGGAACGGCTCCACGGGGGTCTCCGTGAGCCGCAGGTTGGAACGGATGTCGAGGTCGGGGATGAGGGCCGGCTCCTGGTACACGGACACCAGGCCGCCCCGCCGCGCCTCGGCCGGGGAGTGGGCCATGCGCTGGCGGCCCCGCACGGCGATCGTGCCGCTGTCCGGCCGGACGGCGCCCGTGAGGATCTTGACGAAGGTGCTCTTGCCGGCGCCGTTCGCGCCCATGAGCGCGTGGACCTCGCCGGGGCGAACGGCCAGCGACGCGGCCTTCAGCGCGACGACGGCCCCGTAGGTCTTCGAGATCCCCGTCGCGTCGAGGAGCAGGTCGGTGGTCGTGAGGGTCATCGGTCCCGTTGGTGGAGGGGTGTTGCGCGGGGTGGGTGCCGGGG
>Ga0302256_10000247_pt1 | contig 12338 bp, 6 predicted proteins | sample I_Fen_E3_4_FD_194571 | JGI IMG/M metagenome (GOLD analysis project Ga0302256, IMG submission 194571) | Peat permafrost microbial communities from Stordalen Mire near Abisko, Sweden - I_Fen_E3_4 | ecosystem: Environmental > Terrestrial > Soil > Wetlands > Permafrost | place: Sweden: Abisko...
GGTGTCCAGCTGCTCGGCGGTGGCGCGGTTGAGGTCCACGAGGCCTCCTCGCCCGCCGCCCGACGGGGCGTCCACGGCGCCCGACACCCCGGCCGTGGCCGAGGGTCCCGGCTCGCCCCTGGCGGGCACGTGAATCTCGTCGCCGTCACGGATGGGCGCCGCGAGGTTCAGGGCACGATCCGCAGCCTCCGCATCCACGCGCGGGCCATAGCCGCCGGCGGCGGCGACGGCGTCACCCACCCGGGAGCCGGGTGCCAGCCGGTAGACGCCCGGCCGAACGACTGCGCCGCCGACCTCGACCACGAGGGCGGCGGTGGTGGTCGCCGGATCCGACGGCGGTGGCCCCCCCTGCTCGAGGGACCCGGCGACCAGGTTCCCCGCCCCACCGATGCCGATGACCGGCTCAGGTCGCGCGGCGAACAGGAGTGCCGCGCCAGCGACGACGACGGCGAGGATCGCCGCTCCGATCGCGAGCCAAGGGCGGCCATGCACCCCGGCCTTCGGTGAGGTGGGTTCGGGTTCAGTAGTCTCGAGGGCACGCCACGGCGCGCTGGAGGGCTCCACGGGTCGGACAGCTCCCCGGCGGGCCCGGCGGCGGGCAATGGGGAGGACCGTCCTCCCCGTAGGGGGCACTGCCTTCGGGGAGGACGTCCTGGGAGAACCCTAGCCGGCACCACTTATCCCGCACTTATCGCGTCACCCGCCGTGACGTCCCGACCCGCCGTGACCTCCCGCCGCGCATGGGCCGCGTCGGACGGGACCGCCGCGCGCCTGAACCACCAGGACTACGATCCACGAGTGAGCGACGACCCCTTCCCTCGCGAGCGCGTCGGCGTGATGCTGCGGCGCCTTCCCGCCTACCTCCGCCTGTCCTGGCGTCTGACGCGCGAACCGCTCCTGAGCCGCGCGCGCCGGGCCGCAGTGATCGGGGCCGCTGGCTATCTCGCCTCGCCGATCGACCTCGTGCCGGGTGTCATCCCGGTCGTCGGGCAACTGGACCACATCGCCGTTGCGCTGGCTGCCATCCGAATCGCCCTCGATGGCCTGAGCCCGGAGCGGCGCCGGTTCCACCTCGACGCGGTGGGTCTGGCGGACGAGCACCTGGCCGCCGACCTGCGGACGGTCGGAGCCACAACCACGTGGCTGCTTCGGGCCGGCGCACGGACGACGGCACGTGCGGCGAGGGTGGGCGGGCGCGCGGCGGCCGCGGGTGCGGGCCTGGCCGCGCGTGGCTCGAAGGGGGCGGCGAACGGTGCTTCCGGCGCGGCGAAGGGCGCCACTGGCGCCGCACGATCCGCAGGCGCCGCCGCTTCCGGCGCGGCGAAGGGCGCCACTGGCGCCGCACGATCCGCAGGCGCCGCCGCTTCCGGCGCGGCGAAGGGCGCCACGGGCGCCGCACGATCCGCAGGCGCCGCCGCTTCCGGCGCGGCGAAGGGCGCCACGGGCGCCGCACGATCCGCAGGCGCCGCCGCTTCCGGCGCGGCGAAGGGCGCCACGGGCGCCGCACGATCCGCAGGCGCCGCCGCGCGAAGGCGCCTGGTCTCAGGTCGCGGACGCGGTCCTGGTCCCGAGACCCTCTCCGTGGAGACCGAGGGCGACCCTCGACAGGACTGATGGCCCCCTCCCGGGGCCCATACCCGCCCGATACAATTCCGCCGCGAGTTCCCGGTGGTGCGTCCTCCCCGCCGTCGCCGCCCTGAAGACGGACAGAGGTACACACATGACCCGCGGACGCCGCGCCGTTTCCTCCCGGTCACTCCGAGCGGTCCTCGTCGCCGCCGCGACCATGGCGATCGTCGCCGGTGCCGCGGCTCCGCCACCCCGGCCGGCTGCCATCCCCGCCCCGCAGGCCGTGCAGCCTGCCCCGAACCCGCCGATCGATGAGTCGTGCGGGGTGAACGTGACGCTCGTGCTGGACGCGTCCGGCTCGATCGAGTCGAGCCACGCCGTCGACGACGTCCGCAACGCGGCCGACGCGTTCCTCGATGCCCTCAAGAACACCGACTCGACCGCTCGCGTCACCCAGTTCGCGACGGTCTCGCAGCAGCTGGCCGCCCGGACTCCCATCGACGACGCCTCCCTCGCACAAGGCGGGGCGCTCCGCACGGCCCTCGACGGGTACTACGACCCGAAGCCGCCCCGTCCATCGAGCGTCTCGTTCTACCAGTACGACGGGTCGGGGAACGCGCAGGACAGTCGCAACTACCGCCTCAACAACAGCCTCAACCAGTACACCAACTGGGACCAGGGCCTCGACCAGGCCGACCAGGGCCCTTCCGAGCTCACCGTCTTCGTCACCGACGGCGACCCGACGGCCTTCGACTTCAACCAGCCAGGCGACCCTTTCAAGGCCGGGCCGCCGCCCGACGTGGCCGTCCAGACCGACCGCAGCGAGGCGGCCCAGGTCACCATCGACCGGGCGGTCGACGAGGCCAACCAGATCAAGACCGGCGTCACCAAGAGCCGCATGCTCGCGGTGGGCGTGGGTTCAGCGCTGAGCAGCTCGGCCAGCCGGAACCGGCTGGTGGCCATCTCCGGCCCCCAGGTCGTCCGCGACGCCGACCTCGCCAACATCGACAGCATCAACGACGTCGACGTTGCGCTGGTGACCGATTTCAAGGATCTCGCCGGGTTCCTGCGGCATGTGGTGCTCGAGCTCTGCTCGCCGTCGCTGACGATCCGCAAGCTCGCCCAGTCGCCCGGCAGCGCGGACTACCAGCCGGCGCCGGACTGGGACATGTCGGTGACGCCCACCGTCGTGCCCAGCGGGACGTTCAACTGGATCCTCCCGAACCCCGACGCCGGCGCCACGGTGCCGACCAAGACCGTGTCCACGAACGCCCAGGGTTTCGCGCAGTTCCAGTGGGAGCCGGATCCCGCCGCGAACGACTCCCGGGCACTGGTCGAGGAGACCCTGAAACCGGGCTATGTCGCCGGCCGGCCACCGCAGGCCGGCGTGCCGGCCGACCAGACCTCGGACTATCGATGCGAGTTCAAGAACGAGAACGGTGACGTCCGTGTCGTGACCGGAGAGTTCGCCGACACCGCGAACCCGTCCTTCACCCTCGATCCCATCGGGCAGGAGATCGGCACCTGCACAGTGTGGAACTCGTACGACTACCAGCCGGCCATTGCCCTGACCAAGGTCAACGCCCCCACCGAGCTGCGTGGCGACCTGACGCCCGCGGCCAAGGTCACCTCCACGTACCACGTCACGAACCCCGGCAACACGCCCCTCTCCAACATCGAGGTCACGGACGACCGCTGCGCCCCCGCCACGGCTGTCGAGGCCGGTGGGTTCAACACCGGGGACACCAACAAGGACGGGCGCCTGGACGTCGGCGAGGACTGGGTCTTCGCCTGCGCCCACGGAATCCGGACCTCGCCGTCGACGAACCCGGCCGGCCAGAACCGCGTCAACACGGCCACGGTCACGGGCGCGGATCCGCTGGGTACGCCCGTCACGGCCACCGCGACCGACGACGTCACCGCCTTCAACCCTGCGATCTCGCTCACCAAGCTGGTCAACGGCGCCCCGACCGCCGCCGTCTCCGCGGGCGACTCGGTGACCTACACATACGAGGTCAAGAACACGGGCAACACGCCGCTCTCGCCGGTCACGCTGGCCGACGACTCCACGCCGGACACGGGCTGCGCCGCGCCGACGCTGAAGAGCGGGGACACCAACGGTGACGGCGTCCTGGACCTGGCCGAGACGTGGACGTACTCGTGCACGGCCACCATCACCGAAGCCACCACGAACATCGCGACCGTGAGCGGCACGCCCCTCAACCCGGTTCCGGACCCCGCGGTGGCGTTCCCGAACCCGAACCCGCCGGTCACCGCCAGCGATACCGCGGAGGTCACCGTTCTCGACACGGACCTGGCCCTCACCAAGCACGTCGACCAGTCGGTTGTGTTCCCCGGGACGGACGTGAAATATACGTACACGGCCACCAACAAGGGCAACACCAACCTGGGCAACATCGACGACACCGGCAATCCCGGCTGGGTGACGGACAACAAGTGCGCCTCCGTCACGCAGGTGCCCACCAGCGCCAGCGACGCACACAACATCGGCGACATCATCCTTGTCGACGGCCTGCTCAACCCCGGCGAGACGTGGCAGTTCACCTGCACGATGCCGATCTCCAAGCCCACCCTCAACGTCGCGACGATCACGGCGCAGCCGGTCGACGCTGTCGGCGTGCCGATCCCCGGCGCCGACCCGTTGGTCCGCCATGCCGAAGCCTACGTCGACATCGTCACGCCGGGCATCGCGCTGGACAAGACCGCGCTGAAGCCCGTCGCCCTCGACCCCGACGCGGACCCGGTGGGACCGAACACGCCGGACCCGGCGCTCTACGAGTACGTGGTGACGAACACCGGTGACGTCCCGATCAGGGACGTCGTCCTCGCCGACGACACCTGCTCGCCCGTGACCTTCATCGGCGGCGATGCGAACGGGGACAGCTACCTCGACACCGACGAGTCCTGGTATTACGGCTGCAGCACGGCACTGCAGCGCCAGCAGGGGACACCGCCGCCCAAGGGCGCGCAGTCCGGGCTGGTGACCAACAAGGCCACGGTGACCGGGACGCCGTTCGTGCCCGGGACGGACCAGACCGCGCCCAAGGTCTCGGCCAACGATCAGGCCCAGGTGCTGGTCATCGAGCCCAGCCTGTCGATCACCAAGACCCCGTCCGCCGACGTCGTGCTCGCCGGCTCGGACGTGACCTACACCTTCGCCGTGAAGAACACGGGCGACGTCGGGCTCGAGCTGTCCACGCCGGTCGACGACAAGTGTGCCCCGCTCGTGTACACCGGCGGCGACAAGAACAACAATGGCCTGCTCGACGGGGCGAACTCCGCCGCCGTCGAGACGTGGACGTACACCTGCACGCGCCCGATCGGCATGCCCACGGCGCCGGACACGACCGACAAGAACGCGGTCTACGTCCGCGGTGTCGGTCCCCTCGGCCACACCTACGCGGCCACCGCCACGGCCGAGGTCCGGGTCATCGACCCGGCCATCAGCCTGGTCAAGACGGTCTCGAACACCCTGGTGCCGACCGGCACCGAGGTCACCTACGGATTCGCGGTGACGAACGCCGGCAACAGCCCACTGGCCGCCGACGACGTCCTGGCGCAGGTCACACTCGTGGACGCGGCCAACCCCGCCCAGCCGTCGTGCGCATCGCCCGTGCTGGTCTCCAGGAAGGGCGGCAACCAGGACGATCTCCTGGACCTCGTCCCGGCCGAGACCTGGCTCTACGAGTGCAAGGCGACGATCACCGATCCCACCTGGAACGTGGCGCTCGTCGAGGCCCGTGCCGGCACCAAGCTCGGGCTCGACGTTCCGGTCTCCGACATCGACGCGGCGTTCGTACAGCCGTTCCATCCCGCGATCGACATCACGAAGAAGGCTGACCCGACGGAGCTGCTCGGCGGGGGCGACGTCACCTATACCTACACGGTTCGCAACACGGGTGACGTGCCGCTGGCAGACGTTGCCTCGCAGATCAACGACAACACCTGTTCACCCCTGGCCTACGTCTCCGGCGACCAGGACGGCGACAAGCTGCTCGACACGCCCACCAGCATCTTCGAGGACTCCCTCGACGAGACGTGGACCTTCACCTGCACGACCTTCCTGGACGCCACGACCACGAACACCGTGGTGGTCACCGGGACACCCACGGATCCGATTGGCGTGCCGCTGTGTGCCACGACCCCGTGCGACGTCACCGCCCAGGACACGGCGGAGGTGACGGTCACCGTCCCCGGCTCGATCACGATCGTGAAGAAGGTCTCGGGTACCGGCGACGGCGCGTTCGCGTTCGACGGCGACCTCGGTGCGTTCACGCTGACCACCGTGGACGGCAGCGCCGCGCACATGTTCCCGGGCCTGGCGCCGGGCACCTACCAGGTGGTGGAGGCGCTGCCCGACGGCTGGAAGCTGGTCTCGGTCGCGTGCAACCCAGCGCCGGACGCGACGATCGCCGGGTCCTCGGCGACGATCAGCCTCGTCGAGGCCGGAGCGGTGACCTGCACGTTCACCAACGCCCTGATCCCGGAGGTCACGCCGAAGCCGACGGGTGAGATCCCTCCGACGGAGACGGCGGGCCGCGGGGGGATCGGACCCTTGATGGAGGGCACTGGCGGCGACGTCGTCCGGCTCGGCCTGCTGGCCGTCGTCGGGGTTGTTAGCGTGCTCGGGTTCCTCGGCCTCCGGGCCCGGCGGAAGGCAGGCAGCGCCTAGACCTTCTCGAGGAGCGGCCTGACCTCGGTCGCAAACCGGGCCATGGACTCCTCGTCGTAGTCGGCCGGGATGCCGGCGATCAGGTGCCGGTAGCCGAGGCCGAGGTACGGGGCGATCTTCTCCGCGACGTCCTCGGGAGTGCCCACGGGCTGGTCCGCCCACGGCACCGCGATGCGGTTGCGGTCGAAAGCGGCCTTGAACAGTCGTTCCGCCTCGGCGCGGTCGTCCCGGATGAAGACCGTGCCGATGCCGGTCGTCCGCTCGATCTCGGCCGGGTCGCGGCCCACCGTCTCGCAGTGCTGCAGCAGGATCGACTCCTTGTGAGCGACCCCCGCGACGCCGCCGCCGACGTTGTTCATGTCGCCGTACTTCGCGACGAGCTTCAAGGTGACCTTCTCGCCGCCACCGCCGATGCAGATCGGCAGGTGCGCCTGCACGGGCGCCGGCAGGTTCCGGGTGTCCTTCGCGTGGTAATGGGGACCGGCCGCCGTGGGCTCCGTGCCGTCGAGCATGCCGCGCATGATCGGCAGCGCCTCGCCCAGCCAGCGGAGCCGCTCCGGGAAACCTGACCCGAAGTCCAGCCCGAAGTCCTGGTGCTCCTCCTCGAACCAGGCTCCCCCGATGCCCAGGATCGCGCGGCCGTTGCTGATGTGGTCGAGGGTCGTCGCCATCTTGGCCGTGAGAGTGGGCGTGCGGAACGTGTTGGCGCCGACCATGAGGCCGATCCGGACCTGCTTGGTCGCCTGCGCCCAGGCGGTGATCGTGAGCCAGCCCTCGTAATTGGGGCCGTGGGAGTCGCCGACGATGGGATAGACGTGATCCCAGGTCCAGAGGGAGGAATACCCGAGGCGATCCGCCCGGATGCCGGCCTCGAGCAGTGACGGCCAGTCCGTGTACTGGTTCCAGCACAGGGCGCCGATCTTGACGTCGCTCAACTCATGCTCCATGTGATCAGGAAGGCCGACGGGTCTGCAGGGGCAAGGTGCCCCTCGGTTCACTCTTGCCTGACGATATCAACCGAGATCTCGATCGCCGGAATCGTTCCCCTGTTCTCGAGCCAGTGGGTCGTGCTCCGATCCTCGGGCCAGCCCACTCCCGGCCCATAGTCCGTGGTGACCCCGTTCCGATGGTCGGTGATCGTTCCCTGCAGGATGTAGACGGTGCCCGGTCTGCCCTTGTGGTCGTGGATCGGGCCGAAGACGCCTCCGGGCTCGATGGTCACCATGCGCATGCGAAGCTGGCGGCGTTCCATGCCCTCGATCTCGCGGGCAAGGTCAACCGTTGCCAGCAACTTCACCGCGACACCTTTCGTCGCAGGTGCCACCTGTTCGTAGCTCATCGTGCTCTCCTCTCTGCACGTCCAGGTCCATCGGCGATTGGGCGGCCCCTCAGACTGGCCAGACTCGGTGACCGAGGCGATAGGCGGTGATCCTGGATTCGCTCCCGAGTCATCGGGCACGCGCCGCGCAACTTCAGTCACGCGGCCGCGACATCGGGTCAACAGGGAGTGGTACCCGAGCGCGTCCGCGCGAAAGCCCGCTTTCAGCAGCGCGGGCCAATCCGTGTGCTGGCTCCAGCAGAACGCGCCGATCCTGACCCGTGCCGCCCGATCCTCCGTGTCGTCGTTCGTGGGTCGCCTTCAGGGTACCGCCGGTCAGCGGCGGTCCGGGCGCTCGCAAGGCATGGGGAGCCTGACTGGCAGTCATGGTCTTGGGGCCCGATCCGAACGGGCTTCGCTCCAGCGGGCGGATCCTGGACTCGCAGTCACGGGCGGGACCGCTTGGGTCAGCAAACACGGCCGGGGGCCACTCTCGGGCCGGAATCCTTGACGGGGGGTCCAGCTGCCCCGTCCTCGTTGCCAGGTGCATGCCTGCACGGCCGTACGGTGACTCGCCCGTACTGCCGACCCGAACGGCATCGCAGGTCAGGGCGCGGTGGCCAGGCTCCGCTCCACCTCGGCGATCTCCGCGGGTGTCAGCTGGGCCCGGCCCAGCTCCAGCAGCAGGCGCTCCACCGTCCGCCCGGGATCCGATCGGAGGACCTGCGGCCCGCTGCCGCCCGCCGAGACGACGCCCTGGTATGCCGTCAGCGTGCGGCCGCCCCCCACGACCGTGAACCCGTGATAGCCGAGGCCGCCCTCGGGGGGCGTGCCGGCGGTCTGCGGCAGCGCCTCGATGGCCCGCTCTACGGCTGCCGCCTCCGCGCTGGAGAGTGTCCAGGTCGGGTCGGGTCGGCCGGAGTAGATCCCGAGCGTCACGTGCAACGCGTCGGCGGTGCCGGCCGGCGTGGGATCCGCCGAAGCAGCCGGGGACACGGCTGCCGTCGGGACCGGCGTCGGGCTCGTCCCAGTGGGTAACGCCGGCGAACAGGCGGCCACGGCGAGCAGCAGGGCGAGACCCGTGGCGACGCCTCTCACCGCGGGCACCCGCCTGGGGTCACCGCAGGCACCCGCCTACGGGCGCTGGTCCGTGCTCGGCCGTTCCCACAGGTTCACCCCGCCCTCGACGGCGAAGCGGTCGATCTCGGCGAGCTCGTCGGTCGAGAAGTCCATGTTCGCCAGGGCAGCCACGTTCTCGTGGACCTGCGCCGCCGAGCTCGCGCCGATCAGCGTCGACGTGACCCGCGGATCGCGCAGGACCCAGGCGTAGGCCATCTGGGCCAGGGACTGGCCCCGTCCCTTCGCGATCTCGTTGAGCGCCCGCACCCGGTCCAGGTTCTCGCGGGTCAGCACGTCCTTCGGGAACGAGTCGCCGCCGGGACGGTTCACCCGCGCATTCGCCGGGATGCCGTCGAGGTACTTGTCCGTCAGCAGCCCCTGGGCCAGCGAGGTGAACGCGATCATCCCGCTCCCGACGGCCGGGAGCGCGTCGAGGAGATCCGGCTCGACCCAGCGGTTGAAGAGGTTGTACGAGGGCTGGTGGATCAGCAGCGGGACGCCCTCGGCGAGCAGGAGCGCCGCCATCTCGCGGGTCTTGCCGGCCGAGTAGGACGAGATCCCGATGTAGAGGGCCTTGCCCTGCCGGACCGCGGCCGCCAGGGCCCCGGCCGTCTCCTCGAGCGGCGTGTCGGGGTCGAAGCGGTGCGAGTAGAAGATGTCGAAGTACTCGACCCCGACGCGTCTCAGGCTCTGGTCCAGGCTCGCGAGCATGTACTTGCGCGAGCCGCCGCCCTGGCCGTACGGGCCGGGCCACATGTCCCAGCCGGCCTTGCTGGAGATCAGCAGCTCGTCGCGATGGGCCGCCAGGTCCTCGCGCAGGATCCGCCCGAAGTTGACCTCCGCGCTGCCGTACGGCGGCCCGTAGTTGTTGGCCAGGTCGAAGTGGGTGATCCCGTGGTCGAACGCCGCGTGCACGATCTCGCGCTGGACGGACGCCGGCGTCGTGTCGCCGAAGTTGTGCCACAGCCCCAGCGACATCACGGGCAGGCGCAGGCCGCTTCGTCCACAGGCGCGGTAGACCATCGCGTCGTAGCGGCTGGCAGCGGGCTCGTAGGTCATCGGCAGATCCTCCGGTGCGGCCTCCGCCGCGACCCTGCAGCCGCTATCGGACGACGATGTTGACGAGCTTGCCGCCGCCCGCGTGGATGATGCGGTCCGGCTTCCTGCCGGCGAGCACGGCCTGGACCTTCTCCCGCGACAGGATAGTCTCCTCCAGCTCGTCATCGGTGACGCCGGCCGGGACCGTGACCTTGTCCCTCAGCCTGCCGTTGACCTGGATCGGCACCTCGCGGGTGGCCTCCACGACGGCGGACTCGTCCACCTCCGGCCAGCGCTGGACGTGGATCGACTCCCAGCCCTCGCCGCGGGCCGTGGCCAGGCGGGACCAGATCTCCTCGGTGATGTGCGGGGCCGCGGGGGCCAGCATGAGCAGGAGGAGTCGGACGGCCTCGTCCCACTCCGGCAGGCCCGCCACGGACGTCCCGCGGTAGCGGAACAGCAGGTTGGAGAGCTCCATGAGCTTCGCGATCATCGTGTTCCAGCGGAAGCCGTCGTAGTCCGCGGTCACGTCTCGAAGCGTCCGGTGGGCCGCGGCGCGCATCCGGTCCCGGGCTTCCGCCTCGGACTCGCCGGGCGGCAGCGCGCCGCCGGTCTGGTCGCCGGCATCGCGGCCGTGGGGGTCCAGCGCGATCGTCCAGACCCGGCCCAGGAACCGGTTCACCCCGCCGATGCCGGTCGGGCTCCACGGACCGCCCTGGTCCCAGGGGCCCATGAACATCAGGAACAGGCGGACGGTGTCCGCGCCGTAGCGGACAACCAGCTCGTCCGGGTCCTGGACGTTGCCGCGGCTCTTGCTCATGCGCTCGCCGTCCGCGCCCAGGATCTGGCCCTGGTTGAACAGCCGGCGGAAGGGCTCGCCCTCGTGGACGAGGCCCAGGTCGCGCATCGCCTTGGTGAAGAACCGGCTGTACAGCAGGTGCATCACCGCGTGCTCGGCGCCGCCGGTGTACTGGTCCACGGGTGTCCACTTGCGCACCCTGTCCGGATCCACCGGGCCTTCCGTGGCTTGCGGCGACAGGTAGCGGAACCAGTACCAGGACGAGTCGATGAACGTGTCCATCGTGTCGGTCTCGCGCCGCGCGGGCTTGCCGCACCGCGGGCAGTCCACGGCCAGGAACGCCTCGTCGCGGGTCAGCGGGTTGTCACCGCTGCCCCGGTAGTCGACGCTCTCGGGCAGCAGCACCGGCAGCTGGTCCGCCGGGACGCCCACCGGGCCGCAGTCCTCGCAGTGGATCACGGGGATCGGCGTGCCCCAGTAGCGCTGGCGGCTGATCAGCCAGTCCCGCAGCCGGTACGTAACGGCCTGCCCGCCCTTGCCCTGCTTTGCGAGCCAGTCGACGATGTCGCCCGAGGCCGTCGCGGCGGGGTGCCCGTCGAACTGGCCGGAGTTGACCATCACGATCTGCTCGGTGGCCTGGCGTCCCTGGTTGATGGTCTCAAGGTCCTCGAGGAACTGGCCGACGGGGCCGAGGTGCTCCACGAAGTCGCGAACGTGGCCGTGGTGCGTGGGGGGCGCCGGGGCGAAGTCGACGGCCTTCTCGACGAAGGCCTCCGTCAGCTCCTCGTTGGGGTCCGCGTGCCTGGGCATCACGACGCGCACGATCGGGAGCCCGTGTGCCTTGGCGAAGGCGAAGTCGCGCTCGTCGTGCGCCGGGACAGCCATGATGGCGCCGGTGCCGTAGGTCGCGAGCACGTAGTCCGCGATGAAGATCGGAATCCGGTTGCCGGTTGCCGGGTTGATCGCGTCGGCGCCGATCGCGACACCGGTCTTCTCGCGGTCCGCCGACAGGCGGTCGATCTCCGACTTCGCGGCGGCGGCTGCCACGTAGGCGTCCACCTCGGCCCGCCTGTCGGGCGCCGTCAGCGACGCGACCAGCGGGTGCTCCGGCGCCAGGACCATGAACGTGGCGCCGAACAGTGTGTCCGGGCGCGTGGTGAACACCCGCAGCTCCTCGCCGCCGGCGTGGTGCGGGGACGCGGCCGTCTCGAACACGATCTCCGCGCCCGACGAGCGCCCGATCCAGTTCGTCTGCATGATCTGCACGGGGTCCGGCCAGTCGAGACCCGCGAAGTCCAGCAGCTCGTCCGCGTAGTTCGTGGTCCGCAGGTACCACTGCGGCAGCTCCCGCTTCTCGACCTCCGCGCCGCAGCGCCAGCACCGGCGATCGGTGCCCTCCACCTGCTCGCGGGCCAGCGTCCCGTCGTTGGGGCACCAGTCCACCGCGGAGACCGAGCGATACGCCAGGCCGCGCTCCAGGAACTGCGTGAACAGCCACTGGTTCCAGCGGTAGTAGGAGGGGTCGCAGGTGACGACCTCGCTGTCCCATGCGAACGTGGCGCCCATGCTCCGCAGCTGGCGGCGCATCTTGTCCATGTTCGCCATCGTCCACTCGCGCGGGTGGATGCCACCCTTGATCGCGGCGTTCTCGGCCGGCAGGCCGAACGCGTCGAAGCCGATCGGCAGGAACACGTTGTAGCCGTGCATCCGCCGGTAGCGGGCGATCGCGTCCGTGGGCGTGACGATGTACCAGTGGCCGATGTGCAGAGCACCCGAGGGGTACGGGTACATGGTCAACAGGT
>Ga0302256_10000248_pt1 | contig 12335 bp, 8 predicted proteins | sample I_Fen_E3_4_FD_194571 | JGI IMG/M metagenome (GOLD analysis project Ga0302256, IMG submission 194571) | Peat permafrost microbial communities from Stordalen Mire near Abisko, Sweden - I_Fen_E3_4 | ecosystem: Environmental > Terrestrial > Soil > Wetlands > Permafrost | place: Sweden: Abisko...
CGATGACGGTGTCGACACCTTCGCTCTCGATGCCGATCCCCGAGATGATCGGCGCCTTCGGGGGGCAATGGAGTGGCTCGATCCGCCCGCCGTTGCCGCCGTGCCAGTCGGGCGCCACACGCTGCGTGCCGATGGATGTTTTCCCATAGGAAGGCGCGCAGACCGATCGAATCGCATCGACATCGTCACCCGCTCGCAATTCGACGCCGGTCAGGTTCATCCCTGCCGGGCAGAGGTCGGTGAACTGGCCGCCTCCGGGGCCACCCAGTCGGGGCAGGTAGGTTTGCGCAGCCGCCTCATCTGTCAATGCGGCCAGGGAGACGAGACCGACCCATGCGAGAAGGCGACGCGCGCCTGCACCCCGGGTCTTGACGTTGAACTGCATGACGAGCTCCTTTGAAGGCGACGACGTGGCCTGTGGGTAGAGCGGCTCGGATGCGGCAGCATGGGCGCGTTGAGGTCGCGGTGCGTGCCAGAGCCGGCGACGAGGCCCCAATCTAGGCGCGCCGAGTCGGGCGCGCCTCCACCGCAGGTGCCGGTCTGCCTCCGACGGAAGGAGGAGGCGATGCGGTCACCGTGGCGAAGCGCCGTCGGGGCGCTCGGCCGCTTTCATCGCACGAGAGTCACCACGACGTCGAGGAGCGCGCGCTCCTCGCCCAGGCTGGTCTTTGACTCAGCTCAGTTCAGCGCCCGCTTGGGCTGCAGCAGGCCTTCGCCGGCGGGCACTGCCAGCGTCGGCGTGCGGGGCAGGCCTTCGAGCACGCGATTGGCGTCGAGCGAGCGGATCGGGATGGCCGCGTCGCGCGGGATCAGGCCGTGGGCGATCAGGTTCTCGTAGCGCAATGCGCACACGCGCAGGAACGACGAGAAGTTGCCGACCGCGCCGCGGTCGGCCACCAACTCGTCATAAAGCCGTTCGATCAACTGCGCCACGGTCATGCCGTCGCGGCCGGCGATCTCTTCGAGCACCGCCCAGTGCAGGTTCTCCAGCCGCAGGCTGGTGACCACGCCGTGCAAGCGAACCGAGCGCGTGCGACTCTCGTAGCTCGCGGGGTCGGCGCTGATGAAGATCTTGCACATGGTGGTGCTCCCGGTGGTGGAACGCCTGAGGATGCTACAGCGTGATGCGTGTGCCAAGCACCGTCAGGAACTGGCCGATCCACGCCGGGTGCGCGGGCCAGGCAGGTGCCGTGACCAGGTTGCCGTCGGTCACCGCGCCGTCGATGGCGATGCCCATGTACTCGGCACCCGCCAATTCCACTTCGACCTGGCAGGCCGGGTAGGCGCTGAGCTTGCGGCCCTTGATCAGGCCGGTGGCGGCCAGCAGCTGGGCCCCATGGCAGATCGACGCGATCGGCTTGTTGGCGGACAGGAAGTGCCGCGCGATCTCGACCACGCGCGTGTTCATGCGCAGGTACTCGGGCGCGCGGCCCCCGGGCACCACCAGTGCGTCGTATTTGGCCGGGTCGATCTCGGCAAACGTGGCGTTGAGGGTGAAGCGGTGGCCGGGCTTCTCGCTGTAGGTCTGCTGGCCTTCGAAGTCGTGGATCGCCGTCATCACGTAGTCGCCGGCTTTCTTGTCGGGCGCCACCGCGTGGACGGTGTGGCCCACGGCCTGCAGTGCCTGGAAGGGCACCATCACTTCGTAGTCTTCACCGTAGTCGCCGCACAGCATCAGGATCTTGCTCATCTCGAATCTCTCCATGGGGGTTGGCTGGTGCCGCCATTGTTGGCAGCCCGCGCCCGCGCAGGTAGTAGCCGCATATCGAGCAGGTCGTGGTTTCCCCGGGGGAATGCGTGAGTGTCCCCGGGGGGAATGCGCTGAAATGCGCTGGTCAGGCGGGTACGACCGCTTGCTTCCGGACTACGGCCTGTCGGCGGGCTCAGCGGCGTTGATGAAGGCGACCAGGAAGCCTTGCCCGGCCGGGTCGGTGGTGGCCGAGGCGTGGACGCTGCGCGGCTTGCCGTCGGCCACCATCAACTCCAGGGTGCACGTCTCCCCCTCGTGGCCTGCGCTCACGCGTGCCAGCAGTGTCTGCAGGGTGTCTGCGCCGTGTGCCCCGAGGAAGCTGCCGAGCTTGCGACCCAGCAAATCCTCGCGCTCGGCCCCGAGCAGCCGGGCCCCGGTCGCATTCATTTCAAGCAGGGTCGTGCGGGTGTCGATGGTGAAACAGCTCACCGGTGCAAAGTCGTAGAGCTGGATCTGGCGAGCCAGGTCCACTTCCAACTCGGCGCGAGCGGTGCGAATCTCTTCTTCCTGCAGGTCGAGTTCGACCTGGAGCACTTGAAGTTCATGCAACAGCGCCAGTGCATCGCCGGCCGTCGCAGGCGTTGACGCCAACTCGAAAAGAGCGCCGAGTGCCTCGGAGGCGCTCGCTCGCGCACCGCCTTTGCCGCTGTTGCCCGTCAATCGCGAGACTGCGCGCAGGCGCAAATCGAGCTGCTTTCCCGAACCCACGATCTGGCTTGACATACAAGGCGACCTTTTCGTTGCAGAGACACGAACTGATTGACTTTAAGCCTTGCGCAGGCGCGACTCCAGTTCTTTTGCAGCCGTGATGTCGACGAAGGTGATCACCACGCCCTGGATCACATTGGCGAGGGTGCGGTACGGCATGATCCGTACCGAGAACCAGTGCGCGTCGGTGGTGGAAATCTGCTTTTCGGAGATTGCCAAGGTCCTGAGCGTTTCCTTCGCGTCGATGTGCAGATCGGGGTAGATCAAGGTGCTGGCCAGCTCGCTGAGTGGTCGGCCGATGTCGCCTTCACGCAGGTGGACGATGCGTGTGAACTGCTCGGTGAAGCGCCGCACGTTCAGCGCGTTGTCGAGGAAGAGCGTGGCGATGTCGGTGCTGTTGAGGAGGTTCTGCATGTCGCTTTGGGCCAGCGCGAGATCGTCGAGCTTCGAGTGCAGTTCGGTGTTGATCGTCTGCAACTCCTCGTTCATCGATTGCGCTTCTTCCTTGGATGTCGTCAATTCTTCGTTGGCCGATTGCAGTTCCTCATTGGTGGACTGCAGTTCCTCGTTCGCAGCCTGCAGTTCTTCTTCGGAGGCACGCATCTCCTGACGCAGCGCGCGGATTTCTTCCTGCGCCCGCAGCAGTTCTTCGCCCGTTGCCGGGTCGACCGTTCCGACGGTCCGCCTGCGCTTTGGCGCGCCGGCAGGCGGGTTGGCGATTTCACGAAACACGATCATTGCCATGCCCGCAAGTGCCTTGGGCTCGTCGATGGCGCGAACCGTCATGTCCAGTGTCCACTTCAGCTCGCCGTCGACCTTCAGGCCCTGCAGGGCCACGGGTCCGCTCCCCTGCATCGCCTGCCGCAGCGCGGCCACCACCTGGGTGCGAATGCCCGGGCGCGCCATCACGTGGATGTTCCAGTTGGCCTTGCCCGCTGCCGGCTCGAGATAGTTGCCGGTGTGGCCACTGATGTAGACGATGTCGCCCTGCCCATTCACCAGCACGGCCGGCGGTGAGAACTCCCGCAGCAGCACCTGCTCGGCGAGTAACTGCAAATTGGCGGGTTGCTGCGTCGGATGGGACACGATCGACTCCTGCGCGATGGAGCGCAATGGCATGCGGCGATTGATGGGGAAGTCCACTGAGCCGATGTGCGCAGCATTGTCGCTGCGCCTGTAGAGCCTGGACTTCGAACTCATGGGCGCGAACAGCGTCAGCGAACGGCCCACGGTTTCGGACCCGCCCAGCAGCAAGCTGCCGCCAGGGCGCAGGCAGTAATGAAACAGCGGAACCAGACGCCGCTGCAGCGCGGCGTTGAAGTAGATCATCAGGTTGCGGCACGAGAGGATGTCGAGCCGGGTGAAAGGCGGGTCGAGGATCACGTCGTGCTGGGCGAACAGCACCATTTCGCGGATGTCCTTGTCGATCAGAAAACCGCTGCCCTGGGCGCTGAAGAAGCGGGCCAGGCGCTCCGGGCTCATCTCTGCGGAGATTCGCTCGGGATACAGCCCCCGACGTGCCACGGCAATGGCGTCCGCGCTCAGGTCGGTGGCGAAGATCTGAAGCGTGCATGCGCCCGGCTCGGGCAGCGCGTCGGCCACCTCCTTGAACACCATCGCCAACGAATAGGCCTCTTCCCCTGTCGAGCACCCCACCACCCAGGCACGCCGCTGTGAGCCCGCAGCGGCGTGTGCGAGCAGCGCGGGCAAGACCGTGTCCTTCAGCTCCTGCCAGACCGCCGGATCCCGGAAAAAGCCGGTCACGCCGATCAGCATTTCCTTGAACAGCAGGTCGAGCTCCTGCGGGTTCTGGCGCAGAAAGTTCGCGTAGTCCGGCATCGTGGCCAGGCTGTGCACGGCCATGCGCCTTTCGATCCGGCGGGTGAGCGTGCTGGGCTTGTAGGGCGAGAGATCGTGTTTGCTTCGCTCGCGCAGCAAGCCGAGGATGTCGGCAAGCGCCTTCGCGTGGCCGGTTTCCGTGCCCTCCGGCGGGGTGGTCGTTGCCGGGTGTGACCTCGTCACCAGCAAGATGCGCTGCGCCATCTCGGCAGGTGGCGCGATGATGTCGGCGGCGCCTGCTTTGATGGCGCTTTTCGGCATCGAATCGAACTGCGCCGACTCGGGTTGTTGGGCGAGCGTCAGACCGCCTTGGGCCTTGATGGTTTGCAGCCCGAGCGTGCCGTCCGAGCCCATTCCCGACAACACCACCCCGATCGCGCGCTCACCCTGGTCGCGCGCCAGAGAGCAGTACAGCACGTCGATCGGCAGACGCATGCCCCGCGGCTGAATCGGCGTGGCCAGGTGCAGCAGGCCTGCGGTCACGGTGAGTTCGCTGTTCGGTGGTATCACGTAGACGGTGTCGGGCTCGACCTGCATCGCCTGCGCGGCCTCGCGAACCGGCATCGCGGTGGCCCGCTGCAGCAGTTCGGCGAGCATCGCCTTGTGCGTCGGGTCCAGATGCTGCACGACCACGTACGCCAGGCCGCTGCCCTCGGGGACATGGGCGAGAAATTGCGCCAGCGCTTCCAAGCCCCCGGCAGACGCCCCCAGCCCGACGATGCGGGTCAACGGCAGCGTATCGGGGCGGCGCTCGGGTGGCGAATGCATGCCTGAGTATGGAGCGGGGCGGGGCGAGCCTGGGCGCACGACGGAACCCGAGCGACACGCATCCTCCCAATCAGTCGCCCTGGTCGCCCTGGTCGCCATTTCCCAGAGCCGCGTAGGTGTCGGGCCGGCGATCTGCCAGGTAGGGCAGCGGCGAAGCGCGCACCTGGCTCAGCTCGAGATCGACCACGAGCAAGGCAGGCCCATCGTCCGCCTGAGCCAGCAAGCGGCCATCCGGCGCTGCGACCGCGCTCAGGCCGCCGTAGGCGATGCCCGCCTCGGGGCCGCAGCAGTTGGCATAGGCCACGAAAACTTGGTTCTCGTAGGCACGCGCGGGCACCAGCAGATGGGGCACGACGTCGAAGCCTCGCATGTTCGCGGTCGGCACCACGACGAGATCGGCCCCCCGCAGCGCGAGCCCGCGCACGGCCTCGGGAAACTCCACGTCGTAGCAGATCAGCACCCCGACGCGCCAGCCCATGAACTCGAAGACCGTGGGCGTGCCGTCAGACGCACTGAAGCGGCTGCGATCGAGCTCGCCGTACAGATGCGTCTTGCGGTAGACACCCAGGCGCACACCATCGGCGCCGACGGCCTGCACCGCGTTGAAGACCTGGCCGCCCGCATCGCGCTCGGCAAAGCCCCAGACGATGGCGACACCGGCCTCGCGCGCCAGTGCGGCGATGGCCTGCGATGACGGGCCGTCGGCCGGTTCGGCGAGGCGCTGGACCGCATCGGCGCTGATGTTGTAGCCGGTGACGACCATCTCGGGGCAGACGAGCAGCTCCACCTGGTCGCCTGCCGCGCGCAGAGCCACCTCGCGCAGTCGCGCGAGGTTGCCGGCCACGTCACCGGGGTGCTGTTCGCATTGCCACAGGGCGACTCGCATGGCGCCGTGCCTTTACTCGGGCAGCTCGATGGGGCCGAGTGCTGCGAACACGTCGCCCGGGCCTGGGTTGGCCGGCGCGCACTGCCCGCCGAAGTGGGCGACGATGCCCCACACCGCGTTCAGCGAGGTCTGCACCGCGCCTTCGGCCCAGGCCGGCGTCCACGACACGTCGTCGCCGGCGATGAAGATGCCGCGCTGAGCGGCCGGCATGTCCTTTTGCATGAAGTGCGCGTACATGCGCTGGTTGTAGCGGTAGTGCCCCGGCAGCGCGCCCTTGAAGGCACCCAGGAAGTGCGGGTCGGCTTCCCACGAGATCGTGATCGGGTCGCCGATGATGTGGCTGGCAATGTCGAGCTTGGGGTAGATCTTCTTCAGCGCACTCAAGGCCAGCCGCACGCGCTTCTCGGGCGGGTGCGGCAGCATCTTCAGTGCGTCGCTCATCCAGGCGTACGACAGGCAGATCACGCCGGGCTTGTCGTCACCGTTGTCGAACAGGTAGGTACCGCGCGTCAGGCGGTCGGTGAGCGTCATGCTCATCAGGTCGCGGCCGGTCTCGGGGTCGGTGTCTTTCCAGAACGGGCGGTCGACCATCACGAAGGTCTTGGACGACTGCATGTAGCGCGTGCGGTCGAGCGCCATCCACAGCTTCTGCGAGAAGAGCGTCTCCTCGCAGTCGATCTGCGTGGTGAGCAGCCAGCTCTGGCAGGTGGCGAGCACCGCGCCGTAGCGCCGGGTGTCGCCCCAGGTGTCGGTGACGGCCAGTTGCCCGTCGGCTTCGCGCCCGATGCGCACCACGCCCGCCTTGGGCGCGCCGCTGTGCAGCGATGCGAGCGTGGTGCCTGCCGGCCAGTGCGTCATCGCGTCGGGCGCATGGGCCCACAGGCCGCACGGCACCTGCTGTGCACCGCCGACGATCAGGCGCTGGTTCTCGTCGCACTGCGTGAGCACCACGCGCAAGATCTCGAGCATCGAATTCGGGAAGTCGGAGTCCCAACCGCCGGTGCCGAAGCCGACCTGGCCGAACACCTCGCGGTGGTGGAACGAGAGCTTCGAAAACGCGTCGGAGGTGGCGACGAAATCGTAGAAGGTGCGGTCGTCCCACTGCGGCACGAGCGCGTTCCACAGCGCCTTCAGCGTGGGCACGTCGCGCTCGCGGATGGCCTGCTGCACCCGCGCGAACTGCGCGCCGTCTTCGAGCGCCTTGGCCCACGCATCGGCCACTTCGCGAAACACCGGCGGCAGCTCGCTCAGGCTGCGCGCGTAGTGCGTCGTGCCTTCGAGGTCGACCACGGTGCTGCCCGAGGCCGGGGTCAGCGGGTTGGGGAAGGGCTCGCTCTTCAGGCCCAGCAGATCGACGTAGTGATAGAACGCCGTCGACGACACCGGGAAGCGCATGCCGCCCAGCTCGGCGATGACGCCGGCACCGCCCTCGAAGGGCTGCGAGCGCAGCCGCCCGCCCATCTTCGACGCTTCGTAGACGACGGGCTTCAGGCCCAGCTTCATCAGCTCGTAGGCCGCCACCAGGCCGGCGATACCGGCGCCGACGATGGCCACTTCGGCGCCGTGATGAGCCGCTGGAATGGCACCCAGGCCGGCCGGGTGCTTGATCCAGTCGTCGAAGGCGAAAGGGAAGTCGGGCCCGAAGATGGTGACGGGTTGGGGGGTGTTGGTCATGGGTTCGATCATCGGCTCGCCGGCCGGCGTTCGCGGCGCAAGGTGCAGAGCATAGCGAGCCTTTGCCCGACCGAAACCAGCGCCGCCCCGGATCAACCCGCTATCGGAACGACGCTTCGTCCTCGAGCGGCATCTCGAGCACGCCCGCCGCCAGGTCGGCGTAGTCGGTGGCCCAGGCGCCACTTGGGAACCTGCGGGCCGCGGCGCCCAGGTAGGCGGCAAACTGCTCCGCCGGCATGGGCCGCGCGAACAGGTAGCCCTGGGCCGTGTCGCACTTGAAGGCGAGCAACCGCTCCAGCGCGGGCTCGTTCTCCACCCCTTCGGCGATGGTCTCGAGCCCGAGGCCGCGGGCCATCTGCATGATGGCGCGCACGATGGCGGCGTTCTCCGGGTCGGTGGCCAGGTCGCGGATGAACGACTGGTCGATCTTGAGCTTGTCGAACGCAAAGCGCTTCAGGTACGACAGGCTCGAGTAGCCGGTGCCGAAGTCGTCGATCGAGAGCTGTACGCCGAGCAGCTTCAGGCGCTTGACGGTGGTCAGCACGCTCTCGACGTTCTGGACCAGGATCGATTCGGTCAGCTCCAGTTCCAGCAGCGAAGGCTGCAGGCCCGTCGCATCCAGCGCGCCGCGCACCATCAGCTCCACATTGCCGCGCGCGAACTGCACCGCGGACAGGTTGACGGCGATCGACAGGCTCGGCAGCCCGGCGTCCTGCCAGGCCACGGCCTGGCGGCAGGCCTCGCGCAGCACCCAGTCGCCGATGGGCACGATCAGCCCGCTTTCTTCGGCCACCGGGATGAAGCGGCCCGGCGGCACCAGGCCGAGCTCGGGGTGGTTCCAGCGGATCAGCGCCTCGGCACCGACCACCCGCCCGCTGGCGAGGTCGATCTGCGGCTGGTAGTGCAGCACGAACTCGCCGCGTTCGCTCGCGAGGCGCAGGCCATTGAGCATGTGCAGGTGCTCGGCCGCTTCGATGTTCATCTGGTCGTTGAAGAACCGGTAGGTGTTGCGCCCGGCGTCCTTGGCCTGGTACATCGCGATGTCGGCCTTTTGCAGCAGCGTGCCGTAGTCGCGCCCGTCGTCCGGGTACAGCGAGATGCCGAGGGAGAACGGTGTCGAGATCTCGTGGCCATCCACCAGGCAAGGCAGCTGGAAGCGCTGGATCAGGCGCTCGATCACCGCCCGGGCGGCCTCGGCGTCGGCCAGCTCTGCAAAGACGACCAGGAACTCGTCGCCGCCCTGGCGGCTGATGGTGTCGGTCTCGCGCGCGCACTCGCGCAGCCGCTGGGCCACCGCCTGGAGCATTGCGTCGCCGGTCTGGTGGCCGAGCGAGTCGTTGATCCTCTTGAAGTTGTCGAGGTCGAGAAACAGCAGGGCGACCTTGGAGCCGGTGCGGTCGGCTTGCGCGATGGCTTGCTCGAAGCGCGACTGCACCACCACGCGGTTGGGCAGGCCCGTCAGCGCGTCGTGGTGGGCCAGGAACTCGATCTGCTCTTCGCTCGCGCGGCGCTCGGTCATGTCGCGAATGGCCGCTGCCACCATGCCGCCCTGTTCGGTGTCGATCGGGCTCAGGCTGATGCTGACCGGAAACTCGCGGCCCGCCTTGGTGATGGCCCACAGGTCACGCTCGCGGCTCAGCTCGGTTGCGTCGTCCGAGGCGTCGGGCGACCACGCGAATTGAACGCCGCGGTAGCGCTCCGGCAGCAGCATCTCGATCGGCTGGCCGATCAGCTCCTGCTGCGCGTAGCCGAACATCAACTCGGCCTGCCGGTTGACGATGGCGATGACGTGGCGCGCATCGGCGATCACCAGCGCATCGGGCGACGACTCGAGCAAGGTGCGGAACTTGCGCTCCTGCATGCCGAGCGCTTCGACATGCGCTTCGCGGCGCCGCCAGGCGCGCAACATCAACGCCGCGAACAGCAGCGTGAGGAACAGAAAGCCCGCCACCAGCGCGATCGCCGTGGCCGTCTCGGTGCGCCACTCGGCGAGGTAGTCTTCGGTGCCCAGGCCGACGACCACGTACATCGGGTAGCGCGCGACCCTGCGGAACGAGGTGGTGCGCTCGACCGAGTCGGACCCCGCCGCCCCGGTGTACGTGCCGGCCGTCTGCCCGGCCATCACCGGCACGCGCAGCTTGGGCGACACGGCCGTCTTGCCCACGTCATCGGCGATCGACACCATGATGGGGTGGCGCGCGATGATCGCCAGTTCGGTGTCGCGCAGCGCCACGACGCCGCGGCGCCCGACGTCCAGCGCGGCAAACTTGTCGATGAAGTGCTGCAGCGCGATCGTCGCGTAGACGACGCCACCGAACGAGCCGTCGGGCTGCGCGAGGCGGCGGGCGAGCACGATCTCCCATTCGCCGCTGACCCGGCTCACCACGGGCTTGGAGATCACCATGCCGGCGTCCGGCTGGCTGGCAAGCTGGATGTAGTAGCCGCGGTTGGACAGGTTGGCGCGCACACCCTTCACCAGGCCGTAGCCATGGTTCACGTCGCCCTGGGCGTCGGTGGTGCGCAGGCCGTGCAGTTCGGGCAGCCGCGAACTCTGCCGGGTGATGAACCCGTCGAGCGTGGCGGCCTCGGCGCCGTGGCCGGCGTTGACGCGGGCCACCTCGTCTGCCACCGACAGCAGCACCAGGTCGACCTTGTCGAGGGTGGCCGAGATTTCGCGCTCGAGCACGACCGCGAGGTTCTTCGACGCCGTGGTGGCGCGCTCTTCGTGGCGGCTGCGGCTTTGGTAGAGGCTCATCGCGGCAATCACGAAGACGATCAGATTGAGCAGCAGCACGCCGCCCAGCACCCGCGTGATGAAGCGGGATGCAGAACTTGAAGGACTCCCGAATCGGGCCGGAAACATCATGAACAACGAAGCCAGGGCAACAGGGTGGACTACGAGCGGGTCACGCGGTTTCGGAAGGGCCGGCCATCGATCAACAACGGCGGCTGCCACGGCCGAGGCCGGCCGCACTCATCTCTTTTCGGAAGGCCGGTCGGCTTCTGAAGCGGGCCGGTGCGATTAGTGCGTCACTTTTGGCAGGTTGCGGTGTTTGCAAGGCCTTGGGGCCGCATCATGTGGCCGTATTCTTGGGCACACCACGCCCCCGACCCCATGCGCTGCGAGGACATCGCCTCCCACCCCGACTTCCGCCGCCTGTCGTCGATCGCCGACCTCGCGGTCGACCTGCGCTATGCCGGCCGGCGCAACTTCGTCGGCCGCGATCTCTACGGCACGCTCGACTGCGGCTGGCTCCACCGCCTGGCGGCCGTCGGCCTTGAACGTGCGGTCACCCAGCTGGGGCACGAAGCCCCCGGCCACCGCCTGCTGGTGCTGGACGCGCTGCGCCCGCACCGCGTGCAGGTGCTGCTGTGGGACCACCTCGACGGCACCGGGCTGCGCCAGTACGTGGCCGACCCGGCGCGCGGCTCCATCCATTCCTTCGGCCTGGCGCTGGACGCCACGCTGCTCGACGCCGCCGGCCACGAGCTCGACATGGGCAGCGGCTTCGACGAGATGACCGAGCTGTCGCACCCGCGGCTCGAAGCCCAGCACCTGGCGAACGCCGCGCTGACACCGAAGCAGGTGCAGCACCGTGAGCTGCTGCGCCGCGTGCTGGCCGCCGGCGGCTTCAACGGCATCGACAACGAGTGGTGGCACTTCGACATGCTCGACCGCGAGCACGTGCGGCGGCATTTCGTTCGCGTGGAGTGAGCGGGCTCAGGCTCTCAGCGGCTCGGCCCGAGCAGCGCCTCGCGCGCTGCCGGTGACGGGAACACGCAGGCCACGTCGTGCGCACAATCCGGCACGATCGTCACGCGGCGGTTCTTGCCGGGCGCGAGCATCGTGCGGTCGTACTCGGCATAGGCCAGGCCGCGCTGCAGCCGATACGGCCCTTGTGCCATCGCGCTGCAAGACTTGTCCATGATCTTGTAGAACGTGCCGGGCGCCGTGCCGCTGTCGAGTTCGCCCTCGAGGTAGCTGACGTCGGCGGCAGCGTACCGGGCCCGCGCGTCCATCGCGCTGCGGCCCAGCGTGGCCGGCAGCGCATCGGTTCCGTACTTCCACCGGTTGAACGCCGGGCACGGCGCCGACGGCGGGTCGGGCCGGAAGGCGTCGAAGTACAGCCAGGTTCCGGGGTCGGACACGACGTAGCGAACCGAGGCCCCGCCCACGTGGTCCGCCGCCGCGAAGCCGATGTAGTGCTGGACCATCTGCGCGCCCGCCGAGAAGCCGGCGAGGGTGACCGAGCGCAGGCTGGGCCAGCGCTGCACGAGCTCGGCGACGAGCGCGTCCATCGCAGCGAACGACGTGATCCCGTCCTTGCCCGACGGGCTGCCGTCGAGCCATGAAGCGCAGGTCCACAGCAGGTCGTTCGCGGCGGCGGCCGGCACACCGCCCGTGCTGCATGTCGACGACTGCGCTTCGCTCACCTGGAACACCGGCGCCACCACGAGCGTCTTGTCGGTGGCCTTCGCCGCCTGCACTGCGCGCCAGGCGGCATCGAAGGTCTTGTTGGCGTCGCGCGGGTGCCCGTGGATCGCGATCAGTGCCTGGGTCGGGCCGGACGGTGCCGGTTGGGCCGGCGGCTCCATCGAGGCGTAGTAGTGCAGCGCCAGGCGGCCCGAAGCGGGCGTGAACGAGAAGTAGCAGGCGCTCGATGCGGGCGCAGCGCAGCTTCCCTCGGCGGCGCTTGCCGGCTCCGGCCT
>Ga0302256_10000249_pt1 | contig 12325 bp, 10 predicted proteins | sample I_Fen_E3_4_FD_194571 | JGI IMG/M metagenome (GOLD analysis project Ga0302256, IMG submission 194571) | Peat permafrost microbial communities from Stordalen Mire near Abisko, Sweden - I_Fen_E3_4 | ecosystem: Environmental > Terrestrial > Soil > Wetlands > Permafrost | place: Sweden: Abisko...
AGGAACAGCTTGCCCGCCAGGCCGGCAAACAGCTCGACGTGCAGCGTGTAGATCACGAACATCAGCCCACGGTCGAGCTTGGGTTCGGCCAGTGCGATGCCGGTGCGTGCGTCGACGGCCACCTGCTTCAGGTCGGTCTCGGAGGTCGGGGTGTCCGACAGCGTCACGTACCAGATCTTGTCGTCGTCCGGCTCCTGCGAGACGAACATGCCGCCCTTGGCCGGGAAGCGCTGCCGGGCCACCTGCATCACGCGGTCGAGGCTCACGCGCGGCGTGTCGGCGGCCAAGGCGGGCGCCTCGACCTCGGTGCCCAGCCAGGCGCCGATCTGGTGGTGGAAGATGAGTGGCAGCCCGGTCAGGCACAGCAGCAGCATGAACAGCGTGCACACCAGACTCGACCACTTGTGCAGCCACGACCAGACCCGCAGCGACCTCGCACTCAGCATGCCGGCAACTCAGAACTCATAAGTGGCTGACACCACCAGCGTGCGCGGCGCACCGAGCGTGAGGTAGCCGGCACCCGGGTAGCCGCCGGCCGAGGCCCAGTAGTTGCGATCGGCCACGTTGTCGAGGCGCGCGCGCAGCGTCAGCGGGTGCTCGCCGATCGCCAGCAGGTAGCGTGCGCCGATGTCCAGGCGCGTCCATGCGGGCACGGTCTGCGTGTTGTCCTTGTCGGCAAACTGCGACGCGGTCTGCGTGACGCGGCCATTCAGCGACAAACCTTCCACACCCGGTACGGCCCACTCGACGCCGACATTGGCCTGCGATTTCGGTGCACCGATGCCGTCCTTGCCCTCGAGGTCGGTGTGCAGCAGGCTCACGCCGCCCAGCAGCTTCAGGCCCGGCAGGGCTTCACCGAACACCGACAACTCCGCGCCGCGGTAGCGTTGCTGGCTGGTCACTTCGAAGCGGTTGGTGGTGGCGTTGAGCGACGCCGCCGGCTTGCGCGTGGAGAACGCGCTCAGCGTGCCGCCGAGGCGCCCGGTGTCGAGCTTCAGGCCGACTTCGGTCTGCTTGGACTGGTACGGCGCGAACACCTCGCCCGGGTTGGCGCTGTTGGCGGGCGCCGTGTCGCCCTTGACCAGGCCTTCGATGTAGGTCGCGTAGAGGGACAGCTCTTTCGTTGCCTTGAAGACCGCACCGGCCACCGGTGTCACGCGGCTCTCGGCATAGCCCGCCGTCTGCGCGCCGCTGTTGTAGTCGTAGCTGTAGCTCTCGATCTTCTGCTGGCGTGCACCGAGGGTCAGCAACACCGTGTCCTGCGCGAACGAGAGCACGTCGGCGACGGCCAGGCTGGAGGTCTTGGTTTCTTCGGTCAACAGCGGCGCGCTCAGCACGCCACCGGTGAAGAAGTCGGCGCTGGGCGCTGCGACCTCGCTCGGGCCGTAGAGCTTGCCCGCAAAACCGCTGAAGTCCGAAAAGGCATACGCGTTCTTCGACTTGGCCCGGTAGCTCGATGCCGACGCCGACAGGCTGTGCTTCACGGCGCCGGTCTCGAGCCGGGTGCGCACGCCGAGCTCGGCGGTGCGGATCGCGTCCTTGCGGGTGTTGTCGAAGCGGTAGGTGCTGGTGCTGCCATCGGCCGCGGTCACCGTCGGGTTCGCAAACACCGCCGACTCGTCGCCCTGCCGCATGCCGCCTGCCGCCCAGGCGGTGGTCTGTGCGCCCAGGTCCCACTCGGCGCGCAGGGTGCCGAAGGTGTCGCGCTCGTTCGAATGCGTCCAGGGCTGCGCGAGGTTGCGCGAGGCCTCGGGCGGCGTCGGGATGGCCAGCCCGGCGCCGATGGTGATGCTGGGCTGCGCGGCCTTCAGCTTGTGATCCTGGTAGCCGATGTCGGCCGACACCCGCACGCCGCTGCCGCGGTAGTCGGCGCCGATGGACAAGAGGCTGAGTTCGCGCTTGGCGTTGTCGACCGAGGTCTCGCCGTCACGCCGGACCGCATTGACGCGCAGGCCCAGGCTGCGATCGGGGCCGAAGCGCCGGCCGAAGTCGGCGGCCGCGTAGCCCTGGCCGCCTGTTTCGGCGCCGAGCGTGATCTCGGCCAGTGGCTGGTTGGGCGCGCGCTTGGGCATGACGTTGATCGCGCCACCGATGCCGCTGCCACCGGGTGCCGCGCCGTTCAGGAAGGCGCTCGCACCGCGCAGCACCTCCACCCGCTCCAGGATCTCGGCCGCAAGGTACTGGCGCGGCAGCAGCCCATACAGCCCGTTGTAGGCCATGTCGTCGGAGTACACCGGCAGGCCGCGGACCATGTACAGCTGCTGGTAGTTGCCGAAGCCCCGTGCCACGCGCACCGCCGGGTCGTTCTGCAGCACGTCGCCCACGCTGGCAGCCTGCTGGTTCTGCATCAGCTCCTGCGTGTAGTTGGTGATGCTGAAGGGGGTGTCCATCATGTCCTGGCTGCCCAGCAAGCCGACCCGGCCGCCGCGCGCCACCTGGCGCCCGGCATAGGCGGGCTTCAGGCCTTCGGCCGATGCGTCGGCGCTGGCGTTGATGACGACGGTGGGCAGCGTCACGGGCTCGGCATCCGGGGCGGGTGTGCTCTGCGCCAGGGCGCCCGGGCTCCAGGCACCCAGCAGGCTCAGGACGGCCGCGGAAACAAGCGTGAACGGGAAACGCGGGCTGGGCAAGGTACTCATTCGGTTGATCTCACGGTTTGGATTCTGGTGTCGCGGGCTCGCGGGCCGGTGCCGCGCGAGGCGTTTCGACGATACCGAGCCCCGGGGCGCCTGTCCGTTGGCGAGGGGCCAATGAGTCTCGCATTCGGGCCAAGGGGCATACAGCGTTGCCGAACGGCCTGTGCCGGGTGGGTGCTCGCCCTCGTTCACCCGGCGCCTGGCAGGCGCCGAAACTCGTTCTGCTTCATCGCCAGGTATTCCGCGCGGTCCAGCTCGTGCAGTTGCCGCGCGTACTGCTCGGTGGCGGTGAACCAGGCTTCCAGCCGTTGCATGCGCTGCTGCGCTGCGGGCGTGGCCAGCGAGGCGAGGTAGGTGTCGATGGCCAGGTAGTAGCGCATGGTGTTGCGCTCCACCGCGCCGCGCACGCCGCCGATGAAGCTCGCACCGGCGGTGCGCGTGAAGCCCACCTTGCCGGCGCCCACCGTGGCCAGGTAGGCCTGCATCGCCAGCTTGGCGGTGAAGCCGCTGCCGTAGGCGTAGCGCAGGTGCACGAAGGTCTTGCTGCCGCCTTCGAGCGGGATGGCTTGCAGCTGGATGCGGTAGTCGCGGGTCGAGAAGGGGCCGTTCTCCGCGCTCAGGCGCATGCTCAGGTAGTCGGCTGTCGCTGCCTGGAGTTGGAAGGCGAAGGCCACGCGGTAGGCATCGGCCAGCGGCTGGTCGTACTTGCGGCCGATGCGCACGTCGAGTGCGTTGCCGGCCGCGGTGCACTGCTTGGTGTTGATGTGCAGCATCAGGATTTCACACCACGCAGCGGGCTGTTGCAGGTGCTCGCGTGCCAGCTCGAAGGGCTGCGCTACCACGGCGTCAACGCTGCCTTGCACCTGTTCGCCGGCCTCGAGGCTTTCCAGTTTCAACGGCCGCTGGAACGGGCTGCGCTCGAGCTGCGGGGCCAGCTGCGCATGGTGCTCGCGCAAGGTGGCGGCCGAGTCGGGTTCGGCGGCCTGCGCAAGGGCACTTCCGATCAGCAGCAGTGCGGCCAGTGGCAGCCACGCTGCGTGCCGCCAGGCTGGGTTTCGCAGGGGCAGGGCCATGGCTTGTTCCTTGAGCATCTTCTTTGAATGCCGTTGGAGATACCTGCGGATGCGCAGGTTCCAGCGGCCTGGCGGAACACAGCCGGTCTGGCGCGTTCGCTGGTGCAGCAGGCTGCCACTTTGGCACATTCGATGCCGGGCGGCCGCCTGGCGCGCGAGCTGGGTGATCGCGCGGTCTTTCAGGTGGCCGGTGTGATGCGCATGGCCGATGGCATCGCCAACGCGGCGCCGCTCCTCGCGAACGATGAGGCGACTTATCGGCTGCCGACACCCGCTCCGCAGGCTGCGGCTGCGCCGGCAAGCGGCTTGCGTCGCTCGCACGCCACCGCCGAGGCTGAAGCCAATGAGCGTGGCAAGCGGCGATCTCCCGCGCCGCGCCGTTCCCTTTTCGCGGCCGACGGGGTGTCTTCTGCTGTGGCCGACTCCGGTGCCCTGTCTGCCGAGCGCCTGCGAAACAGCGTGGGCACGACGCGCATGAAAACGTCGAGGTCCGAGCCTTTCTGAAGGATGGTCACGTTCTCCAGACGGGCGAAGTCACGGGCGATGCGCAAGCGCTCGATCTCATCGTCGTAGCCGGAGTAGACGAGCACCGGGAGGTTCGCGTCGACGGCACGCATGTACTCCAGCAAGTCCAGGCCGCGTTCCATCTTCAGGCGAAGGTCCAGAACCAGCAGGTCGGGTTTGAAGCTCTTGATCTCGTCCTTGGCCTTCTGCGTGGTTTCCTGGACGCGGACATCGACGGTAGACAGGCAGCGCGCGAGCATCACCGGAATGATCGTCTGCATGATCTGATCGTCTTCGACCACGAGCACGCGGGACACGCTGCGTTCACCGCGGCGGGTGGATATGTCGGATTGGCGTCGATCGCTCGGCACGGGCGCGTCGGGCGATGCACGCTTCAGGCGGTCGAGGTCTTCGAAGGCCTGCTGTGACCGGCGCTTTTCATGCTCGTTGGCTTCGCTCAGGTGCCGTGCGCGCAGAAACTGGTGCCATCCGTAAAGCGCCAGTGCCGCGAGGATGAGAAGAAGCGTCTCTTTCAGGCCAAGTTGGCCGGAAACGAAAGTCCATGCCGGACCGATCAGCTGTTCCATGGGCTGCCCTCGTCCATCTGCGAGCCATACCGCAGTTTGTCTTCAGTATCGGAGCCGGTTTTCCAGCGTACATCCCTAGAACGGATGAGATCTGCGCCAACGGGCCGGCTCATTCTGGGGGTGATGGCCTTGCACTGACACAATGCGGGCCATGTCGGACGAAAGCCAGATCGAGATCCCGCCTTCGTTCATCGCGCTGTTCGTGCCGCCGGGGCGCATCAAGCCGACGGCTTCGCGCGCCGAGATCCAGCAGCGCTACGAGTTTTGCGAAGACCTGGCGACCCTGCTCACCGAGCCGGCGCAGGCCCGGCTGTGGGAGCTGGGCATCACCGAGACCGATGTGCTCGGGCGCATGCGCGACGGGCTGCTCGCCGGTGAAGCCAACAGCGTCAATGCGGCCGAGGCCGATTGGGTGATTCGCCGCCTGGCCGAGCTGCTGGGCTGGGCCAGCCCGGCCGCGCCGGGCTGAACCGTTCAGGCCGCTTCGCTCTGCGCGATGCCGGCGATGGCCCAGTCGCTGCGGCCATCGGCCGGCTTGACCAGGTGCCAGACCTCGTCGAAGGCGGTCGTCGGCGCGTCTTTCTCTTCACGGATCAAGCCGTGGAAGCGCACGCTGACGATCTGGCGCTCGGCCTCTTGTGCAAAGTCGAGCACCTGCGCGTTGAGCTGCACCACGTCGGTCTGCTGGGTTGCCGCGCTGCGCTCTTGCAGCTCGAGCCGGAAGGTGGCAAACATCTCGGGCGTGGCGAACTGGCGCAGGTCTTCCAGGTTGCGGGCGTCGTTGGCGGCCTGCATGCGGATGAAGATGAGCTTGGCGATGCGCTCGAAGGCCGGCGCATCGAAGCCTGCCGGCAGGCTGCCCGCCGGGCTGGCTGCCAAGCTCGGCTCGTTGCCGGGCTGAACGCCCCCACCCGAGCCGAAGGCCGGGGCGCCGCCAAAGGGCGACGCGCCGGCCGCGGCGTACTGCAGGCCCTGCTGGCGAGCGGCTGCACCCGGCCCGAAGCGCTGCATCAGGAAGCGGATGACGAAGAAAGCGGCGCCGGCCAACAGCAGCATCGTGAGGATGCTGCCCATCTCGCCGCCCATGCCGAAATGGCTCATCAGCGCAGCGATGCCCAGCCCGGCCGCGATGCCCGCGATCGGCCCCAGCCACGAGCGCTTGGGCGCAGCCACCGGTGCAGGCGGCGTGGTGCCGGGCACGGCCGCAGGCGCAGCCGGCTTGGCCGGCACGGGTTGCGATTGCTGCGGCGCAGGCGTCGCCCGCTTCATGCCCGAGCTGCCACCGCCGCCCAGGCGCTTGGCTTCCACGGGAGCGGCCGCAAAGCTCAGGCTCAACAAGGCCACGAACAGGCTCAGCAAAATTCGTTTCATGCGATCTCTCAAGGAGGCTGGGAAGTTCCCAGCTGGTGAAACATGGGGGCAGCACGGCCGAAAACAATGGCTTGCCGCGGTCGCCTCGCTCTCAAGCAAATGTGGCTCTGCCACTTTGCTTGACCCCCTCGGGGGGCGGGCTGGGCGCAGCCCGGCCCTGGGGGCGCTCAGGGGTTGGACACGCCGGCTGCCACGTGCCCCGAAGGCACGTGCGGCGCGGCATTTTCGATGTGCCCCGTCTGGTCGTCGAAGAAGAAATCGGGTTCGAACTCGCGCAGAAATGCGCCCTTGGGCAAACCGCCGAGGAACATCGCCTCATCGATCTCGATGTTCCATTCCATCAGCGTGCGGATGGCGCGCTCGTGGGCCGGCGCGCTGCGTGCGGTGACGAGCGCGGTGCGGATGCGCATGGCCGGCGAGGCCTGGCGCTGCAGCAACTGCAGTGCATCGAGCAGCGGCTTGAAGGGGCCGGCCGCCAAGGGCAGGTCGGCGCGGTCGCGTTCGTGGGCCTGAAAGGCGGCGAGCCCGGCACGCTGGAACACCTGTTCGGCTTCGTCGGAAAACAGCACCGCATCGCCGTCGAAGGCAATGCGCACTTCGTGCGGGTGTGCGTCGGACGCGCGGGCCGAGTGCGGGTAGACCCGCGCTGCCGGCACGCCGGCTTCGAGCGCCGAGCGCACGTCGGGCTCGTTGGTCGACAGGAACAGCTGCGCGTTCAGCGGCTTGAGGTAGCGCCACGGCGACTCGCCGCGCGTGAACACGCCGCGCTGGATCGGCAGGCCGTAGTGCTTGGCCGAGCGGAACACGCGCATGCCCGACACCGGGTCGTTGCGCGACAGGATCACTACCTCGACCGAGGGCGACACCGCGTTGAACGCCAGCAGCTTGTTGACCAGCGAGAAGGCCACGCCCGGCTTGGCCGGCTCGGCCACGCGCTGCAGTTGCAGCTGCATGTAGGCGCGGTCGTCCTTGGCTTCGAAGAGGCGGTTCTCTTCTTCGAAGTCGAACAGCGCGCGCGACGAGATGGCGACGACCAGCTGGCCGGCAAGGGTGACAGGCATGCGGTCGATCATAAGAGCGCGTCGCAGCGCCGCTGAAACAAACGAAACACGCCAGGGCTGGACGCGAAACAGCCCTGATACGGTGCAGCGCGACAGTGGCGAGGTGGGCAGCAGCCCGTCCACGCTGCCCGCCCCCTGGAGCCTTTCATGACCGAGCTTGTCACCACCACGCTTCAACGCATCTTTGCCCGCCAGGCTTCGTCGGCAGCACGGTCCGCTCGCAAGGCCAGCGCCCGCTCGCGCGATGTGCGCCCGCACCGGCCCGACTTTGCCGACACGCGCCCGGTGGTGTTTCGCAGCGAGGCCTTTGCCGAAGACCTGGCGCTGACGCACGGTGCCGTCTGACGATGGGGCCCTGGCCGTCAACCTGCGTGGTGCGGGGATGAGCGTTTCTGTTCCCCAATCGCCGTCTCGCGAGTGGCTCACTGCGCTGCTGGGCCGTGCTGACCTGGCCCGTTCGGCCCCGGCGGCAGACCGATATGATCCGGCCCAGCCACCACAGCACAGCGGAGCACAGGCCATGACTCAGGGCAACGCGAGCACCGGCACCACCCTCCTGGTGGTCGACGATGAACCCGAGTTGCGTTCGCTGCTCAGCGAGTACTTCGGCCGCCACGGCTTCACCGTGCGCACGGCGCACGACGCCGCCGCTGCCCGCGCCGCCATCGCCGAGGCCTTGCCCGACATGGCCCTCCTCGACATCAACATGCCCGGCGAAAACGGCTTGTCGCTGGCGCGCTGGTTGCGTGATGCCCACCCACGCGTCGGCCTGGTGATGCTCACCACCGCCGGTGAATCCGTCGACCGCGTGGTCGGCCTGGAGCTCGGTGCTGACGACTACATCCCCAAGCCATTCGAGATGCGCGAGTTGTTGGCACGCATTCGGGCCGTGCTGCGCCGCCTGAAGTTGTCGCAGCCCATGCCGGCGGCGCAAGCGCTGGCGTCGCGCCGTGTGCCGTTCGGCGCCTGCCAGCTCGACCTCGACGAGCGCCGTCTGTTCGGTGGCGAGGGCACTGAAATCGAGATCAGCGCCGCCGAGTTCGACCTGCTCGCGCTGTTCGCACGCAACCCCAACCGCCCGCTCAACCGCGACCAGATCATGGAGCAGGCGCACAACCGCGGCTGGGACGTGTTCGACCGCTCGATCGACCTGCGCGTGATGCGGCTGCGCCGCAAGATCGAAACCAACCCCGACAAACCCGAGGTGCTGAAGACGGTGCGCAACGTGGGCTACGTGTTCGTGCCGACGGGACCCGCAGCGGCATGACGCGCGCCGGCCTCAGCTCACCAAGCCGGCCCGCGATCCCCTCGGGGGATCGGCTGGCGTATTCGCCAGCCGAGGGGTCGACGTGACGCGCGGGACGAGCGCCGGGCCGCTCCCAAGCCGGCCCGCGATCCCCCCGGGGGATCGGCTGGCGTATTCGCCAGCCGAGGGGTCGACATGACGCTCGAGCGCGAGTTCGTGTGGACCGGCCCCACGCAATGGGGCAAGGACGAATCGCCGCTCCCGCCACTCGCGCCCGAGCTGATGAGCGCGCTGCTCGACAACATCACCGCCCGCGTGGCGGTGGTGGGGCGCGACCACTGCTTCATCTACGCCAACCGCGAAGCGCTGGAGTTCTACGGCCGGCCGGCCGAACAGGTGATCGGGCAGCACCTGTCGGTGGTGGTGGGCCAGGTGGGCTACGAGGGCTACCTGCCGTGGGCCGAGCGCCTGTTCAGCGGCGACACGCTGCGCTGGCAGGGTTGGGTCGAGTACCCGATGCGCGGCCGCCGTTTTCTGCAGGAAACCATGGTGCCTTTTGCACCGGCAGGGGCCGAGGTGCAGGCCATCGTGGTGTTCGGCCGTGACCACACCGAGCTCAAGCTGCGCGAAGAGCAACTCGCCGAGCAGCTGGGCCAGCTGCAGGCCAGCGAAGCGCTCAAGGGGGCCATCGTCGACCACGCACTGGCGGCGCTGATCTCGACCGACGGCCAGGGCCGCATCGTCGAATTCAACCCCGCGGCCGAGACCATGTTCGGCCGCCAGCGGGCCGACGTGATGGGGCTGCCGGTGAGCCAGGTCATCATGCCCCATCGCTACCGGGCGGCGCACGAGGTCGGCATCCGCCGCATGGAAGCGGGTGGCGTGGGGCGTGTGCTCGGCAAGCGCATGGAGCTGCATGCGTTGCGCGCCGACGGCACCGAGTTCCCGATCGAGATGGTGCTGTGGCGCACGAACATGGGCGACACCGGCTACTACACCGCGTCGCTGGTCGACGTGACCGAACGCCACAACGCCTCGCAGCAGATCGAGCGCCAGCGCGACGCGCTGCGCCAGAGCGAAAAGCTGTCGGCCATGGGCAGCCTGCTGGCCGGCGTGGCGCACGAGCTCAACAACCCGCTGGCCATCGTGATGGGCCGCGCCAGCCTGCTCGAGGAGAAATGCGACGACCCCGATTTGCGCGCCGACGTGCAGCGCATCCGCGAAGCCGCCGAACGCTGCGGGCGCATCGTGCGCACCTTCCTCAACATGGCGCGCAGCAAGCCGGCCACACGCGAGAGCGTGTCGATCAACGACCTCACACGCGCTGCCGCCGAGATGCTGAGCTACAGCTACCGCAGCCATGGTGTCGAGATGAAGCTGCAACTGGGCGATGAGCTGCCGAGCGTGAAGGCCGATGGCGACCAGATTGGCCAGATCGTGCTCAACCTGCTGGTGAATGCGCAGCAGGCGCTGGCCGGTGCGGCCGGTGAGTGCCGCGTGCTCATCGAAACCGGCGTCGAGGTGCGGCGCGAAAACCGCGAACCGCGCGTGTGGTTGCGTGTCGCCGACAACGGGCCGGGCGTGCTGCCCGAGTTGCGCGACAAGCTGTTCGAGCCGTTCTTCACCACCAAGCCGGAGGGCATCGGCACCGGCCTGGGTCTCGCGGTCTCGCGCTCGCTCGCGCGTGACCATGGCGGCGACCTGACACTGGAGCCGACGGCGCATGAAGGCGGCGCGAGCTTCCGGCTCAACCTGCCGATCAGCGGCGAGCCGGTGCAAGAGTCCGTGCCGATGCCGCTGGTGGGAGTCGACGTGCCGCAGTCGCGCGTGCTGGTGGTCGATGACGAGCCCGAGATCGTCGACCTGATGCGCGACCTGCTCGAGGGCGCGGGCTACGAGGTGGCCACTGCCGAATCGGGCGCGGTCGCGCTGGCGCTGCTGGAGACGGCGCGCTTCGACGCCATCGTCTCCGACCTGCGCATGCCCGACATGGACGGTGCCACGCTGTGGCGCGAGGTCAAGCAGCAGCATCCCGGCTTGGCCCAGCGCATGCTCTTCGTGACCGGCGACACCTTGTCGCCGGGCGCGCGCGAGTTTTTGCGCAAGGCGCGCTGCACCGGGCTCGACAAGCCGTTCTCCAAGGCCGACCTGCTGGCCGCCGTGGCGCAGTTGCTGGTGTGAAGCTGGCGTGAATCAGGCGGCCTTGGCGGATGACGCGCCATGCGCTGCATCCATCATCGTGGCACTGACCACGCGGTAGAGCGCCACCCACGCGGCATGCACCTCGTCGGTGTAGGCCTTGCCCAGCCCTTGCTCCAGGGTCTTGAGCAGGGCGCCGCCCACGGTGTCGTAGTGCGCGTCGCGCACGCCGTAGTTGACATGCCGTGCGCCCAGTTTGCGCAGCACCGGCGCCAGCGTGTCGGGTTGTTCGAGCAGGTCGATGGCGGCACCGATCATCGTCATCAGTCGATGGGCCTGCTGCGCCATGTTGCCCTGGAACAGCTTGCGCAACTCGGGGTCGGCGGTGAAGAGGTTGTCGTAGAACAGTGCAGCGGCTTGCGGCGCGATGGGCTCGAGCAGCGCGAAGCTGCGGCGCACGTGTCCGATCTGGACGGGGGTCATGGTGAAAAGCTCCTGGTGTCTGGAGCCCACAGCATCGCGCCGGCCGGATTCACCGGTGTTTCACAGGCGCCGCCGCTTTGTATCGTTGGTTGCTGAAGGCGCGCGCGTCGCCTCAGCGCTTGGGAACGAAGATGAAGTCGCCGGCTTCATGCCCCGCAAAGCGGATGGGTGCGTACTGCGGCTTCTGCTGCACCTTGAGGCGCTGGGCACGCAGGCTGAAGCGGGCCGCCAGGGCGTCGAACAGCCGGCGCGTTTCGATCGGCTCGCTCACCGCGTCGAGCACATCGAGCAGGCTGCTCGCGAAGAGCGAGTTGCGCCCGGCGCCGCCATCGACCACCGGCTCCAGCCCGCCGGAGGTCAGCGCCACGCGGGCACGCAGCTGCGAGATGGCGCGCAAGGCGTCCCAGTGGTGCTCGCCCACCAGGTCGGCATCGGCCACGGGCAAGGCCGTGCGCGCCATGGTGCCCGAGTAGCACGAGTCGGCGATCACCAGCACCTGCCGCACACCGAGGGCGTTGATCTGGTCGGTGACGTCGACCACCGACATCCAGTTGCTGCGGTTGTCGCGCTCGCCGTCGACCGGCACCCAGTAGCCGCGCTGCGTGCTTTCTTCGAGGTCGCCGTGACCGGCGTAGAAGACCAGCAGGTTGTCTTCGGGCTTCAGGCGTGTGCGCAGGGCGTTGAAGGCGGCGTACATGTCGTGCCGTGTGGCGTCGAGCAGCAGCGTCACCTGGAAGTCGTAGCGCTGCTCCAGCATGCGCTTGAGGTCTTGCGCATCGTTGATCGGGTTGTTCAGGCGCGGCCAGTGGCGGTAGCTCTGGTTGGCGATGACGAGCGCGTGGTAGCGGGTGTTGGGCAGTCCATGGTCGACCTTGGGCGCGCCTGGAGCGCCGCCGCCCGGCACCGCACGGAAGTTGAGCGTGGCCTGGGCGCCTTGCCGGTCGGTGGCCATGAAGCGGATGTCGGAGCTGCCTTGCGACAGGTCGAACTCGGCGCGGAACAGGCCTTGCGAATCGACCGCGAGCGGCTTGTTGTTGAACATGAGCTGGCGCACGCCGGCGTCGGTGCTGACCTTGCCGCGGATCTCGCGCCGCTCACCCTGGCCGCGCAGCGGGACGACAGGTGCCAGCCCATCCTGTCCCGGCGTGGGCACCACGATCACCGGCTCCACCAGGTCGATGGTGATGCGGCCCGGCGCGCCCGCCTGCCCGCTGGCTTGGCGGAA
>Ga0302256_10000250_pt1 | contig 12290 bp, 13 predicted proteins | sample I_Fen_E3_4_FD_194571 | JGI IMG/M metagenome (GOLD analysis project Ga0302256, IMG submission 194571) | Peat permafrost microbial communities from Stordalen Mire near Abisko, Sweden - I_Fen_E3_4 | ecosystem: Environmental > Terrestrial > Soil > Wetlands > Permafrost | place: Sweden: Abisko...
TGCAGCACCGAGTAGGTGGTGACGCCAGCGACCACGCTGAACTGCAGGCTGTAGCTGGAGCCCGTCAAGGCGCTGGGGTCGATCACATGGCCCGAATCGATCCACGCGCTGCCGTTGCTGACGGTGGCGCTGGTCACGAACACGCCGTTGCCGGTGCGCCCGCTGGTCCACGCCGCCTGGCCGTCGACGGTCAGCGGCAGCCCGTCGCTGGAGGCGGCGCCGCTTTGGCCCGAGGTGCCCTGGAATGTCACGCCCCCGGTCGCATCGAGGAAAGGCGCATGGTCGGCCGACTGGCCACCGAAGAGGTAGGTGCCCGAGCCATCCTGGCGGTTGGCCACGCTCAGCAACTGGTTGCGCAGGCCGGCAATCTTGTCTGCCAGCGTGCTGCGTTCGGCATCGCTGTAGCTGCCGTTGCCGGCAGAGACGATGGTTTCGCGGATCTGCTGCATCAGCTCGTCGGCGTCGCCGAGCGCGCCTTCGGACAGCGTCATCGCGCTCTTGCTCGCGTCGACGGCACGCTGGGCGGCGTCGGTGTTGGCTTCGGCGGCCAGCGCGCGCTCGGCGCGCGCGGCGGCGGCCGGGTCGTCGCTCGCGCGGTTGACGCGGTTGCCGGTGGTCAGTTGCTCCTGGGCCGTCGCCATGTCGGTCTGGCGCCGGATCAGCGAGTCGATCGCCGCGTCGTAGGAGTTGGATGTGCTGATGCGCATGAGGGGCTCTCAGGTCAGGGCAGAAATCAACGGGCAGCCACCTGCAGCAAGGTGTCGAACACCGATTGCGCCACCTGCAGCATCTTGGCGGCGGCTTGGTAGCTTTGCTGGAACTGGATCAGGCGGGCGGCCTCTTCGTCGAGGTTGACGCCCGATTTGTTGGCGCGGGCCGATTCGGCAGTGGCGGCCACCGAGCTCGAGATGCCCGCGGCGGATTTGGCGCTTTGCACCCGCACGCCGATTTCGGACAGCGCGCTGGCATACGCGTCGGTGATGCTCTTGCCGGGCACGGTCGAGCCGTTGGGCAGCGTGTCGGCGCCCACGAAGCCCTTGGTTGCCAGGGCCACGAAGTTCAGCGCGTTGCCGTTGTTGGCCGCCGGCGCGGTGGTCGGGCCCACGCTGATGACGTCGCCGTTGCGCGGCACGCCGCTCAGCTGCAACTCGAATCCGTTCAACGAGATCGGCGAGCCGGCGGTCCAGGTGCCGGTGCCGCTGGACACCACGGCGTTGCTCGCGTCGAGCATGTCGTAGCTGTAGTCGCCAGTGCCGGAGTTGAAGCTCAGGCGCGCGGTCAGTGTCGGGTCGTAGGCCGCCTTGTCCACCACACCGAGCGAGGCGGTCGCCGCCGTGCCGGTGTTGGTGACGGCGTAGCTCGAGGTCACCAGCGAGGCGGCCGCCAGGCCCTTGGGGTTGGCGAGCACAGTCTTCATGTCGGCCGCGGCCTGGGCCACCGGCTGCAACAGGAAGCGGTCGCCCGAGACGGCCGTGCCGGAATTCAGCTGCAGCGTGAGGCCGTCGACCTGCACGCCGGCGGCCAGCGCAGCCGGCGAGAACGGGCTGCCGGTGGCGGTGCTGTTGTCGGACAGGCGCGTCAGCGCGTAGTTGCTGCCGTCGAAGCGCAGCTCGTAGTCGCTGGCCTGCACGTGGGTCGAGTCGCTCACCGACAGGCCGAAGACCGCATTGCCGCCGTTGGAATCATTGGCCAGCGTGCGCGGCGGGCCGACCGAGAAGATCGCGGCCCCGGCGCTCGCCGGCTGGCCGCCGTCCAGGCCCAGCGACTGCTGCTGGTTGACCGCGCCGCCGATCGCCACCGCCATCTGGCCGAGCAGGTTGCGTGCAGTGACCAGGTCGTCGTTCTGGAAGCGCAGCAACCCGGCGATCTTGCCGCCGGTGATGCTTTGCGACAGCACCGGCCGGTCGGTGCCGCCCTCGCTCAGCGTGAGCTGCAGCTTGGCGGGGTCGTAGCCGTCGGGCGAGGCTTTCAGTGTGTTGGCCGTCGCGCCCAGCACCAGCGACTGGCCGCCGCCGATGAAAAGGCCGATGCTGCCGTCGTCGGCGGTGATCGTGGTGACGTTGATCTGGCTGCTGATGTCGTTGATCAGCTGGTCGCGCTGGTCGAGCAGGTCGTTCGGCGGCTGGCCGGCACCGTTCAGCGCCGAGATCTGCTTGTTCAGGTCGGCCAGCTGCTTGGTCTGCGAGTTGAGCGTGGCGACCGACGACTTGATGTCTTGCGACACGCCGATCTGCAAGGTGTTGAGCCGCTCGCCGGCGGTGGCAAAGCGGGTCGACAGCTCCTGCGCCCGCGTGAGCACCACCTGGCGCGACGATGCGTCTTGCGGGTTGTTGGCCACGTCGACGAACGAGTTGAGCAACTGCCCGGCTGCGTAGCCCAGCCCGGTTTCACCGAGCGGGAAGATGTTCTCGAGCTGGGTGAGCTGGTCTTGCCGCGCGCTGTCGGCTGTGGCCACCGAGTTGGTGCTGGCCGCCTGGGTGGTGAGAAACCGGTCGTACGAGCGCGAGACCGTGGTCACGTTGACGCCCTGGCCGAAGAAGCCGGCGCCGGTGTACTGGCCCTTGGCGGTGGAGAGCTCGACCTGCTGGCGCGAGTAGCCCTGCGTGTTCGCGTTGGCGATGTTGTTGCCGGTGGTCTGCAGCGCCGCGTAGTTGGCGAACATCGCCCGCGTGCCGATGCCCATCAGGGTGGAGGTTCCCATGTAGCGGCTCCGTCAGGCCGTCGCGCGTTGGAGACGCAGCGTCGTGTTGATCATGCGCGTTAGCTTGTCAGCGTACGCGGGGTCGGTGGCGTAGCCGGCTTTCTGCAGGCCCTGCGCAAAGCCTTGCGGCGTGGCCGAATTCGCCACCACCTTCGAGTAACGCGGGTTGTCTTTCATCATCTTGGCGTAGTCGGTGAAAGCCTCTTCATAGCTGCCGTAGGCGCGGAACTTGGCCTTGACCTTGTGCGCCTGGCCATCGACCACCTCGGTGGTCGTGACCTCGGCGACCGGGCCCTTCCAGTTCGCGCCGGCCTTGATGCCGAACACATTGAACGAGCTCGAGCCGTCGCTGTTCTTGATCTCGTGGCGGCCCCAGCCCGACTCGTGCGCGGCCTGCGCCACCATGAAGCTCGCCGGGATGCCGGTGGCCGCTTCGGCTGCCTTGGCAGCGCCGTCGTGGAGTTTCAGAAAGCCGACCTGCCGGTCCTTGCCGCTCAGGGTGCTGAGCGATGCGGCGGTCTCCTTGACGGCCGCTGCGGCAGCGGGCTTGGCCGCCGTTGCCGCCACATCGGAGGCGATGTTGGCCAGCGGCTGGCCGAGCTGGCGGTCGAGCTGGCGCGCAATCACGTCGGACAGCCCGCCGGGCCGCCCCGTCATCTGCGTGGCGAACTGCGCGTCGAGCATTTCGTTGCCCATCTTCGTGCCGGCGTTGTCGAGCATGCCGGTCGACACCGAGGCGTCGCGCATGCTCTTCATCAGCTGCTGCATGAAGATGCCTTCGAGCTGCTTGGCAGCGGCCCGCACCGTCGCTTTCGGGTCGGTGGCGGCGCTGGCGCGCAGTTGCTGCAGCGAGCGGACGTCGCCGGACAAGGGGTTGCCTGAAGACACGGCCATCAGATCACCTCGATTTCGGCATTCAGCGCACCTGCGCTTTTCATGGCTTGCAGGATTGCGAGCAAGTCTTGCGGAGTCGCACCGAGTGCGCTCAAGGCTTTCACCACATCAGCGAGCTGTGTTCCTGCCGGCAACTGAATCAATGCACCGGGTTCCTGCCGGATCGTGATCTCGGCCTTCTCCTTCACCACCGTCGACCCGCCGGTCGAGAACGGTGTCGGCTGGCTGATGACCGGCGTGGAATTGATGGTCACCGACAGGCTGCCGTGCGCCACCGCGCAGGCGCTCAGCGAGACGGTCTGGTTCATCACCACCGAACCGGTGCGTGCATTGATCACCACCTTGGCCGCCGGCGCAGCCAGCGTCAGCGGCAGGTTCTCGATGTCGGCGAGGAAGCTCACGCGCGCCTCGGGCGACGCGGGCATCAGCACGCTCACCACGCGGCCGTTCAGCGGCTGGGCAATGCCCTCGCCCATCTTGGCGTTGATGGCGCGCGCCACTTCGCGCGCGGTGTTGTAGTCGCTCGCGTTCAGGTCGAGCTGCAGGCGGTCGCCCTGGTTCAGCGGCGTGGGCACGGCCCGTTCGACGGTCGCACCTTCGGGCACGCGGCCGGCGCTCAGGTGGTTGATCTGCACCTTGGAGCCGCCGGCCGACGCACCCGCACCGCCGACGATCAGGTTGCCTTGCGCGAGCGCATAGACCTGGCCATCGGCGCCCTTGAGCGGCGTGGCGATCAGCGTGCCGCCGCGCAACGATTTTGCGTTGGCCATCGACGACACGTTGATGTCGATCGTCTGGCCGGGTTGCGCAAACGGCGGCAGTTGTGCAGTGACCATCACGGCCGCCACGTTCTTGATCTGCATGTTGGTGCCGGGCGGCACGGTCACGCCCATCTGCTGCAGCATGGCCGTGAGGCTTTGCGCGGTGAACGGGGCCGAGGTGGTCTGGTCGCCGGTGCCGTCGAGCCCGACGACGAGGCCGTAGCCGACCAGCTGGTTGCTGCGCACGCCCTGGATGACGGCGACTTCCTTGATGCGGGTGGCGTGGGCCGAGAGGGGCCACCACAGCGCGGCGCTGGCGGCCAGCACCGTGATGCCGATCAAGGCCTTGATCAGCGCTTCGAGCAGCTTGTCTTGGGTGGTTTCCATGTCGGCAGCGTCCTTCGCTACCGATTCTGGATTTCTTTAGAACGGGAGAACGTTCAAAAAGAAGCGTCCGAGCCAGCCTATTCCATTGGCATCGGCCTGGGCACCTTTGCCGCGGTGGTCGATGCGCACATTGGCGATCTGCGCCGAGGCCACGGTGTTGCCGGGCTGGATGGCGCGCGGGTCGACCTGGCCCGAGAAGCGCAGCACGTCGACGTTCTGGTTCACGCCGATCTGCTTCTCGCCGGTGATCAGCAAATGCCCGTTCGGCAGGACTTCCGTCACGACCGAGGTGATGGTGCCCGAGAAGTCGTTGGTGTTCTCGGTGCTGCCCTTGCCGGCAAAGGTGTTGGCCGAGCTGCCCTCGGCCGTCGCGCGGGCGAAGGCGCCGGGGCGGATGCCGGGCAGCGCGGTCACGCCGGCGGCGATCGAGCCTTTCTTGTCGATGGAGCTGGTGCTGGTCTGGCTGGCCGCGACTTTTTCCACGATCTGCACGGTGAGCGTGTCGCCCACCAGGCGTGCACGGTGGTCTTCGAACAGCGGCCGGTACTGCGAGGCCTGGAAGATCGAGCCGTTGTTCACGGCCGGCACGGCCACCGGCTGCGGGCGCGTCTTGGGCGAGCCGGTCACGTCGACATGCGGCACGCCGTACAGCGTTTCGCAGCCCGCGAGCGCAACGCCGGCGAGGCACGCAGCGGCGAGAAAAACGGCTCTCATCACAGCTGGCCCAGGCGCTGCAGCATCTGGTCGGAGGTCTGGATGGCCTTCGAGTTGAGTTCGTAGGCGCGCTGCGTCTGGATCATGCCGATCAGCTCTTCGACCACGTTGACGTTCGATGTCTCGACGAAGCCTTGCTGCAGCTGGCCGAGGCCGCTCTGGCCCGGCGTGCCGCTGTTCGGCGTGCCCGAGGCGGCGGTTTCGGAAAACAGGTTCTGCCCGTTGGGCTCGAGCCCCGGCGGGTTGACGAAGTTCGTCAGCTGGATCTGGCCCAGGGTCTGCGGCGCGGCCTGGGCCGGCAGCACGCAGCTCACCGTGCCGTCGAGGCCGATGCTCACGCTTTGCGCGTTCGGCGGCACCGTGATCGTGGGCTGCAGCAGGTAGCCGTTGTTGGTCACCATCTGGCCCTGCGCATTGACCTGGAACGAGCCGTCCCGCGTGTAGCCGGTGGTGCCGTCGGGCATCTGTACCTGGAAGAAGCCGTTGCCGCGGATGGCCAGGTCGAAGGTGCTGCTGGTCTGCTGCAGGTTGCCCTGGCTGAAGACGCGCGATGTCGCGACCGCGCGCGTGCCCAGGCCGACCTGCAGGCCGGTGGGCAGCGTGGTCTGCTCGCTGCTGTTGGAGCCGACCTGGCGCAGGTTCTGGTACATCAGGTCCTCGAACACCGCATGCGACTTCTTGTAGCCGTTGGTGGCGCTGTTGGCGAGGTTGTGCGAGATGTGGTCCAGCTCGATCTGCTGGGCCTCCATGCCGGTCTTGGATGTCCACAGGGAACGCATCATGGTGAATGCTCCTTATCAATTCATCGACAGCAATTGGCCGGCGGCTTTCTCGTCGCCCTCGGCCGTCTGCAGCATCTTCATCTGCGCTTCGAACTGGCGCGCTGCGGTGATCATCGAGACCATGGTCTCGACCGCGCTCACGTTCGAGCCTTCGAGCGCACCTTCTTGAACGCGCGCCTTGGTGTCGGCGGTCAGGTCGCCGTCGACGCCGCGGAACAGGCCGTCTTCGCCGCGCTGCAGCGGTGTCTCGGGTGTCACCAGTTTCAGCTTGCCGACCGTGGTGATCTTGCCGGTGGTGCTGGTGGCGATGACGGTGCCGTCGCCGCCGATGCTCACCGCGCTGTTGGCCGGCACCTGGATCGGGCCGCCGTCGCCGATGACCGGCAGGCCGCTCAGGGTCACGAGTGCGCCTTCGCTGGTGACGTCGAGCGCACCGCCGCGGGTGTAGGCCTCGGTGCCGTCGAGCGCCTGCACCGACAGCCAGCTGTTGCCCTTGACGGCCACGTCGAGGCTGCGGCCGGTGTTGGTCACGACGCCGGGGGTGGTGTCGTAGCCGGGTGTGGTTTCGAGCGCGTAGACGCGGGTGCTCGCGCCGCTGCCTTGCACCGGCACGGCGCGGAAGGCCTGCAGCTCGGCGCGAAAGCCGGGCGTGGAGACGTTGGCCAGGTTGTTGGCCAGCGTGTCTTGCCGCTGCATCATGGCTTTGGCGCCGGACATCGACAGATAGATCATGCGGTCCATGTCGTCACTCCTTGAGGTTTCGTGCTCGCACGGTGTTGACCGTTCGGGTTGAGCCCATCCCCGTTCTGGCTGAGCCCAACTCCGTTCGGGCTGAGCCTGTCGAAGCCCTGCGCGCGCCCTCGCCCGTTCGGGCTGAGGTATCGAAGCCTTGCTTGTGCTTTCGCGTGGCTTTTGCTCACTGCTGAGGCCGCGTCGGGATGTCGTCCCGACAGCCGACCTACTTTTCTTTGCTTCGCCAAAGAAAAGTAGGCAAAAGAAAGGCGACCCTCGTCGCCGGTCGGCCTAGGGCCGACTGCTCTGCGCTGCTCGGTCTTTGCGGCCGCGCCGAACTCGCTTCGTTCGCTTTGCTCACTGCGCTCAAACAGGCGGCGCGAAGTCAGTTCACGAGGGGCGCGCAAGCGCGCCCTGCCGCAAAGCCCTGCGCTGCTCGACGGCTCTGAAGGGGCCCAAGAGCAATGCGGTCGTTTGCTGCGCAAACATTCCCTGTCCCACCTCGCTTCGCATCGAGCGCAGCGATGCGCTCCGGTGCCGATGCGAAGCGAGGCGAGTCTGGTGTTCGGGTCCCCGTGGGTGGTGTAGAGGAGCGCAGGGCTTTGGGGCCGCGCGCGCAAGCGCGCTTCGTCAACTGACTTCGCGCGGGTGTTTGAGCGCAGTGAGCAAAGCGAACGAAGCGAGTTCGGCGCGAGGCCCCAAAGACCGAGCACCGCAGAGCAGTCCGCGAAGCGGACCGCCACCGTCGGGTCGCCTTTTCTTTGCTTACTTTCATTTGGCGAAGCAAAAGAAAGTGAGTCGGCTGTCGGGACGACATCCCGACGCGGCCTCACGTAGTGAACAACCGCACCCGAAGACACGAAGAAGCAACGCACGATCAACTCAATCAACCATCAACGCAGGTTCACAAGCGTCTGCAACACCTGATCCTGCGTCTTGATCGTCTGTGCATTGGCCTGATAGACGCGCTGCGCGGTGATCATGTTCACCAGCTCGCCCGTCAGGTCGACGTTCGATTCTTCGAGCGCGCCCGACTGCAGCACGCCCAGGTTGCCTTGCCCCGGCGTGCCCACGATCGGGTCGCCCGATTCGAAGGTGCGCGTCCACAGGTTGCCGCCCAGCGGCTTCAGGCCCTGGTCGTTGCGAAAGGTCGCGAGCTCGATCTGGCCGGCCGGCTTGGACTGGCCGTTCGAGTAGGTGGCCATCACGATGCCGCCCTTCTCGATCGTCAGGCCCGACAGCTGGCCGGGTGCGTAGCCGTCCTGCTTCAGATTGGTCACGCCGAAGTTGGCGCCGTATTGCGACGCACCCGACAGGTCGAGCTGCACACCCGCGATGGCCAGCGTCTGCGCGCCGGCCGCATTGGTCGACGCCGGGATGTCCAGGTTCACCGTGCCCACCGGCGCGGTCGGCGTGCCGCCGTCCGGGGGGAAGTTGATCGTCGTCAGCGGAGCCGGGGCGCCGGCGCCGTCGACAGCCACCGAGGCGCCGTTGGCGGTGACGTACACGTTCCAGGTGTCGGTCGACGCCTTCTGGAAGTAGTAGGTCAGCGCCACGTCCTGGCCCTTGGCGTCGTAGACGGTGAGCGAAGTGGCGTTGTTGTAGGTGGTCGCGTCGCTGAAGTTCACCTGCGGCGTGGTCGCCGGCAGCGTGGTGGCAGCGCGCGAGTCGAGGTTCATCTCCATCGTGATCTTGCTGCTCGCGTTGGGCTTGATGCCGGCGGTGGGCAACTGCAACGGCAAAGCCTGGCCGGGCTGGATCACGCCCTGGCCGTCGGCCGGGTAGCCCAGCAGCTGGGCGCCGGTGTTGTTGACGATGAAGCCGTCTTTGTTGACCTGGAACTGACCATTGCGCGAGTACAGCGTCTGGCCGCCGTTGCTCACCTCGAAGAAGCCCGAGCCGTTGATGGCCAGGTCGAGCGAGTTGCCGGTGGTGCTGATGTTGCCCTGGCTGAACTGCTGCGTCACCGCCTGCAGGTTCACGCCGATGCCGATGTTGCTGGTGCCGGCGCCACCCAGGGCCGCGGCATACATGTCGCCGAATTCGGCCCGCGACGACTTGGCGCCATAGGTGTTGGCGTTGGCGACGTTGTTGCCGATGATTTCGAGGTTCTTGCTGGCTGCGTTGAGACCGGAGAGACCTTGTTGGAAGCTCATGGGATGTCCTTGGGTGATCTAGGGAGAGGCCGCGAGGGCAGGAATCAGTTGAACGCCTTGACGCTGCTGTAGGCCACGCTGCCGGAGTTTTCGAGCTCGAGCATCAGGTTGTTGCCCGAGGTGCTCACGGCGTCGACCTTGTCGCGCATCAGCGCGGTGCTGTCGAGCTTGGTGCTGCCGCTGGTGGCCGTCACACGGAAGGTGAGCCCGGTGGCGGTGGCGTTGTTGCCGGCCGTCCAGTCGAAGCTCTGCATGCCGGCGCCCTGCGCGCCGAGGTTCATGGTGTCGATCACCTGGCCGGCGGCGCTGAGCACCTCGACCTTCACGTTGTCGGCCGCGCTGGCGATCTCGAAGCCGCCCTGGCCCACGCCGTTGGCCATGTCGAGCTTGTTGCCTGGCACGATCACGTCGTGGCCGACGAGCGTCGCGCCTTGCAGCGCCTGCATCTGCACCATCTGCGTGGACAGGCCCTGCACCGAGGTGTTGAGCGTCTGCACGCCGGTCACGGTGCTGATCTGCGCCATCTGGCTGGTGACCTGGGCGTTGTCCATCGGGGACAGCGGGTCCTGGTTCTTCATCTGCGCGACCAAGAGCTTCAGGAAGCGGTCCGATGCGCTGGTGTCGGTCGCCGTCGCGGCGGCCGCCTTGTTGTTGAGGGTGTCGTAGACCGACGAGCTGACGTTGTTGACTGCCATGGTGTTTCCCTTTCAGCGGGTCATTGACCCATCTGCAAGGTCTTGAGCAGCAGCGACTTCGCCGTGTTCATGACCTCGATGTTGTTCTGGTACGAACGCGAGGCGGAGATCATGTTGACCATCTCCTCCACCGCGTTCACGTTGCTGTAGGTGACGTAGCCGTCGGCATCGGCGCTCGGGTGCTTGGGGTCGTGCACGCGGCGGCCGGGGGTCTGGTCTTCGGTGATGTTGCTGACCTTCACACCGGCTGCGGCGGCGTCGCCGATCTGGCCGGTCTGCCCCATCAGCTGGCTCTGGAAGGTGACCTGCCGCGCCTTGTAGGCCTGGCCATCGGGGCCGGCCACGGTGTCGGCATTGGCCAGGTTGGACGCGACGACGTTGAGCCGCTGCGACTGCGCGCTGACCGCGCTGCCCGACACATTGAAGATTTGAAACATGCTCATCATTGACCCCTGATCGCGTCCAGCATCGTGCGCACGTTGCTGTTGATGAAGCGCAGCGTGGCTTCGTAGTGCACCGAGTTGTCGGCGAAGTTGGCGCGCTCGCGGTCCATGTCGACGGTGTTGCGGTCGAGGTTGGTCTGGCTGGGCGTCGAATAGACGAGATTGGCTTGCGCCGCTGCCGCCGTGCCGCCACCGATGTGGCCCGGCTGGCTGGCGGCAAGCGCCGGCGCGCCCTGCATCTGGCCGGTGGCCTGCTGCAGCGCGGCGTTGAAATCCATGTCGCGCGCCACGTAGCCCGGCGTGTCGGCATTCGCGATGTTGCTGGCAATCAGGCGCTGCCGCTCCGAGCGCAGGCTCAGGGCCTGGCCTTGGAAGTCGAGCGAACTGGTGAGTCGGTTCAGCATGTTGGCAATCCCCCATCCCTTCACCCAAAAAACAAAGGGCGATGTGAAAGGATTGTGGGCAGCGGTCTTCAAAACATAAGCGGGAATAGCAGCCCCTTTCTTGGTCATTTCCGCGCCTCGCCTGGCGCAGATGCCTTTTAAAGTGGCAGCGTGGAAAAGACTCTTCACCCCTGGCGCACAAGCGCCCTCACCTTGCTGGCCGGGCTGGCGATGCTGCTCGGCTGCGCCGGCACGGCGCGGGCCCAATCGGCGCTGGCCGAGGTGCTGGTGGAAGAAGCCCGCCGCTTCGTGATGGCCCAGGTCGGCGCGCCCGGCCTGCCGCGCACCGAAGTCAGCATGGGCAAGGTCGATGCGCGGCTGCGCCTGGCCCCCTGCGACAAGATCCTCACCTACCTGCCCAGCGGCGTGCGGCTGGTGGGCAAGACCCGCGTGGGCCTGCGTTGTGTGAAAGGCGCCACGCCCTGGAGCATTTATCTGCCGGTGACGGTGAACATTTTCGGCAACGCGATGGTCTCAAGTGCGTTGCTGCCGGCCGGCCACGTGCTGTCGGCCGACGATTTCCATCAAGCCGAGGTCAACCTGGCCGATGACACGATGAACCCGCCCATCACCACCGCTGCGGTGTTGCTGGGCCGCACGCTGGCCAAGCCCCTGGCGCCTGGCCAGAGCCTGCGGCCCGACAGCCTGAAGGCGCGCCAGTGGTTCGCTGCCGGCGACAAGGTGCAGATCCGCGCCACCGGCAGCGGTTTTGCCGTGGCCGGCGAGGGGGAAGCGATGACGGCCGGGCTGGAAGGCCTGCCGGCGCGTGTGCGCACGGAGAGCGGGCGGGTGGTGTCCGGCATGCCGGTGGCAGAACGGCAGTTGGAGATCGCATTGTGAAAATCTCGCCCGCGGACAACAATCTGCGAGAAATCCCTAAAGTCCCCTGCCGGACGGGCCGATACACCGTCCATGTTGAAAGGTTCGGGCGCTCCCCGGACCCAAGGAGTACATGATGAAGATCGGCAATCCCGCAGACAAACCCGCTGGCGTCGCACCTGCCGGACCGGCACGCACCCAGGCTGGCGAAACGGCCAAGGCGAAAGAGACCGCCGCCGACCCCAGCGCGAAGGTCGAGCTGTCGAAGACCGCAGCCACGCTGCTGTCGAATGACACCAGCTCCGATTTCGATACCGACAAGGTGGCGCGCATCGCGCAGGCCATCAGCGACGGCAAGTTCCAGATCAACGCCGACAAGATCGCCGACCGGCTGATCGCCAATGCACACGAAGTGCTGGGCAAGGCACAACACTGAGCCACGCCGCTCGACGCCGCGTCCCCCCTGCTCACCTCTCTCCGGTGAACCCGACATGAACATGCCAGCCCCTGCACTGGTCAGCCCTGAACTCGAAGCCACGCTCGCCGCGGTGGAAACCCAGCTCGCGTCGCTGGGCGAATCGCTGCGCGCCAACGACAGCGTGGCCATCGACCACCACGCCACCGAACTGCACAGCGCCCTGGCGCGTGCCGTCGACCATTTCACCCGTGCTGCACGCAGCGGCGCGGTGCCACCGCCCTTGCGCGAACGCCTCAAGCTCGCCGGCGGCCTGGTCGCCTCGCAGCGCGAATCGCTAGCACGCGC
>Ga0302256_10000253_pt1 | contig 12264 bp, 11 predicted proteins | sample I_Fen_E3_4_FD_194571 | JGI IMG/M metagenome (GOLD analysis project Ga0302256, IMG submission 194571) | Peat permafrost microbial communities from Stordalen Mire near Abisko, Sweden - I_Fen_E3_4 | ecosystem: Environmental > Terrestrial > Soil > Wetlands > Permafrost | place: Sweden: Abisko...
TCGGGGGAGCGTGCACATCTTGATGCCCACCGCGCGGCCGTGGATGGCCTGGGCGTGGTACGCGGCGCACCGGAGCAGGTCGGCCGCGCACAGAATGCTACCGCTGAGCGAAATGCCCGGAATCGTTGGACAAAAATGGCGACCCCAACGGGATTCGAACCCGTGTTACCTGCGTGAAAGGCGGGTGTCCTAGGCCTCTGGACGATGGGGTCAGATACAGATTGTGACGTGAGCCCAGAAGGTATCGAACCTTCGACCCTCGGCTTAAAAGGCCGGTGCTCTACCACTGAGCTATGGGCCCTCAGGCGTGCGGCGCAATCTGGATGATCTTTGGCGAGAATGCAAGCCGCAGAAGCCGCGGGTCGGACCAAGCGTGGCAGTTTCGGGCGGGTTGACGTGGGACGAGGTCAGATGTTTGATTTCCTCGACATGCGCCTGTAGCTTACCTTGCATCACATGGACCACCGGGAAGCGGTTCGGGTACCCGTCCGGGTGCTGGCGCGGTGCCGGGCGCACGGGCTCGTCATCGATGGGGTGGTCGAGGACGTGTCCCGGTGGGGGATGTTCTTGCGCGCGCCCGAGCTGGTCGCGACCGGGTCGTCAGCGGAGATCGAGCTGGATCTGCGCGGCGAGGCGCCGCTGCAGCTGAGCGCGGAGGTCGTACGGCTCGAGCGCAGCCCAGGGCGGGCCGGGATGGGGCTGCGCATCCTCGTGGACCCAGCGGACCGCCGGCTGCTGGTGAACTTCATCATGCGCAAGCACGCGGAAGCGACGGTGAGTCGCAAAGTTTCCTAGCCGATTCGATGGCTTGGTGGCTTGATAGCGCGCTGCGCGTTGTGGCTATGATGCCGCATACGTCACTTGCTCCCGCCCGTGCTGCCCCCAGAACATCGAGGCCCGCGTGGCAAAATGGCCACCCGGCGAACGTTGCTCGCGCTACGCGATGCCATGTCAGCCGACGAACGCGCCGTCGCGAGCGCGGCGATTTGTGACGCGGCGAACGCCGTGCTGAGCGAGCGGGTTTCGGCCGGGGCGGTGGTGTCGATGTATGCAGCGAAGGGCAGCGAGGTGAACACGGCGCGGCTCGATGGGCTCGCGCGCGCGCGGGGGCTGGTCGTGGCGTATCCACGTGTGATCCCGGGCACGCAACAGCTGGCGTTTCACGCCGCGACCGCGGACGAGCTCGCACCGTCGCGGTTCGGGCTCCAGGAGCCGAGCGCCGAGGCGGTGGCGGTGGCGGTGACCGACATCGCGGCGTTCGTGGTGCCCGGGCTGGCGTTCGATCGCGCCGGCGGCCGGATCGGCTGGGGCCGGGGCCACTACGACGCCACGTTCGCCGCGGCGGCGCCCGGCGCGCTACGCGTCGGCCTCGCGTACGAGTGTCAGCTGATCGATCAGGTCGCGCGCGAGCCGCACGACGTCGCGCTTCACATCATCATCACCGAGGTCGCGACCTATCCGGTCGCCTGAGTATGGAAGCACTCTACGTCTTGATCGCGGTGGCGCTCGGCCTCGGTGGTGGCGCCTGGCTCGGCACCCGGCTCGGCCGCGGGCGTGGCGACGGCGGCCGGGCGCAGCTGGCGGCGGCGGAGGAGGCGGCGAAGATCCGCGCCGCGGCGCAGGTCGAGATCGACGCGATCAAGCAGGCGGCCGAGGTCGATGGCAAGGAGGCCGCGCGCAAGCGCCGGGCCGAGCTCGACGACGAGCTGCGGGCGCGGCGCGCCGAGCTGCAGAAGCGCGAGGACGCGCTGGCGCAGCGCGAGCGCGAGATCGAGCGGGCGCGGCGCGATGCCGAGCGCCAGGCCGTCGAGCTCGACAAGAAAGAGAAGAGCGTCGACGGCAAGATCAAGCAGGCCGACGGCGCGGTCGAGAAGGCCGAGGCGGCGCAGGCCGAGGCGCGCAAGAAGCTCGAGGCGATCGCGGGGCTGACCGAGGACCAGGCGCGCAAGCAGCTCGAGGACGAGGTCCGGGGGCAGGCGTATGCCAGCGCCGCCGTCGACATCAAGCGGATCGAGGACGACGCACACAAGGAGGCGACCGCGCGCGCCAAGACGATCGTCGCCACGGCGATCCAGCGGTTCGCCAGCGAGTTCGTCCACGAGCGCACCGTGGCCGTGGTGCCGCTGCCCAGCGACGACCTGAAGGGCCGGCTGATCGGTCGCGAAGGCCGCAACATCCGGGCGCTCGAGGCGGCGACCGGCGTCGACATGATCATCGACGATACCGCCGAGTCGATCACGATCTCGTGCTTCAACCCGGTGCGGCGCGAGATCGCCCGGCTCGCGATCTCGGCGCTGGTGGCCGACGGCCGGATCCATCCGACGCGGATCGAAGAGGTGGTCCGCAAGGCGGAGAAGGAGGTCGACAAGGTCTGCAAGGAGGCAGGCGAGCAGGCCGTGTTCGACCTGGGGCTGCACCGCGTGCACCCGGAGCTGGTGAAGCAGCTCGGCCGGCTGAAGTTCAGGCAGTCGTACGCGCAGAACGTGCTGCTGCACTCGGTCGAGGTCGGCTACCTGTCGGGGCTGATCGCCGCCGAGCTCGGCGCCAACGTCAAGCTGGCGCGGCGCGCGGGGCTGCTGCACGACATCGGCAAGGCGGTCGATCACGAGCAGGAGGGGCCGCACGGCGAGGTCGGCGCGCAGCTGGCGCGCAAGCACCAGGAGTCGCCCCGGGTGTGCCAGGCGATCGCCTCGCATCACGGCGACGAGGGAGGGACGCGGCCGCAGGGGCTGCTCGATCACATCGTCGCGGCGGCGAACTCGCTGTCGGCGGCCCGGCCCGGCGCGCGGCGCGAGCAGCTGGCGTCGTACATCAAGCGGCTCGACGATCTCGAGGCGATCTGCAAGCGGTTCAGCGGGGTCGAGCGCGCGTATGCGCTGCAGGCTGGCCGCGAGATCCGCGTGATGGTGATGAACGATCAGGTCGACGACGCACAGGCGATCGTGATGTCGAAGGAGATCGCGCGGGCGATCGAGAACGAAGCGACGTATCCGGGACAGGTGCGCGTCGTCGTGGTGCGCGAGACCCGCGCGTCGGACTACGCGCGCTGAGCCGTGAACAGAGGTTCGCGACCGTGGTCGGCGCGGCACGGCCACCGCGCACGCCCCTGTCGCGAAATCGTGTCGGGCCGCCGCACAAAGGGCGCAGCCAGACGATAGATCGTCGATAGATCGTCGATAGATCGTCGGGGGTTACGTCGTCTCTGCTGCGATTCTCCACACGATCGTCGTGGCATACGCGATGCAGTGGTTAGCGCCATCATGCTGAAGCAGCTCTGTGGACTCCTGGTCGCCGGTGCGCTCGGCTGTGCCACGACCACCACGACCGAGGTGACCTGGACGACGGCTCCCGGAGCGCCCGACGAGACCGGTCGGCTGGGGACCGTGGAGTCGGTGCACGAGATCGTCGAGCGCATTGACGGCAACCCTGCGGGCGGCGCGCTGATCGGCGCCGTGATCGGCGGGGTCCTCACGGGGGGGCGTCCGGTGGGCGTGATCGGAGGCGCGGCGGTCGGCGCGGCGACCAGTCCGGTTCGATGACGGCGTGCTCGGGACGTTTCGCTACGAAGGCTACTCGCCATTTCCTCCCGGCGCGCGCGTCTTGCTCACCCCGCAGGGGCTCGGGCAGATCTGAAGCTGCGGCGGCCGCGCGTGTCGCGCGTCCGGACCCATCAGGTCGCGCAAGCGCTCCCGCTGCGTCGGAGTTCGACACGGCACGCTGCCCGAACCCGACGGTGGACGACGAGGGCCGCGAGGGGCGCGTTGCCCGGCTCGTGAGATCGCGGCGCGGCGGCCGGTGACCGCTTGCCCGCGCGGCGAAACAACCGCCAGCGCCGACCTGCGAGATCCGCCGAGCAGTGACCGGATCGAGCGGCCTCGCCTAGCCCTGGGCGCGGTCGTGGGGGCGTGGTGCGCGAGATGCACGAGGCCCGGGGATCGACATGAAATACGTCCAGTTGCCGCCGCCCCGCGGCTCTCTGTTCCACGAGAAGTTGCTCGCGATGGTGATCGCGATCACGTTCGGTGCCGGTGCCATCGCCGCCGCGCGCAGCTACGATCGGCCGGGTCCGGTGACGGCCCGCGCGGCGCGGTCTGCCTGCGATCTTCGCGCGTCGTTCGTGGCGCTACCGTCGCTCGAACCGACGTTCCGCGGCCTCGCTCGCGAGCGCCCGCAGCCGTGACGCGTTCGAGCCAGGCGTGACAACCATCCGACCCAGCGTGTCGTTTGGACACGCTGGATGCCCCCCGCTCTCGAGTTGCTCCCCCGTCCGAGGCCGACAGAGATCGGGCATCAGTACGTTCCCATTGTAATTTTGAAGACCTTTGCTGTTCCTTCGTAATATCAGATACATCTGGACCGTCTGATTCCGTCTTACATTTGAAAACAGGGCTGCCATTTTTTTCCTGGTCATGCGAAGTACCCTTATGACGCTTTCTAAGCCGCTTTCGACCGTATTTTTCGTTACAATTCTGACCGCGGTCGGGTGTGCGAAGAAGCTCGACAACACCGCCCAGCGGCACCCCATGGTGCGCCCGGTGCCCGCGACGACCGAGCCAGCCGCCACGGTGGTGATCGACAACAGCAGCGTGGTCGACGCGTTCGCGGTGTACGCGGTGCTTTGAAGCGGTCCGCGGGCTGCGCCCTGGAACCGTCGATCGCGGGATGCTCCGGACACGGCGTCGAGGGCGCCGACGAGCTGGCGGCGCGGATCGCGAGCAAGCCGGAACAGGCATCGCGCCAGGCGTTTGTGGTCGTCGACCGCCGCGGCGTCCCAAGCCGCTGGCATTGACCACTTTGCAGGCCACTTTGCATTGCGTGGCGTGGCGAGGACAAAGACGCTGCCAGTGAGCGCCCCGAGCCAGGGCCTCGCATGTCATTTCAAGGAGATCCGCGGCCTCGCACGCTGGCCCTGCGGTGATGCAGCGCCGCGCGGCACGGCGAACCGACGTCGTTCGCGCGAGATGGCGTGTTATTGTTTGGAGCGCATCCGCGCGGCGCTGGAGGATCACGATGTTGGGGCGAAGTCTGGGCAATTACCACGTCGTGTCGAAGATCGGGGAAGGCGGGATGGGCGCGGTGTATCTCGCGCGGCACATGACGCTCGGGCGGCCCGCGGCGATCAAGGTCCTGCATCCGTCGCTGTCCTCGGATCAGGACATGGTCACGCGGTTCTTCAACGAGGCCCGTGCCGCCACCACGGTGCGCAATCCTGGCATCGTCGAGGTCTTCGATTTCGGCGTGCTCGAGGATCGCAGCGCGTTCATCGTCATGGAGTACCTCGAGGGCGAGAGCCTCGGGGCGAGGCTCCGGAGTGGCCGCTTGCCAGTCGCAGCGACGATGACGATCGTCCGCGCGATCGCGCGCGCGCTGCAGGCGGCGCACGAGCACGGGATCGTCCATCGCGACCTCAAGCCAGACAACGTGTTCCTCGTGCCCGATCCGGAGCTTGCCAGTGGCGAGCGGGTGAAGTTGCTCGACTTCGGCATCGCGAAGCTCGCGCCGATCTCCGGCGAGGTCAGCCAGACCCGGACCGGCATGGTAATGGGCACACCGACGTACATGGCGCCGGAGCAGTGCCGGGGCGCCGGCGCGGTCGATCAGCGCGCCGATCTCTACGCCCTGGGCTGTGTTGCGTATCACATGATGTGTGGCCAGCCGCCGTTCGTGTCCGAGGGTGCCGGCGACCTCATCGCCCGCCATCTGTATTTTCAGCCGGCCCCGCTGCGCTCGTTGTGTCCCGAGGTCCCGGCCGACGTCGATGCGCTGGTGCTGTGGCTGCTGCAGAAAGACCCGGCGGCGCGCCCGGCCAGCGCAGCCGAGCTGATCCGCGCGATCGATCACCTGGCGGTGGCGAGCGTTCTGGGCGTGATGCAGACCCAGCCGCCGACCCGGTTCTCCGCCACCAGCCTCGCGCCGGTCGTGGAGACCACGCTCCGAGGGGCGGCGTCGAGCAACGTGGGGCAGGCGGGCGGCGCATCGCGGCCACGGCGCGCGGGGCTCGTCGTCGCGATCGCGGCGGGAGCGGTCTCCGTCGCGGCGGTGCTCGTCGTCGCTCTCGGTCGCCACGACCCCGCCGGCCCGGTCCCGCCGGTGGCGGCGCCCGCCGCGGCCGGCGATCGGAGCCTGGCGCCACCGGCATCCGCCGCCAGCACGCCGGCATCCCCGGCCCGCCCACCGGCCGCGGCGCCCGTGGCGGCCCCGCCTGTCGCCGCGCCGCAGGTGGCTGCCGTGCCGCCGCAAGCCCCGGGACCGGCCGCCACGCCTGGCGACGAGGTGGCCGAGCCTGCCGCGCCGGATCGATCCGACGGCGGCGGCCGCAGGAAGCCGTCGTCGTCGTCTCGCTCGCGGGTCGGCGAGCGCGCCGTTGCCGGCACCGTGAAGCCCGAGCCTGCCCCGGCGGCGGTCGTGGCTGCGCCGGTCGCCCACACGCCGGTGCCCGAACCGCCGCAGGCAGCGCCACCCACCCCGGCGCCCAAGCCGGCGGCGGCGCCTGGGCCCGCGGGCTCGCGCGCGCCGCCGCTGGTGCCTGCGAGCGCGGTCTCCAAGCTGTCGGGCACCATCCCCGTGCTCGCGGTCAAGGGCGGCGCGGGCGAACTCGCTGCCGTGGTCGTCAAGCTGTGCATCGACGAGCAGGGCGCGGTGGCGTCGGTGAAGGTCGTCAAGGCGCCGCCGGACGTTGCCGGCGAGCTGGAGCGCGGGTTGAAGAGCTGGCGCTACACGCCGTATGTCAATCCGCTGGGCGTGCAGTCCGCGGCCTGCTTCGCGGTGTCGTTCCACGTGGTGTCCGGGAGCTGACGGTGCTCCCGTCGCACGAACTCACAGTCTCGCCGGCCTTGGCGGTTCAGTAGTAGAGGTCGACCCCGAGCCACGCCGCGCGGGGCAGTCCCGGGCCCAGGAACTGCGGTCGGTCGTACGCCGGACCGAGCACGTCGGTGGCGTCGCCGAGGACGCCGAACGTCGAGTCCTTGGCGTTGAAGACATTGTCGATCAGGCCAAACACCTGCGCGTGGGTCCACAGCCGGTATCCAAGGCGCGCGTTGACGAGCACGTAGCCAGGGACCGGCGCCAGCAGATTCGCCTCGTCTCCGCGGAAGTACTGGCTGCTGTTGGCGATGACGTTGACCCCCGCCGACAGCCCGACCTCGGACAGGTAGCTCAGCGCCAGCTTGACGACGTGCTTGGGGATCGAGGGCAGGTGGGAGCCGGCCGCGACCTCGATGACGCCGTCCACCGCGTCGGGGTGGGTCGCGCTCAACGCCGAGAACGCCGTCTCGAAGGTCGCGTCGATGAACGTGTAGTGCACTCCCCAGTCGATGCGCGAGCCGCCTTCGAGCTTGAAGCGGCCCGTCAGATCGGCCTCGATGCCCTGGCGACGGGTGTCACCCACGTTCGAGAAGTAGCCCTGGTTGGACACCGTGCCCGAGCTGATGAAGATGATGTCGTCGGAGTTGACCGTGCGGAACCCGGTGACGTCGTAGTTGATCGTCGTGCCGGGGCGTGGCCGCACCGCACCTCGGACCCCGGCCTCGACGGTGCGCGCCACGACCTGGGCGAGCGGCGGATCGGCGACGAACGCATTCGGTAGCCGGCACGGATCAGTCGGGCTCGCGCAGGTCAGCTCGACCGCGGTGGGCGCCCGGTTGGACTCGCTGTAGCTGGCATAGGCGCCGATCCACGCGCGCGGCTGATAGCTGATCCCGGCCGCCGGGTTGATCCGGTGGAACGCGTGATCGCCGGTCAGCGCGTCGCCGATCCGATCGGTCAGCGACAGCTGCGTCAGGTTGACGCGAGCCGCCAGCATGACGAACAGATCGGGGCGGAGCGAGAACGTATCGGTCGCATAGCCGCCGAGGTGACTGACCGTGCTGTCGACCGCGACCGGCGACGCCGGATCCACGAGGCCCGCGTCGATCGTGGCGCGGGCCTCGTCGAGCGTCGCGACCGTGGTGTGCGAGCGGAACCGGACCCGGCCCTGGCCCGCGTCCGCGCCGGCGATGAGATGGTTCTCGCGGTCCGCGACGGGGGCATCGATCGCGAGCTGCGCGGACACGCCGTAGCTCGTCTGTCGCGTGTCCGTCTGGTTGTTCGCGGCGTCGTAGGACGCGTTGAACGGCACCGGCGCCCCGGCCTTATCGACGACCGGCACCTCCTCGCCGGCGTTGCTGGCCGAGCATAGCACCCCCGGCATCGCCATGCACTCGGCCCAGTCGCGCTGATCGCCATTGACGGTCTTCGTGCGGTTGGTCCTCGCGTAGGCCGTGGCGGCCACCCGGGCGTGCGCCGAGATCGGCCGCTCGCCCCGCAGCGTGGCCATGACCAGCTGGTTCTCGGTGCGATCGGGCGACGTGAAGATCGCATGGCGGTCCGTGGCGAGCAGCTGCTCGGGGGCGGGCCCATTGCCGGTCAGGGTGGTACTGGCACCGATGAGCGACAGATCGACGGTCGTCCCGGCGTCGCGGTAGGAGCCGGACACGAAGCCGTGCTCCGAGCGCGCGGGCGACGCGGTGCGCCAGCCGTCCTCGTCGAACACCTGGGCCGCGGCGAACACCCCGAGGTGCTCGCCGTGCGTACCCGCGGTGGCGCGCGCGATCCTGCGACCCCACGATCCGGACAGCGCCGTGCCCTCGAGCCCGGGATCCGAGAACCCGGTCTTGGTCTCGAGCGAGAGCGCGCCGCCGAGCGTGTTGAGGCCGAACATCGGATTCGAACCGGGGATCAGATTGACGGATCGGATCGCGTTCAGCGGGAGCAGATCCCAGTTGATCGTATCGCCGAATGGCTCGTTCAGCCGGACGCCATCGAGGTACATCGACAGGCCCTGCGGCGCGCCGAGCAGCGGGGACGCGAGGAAGCCGCGATACTGCAGATCCGGTTGTAGCGGGTTGCCCTGCACGTCGTTGATGTGGACGCTGCCGATCGCCTCGCCCAGGTAGGCGGACAGATCGAGGCTCTTGTGAGAGGCGAGGTCCTCGGCCGAGATCGTCTGGACGTTCGCCGGGACGTGATCCTTGGGGAGCCGCGAGCCGTGCAGCGGTGTCGTCGCGGTCACGGTCGTCTGGTAGATCTCCGGCGCCGGATCGCCGGCCTCGCCGGCTTCCGGGGGGGCAGGCGGATCCTCGGCGCGCGCGGGCGCCGAGACCAGCAGCGGGAGCACCAGCGCGATCGACGCGTACCTCGGAGCGGCCACATGATCACCAGACCGCGGCGCCGCGAAACCGTCAATCATCGATTCTCAAATAGTGTTACGACACACGTCGTAGGTGGCGCGCTGCGCTGGAATGTGTGTGCCGGCTTGCGATGGTATCGGCGAATCGCGCGCTGGCGTCGGGTCAGCAGCCGATGAAGGGCAGCGCGCGCAGCAGGTCGTCGCCGTAGCTCGCTCCGACCACGCCGCTGGCGACGAGCACCGTGACCACCGCCAGCGACAGGGCGATCGATCGCCGGACGTCGCCTGGCGGCACCGGATCGAGCAGCCGGGCGACGCGGGACGCCAGCGACAGGTCCCTGCCGGTGAGGCAGGCCACCGCGCGGTCCCCGGCGCGCCGCCCCAGGCGCGCCACGGCCACGATCGCCGCCGCCAGATCATCGCCCGAGGCGCCGTCGAGCCGCGCCTCCTCGTCGCGCGCGAGCTCGAGCGAGGTGAGCCAGTGATCGAACCGGCGGCGGGCCCACGGACTTGGCCACTGCAGATCGGTCGCGATCTGCGCGAGCCAGATGCGCAGGGGATCCCAGTGACGGACATGGATCTGCTCGTGCGCCAGCGCGGCGCCCAGGGCGTCGGGATCGAGCGTGGCTTCCAGCTGATCCGCGACGACGACGCGCGGCCGCAGCAGCCCCACGGTCGAGATCGGCGGCAGCTCGCGCGGCCGGCGCAAGGCCAGGCAGGCGCGCACCGCGCAGCGAACCCACAACAGCCCGAACGGGATCACGACCAGCGCGGCGGTCGGTAACAGCGGCTCGTCGGTCACGCTGGGCTCCTGCCAGGCCCAGCCGAACATCGCCGCGAGCGCGGCCGCGGCGGGCAACACGGTGAGCCAGATCCGGCGCCACGCGCGCGCTTCGAGCTGGCGCCCGCTCAGGTCGCGGCGATCGCCGGGCTCGCTCGCCGTGGGCACCCAGCTGGTGAGCCACGCGCCTGCGCCGCACAGCACGAGCACCATCGCCGCCAGCACGAGATCACGATCCACGACGCGACCTCCGGCGTGCGTCGATCGACGCCGAGAGCTCGTCGAGCAGCTCCGGGTGGATCTCGTCGATGACCTCGACGAGCGTGGCGAGCGCGGGCCTGGGCGCCTCGGTGAACAGCGTCGACAGCGTGCGGGCCAGCCGGGCGCGCTCGATCTCGTGCCGCGAGGCCGAGGCGCGATAGCGAAACGCCTTGCCCTCCTTGACGCGCTCCACGAGCTGCTTGGCATGCAGTCGATCGATCACGCGCGCGGTCGTGGTGTAGACCAACCCGAGCGGAGCGCCGATCCGGTTGTGGAGCTCGCGCACCGTGACGGCGCCGCCGTCCCAGACGGCGACGAGCACCGCGTATTCGAGCTTGCCACCCGGCAATGGACGATCGTGCCGCACGCCGCCACCGTAGCACTTCGCGTACGTTCGCGCGCACGCAAAGCTCCCCGGCGGCGTGGCGTGGCGTGGCGTGGCGTGGCGCGGTGCGGCGAGCCGGGGCGAGCCGGCGAGCGGCGACAGCTGGATTCATTGCCAGCGCTGGCTGCGTCTGCGCACGAAGACCACCCGCAGGCTCAGCTCCAGCCCGCTCCGGACCCATCGAAGGATGCTGTTCAATTCGCTGGCGCTCACCGTGAGCCTTCGCATCAGGACGGCGCGCGTCTGATTCGAGAGTGCCTCTCTCGCGTGCGCGAGCCAGCGGGCGGCGGTCGCGCGGTGCACTCGATATAGCCGCCCGAGCTCGTCGATGCTCAGGTCATCGACGAAGGCTTGCCGCAAGAGCACCTGATGGCGCACCGAGAGCGCGCTCAGGGCTTCCCCGATGGCGTGGGTAAATTCGCCCTGATAGCGCTGTTTGTAGAAATCCTTCTCGAGATCTTGCGTGGCCGGAAGCGCTCGCTCGAGGACCTCGCCTTCCGACGGCGTCTCGCGGCCATCGCGTTGCCGCATGGCCAGCGCCTGGCGCACGGCGATCACCCGCAGCCATCGCCGCAGCTCTCCGCGTCCCGAGTATTCGAGGATCCGGGGCGAGCGACCGTCGGCGACCAGGAGTCGCTGCCGGAGCCGTTGCTTGACTTCGTCGATGATGTCGGGGGTCATGCCCCGCAGCTTGCGGAGCGTGGCATCGAGCCCACCGAGCACGTGGCGCTCGAACGCCGCGATCGCCTTGGGGTCGCTGCGAGCGCACGCGCAGGCGAGATACAGATCGCCCGTTCGTAGCTCGCGCACGCCAAGCGCCGGTACGGAGTCGGCCGCGAGCCGGCTGCTCAAGTACCCTGCGAACACCTGCGGCGCGAGCTCCACGCCAGGCCAGGCAGCGTGCGCGTCTCGCAGTAGTTCGATCATCAGATCACTGGCAGGATCCAACCCCCCGGCGGATCCCGCCACGCATGGCGATGCGGCGGCGCGGTCTCGATCCCAGGGTTGTTCGGCCACGAGTTCGGTGGGTGGCTTCGTCACTGCTCGTCCGACATTGCGATCATGCGCCGACACTGTGGCGCGTGGCCCGGCCGATCGTCGCCGCTTGCTGCAGTCTGCCGAACTATGCCCACGGCGATCGCGGCGGCGTAGGTCGATCCGGCTGCGCGCGTGAAGGCGCGCGAGGCCCGGGGCTGGTCCGCGCGTGATCTGGCGACTAAATTGCGAGTAACATCAACGTGTTTTGTGATCGTGCTGCGACGATGGCTGCGCGGTTCGCACTAGGTAGCGAGGGCGAATGTCGGCTCTCGCGATCACGGAACACAAGAGGGGTATCAAATGGAGAATCGGAACTGGAAATCGGTACTGTTCAAGCTGGCACTGTTGAGCTCGATCGGCGCCAGCGTCGGCGTGGCCCGCACCGCGAGCGCCGCGAGCTCGTGCGCGGGCGCGGGGTATCTGTGCTTCTACGACTACGCGACCGCGCAGTATGGCAACCTGTTCGGCAACAATGTCGACTGGAGGGCGTTCGACTGGAACGATCGTGCCGACGTGTTCAAGAACGACGGCACGACGAGCAACTCCTGCGTGTTCCAGAACATCAACTACGGAGGCACGGTCTGGTTCATCCCGCGAAACGGCACGTGGTACGACGTTCCCGACAACACCGTC
>Ga0302256_10000254_pt1 | contig 12239 bp, 11 predicted proteins | sample I_Fen_E3_4_FD_194571 | JGI IMG/M metagenome (GOLD analysis project Ga0302256, IMG submission 194571) | Peat permafrost microbial communities from Stordalen Mire near Abisko, Sweden - I_Fen_E3_4 | ecosystem: Environmental > Terrestrial > Soil > Wetlands > Permafrost | place: Sweden: Abisko...
GTCGGGTGAGGCTCCATCGTACGCGCCCTCGGTTGTCCCTTTCCGTCAGCGCAGCGCGTCGCGCAGCCGGCCGGCCGCCTCCTCGGGTGTCAGGTCCCGCTGCGGTTCGGACAGCAGCTCGTAGCCGACCATGAACTTGCGCACGGTGGCCCGCAACAGTGGCGGGTAGAAGTGCGCGTGAACCTGCCAGTGCTCCGTGGACGCCCCGCCGAACGGCGCCTGGTGCCAGCCCATGGAGAATGGGAAGGGGCGACGGAACAGGGCGTCGTAACGGAGGTTGAGGTCCCGGAGCCCCTCGGCCAGTCCGTCGCGGGCGGCGTCGCCGAGGTCCGCGAGGCGCGCGGCAGGAGACATCGGCACCAGCATCGCCTCGAACGGCCACGAGGCCCAGAACGGCACCAGGGTCAGCCACTCGCCCGAATCCCGGATCACGCGCGGCCCGCCGCGCTCGGCCTCGGCGTAGTCGGCCAGGAGGCGCCGACCCGTGGCAGCCAGGTGACGGGCCTGCTCTCCGTCCTCGGCCGCGGCCTCGACGGGGAGCGCGTCGCCGGACCAGATCTGGCCGTGGGGGTGCGGGTTGGAGGCCCCCATCGCGGCGCCCCGGTTCTCGAAGACCTGTACCCAGCGGAAGCGCTCTCCCAGCTCGCTGGTCTGGTCCGCCCAGACGTCGATCACGCCCCGGATCGAAGCCCGGTCCATGCCGGCGAGCGTGACATCGTGCCGGGGCGAGAAGCACACGACCCGGCAGGTCCCGCGGGTTCCCTCGGCCCGGAAGAGACCGGTCGCGACCCGCGCATCGGACGTGTCCGGCCGCAGCGCCGCGAAGTCGTTGGTGAACACGAAGGTGGACGGGTAGTCCGGGTTCAGGTCGCCCGTGACGCGGGTGTTGCCCGGGCACAGGTAGCACTCGGGGTCATGGACCGGGCGCTCCTCGGGCGGCTCCGGCTCTTCGGCGCCCAGCCACGGCCGCCTGGTGCGCCCGGCGGACACCAGCACCCACTCGCCTGTCAACGCATTGAGCCGGCGGTGCGGCTCGGCCTCCAGGGCGGAGATGTCGGCGTCGTCGGGGCGCTCGGTGGCGTTGCTCGACACGGGCGAGGCCTCCTTCAGGCGATGCGGCGGGCTCCCGCCGACGCAGCGACCTCGAACACGCGAGGCGTCAGCCCGGTCCGCGCCGGGTAGTCGCGCATGACGGCCTCGCGGAGCGCGCCCACCGCGTCCCGCCGGACCAGGTTGATCGTGCAGCCGCCGAAGCCGCCGCCGGTCAGGCGGGAGCCGATGACGCCGGGCGTGGCGCGCGCGATCTCCACGAGCTCGTCGAGCTCCGGGCTGCTGATCTCGAACAGGTCCCGCATCGACGCGTGGCTCTCGTAGAACAGCCGGCCGACCGTGGCCAGGTCACCCACCCGGAATGCCGCGATCGCCGCCAGCACCCGCTCGTTCTCGTGGACGATGTGCTCCGCCCGGGCGGCGACGACCGGGTCCATCCTCGGCCGGGCCGCATCGAGCATCGCCGGAGTCACGTCCCGCAGCGCGGTCACGCTCGGCTCGGTCTCCGCGATGACCGCCACCGCGGCCTCGCACTGGGACCGGCGCTCGTTGTACGCGGACGACTCGAGCTTGCGCGGCGAGCCCGAGTGGCACGCGACCAGCGCCACGTCGTCGTCGGCCAACGCGATCGACCCGTGCTCCAGCGTGCGGCAGTCCAGCAGGAGCGCGTGGCCGGCCTCACCGAACGCGGAGGCGAACTGGTCCATGAGACCGCAGTTGACCCCCACGTACCCGTTCTCGGCGCGCTGTGCCGTCCGCGCGAGGGTCATCCGGTCCAGCGGTGGGAGCTCGCCGCCACAGAGGGCGAGCGAGGACACCAGCTCGAGGGCCGCGGAGCTCGACAGGCCGGAGCCCTGAGGCAGGTCCGAGGCCAGGATCCCCCGGAAGCCCCGCGTCGTCACGCCGGCCTCCTCCAGCGCCCAGGCGGTGCCCGCGACGTAGTCGACCCAGACGCCGCGCCGCGGACCGATGGCGTCGAGGTCGAAGCCGAGCGTCTCCCCGGTGGCGGCGAGCGTGACCTCCACCCACCGGTCGTCCGTGGGCAGCAGGGCGATGGCGATCCCGAGATCGATTGCCACCGGGAGCACGAACCCCTCGTTGTAGTCGGTGTGCTCGCCGATGAGGTTGACGCGGCCCGGGGCATGATCGACCCGAATGTCGCCGGGCCGGGCGGCGGCCTCCGGCGAGAGCGCGGCCAGGCGCGCGGCGAGGGCGCCCGGGTCGCGGGCGAGGGCGGCGGCGTTCGGGTCGGGCGAGGCCGGGGGCGTCATGGCCCCAAGCCTACCGAACCGCGGGCGCCGCCGCGGGCTCCGGAGACCCGGGGACATCGGAATCGCCCGAATCATCCGGGTCGCGGGCTTCGCGGGCGGAGCCGAGGTCGCCGACCAGGTACCGCTCGACCACCGGCCCGACCATCGCCGCGAGCTCGACCGGGGTCATCGTCGCGATGGGCTCGACCAGGACGACATAGCGCGCGATCAGCAGCCCCATCAGCTGCGTCCCGGCGAGCGTCGCGCGGAGCCGGGCGTCCGGCAGGTCGATGGCGCGGGCAAGGGCGAGGAACGGCCCCTCGGCGAGCAGCCGGCGCATCATCCCCGCCGCCACGGGGTCCGTGGTCGCGGAGCGGACGATCCCCGTCAGGAGCGGCCGAACCTCGGGCCGGTCCCAGAGCTCCACCACGAACCGAACGAACCGCTCCCCCAGCCCATCGCGGGGGCCGGCCAGCAGGCGCGGCACGACCTCCGCGACGTCCACCGGGAACTCGGTCGCCGCCAGGAACAGCTGCTGCTTGGTCCCGAAGTAGTGGTGGACCAGGGCGGCGTCGACGCCTGCGCGCGCCGCCACGTCACGGACCGTGGCGCCCTCGTACCCGCGCTCGCCGAAGGCAGCCCGCGCCGCCGCCAGGATCCGGCCGCGCGTGTCCTCCGAGCCCGGCCGCCGGCCGGTCCGCCGTCCCCGCGGCGCCACCGCGGCCACGGTCACACCACGTCCCGGCGGATCGTCCGCGAGGCCAGGAAGGCGAACAGGAGGGCGACCCCCGCCAGCACCAGCATGTCCAGCTGGAGCGCCGTCACGGACAGGCCGGCTCCGGCGATGAAGATCTGGCGCAGCGCATCGACCGCATAGCCCAAGGGCATGATCACGACGAGCGGCTGCAGGACCTCGGGGAGGCTGTTCACCGGGAACAGCACGCCCGAGAGCAGGAACTGGGGAACCAGGACGATGGGGATGAACTGGATCACCTGCAGCTCCGTGCGCGCGAACGTGGACAGCAGGATCCCGAGGCTCACGGCCCCCAGGGCCAGCTCCACCACGACCAGGTATGCCAGCAGCGGGCTGCCAACCACCGGGATGCCGAGGCCGATCGCGAACGCCGGGAGCGGCCCGATGGCGGGCACGTGGATGGTCCCGATCGCCCAGGCGAGAAGCACCGCGACCTGGATCATGGCGAACACACCGAACCCCAGCGTGTACCCGGAGACCACCTCGCCGCGGGTCACGGGGGTGGCCATGAGCCGCTCCAGGGTGCCGCCGGTCCGCTCCCGCAGGAAGCTGACGCCGGTGAGCAGGTAGACGAAGAAGTAGAGGAAGAACGCGACGATGGCCGGGGCGAACGCCACCATCGGGTCGTCGCTGCCCGTTCCGTAGATCGTCTCGCGCACCACCACGGGCACATGGCCGCCCGTGACGCCGACGATGGCCGTGGACACGGCAGCACGGACGACGCCGAGCTGGGCCGCCTCGCCCGCCGGGTCGAGCCCCTGCGTGACGATCGTGATCTGCCCACCGGCCTCGAGATCGGCCGGGAGCAGGATCGCCAGGGAGTCCGTCCCGGCCTCGACCAGGGCGCGGGCGGACGCCTCGTCGGCCGCCCTGGTCACGGTGACGCCGGCGGCCTCCAGCGTCGTCGTCAGCGCCGTGCCGACGATAGCCCCTCGCCCGCTCGCCTCGGCGACCAGGGCCGCGCTGACATCGGGAGTCGAGCCGTCACGGAGGATGAAGGTGAGGAGGCCCGTGACGAGGACCGGGGCGATGAACAGGAGCGCCAGGCTCGGACGGTCACGCCGGATCTCCGTCGCGACCCGGACGACGATGGCCCTCAGCCGCCGCGGGTTCATGCCGCCACCGCGCCTTCGCCGGCGAACTGCAGGAAGGCGGCCTCGAGGTCGTCGGTGCCGGTCTCCTCGCGCAGCTGGGCGCTCGTGCCGCGGGCGATCACCCGCCCGGCACGCACGAACAGCAGCTCGTCGCACCGGTCGGCCTCGTCCATCACGTGGCTGGACACCACGATCGTGGTTCCGGCGTCGGCGAGCGATCGGAAGTGGCCCCAGAACTGCACGCGGAGCAGCGGGTCGACGCCCACGGTTGGCTCGTCGAGGAACAGGACCGGCGGATGATGCACGAGGGCGCAGGCGAGCGACAGGCGGCGGCGCTGCCCGCCCGACAGGGTCGCGACGATGCTCCCGGTCCGGTCCGCGAGCTCCACGAGCGCGAGTGCCTCGGTCACGGCGGCGGCCTCCCGGACACCGTACGCGGCGGCGAAGAACCGCAGGTTCTCCCCCGCCGTGAGCGCCGGGTAGATGCCGTCACCCTGGGTCATGTAGCCGATCCGGGCGAGGTTCTCGCGTGACGGCATGCGGACGCCCAGGACCTCCGCGGACCCCTCGGTGGCCTTCGTCATGCCGGTGAGCAGGCGGATCAGCGTGGTCTTGCCGGAGCCGTTGGGGCCCAGCAACCCGTAGATGCGTCCCGGGGCGAGGTCGAAGGTCATCCCGTCGACGGCGACAACTGGCCCGAACCGCTTGACGAGCCCGACCGCCCGGATCGCGGGCTCACTCCCCATCCCGGACCCGTCGGTCGCACCCATCGCCATCGCGCGCATCTCCCCTGGTCAGGAATTCATCGATCGATGAATTATAGCCAGCGGCGCAAGGAGCTCGGCCACCCCTTGGCACCCGGCGCTCGGCCCAGAGGCATGGGCTACCCGCCGGTATCATCCCGCGATGCGGCGTTCGACGACGTGGGTATGGATCCCGTTCCTCACGCTCGGCTTCCTCTGGGGATCCTCGTATCTCTGGATCAAGATCGGGCTGGAGTCGCTCCCCCCGATGACGCTGATCGCCGCGCGTCTCGTGCTGGGCGCCGCGTTCCTCGCCGTCGTCGTCGCGGCGACCCGCCAGACGCTCCCCCGCGAGCCCCGCCAGTACGGGCACCTGCTGGTCATGGCGATCGTGAACATCGTCCTGCCCTTCACGCTGATCACGGTCGGCGAGCAGTCGATCGACTCTGCCCTCGCCTCGATCCTCAACGCCACCGTGCCACTGACCGTCATCGTGCTGGCGCCGATGTTCCTGCCGGACGAGCGGATCACGCTCCCGAAGATCGCCGGCCTCTCCCTCGGGTTCGCAGGCGTCATCCTCCTGGTGGCGCCTGACCTCGTGAACCTGTCGGACGCGGACCTCACCGGCGAGCTGATGATGATCGGCTCGTCGATCTGCTACGGGGTCGGCAACGTCTACTCCAAGCGGAACGTACGCGGCCTGCGGCCGGCGATCCCTGCCCTGTTCCAGGTCGCCTTCGCCGCCGCGATCGTCGTGCCCCTGGCGCTGATCCTCGAGCACCCCGTCGGCCGGATCGACCCGGCTCCCGAGGCCATCGTCGCCGTCGCCTGGCTCGGGATCCTGGGGTCCGGGTTCGCCTACCTGTGCTTCTTCACCATCCTGGCGCACTGGGGTGCCACGCGGACCTCGACGGTCTCGTACATGCTGCCGATCGTCGGGATCGCCCTCGGCGCTGCCGTCATGGGGGACCCGGTGACGCTGAACCGGATCGTCGGGACGGGCATGATCATCGCGGGGATCGCGATGGTCAACAGCGGGCCCGCGCTGAAGCGGCTCGTGGACCGTCGCGCCGATGCCGCGGCTGTCGCCGGCCGGAGCGACTGACCGCACACCCGTCGCGGGGCGATGCGCCGGGCGACCGGCCTCCCCGAGACCCTGCCCCTGTCTCTAGCCGGCGGCGACCGGCTCCCGCTCCGCGCGTCCTTCCGGCGTCCGGTGCGGCAGCACCCACCAGCCGATGACGGCCCCGGCCAGGGGGAATAGCGCCGCGACCCCGAACAGCGCCTCCGCCCCTGCGTTCATGTAGATCACGCCGCCTGCGAGGTTCGCCAGGAATGCCGCCACGCCGGCGGTGGTCATGGACATCAGCGCCTGCCCGGATCCCTGCAGCGGTGGCGGCAGCAGCGCCTGGACCGTCAGCACGCACGAGATCCAGAGCCCCGAGTAAGCCGTGCCCGAGATGGCGCGCGTGGCGATGATCGCGAGCGGCGTGCTCACGAGGCCCCACGAGGCGAACGAGACGGCGAGGACGAGGCTCGAGAGGCCGAACAGCGCACGGATCCCGATCCGGCCCGCCAGCCGGCCGGCAAGGACCATCGCGCCGACCTCGACCGTCGCCGCCATCGCCGATGAGAACGCGACCTGCGGCGGCCCGCCGCCCAGCTCCACGATCCGCAGCGGCAGGAAGGTCAGGCCGGCGAAGATCCCGACGTGGGCGAGGCCGATCGCCAGCAGGGCCTTCGCCAGCCTGGGCTGGACGTGGAGCGCCTCGCGGATCGCGCCGCCGCGACGGTTGGCCGTGAGCCTCGCGCGGCCGAGGTCCGGCAGGCGGCCGGCGAGAACCGCGATCGCGACGGCGATCGCGACGAAGAAGAACCCCGCGGGCCAGAAGCCCACGACGCCGTACAGGATGCCGGCGCCGATGGCTGCCACGGCGAACCCGGCGCTCATGGCCCCGCGCACCCGGCCGTACTGCTTGCCCGGGTCCCGCATGGCGTTCACGGCCAGCGCGTCCGAGAGCGGGCCCACGGCGCCGTAGCACGATGCGTAGGCGACGTACGCGACCGCGGCGATGGCGGCCGGCACCGGCAGCAGGAACAGGACCAGAAGCGCGGCCGCGGCGAGGATCGCGTACCGGAGCGCCCGGGCCCGCCCGAGCACCACGTCGCCGAGGTGGCCCCAGGCCGACACGGAGAAGACGAACGCCACGGACGTGAGCGCGCTCAGTCCCCCGATCGAGGCGCGGTCGAACCCGCGGTCGAGGAGGATGACGGTGGCGAAGGGCGCGAACACGGCGATGCTGGCGCCGTTGAGGAGGAACAGGAGGCGGATGCGTCGCATTCGCCGCCCATCGTATGGCGCGGGCCCGGACTCCCGCGGCGGTGGCCGGGGAACGGGCCGGTGAGGTCCTCGAACGGGTCAGGGGGCCACGAGTCCGGCCGCCCCGTCCGCCAGGGGCCAGGTCAGCCGAAGCGGGCCCGCAGCCTCGGCAGGATCAGCTCGGCGTAGCGCGCGATCGCGGCCTCCTGGTCGTTCCCCGGGAAGTGGAAGACCAGGTGGTTGAACCCGTAGGCGAGATAGGGCGCGATCTGCTCGACGTGCTCATCGGCATCGGACGAGACCAGCCAGCGCCGGTGCGCGTGCGGCTCGGCCTCCTTCGCCAGCGCCTCCATCTCGAGCGCGTCGTGGACGCCCATCTTCTTGTCCGCGGGCAGCGCGAGGGCGGCCCAGACCTTGGTGTCCTCCATGGCCCGGTCGTGGTCGGTGTCGAAGCAGACCTTCATCTCGATCATGCGGTCGAGCAGTCCCGGATCCCGGCCGGCCTTCTCGGCCCCCTCGACCACGCCCGGCAGGAGCGTTTCCGTGTACAGCTCCGCGCCCTTGCCACTGGTGCAGATGAACCCGTCCGCGATGCGCCCGGCGAGACGGGCGGCGGCCGGCCCGGAGGCCGCGATGTAGACCGGGACCGGCTCGTCCGGCCGGTCGTAGATGGTGGCGTTCTGGACCCGGTAGTACTCGCCCTCGATCGTCAACCGCTCCCCGCGCCAGAGCTGCTGGATCAGCTGGACCGACTCCCGCAGCCGGGCGAAGCGCTCGCCCTGCTCGGGCCAGGCGACGCCGACCGGGACCTCGTTGAGCGACTCGCCGGTGCCGACGCCCAGGATCACGCGCCCCGGTGCGAGACAGCCCAGCGTCCCGAACGCCTGCGCCACGATCGCCGGGTTGTACCGGAACGACGGGGTGAGGACGCTGGTGCCGAGCACGACGCGCTTCGTCGCCTGGGTGGCCGCGCCGAGCCAGACGAGCGCGTTGGGGGCGTGGCCGTCGGTGTGCCGCCACGGCTGGAAGTGGTCGCTGGTCCAGACGGAGTCGAAGCCTGCGTTCTCCGCGGCGACGGCGAGGTCGAGGAGATGCTGTGGCGGGAACTGCTCGGCGGACGCCTTGTAGCCGAGTTGCAGGGCGGGCATGGGGCTCATCCTCGTCGGGTAGCGTCGGGTGTTTCCGCGAATTGTCGCATCACCCGGTCACCGCGAGTACCACGGCGCCCAGCACCACGAGCATGGAGCCCGCGAGCCGCAGGCTCATCTCGCGGCGCGTGACCGCCTCGTGCAGGACGAGCACGCCGTAGGCGGACGTGAGCAGCACAGCGGACTCCCGGAGGGGGCCCACCACGGCAACCGGTGCCCGCGAGAGGGCAAAGAGCACGAGCAGGTACGTGACCAGGGTGAGCAGCCCGCTGGCCGCGGACCGCGGCACGTCCAGCGGGCCCGTGACCGCGTACCGCCCGCCGGCCACGCGCGAGCGCGCCAGGCCCACGACCAGCAGACCGGCCGCGGCGACCAGCCAGAGGATCGCCCCGTACAGCCACGGGGGCGCCAGCTGCACCCCGACCCGGTCGACGGTGGTGTAGCAAGCGATCGTGACGCCGGTGAGCAGCGCGAACGCCACGGCGCCCCGGTTCGCCGTCCCGCCCCGCAGGAAGCGCCATGGCCGCTGGACCGTGAGCAGGCCCGCAAGCAGGATCGCGACCCCGAGCGCGGCTCCCTGCGACAGCCGCTCCCCGAGGACCACCAGCCCCACGACGACCAGGATGAGCGGCGCCGTCCCGCGCGCCACCGGCGCCACCAACGACAGGTCGCCCCGCCGGTACGCGGCAGCCAGGAAGACGAAGTACGCCACCTCGACGAGGCCCGAGACCACGCCGAGCGCGACCGCCTCGGGACGCACGGGCGGCAGGCCCTGCGCCAGCCAGGCGAGAGCTGCCGCAGGCACGAGGACGGCCGCCGACAACGCCATCGCGGCCGTCGCGACGCGAAGGGGATCGCCGGCGGTCTTGAGCAGGATGTTCCAGGTGGCGTGCAGGACCGCCGAGACGAGCACGAGGACGAGCGCGAGCGGATCCATGCGAGCGAGCCCCCGCCTGGGGTCGTGAGCGGCGCCCGGGGTGGTGCCCGGGCGCCGTTGCGCCGGTCAGCGGGCGACGTCGCGCCGCGTCATCCCCCACGCGCCGAGCGCGATCCCGCCGACGGCGATCACCACGCAGGCCACGATGCCGACCGGGTCCCAGCGCCCGACCATCGGTTGGCCGAGGTGGGTGGTGAGCGCCAGCTGGTGGAACCAGTCCGGCAGGTTCAGCGCGGGCGCCAGGAGGTCGATCAGGTAGGTCACGATGACCACGACCGCCGTGATCTCGGCGGCCAGCGATGTTCGCCAGACGCCGCCGATCGCGATTCCCACGCCGACCATCGCGGCCGCCACGAGGCCCATCGCCAGGGTGCCCACGATGGCGTCGCCGGTCACCCCGTTCACGCTGGCCGCGCCCAGCCCGATGCCCAGCGCAAAGCCGGCCGTCATCACCGCGACCGCCAGCAGCGCGGCAATCCCGCCGGCCACGACCCACCTGGCGCGGGCCAGCGGTGTCGCGAGCACCACCTCCAGGCGCCCGCCGGTCTCGTCGGAGGCCCACTTGGAGACAAACGTCGCTGCCGCGAACCCGGCCGCGATGAGGAACAGCTCCAGGTACAGCTGGAGCCAGCTCCCAGCGGTCGTGAAGTCGAAGCCCGGAAAGATGTTCTTGAAGATCAGGCCCATCGAGGGGTCCTTGGCCACCTGGTCGGCGAACGGGCCCGCGAGCGAGGCGAGGAGCGCGCCCCAGATCGCGAGGCCGATGCCCCAGGACAGGGCGCGCGGCAGCTGGTCGCCGAACGCCCGGCTCACCGGCCCCCTCACGCCCAGGACGTCCGCGGGCAGCGACGGCAGCGACAGCCCGGCCGTGACGCCGAGGTCGCGCCGGTTGAACAGCTCCAGGCCGACGACCAGGAACACGACGCCCAGGAGCCCGACGGCGAGCACGCCGCCCCAGTCGTCGAGGCCGACGAGCGGGATGTGGGTGACGGTCCAGTGGAACGGGCTGATCGCCTCGAGCGGCCCGCCGATCTCGAGGCCGCTCGCGATCCAGAGCAGCATCATCAGGAGCGCCGCGATGCCGGCGGAGCCGGCCCGGCCCAGCAGCGGGGCAAGCGCGAAGGCAATCCCGCCGAAGAACATCGCGATGACGCCGACCCAGGCCGCGAACCCGAGCGCGTTGCCGAGCGGGATCTGGTCGCCCAGCGACGCGTCGCCGAAGGCAGCCGAGCTCACCGTGAGCATGACCGCGACGACCAGCACCGCCAGCCACATCAGGACGAGGTGGGCGGCCAGCTTCTCGAGCGCGATCCGGCGCTTGCCGAACGGCGATGTGGCCACGATGTCGAGGCTGCCGCGGGCGGCCTCGCCGGCGAGCGTGCCGGACAGGGCCAGGATCGACCAGAACGCGGTGCCAAGGCTGAACATCGCGCCGTACTTCCAGGTGACGTAGCCGCCCAGGGTCCCGAGCTTGGCGCCCATCAGCGTCGCGTTGCCGAACAGGTTGACCATCGAGGCCGGCATCGTGTTGACGAGCTTGTTGACCTCGATCCGCGCCTCGGGCGTCGGGAACACGGTGCCGATCGCGGCGCCCATGACGAGGGCGAGGCCGCCGAACATGCCGACGGCGATGATGAACGAGAGCCGCGAGTCGCGGATCGTCTTGCCGAAGATGCTGCCGAACCCGTAGATCCGCTTGTGGAACGGAATCGGCGCGAAGGTCGCCGCGGGATGGCGCGGCGCGCCGGCGCTAGAGGCCATCGGTCCCTGCCCCTGCGGCCTCACGGCCGTACTGCGCCAGGAACGTCTCCTCGAGCGACGGCTCCCGGGAGACGAAGTCGAGGAGCTCGTACTGGGCGGCTGCCCGGACGACCGGCGTGATCGGCCCCGCGACGCGCATGCGCAGCGTGTGGTCCACCGCGGCGAGGTCCGACACTCCGGGGATGGCCTCGAACGCGGCCGTCGGGACGGGGCCCGAGAAGCGCAGCTCCACCTGGTGGTGGGCCAGGTCGCGCAGGCCATCGACGGTGTCCACCTTGGTCAGCCGGCCGTCGCGGATGATCGCCACGCGCCCGCAGGTCTTCTCGACCTCGGACAGGATGTGCGACGAGAGGAACACGGTGGCGCCGTCGGCAACGGTCTCCCGCAGCGTCTCGAAGAACGTCTGCTGGACGAGCGGGTCGAGGCCGGACGTGGGCTCGTCCAGCACCAGCAGGTCGGGCTTGTGCTGGAGCGCCGCGATGACGCCGACCTTCTGCTTGTTGCCCTTGCTGTACGTCTTGAACCGCTTGCCCGTGTCCAGGTCGAAGCGCTCGACCAGCGACGCCTGGTACGTCGCGTCGACACCACCGCGCAGATTGGCGAAGTACTCGAGGGTCTGCTTGCCGGTGAGCCGGTCGTACAGGGCGAACTCGCCCGGGATGTAGCCGATCCGCTTGTGGATCGCCACGGGATCGGTCGTCGACTCGATACCGAACACGAAGGCCTTGCCGGAGGTCGGGCGGATCAGGTCCAGCATGGTCCGGATCGTCGTCGTCTTGCCCGCCCCGTTGGGGCCGAGGAAGCCGAAGACCTCGCCGAGCTCGACCTCGAGGTCGACGTCGATGATCCCGCGGCTCTTGCCGTATGACTTGGTGAGCTTCTCGAGGGTGATGACCGGGGGCATGGGAACTCCTTCCTCAGGTGAACCAGGTGCGCATCGAGTCGGGGGCGATGAGCGTGAACGTGCCCGGCGCAAGGCCGAGGATCCGCTCGATCGCCTCGTCATAGGCGTGGATGAACCGTTCGACCTCCTCGTAGGGGACGCGACCGTCGAGCCGGTCGATCAGCAGGCGGCGGATGGCGTCGGTGGAGCCGGCGAAGAGCGCGGTGAGGATCACGGCGGCGTGGTCGGCAGACGAGAGGTTCATCGTCCCCTCGGCGACCCCCTGGCGCAGGATCACG
>Ga0302256_10000257_pt1 | contig 12219 bp, 8 predicted proteins | sample I_Fen_E3_4_FD_194571 | JGI IMG/M metagenome (GOLD analysis project Ga0302256, IMG submission 194571) | Peat permafrost microbial communities from Stordalen Mire near Abisko, Sweden - I_Fen_E3_4 | ecosystem: Environmental > Terrestrial > Soil > Wetlands > Permafrost | place: Sweden: Abisko...
CAACTGGTCGGACTACATCGCCGAAGACACGCTGAAGAACTTCGAAAAAGAGACCGGCATCAAGGTCAACTACGACAACTACGACACCAACGAGATCCTGCATGCCAAGCTGGTGGCGGGCAAGACAGGCTACGACATCGTGGTGCCGGGCGCGCACTTTGCCAAGCAGCAGATCGAAGCCAACCTGTTCCGCAAGCTCGACCGTTCGCTGCTGACCAACTGGGGCAACCTCGACCCGGCCATCCTCGAGCAGATGGCCAAGGTCGACCCGGGCAACCAGTACCTGGTCGACTGGCTGTGGGGCTACGTCACAGTGGGCATCAACGTCAACAAGGTCAAGAAGGCACTGGGCAGCACACCGATGCCGGCCAACGCCTGGTCGCTGATCTTCGACCCCCAGTACGCGAGCAAGCTGAAGAGCTGCGGCGTGAACTTCCTCGATTCGGCGTCCGAGGTGTTGCCGGTGGCGATGCTGTACGTCGGCAAGCCCGCCTTCAGCCGCGCGGCCGCTGACTACACCGCCGCGGGCGACATGCTGAAGAAGGTGCGGCCTTACGTGACCCGCTTCTCGTCGTCGGGCTATATCGACGAGCTGGCCGGCGGCGCGCTGTGTGCGGTGATGGGTTATTCAGGCGACATCAACATCGCCCGTTCGCGCGCGCTGCAAGCCAAGAACGGCAACGTGATCGAGGCGCTGGTCCCGCCGAGCGGCGCCACGCTGTTCTTCGACTCGATGGCCATCCCGGCCGATGCAACCCACCCGAAAAACGCCCACCTGTTCATCAACTACATCCTGCGCCCGGAAGTGCATGCCTCGCTGACCAACAAGGTGTTCTACGCCAACCCGAACAAGGCTTCGCTGAAGTTCGTCGCGAAGGACGTGGCCGAGAACAAGTCAATCTTCCTCAGTGCCAAAGACCTGGCCGGCATGACCGCGCCCGACAGCCTGCCGCAAGACATACGTCGCGTTCAGACGCGCACGTTTACCAACTTCAAGGCAACTAAGTAAGGCCCCCAGTCGCTTCGCTCCTGCCCCCGAGGGGCGCCGCCTGGCGGCCCGGCAAAGCCGGCTCCGCGGGCGTGGCTCGGTCACGCTTCGCTGCGCTCGCTGGCGCGTCATCGCCTTCGAACACATTCAACCCGCTCAGCCTGAGGTATCGAAGGCGCGCTCCGCGTAGTCACGCCGGGCCCGCGCGAAGGTTCCCGCTTTCACGGATGCGTCAATGCACCCGCAGCACCAGCACCGCGGCTGCCAGCGCGACAGCAACACCGACGCCGCCGCTCCACAGCACCGCGCGCAGCAAGCGGTTGGTGCGCCGCTGTTCGGCCAGCAGGGCCTGCAGTAACGCCGACTCCTGGCCGCGCGCCGGCCGCTGCAAGGCCTGGTGGATCAGACGCGGCAACTCGGGAATCAGCTGGGCGTAGTGCGGCGCCTCTTTCTTCAGCCGCGCAACAAGGCCGCGCCAGCCGATCTGCTCGTTCATCCAGCGCTCGAGAAACGGCTTGGCGGTGTTCCACAAGTCGAGCTCGGGGTCGAGCTGTCGGCCGAGACCTTCTACGTTGAGCAAGGTCTTTTGCAGCAGCACGAGCTGCGGTTGGATTTCGACGTTGAAGCGGCGTGATGTCTGGAACAGGCGCAGCAGCACCTGGCCGAGCGAGATGTCCTTCAGCGGCCGATCAAAATGCGGCTCGCAGACGGCGCGGATCGCGCCTTCGAGTTCGTCGATGCGCGTGCTCGGCGGCACCCAGCCCGACTCGACATGCAGCTCGGCCACGCGCTTGTAGTCGCGGCGGAAGAAGGCGATGAAGTTCTGCGCCAGGTATTCCTTGTCGAACTCGGTCAGCGTGCCGACGATGCCGAAGTCGAGCGCGATGTAGCGCCCGAAGGTGGCCGGCGCAATGCTCACCTGGATGTTGCCAGGGTGCATGTCGGCGTGAAAGAAACCGTCGCGAAACACCTGGGTGAAAAAGATGGTGACGCCATCGCGCGCGAGCTTGGGGATGTCGACACCGGCATCGCGCAGCCGCTGTGTCTGGCTGATGGGCACGCCGTCCATGCGCTCCATCACGATCACGCTCTGGGTGCACAGGTCCCAGATCATCTCGGGCACCATGACGAGATTCAGGCCTTCCATGTTGCGGCGCAGCTGGGCGGCGTTGGCGGCTTCGCGCACCAGGTCGAGCTCGTCGTGCAGGTAGTTGTCGAACTCGGCCACCACTTCTCGCGGCTTCAGGCGCTTGCCGTCGGCCGACAGGCGCTCGACCCAGCGTGCCAGCGTGCGCAAAAGCGAGAGATCGTCGTCGATGATGGCCAGCATGCCGGGGCGCAACACCTTCACGGCCACCTCGCGCCCGTCTTTCAGCACCGCGAAGTGCACCTGCGCGATGGAGGCGCTGGCCACCGGCTCGGCATCAAAACTCGCGAAGACGGCCTCGATGGGCCGGCCGTAGGCGCGCTCGACCAGGGCCCGCGCCACGGCGGCAGGGAATGGCGGTACGCGGTCTTGCAGGCGGGCCAGTTCGTCGGCCACTTCGGGTGGCAGCAGGTCGCGCCGCGTCGACAGCACTTGGCCGAACTTGACGAAGATCGGCCCCAGCCGCTCCAGCGCCTCGCGCAGGCGATAGCCCGGTGGCGCGTCGAGGTTGCGACCCAGCGTCATCACGCGCACCAGGGCACGCACCCAGCGCTGGCGAAAGGCTGACAGCGCGAGCTCGTCCAGGCCGAAGCGCAGGACGGTGAAGACGATGAAGATCAGCCTGGCGAGATGCCTCATTGCGGGCCGCGCGCCATCAGGCCCTGCAGCGCACGCACCGCTTCACGCAAGCCGGCAGAAACCACCGATGCCGCACGCGCCAGCTCGTGCGCCGGCGCCTGGCCGATCACGCGGGCGACATCGTCTTCGATGTCCCAGCGCAGGTTGTCGATCAACCAGCTCACGTCGGTGGCGAGCGCCGAGTCGCCTTCGATGCCGATCGCGGGCCGTTCGCCCGACAGCCACTGCCCCGCCAGCTTCAACGGGTTGGACGCGTCGATCGACACCCGCAGGTCGGGCTGAGCAGGCGCCTGCTCGCCGCACCATTCGAGCAGCCCGGCGGGCGTGATGACGAAGGCCACCAACGGCGGCGCCGGCAGCAACGAGGGCCAGCCCGTCCACTGCAGCTGGATGCTGCGACCGCTGTGCGGGCGCAGGCGCTCGGTGGCCACCGGCTCGGCGGCGATCACATGGTTGAGCAGCAGGGTGATGCGCTCCATGGCGGCGGAACCCAACGAGGCGAAGACCGAATTGAAAGGGGTGGGCATCCGGGAATTGTAGGCGGCACGCCCCTTGATGCAGGGGCTGCGTAGGGCTCGGGGCGCGGCCTATGATCCACGCGTTTCGACACTGGCTTCATCGCACCTGCCCATGCCCTGCATCCTGCTCACCGGCGCCACCGGCTACATCGCCTCTCACACATGGCTTGCACTGCAAGACGCCGGCTTCGAGGTGGTCGGTGTCGACAACTTCGCCAACAGCTCGCCACGGGTGCTGCAGCGCCTTGAATCACTGGGTGGGCGCAAGCCGGTGTTCGTGCAGGCCGACGTGTGCGACAAGGCCGCCATGGAGCAGGTGTTCGACGCGCACCGCATCGACGCCGTGGTGCATTTCGCCGCCCACAAGGCGGTCGGCGAATCGACACAGAAGCCACTCGAGTACTACCGCAACAACCTGGGCGGCCTGGTCAATGTGGCGCAGGTGATGCAGTCGCATGGTGTGCAGCGCCTGGTCTTCAGCTCGTCGGCCACGGTCTATGGCCAACCCGACAAACTGCCCCTCACCGAGAGTTCGCCGCTGTCGGCCACCAACCCCTATGGCACGACCAAGCTGATGGGCGAACAGATGCTGCGCGAGCTGGAGCGCTGCATACCGGCCTGGGCCGTGGCCTACCTGCGCTATTTCAACCCGGTCGGCGCCCACGAGAGTGGCGACATCGGCGAAGACCCGCGCGGCACACCCAACAACCTGATGCCCTACGTGGCCCAGGTGGCGGTGGGCAAGCGGCCGTTCCTGCAGGTCTTCGGCAGCGACTACCCCACGCCCGACGGCACCGGCGTACGCGACTACATCCACGTGATGGACCTGGCCGACGGCCACGTGGCCGCATTGCGCCACCTGCTGGAACGCGGCACGTCGCTGACCGTCAACCTGGGCACGGGCCGGGGCTACAGCGTGCTGGAGGTGATCCAGGCCTTCGAGCAGGCCAGCGGGCGGGCCGTGCCCCACCAGATCGTCGCGCGCCGGCCCGGCGACGTGGCCGCCTGCTACGCTGACCCCTCACTTGCACGCGAACTGCTGGGCTGGTCGGCCACACGCGGCCTGGCGCAGATGTGCGCCGACACCTGGCGCTGGCAAAGCCGCAACCCCCAGGGCTACGTCTAGCGCAGCATGGCAACGGGCCAGCACGGTGCGTGGCACACAAGCCGCCGCCGAGCGTGAAACATGCACGCATCACGGCCCCCAAGACCTAGGGCTCCCCCCACACTTGCGGGTCCGGAGCTGTGGTGTTCTTGAGTGAGAATTCACACGTTGTACGAACCTGCATACGCGCCCGCAGGCAGCCGTCGAGCAGCTTCGCGCAGCATTGAAGCGATGTGTTCTGGCACCTTGGGTGCAGAAGCACCGCCAGTCAGCAGTCGGCCACACATGAAGGGCGGCGCCACTTGGAACAACCCCTAGCGATGTTTGAGGACCGCCCGTACAAGCGAACGTTCTACAGCGCACCCCAGTCGGTGACGTCGCTGATGGCGGCGTTTCTTGAGCCGGCGATCACCGTCGTCTCCTTTCTCATCGCCAACCTGTACATGGGCTCGGTCGTCGGCCGACCTGAACTGGTCCTGTGCCTGCTGATCTTTGCGCTCACCTTCCCGGGGCGCAACCGCTTCCGTCAGAACCCGCTCGCCGCGGGCGTCGACATTGTTTCTTCGTGGATCGTGTTGATCGGCGTGCTGCTGCTGTGCGGTTATGTCACGCGCAGCATCGGCTACTTCGATGAAGACGCGCTCTTCGTCTGGGTCCTCGTGACACCGGTGGTGCAATGGCTGGCGGTGTGGATCGGCCGACGCATCGTGCTTCACCAGGCTGCATTGCCGCACGCGAGGCGCCGTGCCATCGTCGTCGGCGCCGGCCCGCTGGGTGTGAAGGTGGCACGCACGCTGACCGAAAGTGAAGAACAGGGCGTCGACTTCGTCGGCTACTTCGACGACCGCGCCGATGCCCGTGTCGACGGCCTGGCGATGGAGCAGGTGCTCGGTGGCCTGAAAGACGTGGCGGCATACATCCGCCTGCATTCCATTCCCGAGGTGTACATCACACTGCCGCTGGGCTCGCAGCCGCGCATCGTCGAGCTGCTCGAGCAGATCCAGGACACCACGGCGTCGCTGTTCTTCGTGCCCGACGTGTTCGGCATCAGCATCATCCAGGGCCGCCTGCAGGACATGAATGGCCTGCCCGTGGTGGGCATCTGCGAGACACCCTTCACCGGCACCAACGAGCTGGTCAAGCGGATCAGCGACATCGTGCTGTCATCGATCATCCTGGTGCTGATCTCACCGATCCTGGCGGCGCTGGCCATCGGCGTCAAACTCAGCTCGCCGGGGCCTGTCATCTTCAGGCAGCGTCGCACCGGCCTGGACGGCGAAGACATCACGGTCTACAAGTTCCGCTCGATGACGACGCAAGACAACGGTGCGGTGGTCAAGCAGGCCACGAAGAACGATGCGCGCATCACGCCGTTCGGTGCCTTCATCCGCCGCACCTCGCTCGATGAGCTGCCGCAATTCTTCAATGTGCTGCAGGGCCGCATGAGCATCGTCGGCCCACGCCCGCACGCGGTGGCCCACAACGAAGAATACCGGCGCATCGTCAAGGCCTACATGGTGCGGCACAAGGTCAAGCCGGGTATCACCGGCTGGGCGCAGGTGAATGGCCAGCGCGGCGAAACCGATACCGTCGAAAAGATGCAGGCGCGGGTCGAATTCGATCTCGAATACCTGCGCAACTGGTCGCTCGGGCTCGATCTGCAGATCATCGCAAGTACCATCCGTCTGGTATTTTTCGACCGCAACGCTTACTGAGCGTCCCGGGACTCGGCCTGCCGGGCCCGCCTCGAGGGGCCTTGGAGCCTCGGCGGCGGCCCACGTTTTCTTGAGAGCACCGCATGTCTGATCACGTTCTGGTTTCTCGGCCCTTTGCCTTTCGCCTGCTGGCAGCATCACTGGCGCTTGGCGGCAGCATGGGCGTATTGGCACAGGAGCGCAGCCCTTACTACATCGGCGTGACGCAGTCCTTTACCCACGACTCGAACGTGTTCCGCACGGCCAACGGCCAGATCGGGGACACCACGTCCGGCACCGGTCTGGTCGCCGGCATCGACCAGCAGATCAGCCGCCAGCGGGTCTACGCCGACGGCAGCGTGCAGGCCAACCGCCACAAGAACGTCGACCAGCTCAACAACACCAGTTATTCGCTCAATGCAGGCCTGGACTGGTCGACCGTCGAGTTCCTCTCGGGCACGCTGCGCTACACCACCGCCCGCAACCAAGCCAACTTCGGCGTTGTCGGCATCCCTGCAGCAACCGGCACCAATCTCGAGACGACGCAGCAATTTCTCGCGTCCGCACGCTACGGGCTGACCTCCGAGCTGGCCTTCGACGTGGGTGCCGAGCACCGCAGCCTCTCCTATTCCGACCCCGCATCCGCCAACCGCAACTACACACAGAACGTGGGCAGCGCAGGCCTGCGCTGGGGCAAGCCCAGCCTCTTCACCTTCGGCATCGGCGGAAGACTGACCAAGGGCAAGACACCCGATTTCCAGGCGACAGACCCCAAGGCCGACGAACTGACCCGCAAGGACATCGACCTGACCGCCGAGTGGCTGCCCACAGGCTTCAGCACGGTCAATGCACGCGTCAGCGTCACGCACGAGTCGCACACCGTCGCGACGGGCTCGAACGTGAGGGGGCAAACGGGCTCTCTCGGATGGATCTACAAACCCACCGGCAAGTTGAGCTTCTCGACCTCGCTGAGCCGTGACACCGGCACCGAAACCACCTTCTCCATCCCCACAGTCGACGGGACGGCCGCGAAACGTGTCGACGACAACCGGCTCACCACCACGGCGCAGCTCGGCGTGAAATACGAGCTGACGGCGAAGATCTCGACCGGGCTCAACGCGCGCCAAAGCCGGGGTACGAGCAGCGGCCCCACCGGTGACGATAAAGTCAACGCCTATGGGCTGACTGCAACCTACGAGGCCACCCGCAACGTGAGTCTGGGCTGCAACTATTCGCGCGAATCACGCAGCGGGGGTGGGGTCCAGTCCTACAGCGTCGACCTCATCGGTTGCACCGCCCAGCTTTCGCTGCGATGAGCCGCTGCGTCAGGCAGCGCCTTTCGCCCACCCGTTTCTGACATTTCAAACCCAAGCTCATGACCCACATTGCGGTTCAACCCGTCATCATGGCCGGTGGCAGCGGCACCCGGCTGTGGCCGCTGTCGCGCGCCCAGTACCCGAAACAGTTCCTCATCCTGCAAGGCAACCAGAGCCTGTTCCAGCAGGCTGCGGCCCGCCTGTCGGCGCTGGCGACCGAGGGCATCACCGTCGCTGCACCCAGCGTGGTGGGCAACGAAGAGCATCGCTTTCTGGTGCTCGACCAATTGCGTGAGCTGAGCAAGGCTGCGCCCACGCTGCTGCTCGAACCCGCAGGCCGAAACACGGCACCGGCTATGACGCTGGCCGCGCTGCACGCGAGCGCGCAAGGCGCCGACCCCGTGCTCGTGGTGACGCCGGCCGACCAGACCGTCACCGATGAGGCGGCGTTCACCGCCGCGCTGCAACAAGCCGTTCGGGTGGCCGCAAACGGAGCCATCGTGATCCTGGGCATCACACCCGACCGGCCCGAAACGGGCTTCGGCTACATCCATGCCGGTGCAGCGCCGACCGGCGCAGGGCAGGCCTTGAAAGTCGCCGAATTCGTCGAGAAACCCGATGCCGCCACCGCGCAGCGCTACCTGGCCGCAGGCGACTACTACTGGAACAGCGGCATCTTCGTGCTGCGTGCCTCGGTGTGGCTCAAGGCGCTGCAACGCTTTCGCCCCGACATCGCCGACGCGACCCGCGCCGCATGGGCTGCCAACACCGTCGACGCCAGCTTCATTCGGCCGGGCAAGGCCGAGTTCGCCGCCATCCCCAGCGAATCGGTCGACTACGCGGTGATGGAGAAGTGCCCGGCGTCGACCGACTTCGACATCCGCATGGTCCCGCTGGCAGCCGGTTGGTCCGACCTCGGGGCGTGGGACGCGGTCTGGCAGGTCAGCCCCAAAGACGCAGACGGCAACGCCAGCGTGGGCGACGCCCTGGTGCGCGACAGCCACGACACCCTGGTGCATGCCACCAGCCGCCTGGTCGGCGTGGTCGGCCTGAGCAACGTGGTGGTGGTCGAGACCCCCGATGCCGTGCTGGTGGCCGACCGCAGCCGCAGCCAGGACGTGAAGCACATCGTCAGCCAGCTGCAGGCCTCGGGCCGCACCGAACACACGTTGCACCGCCAGGTGCACCGCCCTTGGGGCTGGTACGACAGCATCGACGCCGGCCCGCGCTTTCAGGTCAAGCGCATCCTGGTCAAGCCGGGCGCGAGCCTGAGCCTGCAGATGCACCACCACCGCGCCGAGCACTGGATCGTGGTCAGCGGCACCGCCGAGGTGACCAACGGCGACCAGGTCATTCTGCTCAGCGAAAACCAGAGCACCTACATCCCCCTCGGGCAGGTGCATCGCCTGGCCAACCCGGGCAAGGTGCCGCTGGAAATCATCGAGGTGCAGTCGGGCAGCTACCTCGGCGAAGACGACATCGTTCGCTTCCAGGACACCTACGGCCGCGCAAAATAGCGCGTTGCGCCGTGCACCGGCGCAGCATTGCGCAACGCCAAGCAAAGACCCTTCATGAAAATCACTGTGATTGGCACAGGCTACGTCGGCCTGGTGAGCGGCGCGTGCCTGGCGGAAATGGGCAACCACGTGGTGTGCCTCGACGTGGATGCCAACAAGATTCGCATCCTCGAAGAGGGCGGCATCACCATCCACGAGCCAGGCCTGCACGAGATCATCCAGCGCAACCGCGCCGCCGGCCGCCTGCAGTTCACCACCGACATCGTCGCTGCGGTGAACCATGGCACGCTGCAGTTCATCGGCGTGGGCACGCCGCCCGATGAAGACGGCTCGGCCGACCTGCAGTACGTGCTGGAAGCCGCACGCAATGTGGGCCGCCACATGACCGACTACAAGGTGATCATCGACAAGAGCACCGTCCCGGTCGGCACCGGCGAACGTGTGCGCGCAGCGGTCGCCGAAGAACTCGCCAGGCGTGGGTTGACGCTCGATTTCTCCGTCGTGTCCAACCCCGAATTCCTGAAGGAAGGCGCGGCCGTTGAAGACTTCATGCGCCCTGCCCGCATCGTCGTGGGTGCCGAAGACGAGCGCGCCATCTCGTTGATGCGCGCGCTGTACTCGCCATTCATCCGCAACCACGACCGGCTGCTGGTGATGGACATCAAGAGCGCCGAGTTCACCAAATACGCCGCCAACTCGATGCTGGCCACGCGCATCAGCTTCATGAACGAACTGGCGCAGCTGGCCGAGAAGGTCGGCGCCGACATCGAGCTGGTGCGCCACGGCATCGGCAGCGACCCGCGCATCGGTTATCACTTTCTCTATGCCGGGGCCGGCTACGGCGGATCGTGCTTCCCGAAAGACGTGAAGGCCCTGATCACGACCGCCCGAGCGAACGGCATCGAGCTTCAGGTGCTGAACGCCGTGCAGGCAGCGAATCAGCGGCAGAAGCACGTGCTGGTCGAAAAGGTGGTCGCGCGTTTCGGCGAAGACCTCTCAGGGCGCCAGTTCGCGCTCTGGGGCCTGGCCTTCAAGCCCAACACCGATGACATGCGCGAGGCGCCCAGCCGCGTGGTGATCGCCGAACTGGTGCGCCGAGGCGCCACCGTCAAGGCCTACGACCCGGTGGCCATGCCCGAAGCACGCCGTGTGCTCGCGGGTGTGAGCGGACTCAGCTTCGTCGACAACCAGACCGACGCGCTGCGGGGCTCCGACGCCTTGCTCATCGTCACCGAATGGAAGGAATTCAAGAGCCCGGACATTGACGCGATCAAGTCGCTGCTCAAGCAGCCACTCGTGTTCGACGGCCGCAACCTCTATGAGCCTGCGTTGATGAAATCCGCGGGCATCACCTACTTGGGCATCGGGCGCGGGCTGGCGCCGCTGTAGTCGCGCCAAGCCGCACGCTTCACTTGTATTCGATGAGCTTGGCCTGGCGGCCGCGCCAGTGGTTCGCAACGAACTTGAGCTGCCCCAGCACCTGTGGGAACTTGCCCAACACCATGAAACCCGCCCGGATCAGGCTGCGTGTGAAGTCCGAACGGTCTTGCAGGGCCAGCCGAACGACCTGCAGCGGATAGAGCAGCAGGCCCAGCAGCGCCAGCGGCCCGAAGGCAGCGCAGCCCAGCAGCACCAGCAGCGGCAAGCCGAGCCCCCAGGCCCAGCCGCTGCGTGACTCGCGGACCCAATGCCGCTCCGGCGGAGCGCCATGCAGATGTGCGCCTTCCGCGTAGGCAAAACCTGTTCGCGTGGTGCGCTTCCACCATTGGCTGAATCGGGTCATGTTGGCATCGTGAGCGGTCATGTGCGTGCCCAGGCGCCAGATCTTCCAGCCTTGCGCACGCAGGCGCACGCACAGCTCGGGTTCTTCGCCGGCGATCAGGTCGTCGCGGTAGCCGCCGGAGCGCTCCAGCGCATCGACACGAATCATCACGTCGCCGCCGAACGACCTCACTTGACCGGGTGGCGAGTACCAATCGAGGTCACACAGCCAGTTGTAGACCGATCGATCGGGGAACTGCTCGCGGCGCAGGCCGGTGACGGCCACCACGTCGGGGCGCTGGTCCAGAAACGTGATCGCTTCGCGCAACCAGCCCGACATGACTTCGCAGTCACCGTCAACGAACTGCACATAGCGGGCCTCAGGCGCCGCCTGGCGCACGTAGCGAAAGCCGGCGTTTCTCGCGCGGGCCGCCGTGAAGGGCTGGCTCATGTCGAGGTTGACGACCGAGGCGCCGCGCTTCTGCGCGGCGTTCACGGAGTCGTCGGTCGAGCCTGAGTCCACATAGACCACGACGCCGGCATGCGGCACGACGGATTCCACACAGCGATGCAGCCGCTCGCCTTCATTGCGCCCGATGGCGATGACAGCGAGCAAGCCCGGGTCATTGACGGTCGATTCCATGGTCACTTTGGGATTCTCTCGGGCACTTTGGACACGGCAACGGATAGGACTCTGCTTCGCCAGAATTCAAAAAGGCTCGCGCTTCAGCGCGTGGACCGACGCCCCATCGACGTGCGGGCAAGCAAGGTGAGCATCGCCTGCGAGTGCTTGAAGCGAAAGGCCATGCCGGCGAGGTCGAGGCGTTTGACCAGTCCCTTGAAGGCCAGGATCAGATCGGCCAGCAGCGCCAGGGCCACGGCCCCCAGAACACCGCTCACTCCCCGGTGCTTGCGGAAGTAGATCAACTCGCTTTCGATCTGCAATGAAGCAATTTGCCGGCCTGACGACGTGATCGCGCCTTCCGACTTGGCGCTCTCGCCTCCGATGTGGACGACCGAGGTGTCCGGACAGTAAAGCACCTTCCAGCCCGCCTGCTTGGTGGCGCGGCAGTGGTCGACTTCTTCGAAGTAGAGAAAGTAGCGCGGGTCGAACAGCCCGACCTGCTCGACCACCTCGCGGCGCATCAGGTAGTAGCAACCAGGCACCCAGTCGCACTCTCGCAGGCTGCGGTGGTCCCAGTCCATGTCGTCGATCATGCGCACCGCCGGGAAGAAGCGGGCCAGGCCCGTGCCGGCGAGGAAAATGTTCCACGGCGTCGGGAAGTAGCGGCACGAGGGCTGCAGCTCGCCATCCCGGCCGACCAGGCGAACGCCCAGGATGCCGCAGTCCGGGTGAGCCTCCATGCAGGCGACGGTGGCCTGCAAGGTGTCGGGTGACACGAAGGCATCGGTGTTCAGCAGCAACACATACCGCCCCCGCAACAAGGGCAGCGCCTGGTTGTTGGCGCGGCCGAAACCGACGTTGGTGGTGTTGGCGATCAGCTCCACGTCGGGGAAGCGGGAGCGGATGAAA
>Ga0302256_10000258_pt1 | contig 12204 bp, 1 predicted proteins | sample I_Fen_E3_4_FD_194571 | JGI IMG/M metagenome (GOLD analysis project Ga0302256, IMG submission 194571) | Peat permafrost microbial communities from Stordalen Mire near Abisko, Sweden - I_Fen_E3_4 | ecosystem: Environmental > Terrestrial > Soil > Wetlands > Permafrost | place: Sweden: Abisko...
GCTCGGCCACGCCGCCGCTGGTGTTCGGTGGCTCGGGTGGTGGCAACGTGCGCAACTGCCTGGTCAACCACAACGCCCAAGGCCGCGGTGCCATCGGCATCCTGACGACCGAAGACAAGGCCGGCACCGCCAACTGGCGCTTCGTGAAGGTGGACGGCGTGACCCCGAACCAGGCGCAAACGGCCGCCGGCAAGTACCGCTTCTACGTGGAATCGACGATCAACACTCGTTCTGGCGGCGCTTTCGCCACGGCAGCGGCATCGGGCTACCCGGCCTTCGTGTCGCGCCTGAAGTCTGACTTCTCGAACCCCGCGATCATCAAGCTGATCAACGGCGCCGACCAGACTTTCGGCCCGGCCGGCCTGATGGCTTTGTTGCCCGCAGGCGGCACGCCCGACTACACCGGCGCTTCGTCGGTGATGCCGTGGACGAAGTTGGTCAGCGGCACATCGCTGGACAACTGCCAGGCTCCGAAGGCCACGTTCTGATCGTGACAGCTTGACCTGAAAGCGCCGCTTGCGGCGCTGTTTGCAGGGGCCGACCTCCATTCATGGAGGCCGGCCCCATCTCATTGCGTTTTGGGCACGACGCACTGTCACACAAGCTTTCGACAATTTGCCAACGCTCGAAGCCTGCTCACACCTTTGATGTTTCCGACTGCGCACTCGCAGGGCGGACATCTGCTCCGGACCTTGCTGCCATGAAAAAACGCACCCCACGCACTTCGTTCGCCGGCGAGCGGCCCGTCACCAGTTGCAGCCTGATGGTGTTGGCGGCCATGGGCTTGCTGACCTGCGCCTCAGGTGTGCAGGCACAGAAGGCCGGCACCGTGTTGTCGCCGCGCACTCTGCCGGTGTTGAAGGGCGTGGTCTCCGGGCAGGCGGTGGTCAACTCGTCTGTACCTGGCGCGGGCAGTCCAGTGATGACGATCGACCAAGTCTCGCCGCGCGCGATCATCGACTGGCGGTCGTTCAACATCTCCAGCGATGCCGAGGTGCGCTTCAACCAGCCGAATGCCGCGGCGTCGGTGCTGAACCGCATCTACAGCGCCGACCCGAGCATCATCCAGGGCAAGCTCACGGCCAACGGCCAGGTGCTGCTGATCAACCAGAACGGCATCCTGTTCGACCGCGGCGCGCAGATCAACGTGCAGTCGCTGGTGGCCTCGACGCTCAACATCAGCAATGCGCGCTTCAACAGCGGGGCGCTGACGACCGGCGGGCTCACGTCGCCCGCCTTCGAGGGTGGCTACGACGACAACGGCAACACGGTGGCCGGACCAACGGCTTCGATCGACATCGGCGCCTACGGCGGCAGCAGCGCCGGCGTGCCGCAGCTCACGGCCAAGGCGGGCGGCTCCATCCTGATCTTTGCGCCAAGCATCAACAACAAGAACGGCCTGATCACCGCGCCCGACGGCCAGGTGATCCTGGCGGCCGGCGGCAAGGCCTACCTCGCGCTGGCCGACGGCACCGACCCGACGCTGCGCGGCTTCCAGGTCGAGATCGAGGCCGCGGGCGGCAGCCCGATCAACCTCACCGACTTCATCCGCAACAGCGGCATCATCAGCGCCGACCGCGGCAACGTGACGCTGGCGGCGCTCGCCATCAACCAGGACGGGCGCGTTTCGGCCAACACCGCGATCCAGGCCAATGGCTCGGTCTACCTGACCGCGCGCACGCTCGGCGGCGCGCAAGCCGGCAGCGTGAGCTTCGGCACCGGCAGCGTGACGCAGGTGCTGCCCGACGCGCAAGACAAGGCGACGATCCCCGAAAGCCAGCGCTACGACGATGGCACCAACGACCGGCGTGGCGAGATCCGCGTGCAGGGCCGCACCATCACCAGCAATGGCACGCTGCAGGTGCCCGGGGGCAAGATCACGCTGACCGCAAGCGACGCGGTGGATGCTGCCGAGCCGACCGGTGCGCGTGTCTACCTCGATGCAGGCAGCGTCACCAGCGTGGCCGGCAACTGGGTCGACGTGCCCTTCGCCGACAACCTGCTCACCTTCAAGATCACCAGCAACGAGCTGAAAGACTCGCCGGACCAGAAGCTGGGTGCGCTGAAAGGCGCGACCGTGACGGTGGACCTGCGCAAGGGCAGCCCGCTGCTCGACCTGAGCGGCTATGTGGCCGCTCAGGCACGCACGGTGGCGCAAAAGACCGCCGTTGGCGGCGAACTCGCCATCAGCTCGGGCGGCTCGCTGATCCAGCGCGCCGGTGCCACGCTCGATGCCTCGGGCGGCGGCTACCGCTATGGCGCCGGCACGTCGACCACGAGCACGCTGCTGGGTGCCGACGGCAAGCTCTACGACATCAGCACCGCCGCGGAGCAGCGGCCTTACCGCGGTCTGGTCGACACCTTCACCAAGACCTATGCGCGCTGGGGCCAGACGCAGGTGTTCACCGGCGGCACCTACGGCATCGGCAAGTCCGAGGCCGGCTATGTGGAAGGCAAGGCGGGTGGCAGCATCACGCTGAAGTCGGCCGCGGGCATGGTGCTCGACGGTGCGTTGAAAGGCGGCGTGACGGTCGGGCCGAACCAGCTGGCCAGTGCGCCGCGGGGAGCGTCGCTCACCATCGGCGCGTTCGACGGGACCGCTGGCGAATTCGCAGCGGGTTCCCGCACAGGCAACATCACGTTTTCGCAGAAGGCGGCCGACACGCTGGGCAACGCGTTCGGGTCCGGGGCTGCATTGAGTCTCGCGCAGACGGACAACTTGGCCCTCTCTGCCGACCAGCTGTTCGGCAAGGCCGGCACGGGTGCGGGCAATGTCTACGTCCAGAACGCTTTCGATTCGGTGGAGATCAACTCCAACGGCGTCGTGCGCGTTCCCGAGGGCGTGCACATCGACGGCGCGCCGGGCTCGTCGCTGCTGCTGCGGGCGCCGCAGATCGACGTGGCGGGCTCGATCACGATGCCGGCCGGCAACATCACGCTGCAGCCGGTGGCCACACAGAAGCCGATCGGCAGCGACATCGACCACAACAGCGTCACGGTGCGCAGCACGGCCACGCTGTCGACGGCCGGCGTGTGGATCAACAACGCCAGCGCCGACGGCTCGTTCGTCGGTGGCGTGTTGCCGTCGGCACGGCAAGACGTCAGCTTCGACGGAGACACAAAGACCACGGTCGTTGCCAATGTCTCCACGCTGAACGGCGGCAAGCTCACCATCGCGGCCACGCTCGACTCGGCGACCGAATTGGAGCGTGGCGCACTGCTCGATGTGGGTGGCGGCGCCTCGCTCGGCAGCGGCCGCAAGCTGACGGCTGGTGACGGCGGCACGCTGTCGATCGCCAACGGCCGGTCGGGTTCGTTGAACCCCGATTGGCTGCAGGCCGACCTGTCGGGTCTGTCGTTCGGCAACGGCGGCAAGCTGGTGCTGAGCACGCCGCGCGTGGTGATTGACGCGGCCGATGCGGTCGGCACCTTGCCGGCCAACACCACCCGGCTGACCCCCGATCTCTTTGCCGAACACGGCTTCTCCGGTGTCACGGTGAACGCCACGCAGGGCATCGACATCCATGCGGGTGCCACCCTTCAGCTGCAGCAAGAGACACGTGTGCTCGACACCGTGGCCGCGAGCGCCGTCGCCACCGGCGGCGATGCGCGCAGCGCGAGCACGACCGAGCTGCTGCCGGCCTGGCAGCGCAAGCCGGTCGACATCGCGCTGAACGTGTCGAGCGACAGCCAGTTTGGAGGCCAGGCGACCCTCACGATGGCCGCCGGCTCGGCCATCGTCGCGGACCCTGGCGCATCGGTCTCGCTGTCGGCGGTCGATGCCTTGCGCGTCGACGGCCGCATCACCGCCCCGGCGGGCAAGGTGTCGCTGACCCTGAAGGCACCCAATACCGGGGCTCCCGACCTCACGCTGGGATCGACGGCAGCGATCTCGGTCGCCGGCAGCTTCGTGCCCACCCCCAACACCGACGGCCTCGTGCAAGGCAAGGTGCTCGGTGCCGGCACGATCACGATCGCCGCCACCCAGACCGGCGTGGACCTCGCGGCCGGCTCGGTGCTCGATGTGAGTGGCATCACCGAGCAGGTGGAGTCGCGCTCGCTCGACGGCAGCGCGGTGGTGCTTCGCCAGGCGGTCGACGGCAACGCAGGCGCGCTGGTCATCCGCAGCCAGGGCGGGGTGCAGCTCGGCAGCACGCTGCATGCCGCGGCGGGCTCGCCGCAAGGCGCAGGCGGCGCCTTTGCGCTGGAGCTGAACGCGCGCGACACCGAGCTCACTCAGCCGGCACAGCGGCGCATCGTCGTCACGCAGCAGGCGACGGCTGTGGGTGGCGACCCGGCCTTCGTCGACGCGGCGGTGTCGGTCGATGCACTGCAGGGCGCCGGCTTCCAGAAGCTGCGGCTGCAGTCCGAAGACCGCATCGAATTGCGTGGCGATGTGGCGATGAATTTCCAGCGCGGCATCCGCCTCGATGCGCCGCTGCTCGATGTCACCGGTGACGGGCGGGTCAGCCTGCAGGGCAGTGCGGTGGCGCTGGGGCAATCGCTGGATCCGCGCCACCAGGCGGGCACCAATTTCACGATCGACCCGCAAGGCGTCTCGCCGGTGCTGGCCACGCGCGCCGGCGCCGGGGTGCTGGCTGTGCAGGCCGACACCATCGATTTGTTCGGGTCGCTGACGCTCAACGGCGTGGCCGACACGCGGCTCTTTGCCGACGGCGACATCCGCATGACGGGTCGCAGCGTGAAGCTGCCCAACCCCGCGACGGACCAGGTCTACGGCGCACAGATCGGTTCGCTGACGACCGTGGGCAACCTGACACTCAGCGCTGCGCAGATCTACCCGAGCACGCGCAGCGACTTCACGCTGTCGGTGGCCGACCAGCTCGGTGGTACACCCGTCGCGGGCGGCTCCATCTCTGTGGCGAGCAACGGCAAGACGGCTGGCGACGTGTATTCGGCCGGCGGCCGCATCGCGCTGGTGGCCGACACCATCGTGCAGGGCGGCACGATCAAGGCCCCGTTGGGCGACATTGAGTTGAAGGCCGGCACTCGGCTCGAGCTGAGCCCCGGCAGCCTGACCTCGGTGTCGGCCACCGGGCTGGTCGTGCCCTTCGGCAGCACGAAGGACGGGCTGTCATGGGTGTACCAAGACACCCTGGCTGGTGGCAACGGCAACCTGCTTGTGGGTGACAGCGCCGGCAGCAAGCGCGTCAGCCTGCAGGGGGCGACGATCGACGTGCACGACGGTGCGACCGTCGACCTGTCCGGTGGCGGCGACATCCAGGCGCGTGAGTTCGTCAAGGGCAGCGGTGGCAGCAAGGACACGCTGGCCCAGCCCAACACCTACGCGATCATCCCGAAGGCCTTGCTGACGAGCATGCCGGTCGACACCGACATCGCAGCGGTGCAAGACATCGGTTTCGGCCTGCAGACCGGCAAGTACGACTCCAGCGTCTATGACAGCCTGCACATCGGCCGTGGCGCCGCCGTGCCCGAAGGCGACTACGTGCTGCTGCCGGGGCGCTATGCGCTGCTGCCCGGCGCCTACCTGGTGCAGCTGCAGACTGGCAGCGCCTACGCCAACCTGCAGCCCGGCCAGACGACGCAGCTGCTGAATGGGCAGACGGTGGTCGCGGGCTGGCGCAGCGCCGGCGGCACCAGCATCCGCGAGTCGCGCACGGTCGGCGTGGTGGTGCGGCCGGGCAGCGACGCGACGCGCGAGTCCGACTACACGCTGAGCACCTCGAGCTACTTCACCGCGCAGGCCCTCAGCGCACGTGCGGCCGCGCCGCGCGTGCCGATCGACGCGGGGCACCTGGTGATCAGCAACACCACGGCACTCGACCTGGCCGGTGATTTCCTCACCCAACCCGGCACGGGTGGCAGCGCCACGGCGCCGTTGACCGGCCGTGCGGCGCAGATCGACATCAGTGCCGAGAAGATCGCGGTGGTCGACAAGGTCGGCACGGTGGGCTTCGATGCCGGCACCTTGCAGCTCGAAGGCAGTGCCTTGTCGGCACTCGGCGGCAGCCTGCTGCTCGGCGGGGAGCGCAGCGCCGACGGCGACGGGGTTCGCATCGCCACCCAGGCCCAGCAGATCGTGGTGGCGAACAGCGCCGCCGGTGCACTCGCAGCGCCCGAGTTGCTGCTGTCGGCGAACGACAGCATCGAGGTGCGCAGCGGCAGCGTTCTGTCGGGTGCCGGCACGGCCTCGGGGAGCACGGCCACCTCGATCAAGGCCGACGGCGACGGTGCGCTGTTGCGCGTGTCGGCCGGTGCGCAGGCCCATGTGGACCGCGGCGCCACGGCAGGCGTCAATGGTTCGATCCGCATCGAAAGCGGCGCGACGCTCAACGCGGGCGGCTCGCTGCTGCTCGATGCCACACGCTCGATGCAATCGCAGGGCCGGCTCGCGGTGGCCGATGGCGGCGCGGTGTCGCTGGCATCGTCGAAGGTGAGCCTGGGCGAGGTCGCCGGCGTGGCCGGCATCGGTGACGGCCTGGTGCTGTCGAACAGCGACCTGGCCAGCCTGGCCGGTCTCGACACCTTGCTGATCAAGGGCTACCAGGGCATCGACCTGTTCGGCAACGCCCGGCTCGGTTCAGCCACCACCAAGCTGCTGACGCTCGAGGCGGCGGCCGTCCGCGGCAACGTGGTCGGCACGGCACCGTCGGCCGAGGTGGCGGCGAATGAGGTGCACCTGGTCAACACGGGCAGCAACGCGGTGGCCGATGCCACGGGCGCAGCGGGTGCGTTGACGATCGACGCGCAGCGCATCGTCGTCGGCTCGGGCGCGCAGAAGATCAATGGCTACGCGTCGGTCACGATGAACGCCAGCAGCGAGATCATCGGCCAGGGCACCGGCACGCTGGCCGTGGCCGGCGACTGGACGCTGAACACACCCAAGGCCGGCGTCGCGGCGGGCGCGGTGCAGACCTGGCAGGCCGCCGACCTGCGCGATGCGGCCAACCCGCTGTACTCGGCTCTGGTGTTGACGGGGGTCTCTTCCACGGCACCGGCCCCCAATGCGACCGACGTTGCCGCGGGCGGCCGCCTGACTTTGCAAGGCAGCCGTGTCGACGTGGCCACCACGGTGCAGGCACGCTCTGGCTCGATCGCCATCGCCGCCAAGGGAAATGACAGCGGCGACGGTGTGACGCTGGGCTCGGGCGCAGTGCTCGACGTGCGCGGGGTCGCCAAGGACTACAACGGCAAGCTGGTGGTGGCCGATGCCGGGCAGGTCGACCTGAGCTCGGCGCAGGGCGCGGTGACGCTGGCGCTCGGTGCCACCGTCGATGCACGTGGCGTGAGTAGGGGCGATGCAGGCAGCCTGCGCGTCGCCGCACAGACGGTGGCGCTGAACGGCACCTTGGCCGGCACCGCCGATTCGGGCGGCACGGGCGGCCGCTTCGCACTCGATGTGAACCGCGGTGACCTGCTCGACTTCAGCGCGCTCAACGCGACACTGAACCAAGGTGGCTTCAACGAAGCGCGCGACATCCGGTTGCGCCAGGGCGACCTGCACGTGCAGGTGAACGACGTGGTGCAGGCCCACACGCTGAGCCTGTCGGCCGACACCGGGCGCATCGACATCGAAGGCACGCTGAACGCACGCTCCGACCGGGGCGGCGCGAAGGTCGACGTGTGGGCCGGCCAGGGCCTGGCGTTGACGGGTGCGCGCATCCTCGCCGACGGCACGTCCACCGGCAGTGACCTCGGCGCCGCCCTGTCGAATGGTGGCCAGGTGCGCCTGGCCTCCACCGCGGGGGCGCTGGACTTCGACGCGAGCTCGTTGATCGATGTGCGCCCCGGCGCCAAGGGCCAGACCGGCAGCGTCACCTTCACCGTGGCGCGTGACGACAGCAACGCGCTGGCACCGGTGCAGCTGAACGGCACGGTGCTCGGCGCGCGCGGCAGCAACGGCAACGCTGCGAAGGTGGTGTTGGAAGGCAATCGCGTTTACGCGGTGGGTGACAGCGGCCCCGACATCGCCACCTATGCAGCCGACCACGCAGCGTTCATCGCCGCCACCAACCCGGCGCCGTTGCTGGCAGGGTTGAAAGGCGGTGTCGATGCGAGCGTGCATGGCGCCACCGAGCTGCGTGCCAGCGGCGACCTGAGCATTGGCACCGCCTGGGACCTGACCACCGCCGACTGGCTGGCCAACGGCCAGGCCGGCACGCTGACGCTGCGCGCCGGCGGCAACCTCACGGTGAGCAGTGCGCTCGGCATGCCGAATGACAACCTGCTCGCAGGTGACACCTGGAACATCCGCTTGGTGGGTGGTGCCGACCTGGGCGCCGCCAACACGCTCGCGACGCAGCCGCTCTCGGCGGTCATCGGCAACAACAGCGGCAACGTGCTGATCCACACCGATGCCGGCAAGGTGCGCACCGGCACCGGCTTCATCGAGATCGCCGCGGCAGGCGACTTCCGCATGGACTCGTTGAAGAGCGTGGTCTACACCGCCGGCAAGATCGGCGCGACCGACACGGCGCTCAACGGCAACAACCGCTGGGCGCAAGACGGCGGAAGCATCTCGATCACCGCGGGGCGCGACGCGATAGGCCACTCGGACGAGTGGATCACCGAGTGGCTGCGCCGCCCGCGCGGCGCCAACGCGAGCACGCCGGCCGAGTGGTGGGCCTACCGCCCGAACTTCCAGCAGGGCGTGGGCACGCTCGGCGGTGGCGACATTGCGATCAACGCCGGCCACGACGTGAGCGGTCTCTCGGCGATGCTGCCGACCACCGGCCGCAGTGTGGTGGCCGCTGACGGCAGCACGGGCCTCGATGTGCAAGGCGGCGGCAAGCTGCAGGTGCGGGCCGGCAACGACGTGATCGGCGGCAGCTACCTGGTCGGTCGCGGCGAAGGCCGCATCGACGCAGGCGGCCGCATCGGTGGCGACACGCCGACCCAGCTGTACCTGATGGGCCTGAGCAGCGGCGACGTGCCGGAACAGGCGTCGTTCTCGTTGTCGGCCGGCGGTGCGGTCGCGCTGCAGAGCGTCAACAACCCGACCGTGATGGCGCAAGGTGCATCGGCCGGAACCGGCCCGAGCTTTGGCGCCGGACGGACCACGGCCGCCACCTTCTTCAGCTACGCAAGCAACAGTGGCGTGGCGCTGCTGGCCAAGTCGGATGACGTGACGATCGGCAGCCTGGCGGCAGGTGGCCGCGGGCTGGGCACGGGAACGGGCAGGGCGTTCACGGACGGCACTGTGTCGGGTGCGTTCCCGGCCTCTCTGGCGGCGGCTGCGCTCGATGGCGATGTGGCACTGGATTCGGCGCGCGTGCTCGTGACTTACCCGTCGCTGAATGCGTCGGTGTCCTTGCTGGCACAAGGCACGCTGCGTGATCCGAACATCACGGTGTCCGACCTGTCTCCGCAGGATGTGTTCCGGGTCGACAACCCGTTCTATGTTGCCAAGCCGCTGGGCGGTGATCAACTGATTCCCATTGGGGGTCAGGCGCACATCGTCGAACGGCCCGCTGTCGACGGCTATCGCTTCGACTTGCAGGCGCTGACAGGTGACGTGGCTGGTAGCGGCAGCAGTGACATCAACGTGGTGTTGCCTGCGATTAGCCGCGTGCGTGCGGGCCGTGATGTCACCAACGTGGGCTTGACGTTACAGAACCTCAGCGCCAACGACCTGTCCGAGGTACGTGCCGATACCGGCGACATCCGCGCTTCAGGCATCGAGATCCGAGGCCCGGGCGCGCTGCTGGTGCAGGCTGGACGAGACATCGATCTCGCAAGCTCGGGCGTGCGTGCCGGCTCGGCCAACCTGGGTGGATTGATCGCCACTGGCAACAACACCAATTCGGCGCTGAACAGCAGCGATGCGGCGCGTCTGATCGTGATCGCCGGTGTCAACGGCGACGTTGACCCGGCATCTTTCAAGGGAGCCTATGACGCGCTGGTCGCACTGAACGGCAGCTCCGATGCGATCCTCGCGTTCTACCGTTTACTCAATGGTGACGCCGACCGCAACGCGGTCGTCAGCGCCAGTGGCGTGCAGGAACTGGCCCAGCGCGACGCGAGCTACGCACCGTACGTCGATCTGGTGAGCCGCTACCCCGGCGTGCTGAAGGCCTACCAGGCCGCCGCGAAATCCAACTCGCTGCCGCTGGGCACCAGCGCAGAAGCCGCTCAGGCCGCGGCGCTCTACGCGCTGCTCAACCGCGAGACGGACGCGGCCAAGATCGCCAACGCAAGCAGCGTGGCCGACCTGGTGCAGGGCACGCAGGGTGGCGCAGCCTACGCGGCCTATGCGGCACTCGACGCGAAATACCCGCGTGTGTTCGCCGACTACCGCGCCCGCCGTTCGCATGGCGCGCTGCCGGCCGGGCTGACGCCCATCCTGCTGTCCGACGCGCTCGCACAGGTGATCGAGAGCGTGGTGCCCAAGGCGTCGGTCACCGGCGGCAGCATCTTCACCTACCAGAGTTCGATCCAGACCTACGGCAACGGCAGCGCGCCCAGTGCCGATTGCACGGGGCAGTGCGCCGGGCAGGGCGACATCGACCTGTGGGCGCCGGGTGGCAACGTGCTCGCCGGCCTCACGACCCCGGCGGTCGGCAAGACGATCGGCGTGTTGACCAATGGCGGTGGTGCGATCCGCAGCGTCACCAGCGGTGACTTCACCATCAACCAGGGCAAGGTGCTGACCGCCCAGGGCGGTGACATCCTGCTGTTCTCGTCGCAAGGCAGCATCGACGCAGGCCGCGGCGCGAAGACCTCGCTGTCGACCCCGCCGCCGACGCGCACGCCGATCTTCGTCGAGGTCGACATCGACGGTGTGAAGACCCAGGTTCAGGTGGGGGTGCAGGTCACCGTGCCGGCCGGTGCGGCCGGCAGCGGCATCCAGACGCTGAGCTCCGACCCCGACGGCCTCGGCCCGTTGGCGGCACCGAAGGCCGGCGATGTGTTCCTCTATGCCCCGGCCGGCGCCATCGATGCCGGCGAGGCCGGCATCCGCTCCAGCGGCAACCTGGTGCTCAACGCGCAGACGGTGCTGAACGCCAGCAACATCTCATCGAAAGGCACGTCGACCGGCGTGCCGGTGGCGGTGACGGGCAGCCTGGCCTCGTCGTTGGCGGCCAGCGGCGGCGCCACCGACAGTGGCGCCAAGGCGGCGCAGGATGCTGCCAAGAACGCGGCCGACGCGGCGCGTGCCACCACCGCCGCCGGTGTGCAGAAGCCCAACATCCTGACCGTGGAAGTGCTGGGCTTCGGCGACAAGAACTGCAAGGAGCAGGAGAAGGACTGCTTCGCCAAGTGACGAACCTGCCACCCCCTCGAGCCCAGCCCATGCGCCTGCTGAATGTGATTCGCTCGGTCGACCCGGCATCGGGCGGCATGGCCGAGGGCCTGCGCCAGTCGGTCGCGGCGACAAGAGCGATGGGGCACGAGGAAGAGGTGCTGACGCTCGATGCGCCGCACGACGACTGGGTGCGCAGCTTCCCGGCCACCGTGCATGCGATCGGGCCTGCCACCGGGCTGTACGGGCATTGCAATCGCCTGGTGCCCTGGTTGCGCGACAACGCGCCGCTTTACGACGCAGTGGTCGTGCACGGTCTGTGGCAGTTCCACAGCCTTGCGGTGCGGCGTGCCTTGAAGGGCGGGCCGGTGCCGTATTTCATCTACCCGCACGGCATGCTCGACCCCTGGTTCAAGCAACGCTATCCGCTGAAGCACTTGAAGAAGTGGCTGTATTGGCCGTGGGCCGACTACCGCGTGCTGCGCGATGCTGCGGCGGTGTTGTTCACCGCCGGTGAAGAGGCGCGGCTGGCGGCGCAGTCGTTCTGGCTCTACCGCGCGCGGCCTGCCGTGGTGGGCTACGGTGTGGCATTGGGCGAGCCGTCGCAACTCGGCTCGGCCGATGAGTTTGCGCAAGCCTGGCCCGCAACGCGCGGCAAGCGCGTCGTGCTCTTTCTCGGGCGACTGCATCCGAAGAAAGGCGGCGATCTGTTGATCGAGGCGTTTGCAGAACTCGCCGACAGCGAGCCCAGCCTGCACCTCGTGATGGCCGGGCCCGACGACAGCTCGGGCGTGCGCGCCGGGCTCGAAGCGCTGGCTGCACGCCTGGGTGTGGCGCACCGCATCACCTGGACAGGCATGCTCGGCGGCAGTGCCAAGTGGTCGGCGCTGAAGGCGGCCGAGGTGTTTGCGCTGCCCTCGCACCAAGAGAACTTCGGCATCGCCGTGGTGGAGGCGCTGGCAATGGGTGTGCCGGTGCTC
>Ga0302256_10000262_pt1 | contig 12163 bp, 11 predicted proteins | sample I_Fen_E3_4_FD_194571 | JGI IMG/M metagenome (GOLD analysis project Ga0302256, IMG submission 194571) | Peat permafrost microbial communities from Stordalen Mire near Abisko, Sweden - I_Fen_E3_4 | ecosystem: Environmental > Terrestrial > Soil > Wetlands > Permafrost | place: Sweden: Abisko...
GGCGCCCAAGGTCGGGCCGACCGTGCTTTCCTGGATGAACTCCATCGGCGCGGCCAGCGAGCCGGAGCGCAGCAGCAGCGCCAGGTCATTCGCCGCATCGGTCGTGCCCATGCCGGTGATCTGAAAGTCGTTGCCGAACTCGCTCTGGATGCGCGCCACGGTCAGCACTTCGCCCTTGCCCTTCTCGAACAGGATCGCGGCCATGAAATTGCCGACGTTGGCGCGCGTCATGTCGCGCATCAAGCGCCCGCCCTTGGCGTCAAGGCTCACCGACACCGCCGGCTGCCCGTTCTGGTCGGGTCGCGGCTGCGCGTTGGTCAGCATTTCGCCGGTGGCGACGGCTTCCTTGTGCGTCACGACCGGTGCCCCGCGGCCCACGGTGAAACGCTCGCGCCCGAAGGGTACGGGGCCGGTGCCTTCGACGGCAGCGCGCGCTTCGAGCGACATGTCGGCGAGGCGAAATTCAAGGTTGGCCGTGCGGCCGATCAAGTCCTTGGCCTTGGCCGTGTCCTGCACGCCCGGCAGTTCGATGACCACGCGGTCGGTGCCTTGCTGCTGGATCACCGGCTCGGCCACGCCGAGCGCGTTGACGCGGTTGTGCAGCGTGGTGATGTTCTGCTTGATCGCAGCGTCTTGCACCAGGCGCGCGGCCTCGGGCTTGAGCGTGCCGGTGAGCTTGAAATCGGTGCCGTCGGGCGTCTGCGCCCACTGCAGCTCGGCCATCTGGTCGGCCAGCAGCGTGGCGGCGGCATTCAGTGTCTCGCGGTCGCGAAAGCGGATGTCGACGTTGTTGCCGTCGCGCGTGATGCCGGCATGGCGCAGGTTCTTGTCGCGCAGCAGCGTGCGGATGTCACCGGCCAGCGACTCGGCCTTCTTGGTCAGCGCCGCCTTCATGTCGACCTGCATCAGGAAGTGCACGCCACCGCGCAAGTCCAGCCCCAGGTACATCGGCAAGGCATGCACCGCGGTGAGCCAGTGCGGCGAGCGCGACAGCAGGTTCAGCGCGACGATGTAGCTCGGGTCGTTGAGGTCGGGGTTGAGCGCCTTGGCCAATGCGTCCTTGGCCTTGAGCTGCGAGTCGCCATCGGCAAACCGCGCCTTCACCGAGCTGCCTTCGAATTGCACGAAGTCGGGCTTCAGCCCGGCGTCCTTGAGCACCTGCTCGACGCGCTGTGCGGTCGTGCTGTCCACCTTGAGCGTGGCCTTGCCGCTGCTGACCTGCACAGCCGGCGCCTCGCCGAAGAAATTGGGCAGGGTGAAGGTCACGCCCACCAGCAAAGCGATCGCAAGGATCGTGTACTTCCACCACGGGTAGCGATTCATGAAGCCTCTTTCGCAGGCGCTGAGCCCACTGATCGTGACCGGCACGGGCCCTGGCGGGCCGCACCGGCTTGTCTCGATTTACTTGACGGTGCCCTTGGGCAGGACTTGGACCACCGCACTGCGCTGAACCTGGACTTCCACGCCGTTGGCGATCTCGACGTGCAGGAAGCTCTCGCCCATCTTCGACACCTTGCCCAGCAGGCCCCCGGCCACCACCACTTCGTCACCCTTGGCCAGGGCTTCGATCATGGTCTTGTGCTCTTTCTGGCGCTTCATCTGCGGGCGGATCATCACAAAGTACAGCACCACGAACATCAGCACGATGGGCAGCATGCCGGTGATGTTGCCGAACGGCGAGTCGGACGCAGCTGCGGCCGCAGGAGCCGCCTGCGCAAAAGCTTCAGAAATGAACACGTGAAAGTCCTCGTTAGGGCCCGGCGGGGCCGGGTGGTGCCAGGCCGGAGTGAAAGCGTGGAATTGTATGCCGCCGCCTCTCCAGCAAGTGACAGGGCCCCGACGCTGACCCGAGGACGGTACCGGAGGTTCCGGCAACAGGTCGCTTAATTGGTTTTTGGATAAGGAAAGCAATATTCGGTTGTTCCCCAACTAGCCACCGATCACCATACTGCGCCGTTCGACAACTCTGCAAAGGTGAACACATGGCCAGCCTGCGACTCGGCGACACCGCCCCCGATTTCACCCAGAAGTCCAGCCTGGGCGACATCCATTTCCACCAGTGGCTGGGCGACAGCTGGGGCGTGCTGTTCTCGCACCCGGCCGACTTCACCCCCGTGTGCACCACCGAGCTCGGCCTCACCGCCAAGCTGAAGGACGAGTTCGCCCGCCGCAACGTCAAGGCCATCGCGCTGTCGGTGGACCCGGTCGAGTCGCACGGCAAGTGGATCGAGGACATCAACCGCACCCAGAAGACCGTGGTCGGTTTCCCGATCCTGGCCGACGCCGACCGCAAGGTGTCCGAGCTGTACGACCTGATCCACCCGAACGCCAGCACCACCGCCACCGTGCGCTCGCTGTTCATCATCGACCCGGCGAAGAAGGTGCGACTGATCATCACCTACCCGGCCAGCACCGGCCGCAACTTCGACGAAGTCCTGCGCGTAATCGACTCGCTGCAGCTGACCGAATACCACAGCGTCGCGACGCCAGGCAACTGGAAAGACGGCGACGACGTGGTGATCGTGCCCTCGCTGCAAGACCCCGAGATCATCAAGAAGAAATTCCCCAAGGGCTACACCGCCGTCACGCCCTACCTGCGCCTGACGCCGCAGCCGAACAAGTAAAAAAGGGCCTCGCGCGCTTTCATGAATTTCCAGCAACTGCGCTCCGTGCGCGAGGCCGTGCGCTGCGGCTTCAACCTGACCGAAGTGTCCAAAGTGCTGCACACCTCGCAGCCCGGCGTGAGCCGCCAGATCCGCGAGCTGGAAGAAGAGCTGGGCATCGACCTCTTCGTGCGCGCCGGAAAGCGCCTCACCTCGCTCACCGAGGTGGGCTTGCTGATCGTGCCCATCGTCGAGCGCATGCTCAACGACGCCGAGAACCTGAAGCGCGCCGGCGAAGAGTTCACGCAGCAGGCCAACGGCCGTCTGTCGATCGCCGCCACCCACACCCAGGCGCGCTACGCGTTGCCCAGCGCGGTGCGCGACTTCCGCCAGCGCTACCCGCACGTCACGCTCAACCTGCACCAGGGTTCGCCCAAGGAAGTGGCGCAGATGCTGATCTCGGGCGAGGCCGACATCGGCATCGCCACCGAAGCGCTGACGCAGTACGACGCGCTCGTCGCGCTGCCCTGCTACCGCTGGACGCACAGCGTGATGGTGCCGCCGGGACATCCACTGCTCGACGGCGAACCGCTCACGCTGCAGCGCCTGTCGCAGTTCCCCATCATCACCTACGGCACCGGCTACACCGGCCGCCTGCACATCGACGAAGCCTTCGAGGCCGCCGGCCTGTCCTTCAACCTGGTGCTGACCGCGATGGACGCCGACGTGATCAAGACCTACGTCGAGCTCGGTCTGGGCGTGGGCATCATCGCGTCGATCGCCTTCGACGAAGACCGCGACCGCAGCCTGCGGGCGCTCGACGCGCGCCACCTGTTCGCCGTCAACCTCACCAAGCTGGCGGTGCGCCGCGGCAGCTTCCTGCGCAGCTACATCTACGACTTCATCGAGACCTTCGCCTCGCCGCTCAAGCGCGACGTGGTCGAACGCGCGATGGCCTCGCCACCGAGCGAGCGCATCGAGGCCTGATCAAATCATCGCGGCGGGGTCGATCAGCTCGGTCTGTGCACCGTTCGAGCCGGCCGAGAAGCGCGTGATGCGGCGCGGCTTCAGGTGCACCTTGCTGCCGGTCTGCAGGCCGAGCTTGTCGCGCAGTACGGTGTAATCGCTGCGCGCCATTTCGACGTCGACATAGCTGCCGTCGTCGTCGCGCTTGAACTCGATGCGCGTCTGCGGGCCTACCGTCAACGCCTGCGACAGCGTCACGGCCAGCGTGCCCTCGGCCGCGTCGGCCACGATCTCGAGCTCGTGCGGGCGCACGTAGCTCACGTCCGACGGGTCGGTGTTGCCGCCCGGCGCATGGCCGAAGCGGCCATGGAACAGGTTCACGTCGCCGAGAAACTGCAGCACGAACGGCGTGGCCGGTCGGTCGTAGACCTCGTCGGGCGGGCCGTCCTGCTCGATGCGGCCGAGATTCATCACCACCACGCGGTCGGCCACTTCCATGGCTTCGTCCTGGTCGTGGGTGACGAACACGCTGGTGATGTGCATCTCGTCGTGCAGGCGGCGCAGCCAGCGGCGCAGTTCCTTGCGCACCTTGGCGTCGAGCGCGCCGAAGGGCTCGTCGAGCAGCAGCACCTTGGGTTCAACGGCCAAGGCGCGCGCCAACGCAATGCGTTGCCGCTGGCCGCCGGAGAGCTGGTGCGGGTAGCGATCGGCCAGCCAGTCGAGCTGCACCAGCTTCAGCAGCGCCATCACTTTCTCGCGAATCACTTCTTCGGGCGGCCGCGTCGCCTTGGGCCGCACGCGCAGGCCGAAGGCCACGTTTTCGAAGATGCTCATGTGGCCGAACAGCGCGTAGTGCTGGAACACGAAGCCGACGTTGCGGTCGCGCACGTCGTCGAAGGTCGCATCGGCACCGTGGAACAGCACCGAGCCGGAGTCCGGCCGCTCCAGCCCCGCGATGATGCGCAGCAGCGAGGTCTTGCCCGAGCCCGAAGGCCCGAGCAGCGCGACCAGTTCACCCGACGGAATGTCGAGGTTCAGGTTGTCGCACACCACGGTCTTGCCGAAGCGCTTGCTGAGGTTGCGGATTTCGATGCTCATGACTGGACTCTCATTCGTCGTCTCATTCGTTCCGACTCGACGCGTCGCGCTTCTGCGCCTTCACGCGCTGTTCGACCACGTACTTCAACACCAGCGTCACCAGCGCCAGGCCGGCGAGCAATGAAGCCACAGCAAACGCCGCCGCGAACTGGTACTCGTTGTAAAGGATCTCGATGTGCAGCGGCATGGTGTTGGTCTGCCCGCGGATGTGGCCCGACACCACCGACACCGCGCCGAACTCACCCATCGCCCGCGCGTTGCACAGGATCACGCCGTACAGCAGCGCCCATTTCACATTCGGCAGCGTCACGCGGAAGAAGATCTGCCAGCCCGACGCCCCCAGCACGCGGGCCGCCTCTTCCTGCTCGAGCCCTTGCGCCTGCATCAGCGGGATCAGCTCGCGCGCCACGAACGGGAAGGTCACGAACACCGTGGCCAGCACGATGCCGGGCAGCGCGAAGATCACCTTCAGGTCGTGGTCGCGCAGCCATTCACCGAACCAGCCCTGCAGGCCGAAGATCAGCACGTAGATCAGGCCCGCGATCACCGGCGACACCGAGAACGGCAGGTCGATCAGCGTGAGCAGCACGTTCTTGCCGCGAAAGTCGAACTTCGCGATTCACCAGGCCGCCGCCACGCCGAACACCAGGTTCAGCGGCACCGACACGCCGGCAGCGAGCAGCGTGAGCCAGATCGCCGAGCGCGCATCGGGCTCGCTGATGGCCGCGAGGTAGACGCCCACGCCTTTCTTGAAGGCCTCGAAGAACACCGCCGCCAGCGGCACAAAGAGAAACAGCGTCAGGAACACCAGCGCAATGCCGATCAGCGTGCGGCGCACCCACAGCGGCTCGGCGGTGGCCGCCAGCGCGAGGCGAGGTGCCGTTCTTTGGCCGGCGGCCGGCGTGGCCGCTTTGATCTCGAGTGTGCTCATCAGCGACCCTGGCGCTTGCGCGTCCAGGCCTGCAGCAGGTTGATCGCCAACAGCATCACGAAGGCCGACACCAGCAGCACCACCGCGATCGCCGTGGCGCCGGTGTAGTCGTACTGCTCGAGCTTGGTGATGATGAGCAGCGGCGTGATCTCCGACACCAGCGGCATGTTGCCGGCGATGAAGATCACCGAGCCGTACTCACCCAGCGCACGGGCGAAGGCCAGTGCAAAGCCGGTCAGCAGCGCCGGCGAGATGATCGGGAAGATCACCCGCGTGAAGGTCTGCCAGCGCGTGGCACCGAGCGTGGCGGCGGCCTCTTCGAGCTCGCGCTGCATGTCTTCGAGCACCGGCTGCAGCGTGCGCACGACGAAGGGCAGGCCGATGAAGGTCAACGCGACGAACACGCCGAGCGGCGTGAACGACACCTTGATGCCGACGAGGCCGAGGTACTGGCCGATCCAGCCGTTGCCGGCATACAGCGCGGTCAGCGCGATGCCCGCGACGGCGGTGGGCAGCGCGAACGGCAGGTCGACCAGCGCGTCGACGATGCGCTTGGCCGGAAATTCATAACGCACCAGCACCCACGCGACGATCAGCCCGAAGAAGGCGTTGACGCAGGCCGCGGCGAACGAGGCGCCAAAGGTCAGGCGGTACGAGGCCATCACACGTGGCGACGTGACGGCGTCCCAGAAGGCCGGCCACGTCATCGTGAACGTCTTCAGGAACGCGGCCGACAGCGGGATCAGCACGATGAAGCTCAGGTACAGCAGCGTGAAGCCGAGCGCCAGGTCGAAACCCGGCAGCACGCTGTGCCGCTTGAGCAGGGTGCGCGAGAAGAACATGATTTAGACGTTCGCCCTGAGCCTGTCGAAGGGCAGCGCACAGCACGGCGCCGGCTTCGACAAGCTCAGCCCGAACGGAGTCCGGTGAGACATCAAGGGCTCGACGCTTACTTCTTGGCCGCAGCGAGGATCTGGTCGAAGGTGGCGCCGTCGTCGAAGTGTTCCTTCTGCGCCTTGCTCCAGCCGCCGAAGGCTTCGTCGATGGTGAAGGTGCCGTTCTTCGGGAAGTCTTTCGCGTACTTGGCGAGGATGGCCGCCGAGCGCGGGCGCAGCTGGTGTTTGGCCGCGATCTCCTGTGCTTCGTCGGACCACAGGAACTTAAGGTAGGCCTCGGCCTGCTTGCGGGTGCCGTGTCTGTCGACCACCTTGTCGATCACCGCGACCGGGTTCTCGGCCAGGATGCTCCACTTCGGGTAGACCACATCGAAGTTGTCGCCGAACTCAGCCTTGATGAGGTTGATCTCGCTCTCGAAGGTGCACAGCGCATCGCCGATGTTGCGTTGCGCGAACGTGGTGGTGGCGGCACGGCCGCCGCCGTCGAACACCGGCACGTTGGCGAAGATCTTCTGCACCGTCTCGCGCGTTTGCGCCGGCGTGGCGCCGCCCTTGATCAGCCCGCCCCAGGCGGCCACGTAGGTGTAGCGGCCGTTGCCGGTGATCTTCGGGTTGGGGATCACGACGCTGACGCCGGGCTTGGCCAGGTCGGCCCAATCCTTGATGCCCTTCGGGTTGCCCTTGCGCACCAGGATCACCGTGGTCGAGGTGTTGGGCGCGCTGTTGTCGGGCAGGCGCTTGGCCCAGTCGGCCGGCAGCAGCTGGGCCTTGGCGGCGATGGCGTCGATGTCGCTCGACTGGTTCATCGTGACCACGTCGGCCTCGAGCCCGTCGATCACCGAGCGCGCCTGCTTGCTGGAGCCACCGTGCGACTGGTTGATGGTCAGCTCTTCGCCGGTGCTGGCCTTCCACTGCTTGATGAATGCGGGGTTGATTTCCTTGTACAGCTCGCGCGCCACGTCGTAGCTCACGTTCAGCAAGGCCGGGCCGGCGGCCATGGCCGCGGACGTGGCGCCCAGCAGCAGCGCGCTGGTGATAAGGCTCAAGCTCAGGCTCAGGCCGAGACGGCGGGAAACGGGGCGGGCGGCATGGAACATGGCAAGAAACCTGTGAGTCGCAGAAGCGCGGAGGGCCGATGCTAGGCGATTACGTTACGTTGGGAAACGACTTGCTTGAAGGTTGCTTATTCGAATACTGAATAAAGCCGGGCGCGCCACGGCCGCCCTGCCCTTGCAGAGCTAAGCCGGCGGCGAAGGGCTAGCGGCCGGCTGCGATGCGCTTCACCGCCGAGACCAGCGCATCGATGTCAGCGCAGTTGTTGTAGAGCGCGAGCGACGGCCGCACCGTGCCTTCGACCCCGAAGCGCCGAAGAATCGGCTGCGCGCAGTGGTGGCCCGAGCGCACCGCAATGCCTTCACGATTGAGCGCCGCACCCACGGCTTCGGTCTTGTGGTCTTCGAGCACGAACGACAGCACGCCCGCCTTGTCGGGCGCAGTGCCGATCAGCCTGAGCCCGGGGATCTGCTTCAGGTAGTGCGTGGCGTACTCCAGCAACCCATGCTCGTAGGCGGCGATGTTCTCCAGCCCGATGCGTGTCACGTAGTCGAGCGCCGCGCCCAGGCCCACCGCGTCGGCGATGTTGCCGGTGCCGGCCTCGAAGCGCGACGGCGCGGCCTGGTACACGGTTTTCTCGAAGGTCACGTCGGCAATCATGTTGCCGCCGCCCTGCCACGGGTCGGTGGCGTTCAGCAGGTCTTCGTGGCCGTACAGCACGCCGATGCCGGTTGGCCCGAACACCTTGTGGCCGGAGAACGCGAACCAGTCGGCACCCAGCGCCTGCACATCGGCGCGCAGGTGCGAGACCGACTGCGCGCCATCGAGCAGCACCTTCGCGCCCGCGGCATGCGCCAGGTCGATGATCTGCTTGGCCGGCGTGATGGTGCCCAGCGCGTTCGACACCTGCGTGAACGACACCAGCTTCGTGCGCGGGCCGAGCAGCTTCTGGTATTCGCCGATCAGCACCTGGCCGTCGTCATCGACCGGCACCACTCTCAGCTTGGCACCGACCTGCGCGCAGAGCTGCTGCCACGGCACGATGTTGGCGTGGTGCTCCAGCCAGGTGATGACGATCTCATCACCCGCACCGATGTGCTGGCGGCCCCAGCTCTGCGCCACCAGGTTGATGGCTTCGGTGGTGCCGCGCACGAACACGATCTCGTTGGCCGACGCAGCATTCAGAAAGCTGCGCGCCTTCTCGCGCGCGCCTTCGTACGCATCGGTCGCACGCGCCGCCAGCTCGTGCGCGGCGCGGTGGATGTTCGAGTTCTCATGCTCGTAGAAATAGGCGAGCCGCTCGATCACCGCCTTGGGTTTTTGCGTGGTGGCCGCGTTGTCGAGCCAGATCAGCGGGCGGCCGTTGACGCGCTCGTTGAGGATGGGAAAGTCACGCCGCACGGCGTGCACGTCGAAGGGTGCGCTCGTCGGCACCACCCCCTTCGTGGCATGCGACGCGGGCAGGAAGTAGTAACTCGATGCCGACACCGTGGGCGAGGCCTTCGGCACGCTGGCCGCCAGCAAGGCCTGCAGTTCGTCGGCATAAGGCAGGTCCACCGGCAGCAGCGCCGGGGTCGGCGAGGCCGCTGCAAACGGCAGGCCCGGCGCGCCGCCACCCGGCACCGCCTTGAACAACTCGTTGGCCAGCCGCTCGATCAGCTGCGCGTCAGCGCCCTGCCCGATCACATCAGCTGTAGACATGGTATTTGCCGATCTCCACGCCTTCGAGCACGGCCAGCGCATCGGGCGTCAGCACCGCGAGCGAGCAGTACAGCGAGATCAGGTACGACGCGATCGCCTTGTGGTTGATCCCCATGAAGCGCACCGACAAGCCGATGCTCTGCTCACCCGGCAAGCCCGGCTGGTAGAGCGCGACCACGCCCTGCTTGGCCTCGCCCACGCGCAGCAGCAGGATGCTGGTCTTGCCGTCGACCACCGGCACCTTGTCCGACGGGATCAACGGCAGCCCGCGCCAGGTGAGGAATTGCGAGCCGAACAGCGAGACCGTCGGCGGCGGCACGCCGCGGCGCGTGCATTCGCGGCCGAAGGCGGCAATCGCCAGCGGGTGGGCGAGGAAGAAGGCCGGCTCCTTCCACACCTTCGAGATCAGCTCGTCCAGGTCGTCGGGTGTGGGCGCGCCGGTGCGCGTCTTCACGCGCTGCACATCGGCCACGTTGTTCAGCAGGCCGTATTCCTTGTTGTTGATCAGCTCGCTTTCCTGCCGCTCCTTGATGATCTCAATGGTCAGGCGCAGCTGCTCCTTGATCTGGTTGTGCGGGCTGCTGTAGAGGTCGGACACACGGGTGTGCACGTCCACGACCGTGTTGACGGCGCTGAGGCGGTACTCACGGCCCCACTCCTCGTAGTCGACGAAGGTCTGCGGCAGTTCGCGCTCGTCCAGGCCCGAGCAGGCGACCGACACGGCGGCTTCGTCCTTCACGCGGTTCACACGGTAGATGCCGGCCTCGACCGGCACGAACTGCAGCAGGTGCACCAGCCAGCGCGGCGAGATCGCCGACAGCATGGGCACGGTCTTGGTGGCATTGGCCAGCGTGCGGGCGGCCACGTCGCCGAGGGCGGTCGGTTTTTCTGCGATGTCGGTCATGGGAATGGGAATGGGGGTGAGCTTTAGTTGGGTGACAGGGTCGAGAAATCAGATTTGCCGTTGGCCGGGCCGACCACGGCGGCGGTCACGGCCTGGGCCTGCGACACGTGGCTGCCGGGCGGTACGCTGCGGGTGAGCCACACGTTGCCGCCGATCACCGAACCATGGCCGATGACCACGCGGCCGAGCACGGTGGCGCCGGCGTAGATCACCACATCGTCTTCGACCAGCGGGTGGCGCGCCTCGCCCTTGACGAGCGCGCCGTCGGCGTCGGTGGCAAAGCGCTTGGCGCCCAACGTCACGGCCTGGTAGAGCCGCACGCGGCGGCCGATCACCGCCGTTTCGCCGATCACGACACCGGTGCCGTGGTCGATGAAGAAGCTGTCGCCGATCTGCGCGCCGGGGTGGATGTCGATGCCGGTGGTGGAGTGAGCCAGTTCGGACACCATGCGCGCGGTCAGCGGCGCGCCCAGCGTGTAGAGCACATGCGCCAGGCGGTAGTGCGTGATCGCGGTGATGCCGGGGTAGCAGACCAGCACCTCGTCGATGCTGCGCGCCGCCGGGTCGCCCTGGTAGGCGGCGGCGATGTCGCTGTCGAGCAGCGCCCGGACGGTGGGCAGCTGCTGCGCGAACTGGCGGACGATGTCGACCGCGCGCTGCGCGTCCCGGTCGCCGATCTCGGCCAGGCCGGAGTCGAAATGCAGCTCGCGCCGCACCTGCTCCAGCAGGCTGCGCAAGGCCACGTCGAGCGTGTGGCCGACGTAGTGGTCGATGCCCTCGGTGCTGAACTCGGGTTGGCCCAGCCGGTTGGGAAACAGCGCCGCCGCCAGGCCGTCGAGGATGGCGATCAGCGCCTTGCGCGAGGGCAGGCGCGGCGGCTTGTCGTCGCGCTGCCGGTGGTGAAGCGCCTGGTCACGCAGTTCACGCAATTGCGCGACCACCGGCTCGATCCCCAAGTTCAAGCCACTGGTCATGACGGCCCCAAGGCGCTACGCGCCGCCCCCCGAGGGGAGTCGCCCGCCTTGAGGCGGCTCTGCGTCGGGCTCATGACCAGTCACTTCTTGGTATAGATCTGGTCGAACACCCCGCCATCGGCGAAGTGCGTCTTCTGGGCCTTGGTCCAGCCGCCGAACACCTCGTCGATGGTGAAGAGCTTCACCGGCGGGAAGTTCTTTGCGTACTTGGCAGCCACGGTCGGGTCGATCGGGCGGTAGAAGTTGCGGGCGGCGATGTCCTGGCCTTCGGGGCTGTACAGGTACTCGAGGTAGGCGGTGGCCACGTCGCGCGTGCCGCGTTTGTCGACCACCTTGTCGACCACGCTCACCGGCGGCTCGGCCAGGATGCTGATCGGCGGGTAGACGATGTCGAACTTGTCGGCGCCGAATTCCTTCAGCGACAGGTAGGCCTCGTTCTCCCAGGCCAACAGCACGTCGCCCTGGCCGCGTTCGGCGAAGGTGACGGTCGATCCGCGGGCGCCCGAGTCGAGCACCGGCACCTGCTGGAACAGCTTGGTGATGAATTCCTTGGCCTTGGCGTCGTTGCCGCCCGGCTGCTTCAGCGCATAACCGTAGGCTGCGAGGTAACCCCAGCGCGCGCCGCCCGAGGTCTTGGGGTTGGCGGTGATCACCGACACGCCCGGCTTGACCAGGTCGCTCCAGTCCTTGATGCCCTTGGGGTTGCCCTTGCGCACGAGGAAGATGTAGGTCGAGGTGTACGGCGCGCTGTTGTGCTTCAGGCGCTTTTGCCAGTCGGCCGGCAGCAGCTTGGCGCGCTCGGCGATCTCGTCGATGTCGTAGGCCAGCGCGAGCGTGACCACGTCGGAATCGATGCCGTCGATCACCGAGCGGGCCTGCTTGCCCGAGCCGCCGTGCGACTGCTTCACGGTCACGGTGTCGCCGGTCTTGGCCTTCCAGTACTTGGCGAAGGCGGCGTTGTAGTCCTGATACAGCTCGCGGGTCGGGTCGTAAGAGACGTTGAGCAAGGTGATGTCCTTGGCCCAGGTGGCGCCTAC
>Ga0302256_10000264_pt1 | contig 12088 bp, 8 predicted proteins | sample I_Fen_E3_4_FD_194571 | JGI IMG/M metagenome (GOLD analysis project Ga0302256, IMG submission 194571) | Peat permafrost microbial communities from Stordalen Mire near Abisko, Sweden - I_Fen_E3_4 | ecosystem: Environmental > Terrestrial > Soil > Wetlands > Permafrost | place: Sweden: Abisko...
CCAGAACCACTTGTTCCAGGTTGTCGCCTTGCTGGCGATGGAGCCACCGACCAGCCGCGGCTTCGAGGCCGTGCATCGGCAGCGGGTCGATGTCTTCGATGCGATGCGCGCGCTGCGGCCCGACGACATCCTGCGCGGGCAATACGAAGGGTATCGCCAGGAGCTGCAGGTCGCGAGCGACTCCGATGTCGAAACCTACTGCGCCGTTCGTCTTCACATCGATTCATGGCGCTGGGATGGCGTGCCCTGGTACCTGCGTGCGGGCAAGCACCTGGCCGACACGGCCTGCGAAGTGGTGGTGCGGCTCAAGCCGCCGCCGCAGAACCTGTTTGCCGACTCGGCGGTGCGCGAAGAGGCGAACTACCTGCGCTTCCATTTGTCGCCACGTTCGACGATCGCGCTGGCGGCGCGCGTCAAGCGGGCCGGCAAGGAGTTTGTTGGCGAGCAGCAGGAGTTCTCTCTGCTGGAAGAAGAACCCGGCGAGCAGGCCCCTTATGAGCGGCTGCTGGGCGACGCGATGAACGGCGACGGCGCGTTGTTCGCGCGCGAAGACGCCATCGAATCGGCATGGGCCGTCGTCGAGCCGGTGTTGACCGATCACCCGCCCTCGATCCCCTACGCCAAGGGAAGCTGGGGGCCTGACGCTGCAAATCACTTCATCGCGGCCGACGGGGCAGGCTGGCACAACCCCGAGCCCGCCGGTTGAGGCGCTGCCGCCAGCGCTGCGCCAGTCACCGGCTCGACATTGCTCCGAACCCATCAAGGAAAGCTCATGACCCCCATGCAGTCGCTACACGATCTGGGCCAGAGCCTGTGGCTCGACAACATCACCCGCCCCCTGCTCGACAGCGGTGCGCTGGCCCGCTACATCCACGACTTTGCGGTCACCGGGCTGACATCGAATCCGACCATCTTCGAGCACGCCATCGGCCAATCCGAGGCCTATGACGGGGCGATCCGCAGCAAGGCCCGCGCCGGCAAATCGGGCGAGGCCTTGTTCTTCGAGCTTGCACTGGAAGACCTGACACGAGCGGCCGACCTGTTTCGCGCGGTCTTCGACGCGACCGGCGGCGTCGACGGATGGGTCTCGCTGGAGGTCTCTCCGCTGCTGGCGCGTGACGCGGCGCGAACGATCGCCGCTGCGTCCAAGTTGCATGCCCGCGCGGCGCGCCCGAACCTGTTCATCAAGATCCCGGGCACCACTCAAGGCCTGGTGGCAATCGAGGCGTCGATCTTCGCCGGCGTGCCAGTCAACGTCACGCTGCTGTTCTCGCGCGCGCACTATGTGGCCGCCGCCGCGGCCTACCTGCGCGGCATCGAGCGCCGCGTTGCTGCCGGGCTCGACCCCAAGGTGGGCTCGGTGGCGTCGCTGTTCGTCAGCCGCTGGGATGTGGCAGCCAACAAATCGCTGCCGCAGCGCTTGAACAACCGCCTTGGTGTGGCCGTCGCTGGGCGGGCCTGGCACGCCTACCGCGAGTTGCTGGCGTCGGCGCGCTGGCAGAAGCTCGCAGCAGCGGGCGCCCAGGCGCAGCGCCTGCTCTTTGCCAGCACCGGCACCAAGGACCCGGCCGCCCCTGACACGCTCTATGTCGAACAGTTGGCGGCCCCGGGAACGATCAACACGATGCCCGAGAACACCTTGAAGGCCTTCGCCGATCACGGCCAGGTGAAGCCCGGCTTGACGACCGAAAGTGCAGCAGCCGCCGAAGCGGTGCTCACCGAATGCCGTGCCGAGGGCATCAACGACGAGGCGCTCGCCGCACAACTGCAGCGCGAAGGTGCCGAGGCATTCGCCACGTCGTGGCGGCATCTGCTCGAAGGCATCGCCGACAAGGCAGCCCGACTGACGGAGGACCCGACAGGATGAGCCGTGTCGTCAGCAGCAGCGGCTCGGGGCCGGGCAGCCTCACACTCACCAACCGGCCGGCCTGGAAGGCGCTGGTCGAACACCATCGCGGCATCGCCGGGTTGCACCTGCGCCAGATGTTCTCCGACGACCCGCGGCGCGGCGAGCGCTTCAATGCCGAGGCGGTGGGCATCTACCTCGACTACTCGAAGAACCGCATCAACGACGAGACGCTGCGCCTGCTGATCGAGCTGGCGCAGCGCTGCGGCCTGCGCGAGCGCATCGATGCGATGTTCCGCGGCGACCCGGTCAACACCACCGAGAAGCGCGCCGCGCTGCACACCGCGCTGCGCGCCCCGGCCGGCGCCCGCATGCAGGTGGATGGCGCCGACGTCGTGCCCGAGGTGCATGCGGTGCTCGATCGCATGGCCGCCTTCGCCGACAGCCTGCGCAGCGGCCAGTGGCGGGGCCACACCGGCCGGCGCATCCGGCACATCGTCAACATCGGCATCGGCGGGTCGGACCTGGGGCCTGTGATGGGCCATGAGGCCTTGCGTCACTACAGCCAGCGCGACCTCGACTGCCGCTTCGTCTCCAACGTCGACGCCACCGCGCTGGTCGAGGCGACGCGCGATCTCGATGCCGCAGAGACACTCTTCATCGTCTGCTCCAAGACATTCACCACACGCGAAACACTCACCAACGCCCATTCGGCACGCGCCTGGTGCGTGCGCAAGCTGGCCGACGAGCGGGCGGTGGCCCGGCACTTCGTCGCGGTATCGACCAACGCCGAAGGTGTCGCGCAGTTCGGCATCGCCCCCGATGGCATGTTCGGCTTCTGGGACTGGGTGGGCGGGCGCTACTCGATGGATTCGGCAGTCGGCCTGTCGCTGATGCTGGCCATCGGCCCGGCGCACTTTCGCGCCATGCTCGACGGCTTCCATGCGATGGACGAGCACTTTCGCAGCGCGCCGTTCGGCCAGAACCTGCCGGTGCTGATGGGCCTGCTGAGCGTTTGGTACACCGATTTCTTCGGCGCGCAGACCCAGGCCGTGCTGCCCTACGACCAGTACCTGAAGCGCTTTCCGGCCTACCTGCAGCAGCTGGCCATGGAGAGCAACGGCAAGCACGTGACACTGGCCGGTGCACGCGTGGACTGCGCCACCTCGCCCATCGTCTGGGGCGAGCCGGGCACCAATGGGCAGCATTCGTTCTACCAGCTGCTGCACCAGGGCACGCCGCTCGTGCCGTGCGACTTCATCGGCTTTTGCCAAAGCCTGAACCCGCTGGGTGCCCAGCACGATCTGTTGATGGCCAACCTGTTTGCGCAGACGCAGGCTCTGGCCTTCGGCAAGACGGCCGACGAGGTTCGCGCCGAAGGCACGGGCGAGGCCTTGGTGCCGCACCGTGTGTTCGAAGGCAACCGGCCGAGCAACACGCTGCTCGCCGAGCGGTTGACACCCTTCACGCTGGGCGCCCTGGTGGCGTTGTACGAGCACAGCGTGTTCACGCAGGGCGTGATCTGGAACATCGATTCCTTCGACCAGTGGGGTGTCGAACTGGGCAAGGTGCTGGCCGAGCAGATCGCGGCCGAGCTGACCCGCATCGAGCCGCCGGTGACCGGCCACGACAGTTCAACCCAGACGCTGATCCGCCTCTACCGGCGGCTGCGAGAGGAGCGCCCATGAAGCCCGACGACGAGACGCTGGACCCGCTGTGCATCAACACCTTGCGCACGCTCGCCATCGATGCGGTGCAGAAGGCGAACTCGGGCCACCCCGGCACGCCGATGGGCGCGGCGCCGGCCGCCTACTGCCTGTGGCAGCGCTTCATGCGCTTCGACCCGAACGCCCCCGCGTGGCCCAACCGCGACCGCTTCGTGCTGTCTGTCGGCCATGCGTCGGCGCTTCTCTACGGCTTGCTGCACCTGTGCGGCGTGAAAGAGGCACCAGGCACGCATGGCGACGCCCGGCCCGGGCTCGCGGTGACGATGGCCGATCTGCAAAGCTTCCGGCAAGCCGGCAGCCGCTGCACCGGCCACCCCGAACACGGCTTAACCACGGGGGTGGAGACCACCACCGGGCCGCTCGGCCAGGGCGTGGCCACCAGCGTGGGCATGGCCATTGCGCAGGCCTGGCAGGCGGCCACCTACAACCGCCCCGGCCACGCCTTGTTCGACCACAAGGTGGTCGCACTGGCCGGTGACGGCGACATGATGGAAGGCATCAGCGCCGAGGCGGCCTCGCTCGCCGGTCACCTGAAGCTTGCCAACCTGTGCTGGATCTACGACTGCAACCGCATCAGCATCGAAGGGTCGACGGCCATCACCTTCACCGAAGACGTCGGCGAGCGTTTCGAGGCCTGCGGCTGGCAGGTGCTGCACGTGGCCGACGGCAACGACCTGGAACTGCTCACGCGCAGCCTGCAGGCCTTCAACGACACGCGCGACCGGCCCACGCTCATCATCGTGCGCAGCCACATCGGCTACGGCGCGCCGCACAAGCAAGACAGCAAGCAGGCCCATGGCGAACCGCTGGGCGTGGAAGAGGTGCGCCTGACCAAGCAGTTCTACGGCTTCGACCCCGATGCGCAGTTCGCCGTGCCGCCGGGCGTGCAGGCGCACTTCAACGCAAACTTCGGCCTGCGCGGCGCCAGCGCCCACGAAGCCTGGCAGGCCAACTTCGCCGCCTACCGCACGCAGTACCCCGATCTCGCTGACCAGATCGACCGCATGCAGCGCGGCGAGCTGCCCCCGGGCTGGGACAGTGCACTACCGAGCTTCCAGGCCGATGCCAAAGGCCTCGCCACGCGAGACGCATCGGCCAAGGTGCTGAACGCCATCGCTGCCCATGTGCCGTGGTTGCTGGGTGGAGCGGCCGACCTGGCGCCCTCGACCAAGACACAGCTCGCGTTCCATTTCGCGGGTGTCTTCGAGCCCACCGACACGGCTGCTGCCAACGGGGAGGTCGACACTGCGGGCTACTCGGGGCGCAACTTCCACTTCGGCATTCGCGAACATGCGATGTGCGCCATCGCCACCGGCATGACGCTGTCGGGCTTGCGCGCGTTTGCGGCGAGCTTCTTCGTCTTCACCGATTACTGCCGCGGCGCCATCCGCCTGGCCGCGATGATGGGCACGCCGGTGATCCATGTCTGGACGCATGACTCGATCGCCATGGGCGAAGACGGCCCCACGCACCAGCCCGTCGAGCAGCTGGCGTCGTTCCGTGCCATGCCCGGCATGGTGATGTTGCGACCGGCCGATGCCAACGAGGTGGTCGAGGCCTGGCGTGTCGTGATGCAGCTGAAGGACCGCCCGGCCAGCCTGGTGCTGTCGCGCCAGGCCTTGCCCACGCTCGACCGCAGCCGGTACGCCAGCGCCGGGGGCGTTGCACGGGGTGCCTACGTGCTGGCAGACGCGGCAGGCGGCGCACCCGATGTGCTGCTGCTGGCCAGCGGCAGCGAGGTGGCGCTGTGCATTGCCGCACACGAGCAGCTGAAGGGCGAGGGCATCGGCGCGCGCGTCGTCAGCATGCCGTCGTGGGACTTGTTCGAGCGCCAGGACGAGGCCTACCGCGAGAGCGTGCTGCCGGACGCGGTGGCCGCGCGCGTGTCGGTCGAGGCGGCGTCGGCGCTTGGCTGGGAGCGCTACGTGGGCCGCCACGGCGCCATCATCGCGATGCGCTCGTTCGGACTCTCGGCGCCCGGCCCGGTCGTGCAGGCCCATTTCGGCTTCGATGTCGCGCACGTCGTGGCCGCCGCCCGGCAGCAGCTCGCGCTGCATGCGGCCAGCCCGCAATGAGCACGCACATCAGCCCGCTCGCCGGCACGCCCGCGCCGCCGTCTTCACTCATCGACGTCGGCAAGCTGCTCGCGGCGTATTTCTCAATGCGGCCCGATCCCACGCTGGCAGCGCAGCGTGTGGCCTTCGGCACCTCGGGGCACCGCGGGTCAGCGTTCGATGGGTCGTTCAACGAATGGCACGTGCTGGCGATCACGCAGGCGATCTGCGACCACCGCAAGGCGCAGGGCATCGTCGGTCCGCTCTTTCTCGGCATCGACACCCATGCACTGTCGGTGCCTGCCGCCGCGAGTGCGCTCGAGGTGCTGGCGGCGAATGGCGTCGACGTGGTGCTTGCGAAGGACGACGAATTCACGCCGACGCCCGCCATCTCCCACGCGATCGTCAAGCACAACCACCGCGGCGGCAGCAACCGGGCGGACGGCATCGTGGTCACGCCGTCGCACAACCCGCCGCGCGACGGTGGCTTCAAGTACAACCCGCCGCACGGTGGCCCAGCCGGGGCCGACGTGACGAATGCCATCCAGGAGGCCGCCAACGGTTTTCTCGAACAGGGCTTGGCCAATGTGCGGCGCCTGCCTCATTCCAAGGCCCTGCGGGCTGCGACCACGCACCGCCACGACTACCTCGGCAATTACGTGGAGGACCTGGGCCATGTGATCGACATGGACGCGATTCGCAACGCCCGAATCCGCCTGGGCGTCGATCCGCTGGGCGGTGCTGGCGTGCATTACTGGGCCGCCATCGCCGAGCGCTGGCAGATCGACCTGACCGTCGTGAGCGAGACCGTGGCCCCGACCTTCCACTTCATGACGCTCGACTGGGACGGCCAGATTCGCATGGACCCGTCGTCGCCGTTCGCGATGCAGCGGCTCATCGCCATCAAGGACCGCTTCGACATCGCCTTCGCCTGCGACACCGACCACGACCGTCACGGCATCGTGACCCCGGGCGGCGGCCTGCTGCCGCCCAACCACTACCTGTCGGTGGCCATCGACTACCTCTTTCGCCACCGGCCGCAGTGGGCGGCACACGCGGCCGTGGGCAAGACGGTGGTCAGCACGCAGTTGATCGACCGCGTGGCGGCCCGCCTCGGCCGCCGGCTTGTCGAGGTGCCGGTCGGCTTCAAGTGGTTCTCGCCGGGCCTGCTCGATGGCAGCCTGGGTTTCGGCGGCGAGGAAAGCGCGGGCGCCGCCTTCCTGCGCCGCGATGGTTCGGCGTGGACGACCGACAAGGACGGCATCACCGCGGCCTTGCTGGCCGCCGAGATCACGGCACGCTGCGGGCGTGACCCGGGTGAGCTCTACCTCGAACTGGCCAGGGAACTGGGCCAACCGGTGGCCGACCGCGTGGACGCCCCGGCGACGCCACAGCAAAAGCAGCGGCTCGCCGCACTGTCGCCCCAGCAGATCACCACAGACCACCTGGCCGGAGAACAGATCGAAAGCATCCTCAACCACGCGCCGGGCAACGGTGCGCCGATCGGCGGCATCAAGGTGAGCGCGGCCCATGGCTGGTTCGCCGCCCGGCCCTCGGGCACCGAAGACATCTACAAGATCTACGCCGAGAGCTTCATGGGCACCGAGCACCTGCAGCACATCTTGAAGGAGGCGCAGGCCACCGTCGATGCCGCGCTGGTGTCGGCGACGGCGTCAGCGACAGGCCCGAATGTCAGTGCGCCGCCGTGATGGCCACTCACTCCACGCTGCCGGGCGACGCGGTGCAAGCCGACGACGACGCGATGCTCGAGCGGCTGCAGCATGCCGCGTTCGGCTACTTCAGCCGCCACTGGAACCCTGCCAACGGCCTGGTGGCCGACACCTCGCGCCCGGACTCGCATTCGAGCATCGCCGTGGTCGGCTTCGCGCTGTCGGCCTACCCGGTGGCGGTGGAGCGCGGCTGGTTGACGCGTGAAGAGGCAGTGCTGCGCGGCCTGGCCGCGCTGCGCTTCTTCTGGCACAGCGACCAGAGCGGCACGCCCGAATCGACCGGCCGCAACGGCTTCTACTTTCATTTTCTGCACATGGACAGCGGCACGCGCGCGTGGCGCTCGGAACTCTCGCTGATCGACAGTGCCCTGCTGCTGGCCGGCATGCTCACCGCGGCGGCGTACTTCGATGCGCCGACCCCGGACGAGGCTGAACTGCGGCAACTGGCAGACGACATCTACCGTCGGGCCGATTGGCGCTGGGCGCAGCACGATGGGGCTGCCGTGGTGCACGGCTGGAAGCCCGAGAGCGGCTTTCTGAACTACGGTTGGGAAGGCTACAGCGAGGCCATTCTTCTGTACGTGCTGGGCCTCGGCTCGCCCACGCACCCGCTGACCGAAGACAGCTTCGAAGCCTGGACCGCGACCTACCAATGGGAGAACCTCTATGGCGAGGATTTTCTCTACGCCGGCCCGCTCTTCATCCACCAGTTCTCGCACGCATGGATCGACTTTCGCGGCATCCGCGACCGCTTCATGCGCGAGAAGCGCTGCGACTATTTCGAGAACAGCCGCCGGGCGACCTATGTGCAGCGTGAATACGCCATCCGCAACCCGCGCAGCTTCGTCGGCTTCGATGCGGACTGCTGGGGCCTGTCCGCCGGAGACGGCCCGAGTGTCAAGCCGCGCCGTGTCGCGGGCCGGCGGCAGGCGTTCTACGGCTATGCAGCGCGAGGTGTTCCCTGGGGCCCGGACGACGGCACCATCTCCGGCCCGTCCACCCTGGCGTCGCTGGTCTTCGCCCCCGAGATCGTGTTGCCGGCCGTGCGCCAGCTGCTGACCCGTGTCGCCGGTGAGGAGGGAAGGGCGGTGCACGCCAGCGGCGTCAACGCCACGGCGCGTGCAGCTGCCACTTCGGCGAAAGCGGCAGGCTGGGTCTCGGAAGGCGAGTTCGGCCTCGACCAGGGAATGATCGTGCTGATGATCGAGAACTTTCGCTCCGGCCTGCTGTGGCAACTGACGCGCAGCTGCCCCTGCATCGGCACCGGCCTGCGCCGCGCCGGTTTTCGTGGCGGTTGGCTGGCGTCGGCCACTCGGCCCACACGGGCCTGATCACCATGCGGCTTGCCCCGAGCACGAGCCCCTATCACCCGGATGCGGGCCTGCCGCGTGAACGAAACCCGAATGCCCGCCCGCACGGCTGGCAAAACCCGACGGCTCGCAGCCCCTACGACCTGCTCGTCATCGGCGCCGGGCCTGGCGGCCTGGTGGCGGCGCGGGTGGCTGCTGCCGCGGGAGCTCAGGTCGCTTTGATCGAAGGCCACGAGATCGGTGGCAACTGCCTGAACGATGGCTGCCTGCCTTCCAAGACCATCATCCGCAGCGCGCAGCTGTACGCCGAGATGCGAAACGCAGAGAACTTCGGCGTGGCCTCACCGCCCGAGATGCCGGTCGACTTTGCAGCAGCGATGGAGCGCATGCGGCGCATCCGCGTTCGCCTGAGCCGCATCGACTCGGCGGCACACCTGACGGCCGAAGGCGTTGCCGTGCATTTCGGCCTCGCCCGTTTCGTCGGGCCCGATGCGGTCGACGTGGATGGCGTGCGCCTGCGCTTCAAGAAAGCGCTGATCGCCACCGGCACGCGCGCGCAGTTGCCCGAGATCGACGGGTTGGCCGAGGCCGGCTATATCACCAATGAAAAAGTGTTCAATCTCAGGGTGCCGCCGCCCAGCGTGCTCGTGATCGGCGGTGGGCCGCTGGGCTGCGAGCTGGCCCAGGCCTTCGCGCGCTTCGGCACGCGAACCCTCATCGCGCACAGTGAGCCGCTGTTTTTGCCAAAGGAGGAGCGCGACGCCGCGCAGATGGTGTCGGAAGCCCTGGCACGCGACGGTGTCGAGATCCATCTGAATTGCAATGTGGTCAGCGTTCGCCGGGAAGGCGGCGGCAAGCGCGTCAAGATGATGGTCGAAGGCAACCTGTCCACCACCGTGGTCGACGAAATACTGACTGGCATCGGGCGCCTGCCCGCCGTTCAGGGGCTGGACCTCGAGAAGGCCGGCGTCGCCTACGACGTGGACGCCGGCATCCGCGTCGACGACTTCCTGCGCACCAGCAACCCCCGCATCTACGCGGCTGGCGACGTCTGTCTCGAGCACCAGTTCACCAACACCGCCGAGGCCTCGGCCCGCATGGCGGTTCGCAACGCGCTCTTCCTGGGCCGCCAGCGCATGAGCGCGCTGACGGTGCCGTGGTGCACCTACACCGACCCTCAGGTCGCGCACGTCGGGCTGTATGTGAAGCAGGCGCGCGAGCTCGACATTCCCGTCAAGACCTTCACCGTGCCGATGCACGACGTCGACCGTGCGATTGCCGATGGCGAGGAAGACGGGTTCGTGAAGATCCATGTTCGAGAAGGCACCGACCGCATCCTGGGCGCCACCATCGTGGGCCGGCACGCCGGGGAGCTGATCAACCATGTCGCGCTGGCGATGGTGGCCCGCATCGGCCTGCGCCAGCTGGCCGGCGTGGTCCACGCCTACCCGACGCAGGGCGACGCGATCCGGCAGGCCGCGCAGGCCTGCGCAAGCAGCCTGGCATCGCCGCTCAGGGCCTGGTTGCAGCGGCTGTGGCTGCGGCGATGAGGCTCAGGCCAGCACCGCCGCGTGAAGGGCGATCTGCGCGTCTTCGAGCGAGGGGAGAACGCGCACCTGGCAGCGTGAGCCAGTGCCGCTGATCAACGACTCGGCCGCGCCGTTGCGGGCCTCGTCGAGTTCGACACCCAGCGTCGACAAGCCGGCGCAGACGCCCGCACGCACCAGGGCATCGTTCTCGCCGATGCCCCCGGTGAACACGATCAGGTCGACACCATCGAGCACCATGCTCATGGCCCCCAGTTGCTTGATGACCGCGTAGCAGAACATCTGGATCGCAAGTTGCGCATCGGCGTTCGACGCAGCGGCATCGTGCAGTGCCCGCATGTCGCCGCTGAGGCCGGAGATGCCCAGCAAGCCGCTGCGGTGGTCCACCAGGTCTTCGAGCATGGCCGCGTCGAAGTGCTGCTCGCGCGCCAGGTAGACCAGCACGCCGGGATCGAGGTCGCCGCTGCGCGTGCCCATGATCACGCCGCCGCTCGGAGTGAGCCCCATGCTGGTGTCGATCGACACGCCGTCCTTGACCGCCGTGATGCTCGCGCCGTTGCCGAGGTGCGCAACCATCACGCGGCTCGGCAGAGCGCCCGCCAGCTGCTGCACGATCGACTCGCACGACAGGCCATGGAAACCGTAGCGTTGCAGGCCTTGCGAGCGCAAGGCGGCGGGCAGGGGCAGCACGCGGGCGACCTGCGGCATGCCGGTGTGAAAGGTCGTGTCGAAACATGCGACCTGCGGAATGCCCGGGAAGTGCGTCAAGGCATAGCCGATGACGGCCAGCGCGGCCGGCGTGTGCAAAGGCGCGAACGCGGTGGCCGCCTCGAGCGCATGCAGCACGCCGTCGTCGATGCGGCAATGCTGAAGCAGCGTGGGCCCGCCGTGGACGATGCGGTGGCCGATGGCCTGGGGCGCCGGCGTTCGAGACGCTGCCAACAAGCTTCCCAAGCGCACGACTGCCTCCTGCTGGCTGGCCAGCGGCGCGGTTTCTTGCAGCAGCGTCTGCCCGCGCGCATCGCTGGCATGAAACGAACTCTTCGATTGGCCGAGCCCCTCGGCCGCCCCGCTGATCAGCCGCTCGGCGTGCAAAGAGCGCACGCGGTACAGGCCGAACTTCAGCGACGAAGAGCCGCTGTTCAGCGCAAGCACATGGCTGCCGTGGTCCACGCCAACCCTACTTCAAGGCCTTGACCAGCCGGTGTTCAGCATGCGGCCGCCGCGCATGGAGCAGCCGCGTTCGGCGTCGCCACCGTCATCGCGAGTCAGCAACGCGCCGGGGGCCATCGACCCGATGCCGCCACCCACCAGGGGGGCCTTGGATATCGAACTCATGGGTTTGGATTCCTTCGCAGAGCTCCGGCAGCGACTGCAGACCGGGTGAACTGCGATGTCGAAGGTAAGCGTGGCGGCGTGCGCCGTCAGTGCGGTGGGCAACACACGGCAGGCCGACCCGGACTGCGGTGCCGGAGTCGCTTCAGGCCTGGGGACCCCGGTGGACGAGATCAAAGGCCGACAGGCGGCGTGGCCCGGCGTTGACACCCGGGGCCCTGGTCACGGTTTGCCCTCATGTGATTCAACGGCGGCCTGCGGCGTGTCGGGCGCGACAGCCTGCCGGGTCATTCTCGAGACTTGCTTGAGCGCGCCCGATTCGAGATAGAGATGCTGGATGGAAGGGAATGGCGCCCGGATGGCACGCTCGAGCCGCTCGATGGCCTGCTCCACCTCGTCGAGGTTGAGTCGGCGCTGAAAGCGCACGGCCGCCGTCAACAAGACACTGTCGGGCCCGAGCCGCATGGTCAGCAGGTGCCCGACACGCTCGACCGCCGGGTCGGCTGTGATGATCCTGCGGACTTGGGCCAGCTGGTCGC
>Ga0302256_10000265_pt1 | contig 12041 bp, 7 predicted proteins | sample I_Fen_E3_4_FD_194571 | JGI IMG/M metagenome (GOLD analysis project Ga0302256, IMG submission 194571) | Peat permafrost microbial communities from Stordalen Mire near Abisko, Sweden - I_Fen_E3_4 | ecosystem: Environmental > Terrestrial > Soil > Wetlands > Permafrost | place: Sweden: Abisko...
GGAGGTGCGGGCCCGCGCTGGGGAAAATTCATGCGAATCCACCTTTAACAAGCACGCCTTGCCCTCATGTGCAGGCATGAAAGCCGTCGACATGAGGTCGCTGTCGCACGAAGCCAGGTTCGACCGGCGCGTGCAAGTCATCCAGTTGCGCCATGCCGGTCATAGCTACGAGCACATCGCGCTGCAGACCGGGCTGAGCCGCACCGGGGTGTTCGACATCTGCAAGCGCCACGAAGCGGTCGGCCAGCTCGCCTTGCACGACGCGCCGAGCGGGCGCAAGACGGGCGATGGGCGCACGCTGTCGCCACTGCAAGAAGCCCTGTTGCGGCGCCTGATCGTCGGCCGCACGCCCGACGCACTCGCGATGCCCGAGGCGCTGTGGACCCACGCGGCGGTGTCGCGGCTGATCGCGCAGCGCCTTGGCATTTGCCTGCCTGTTCGCACGCCCTGTGGCTGGCCGAACATGTCGACGCGATCGAGGCGTTCCACCTGCCGGGGCAGGGCCCGGAGCGCACGCCCGATCTGGGCATGCCGCTGACCCTGCGCGGCGTCGCGATGAATGCCGAGCGCACGGTAGGGGCATTGACCGAGCCTAAGGTGCGCCGCAAGCCCGCTGGCAGACCAGCGGGCCTCGGCCCTGTTCCGCTCGCCGCCTGATTCAAGTTCAACCCTGCCGCATCCACGAAGCTTCCGGCCCGTTTTCCGGCCATCGAAGAGCGTGGCTGCGGCATGAAATACGCCGTCCAGGCTCCATGTCGCTTGCGGTGCGCTTCGGTGAGCCGCCGTCCCCTGCTTGCCCATTCTGGAGAACGATTTGCCCCTCTGGTCGCAACAAGAGAGCACGGCCGCAGCCGAAAGCCTGCGGCATGCCGAGGGCGAGCGGCGGCGAGGGGTCACCACCCAAGAGGCCGTGCTGGACGCACTGCCGGCGCACATCGCGCTGCTGGACAGCCACGGCGTCATCGCCTCGGTCAACCGGGCCTGGAAGCGCTTCGCGGCTGAGAACGACGGGGGCTCGTCGGCGCTTGGCGTGGGCCAGAACTATGCGGACCTGTGTGACGCTGCCGTCGGTGATGACACGCAAGGCGCCGACCTGGCCGCGCGGGGAATTCGATCGGTGCTGGCGGGCGAGGTGCCGGAATGCTCGCTCGAATACCCCTGCCATTCGAAAAAAGAGCAGCGCTGGTACCGCATGACGGTGACCGCGTTGCGTGCAGAAGCCGCCGGCGGTCTGACCGACGGCGCCATCGTGATGCACGTCGACATCACGGAACGCAAACACGCGGAGTTCGCCGCACGCAGAACGAACGACCTGCTGCAGGCCGTGGCCGACGGCACGCCCGATCAGGTCTTTGTCAAAGACATTCAGGGCCGCTACCTGCTGTGCAACCAGGCCCTGGCGCGCTTCTTCGGCCGCAGTGTCGAGCAGCTGATCGGCCACGACAACACCGACCTGCTGGGGCCTGCAGACGCGATGGCGCCGATCGAGAGCGATCACCGTGTGATCGCGTCCGGCCAGGTGCAGACCAGCGAATACACGCTCACCGCGACGGGAGGCACGCGGACCTTTCTGTCCACCAAGGCACCTTATCGCGACGAGCGCGGCGATGTGATCGGCGTGATCGGCATCTCGCGCGACATCACCGAGCGCAAGCAGCAGGAGGTCGAACGCGAACGCGAGCGCGGCCTGTTGCGCACGCTGATCGACGCGCTGCCCGATGCGGTGTACACGATGGACGCCGCCGCGCGCTACGTCATCTGCAACCCGGCCATGGTGGCTGCGAGCGGTGTCACGGGCCCGCAAGAATTGCTCGGCAAGACGGTGTCCGAGGTCTTTGCGCTGGAGACCGGGCAGAGTTTCCTGGCCGACGATCTTCGGGTGCTGGCCGGCCACGCGGTGTGGAACCGCGAGGATCTGGACGTCGATTCCCGCGGCGAACCCCGATGGCACCTGACGACCAAGCTGCCGCTGCGTGACGGATCCGGCCGGATCGTCGGCCTCGTCGGCATGCACCGAAACATCACCCAACAGAAGTCCGCACAGGCCCAAACACGGCAGCTGGCCGATCGGCTCGGTACGACGCTCGCCAGCCTGACCGACGGCTTCTACACGCTCGATCTGGCGTGGCGCTACACCTACGCCAATGCCGAAGCCGAACGCCTGCTGGGCCTGCCGCTGGCGCACCGCCTGGGCCGTGTCATCTGGGACGAGTTCGCCGGGCTGCAATCGATGGTCATCGGGCAGGCCTTGCTGCGCGCGGCGCAGGCGGGCACGGTGGTCCAGTTCTTGGAGCACTACACGCCGATGGGCCGCTGGCTCGATGTGCGCATCTACCCGTCGTCGCAAGGCGTCGCGGTCTACTTTCGCGACGTCAGCGAACAGCAGACGATGGCGATGGCGCTCGCGCAGGAGCGCGCGCACCTGGTGGCTGCGCAGGCCGTTGCCAAGCTGGGCAACTGGTCGCTGGACCCCGTCACGCAGGCCACCACGTGGTCGCAAGAAATGCACACCATCCTTCAGACGGATCCGCAACAGGTGCTGCCGTCTTACGAACGCTTCATCGAGCGCGTTCACCCCGAGGACCTGGCCACCGTGAGGGGCTTCTACGCGGCCCCGCTGGAGCCGGGCGCGGCGGGTGTGCTCGAGCACCGGCTGCTGCTGCCGGATGGCGAGGTCAAGACCGTCGAAGAGCGCTGGGAGGTGTTTGTCGACGGCCAGGGTGGGCCGGCCCGTGTGCTCGGCACCATGCAAGACATCACCGCGCGTCGCCGCGCCGAGGAAGAGACCCGGCGCCTTGCGCTGCGGCTGACGAACACACTGGAAAGCATCGCCGACGGTTTCTTCACCGTCGACCGCGACTGGCGCTTCACCCATGTGAATGGAAGGGCCGAACGCATGGCCGGGCGCACGCGCGAGGAACTGATCGGGCGCGAGCTGTGGCGGGAGTTCCCGCTGCTGGTCGGCACGGCGTTCGAGCATGCCTATCGCCGTGCGATGAACGAAGGCATTGCAAGCACGGCCGAGGCCTACTTCGCGGCGTGGAACGGCTGGTTCAGCGCGAAGGCCTACTCGACCGACGAGGGCCTGACGGTCTACTTTCGTGACGTGACGGCCGAACGCGCTGCACGCCAGCAACTGCTTCTGCTGGAGGCCAGCGTCTCGCAGCTCAATGACATGGTGATGATCACCGACGCCCCGGCGTCGGGCGAACCCGGCCCGCGCATCCTGTTCGTCAACGACGCCTTCGTGCGCATCAGCGGCTACGCCCGCGATGAACTGGTCGGCCAGTCGCCGCACCTGTTGCACGGCCCGCTGACCGACCGCGCCGAACTCGAGCGCATCGGCACGCGGCGGGCCGCGCGGGAGCCGGTGCATGCCGAGCTGCTGGACTACAAGAAGAGTGGCGAGCCCTACTGGCTCGAGATCGACATCGTGCCGGTCAGCGTGCAGGGTGAGCACACCTCGCACTTCGTGAACGTCGCACGCGACATCACCGAGCGCAAGCGCCACCAGGACGCGCTGCGCGACCTGAACGCCGAGCTCGAGGCGCGCGTGCTGGCCCGCACCGCCGAGCTGAATCTCGCACGCGAGGAAGCCGAGCAGGCCAACCGGGCGAAGTCGGCCTTCCTGGCGACGATGAGCCACGAGATCCGCACGCCGATAAACGGCGTGATGGGCATGATCGATGTACTGCACCAGACCAGCCTGAAGGGCTACCAGGTGGAGATGGTCGACCTGATCCGCGATTCGGCGGACACGCTGCTGGCGATCATCGACGACATCCTCGACTTCTCGAAGATCGAGGCCGGCAAGCTGCAGATCGAACAAGAACCGATGCAGCTGGCCGACGCCGTGGAGAAAGTCTGCGCCATGGTCGACCACATGGCCGTCAAGCGCAACGTGCACATGACCGTGTTCGTCGATCCGGCGATCCCTCGCCTGGTCGCCGGCGACGAGACCCGCGTGCGCCAGGTGCTCGTCAACCTGTGCAGCAACGCGATCAAGTTCTCCAGTGGGCGCGCGCACGCCGGGCAGGTGTCGGTGCGCGCCGTGCTGGTCGAACGCGGGGCCCCCGTGACCGTCGATCTCATCGTCACCGACAACGGCATCGGCATCGACGAGGCAACGCTGGCGCGGCTGTTCACGCCGTTCTCGCAGGCCGACGGTTCGACCACGCGGCGCTTCGGCGGTACCGGGCTGGGGCTTGCGATCTGCAGCACGCTGGTGCGCTTGATGGGGGGTGAGCTCTCGGTGCGCAGCGCCCCGGGGCAGGGCTCCACCTTCACGGTGCGGCTGCGCCTGGGCCCGGTCGAGGCGGTTGCCGACAGCGTTCATGAGGACGGCCTGACCGCGGCCGAGGGTCTGCGCTGCCGCATCGTCGGCGCCGAGCAGCCGCTGGCCGCCGACCTGGGCGCCTACCTGAAGCACGCCGGAGCCCACGTGGTGCATTCGCCGGACCTGGCCGCTGCCGCTGCGGCCGCACCGCAAGCCGGGTTGTGCGTGTGGCTGATCCTGCCGGGGCAGCTCGTGCCGGACCTGACCGCGCTGCGTGCGATGGGGCCGAACAGCTCCGATGCGCAGACCCGTTTCGTCGTGCTCGGTCGCGGCGCTCGGCGCCGCCCGCGCGTGGTGGCGCTGGACCTGATCACCATCGACGCCGACGTGCTGTTCCGCCGCACCTTGATCAAGGTGCTGGCCATGGCGTCTGGTGGAGCGCCGCTGGAGCCTTCGGCGGACACGAAAAATCCGCTCGGGCCGCTACCGATCTTGCCGCGCCACGAGGCTCGACTGCAGGGCCGCTTGATCCTGGTGGCCGAAGACAACGAAACCAACCGCCATGTCATCCTGCGGCAGCTCGAGCTGCTGGGCTTTGCCGCTGACGTGGTGGTCAATGGCCGCGAAGCGCTGGCGAGCTGGCGTAGCGGGGACTACGCCTTGCTGCTGACCGACCTGCACATGCCCGAGATGGACGGCTATGCGCTGGCCGCGGCGATTCGTGCCGAAGAAGCCGGCGGCCGGCGCAAGCCGATCCTCGCACTGACGGCCAACGCGTTGCGCGACGAGGAGTTGCGTTGCCTGGGTGTTGGCATCGACGCCTACCTGACCAAGCCGATCCGCTTGCCGCAGCTTCGCTCTGCCATCGAAACCTGGCTGGCACCGTCGGTCCCGACGCCGACCCCGATGGCGGTCCGCGGCGGGCAGGGCGGCGAGAGCGAATCCGCCGCAGCGGCGCCGCCGGTGGATCTGAATGTGCTGGTGGCATTGGTCGGCGACGACCCGGCGGTGATCGCGGACGTGCTTCACTCGTTCCGCAAGAGTGCATCGCGGCTGGGCGAAGAGTTGCGCCAGGGGGGCGCCACCGGCTCCAAGGGGGCCGTGAAGGCCGCCGCTCACAAGCTGAAGTCCGGTGCGCGCTCGATCGGGGCGGCACGCCTGGGCGAGGTCTGCGGGGACATCGAGCGCGGCTGCGCCGACCCGGCGCTCGGCGCGCTGCTGCTGCGCTTCGAGATCGAGTTGAGCGCTGTCTGGGAATTCCTGGATCAAAGAGAGGTGATGCCATGAAACACAAACAGGTTGCGGGATCGAGCCCTTCCACGGTGCCGGTGAAAGCGGCTGCGGCTGGCTCAGCCCTGCCCAGGATCCTGCTGCTCGACGACGACCCTTTCATGCTCGAGATCCAATCGCGCATGCTGCAAAGCATGGGCTACCCGGAGGTCACGACCGCTACCCGGGCCGAAGCCGCGCTGGCGATGCTGGATGACGCGCCCCAGGGTGTCGACGTGGTGGTCTGCGATCTGAACATGCCCGGCATGGACGGCATCGAGTTCCTGCAGCGCTTGAACGCCAGCGCGTTCGGCGGCGCGGCGATCCTGCTCAGCGGCGAGGGCTTTCGCGTCATGCACACGGTGCGCAAGCTGCTCTCGGGCGGACATCTGATGATCCTCGGTGCCCTGGAGAAGCCGGCCACGCGGTCTGCCTTGAAGGACCTGCTCGAGCTCTGGGAACCGCACCTGGCCGCACCGGCCGCCCGGCCGCAGCTTTCGATCACCGCTGCCGACCTGCATGCGGCCAACCGCGAGCGGCAATGGGTGCTGCACTACCAACCGAAGGTGGACATGCGCAGCGGCGCGGTTTCCGGCATGGAGGCGCTCGTGCGCTGGAACCACCCGGTGCATGGCTTGACCTACCCGGACCATTTCATCGGTGCGGCCGAGGACTGCGGCGCCATCGATGCCTTGACCGAATGGGTGCTGCAGGAAGCGATGACCCAGCTCTCGCGCTGGCATGCCCAGGGCTTGCCGATGCGGGTGGCGGTCAACGTGTCGATGGAAAACCTGCGCGCGCCGCACTTCGTGCACCGCATCAGCGAGCTGGCGCGCGAGACCGGCACGTCGCCGCAGGACGTCACGCTCGAGATCACCGAGAGCCGCCTGATGTCACCGTCGTCCACGCCACTGGAAAGCCTGGTGCGCTTGCGCCTGCAGCGGTTCGAGCTGTCGATCGACGATTTCGGCACCGGCCATTCGTCGCTGGCCCAACTGCGCGACGTGCCCTTCACCGAGCTGAAGGTCGACCGCGGCTTCGTGCGGGGCGCACGCCACAACCAGATCATCCGGCCGATGCTGGAAGGCAGCATCGGCATCGCCAAGCGCATGGGCATGAAGTCGGTGGCCGAGGGCGCGGAGACCGAAGACGACTGGCACCTGCTGCGAGAACTCGACTGCGATCTTGCGCAGGGCTACTTCATCGGCCGGCCGATGGCCGCCGAGCGCATTGCGGAATGGACGCTCGACTGGCAGGCCCGGCGTGCCGGCCTGTCAGGCGGGTGACGCAACCGGTCTTCTTCAGGCCAGGGTTCGAACTTCTCAATCCTGGCGGATGACCGCGCCCCGCAGGCGCAAGGCATTGCTGATCACCGACACCGAGCTCAAGCTCATCGCCAGCGCGGCGATCATCGGCGACAGCAGCCAGCCCGTGAAGGGGTACAGCAGGCCGGCGGCGATCGGCACGCCGATCGCGTTGTAGACGAAGGCAAATGCCAGGTTCTGCTTCATGTTGGCCACGGTCGCGAGCGACAACGCGCGTGCGGTGGCGATGCCGCGCAGGTCGCCCTTGACGAGGGTGATCTGCGCCGAGTTCATCGCCACGTCGGTGCCGGTGCCCATCGCGATGCCGATGTCGGCGCGTGCCAGCGCGGGGGCGTCGTTGATGCCGTCGCCGGCCATCGCGACGGTATGGCCCTCGGCCTGCAGTTTCTCGACGAGCCGGAGTTTGTCCGCCGGCTTGACCTCGCCGTGAACCTCGTCGATGCCCAGGCGCAGGCCGACCGCGCGCGCCGTGGTCAGGCCGTCGCCGGTGGCCATCACGACGCGCAGGCCGGCCTTGCGCAGCGTGGCCAGCGCGTCGGCCGTCGTCGCCTTGACCGGGTCAGACACCGCCAGCACGCCTGCGAGCCGGCCGTCGACGGCCAGCAGCATGACGCTTGCGCCTTGCACGCGCAGCCCCTCGGCGCGCTCGAGGAAGGCCGATGCATCGACCCCGAGTTGCTGCATCAGGGCCGCATTGCCCAGGGCCAGCGCCTTGCCCGCGACCGTGCCGCGCACGCCGATGCCCGAGGCCGAGTCGAACTGCTCGGGCTTGTCCAGGGCCAGGCCCTTCTCGCGTGCCGCGGCCACCAGGGCGGCGGCCAGCGGGTGCTCGCTGCCCTGGTCGAGGCTCGCCGCCAGGCGCAACACCTCGTCGTCCGTGAAACCGGGCGCCGCGCTCGCACGCTCGAACGTCGGCCGGCCCTCGGTGAGCGTGCCGGTCTTGTCGACGATCAGCGTGTCGACCTTGCACAGGTTTTCGATCGCGGCCGCGTCGCGGAACAGCACGCCGTGCGTCGCACCGCGGCCGCTCGCGACCATGATCGACATCGGCGTGGCCAGGCCCAGCGCGCAAGGGCAGGCAATGATCAGCACTGCGACCGCGTTGATGAGGCCGTAGACCCAGCTCGATTCCGTCGCCGACTGCGGGCCGAACAGGCCCCAGCCGAAGAAGGTGAGCAGCGCGATGCTGACCACCCCCAGCACGAAGTAGCCGGCCACGGTGTCGGCCATGCGCTGCATCGGCGCGCGCGAGCGCTGCGCCAGGGCCACCATCTGCACGATTTGCGCGAGCACCGTGGCCGACCCGACGTGCTCGGAGCGCATCACCAGCGCGCCGCTGGTGTTGAGCGTGGCCCCGATCAGGGCGTCGCCGACACGCTTGGTCACCGGCAGGGGTTCGCCGGTCAGCATCGATTCGTCGAGCGCGCTGCTGCCTTCGACCACCACACCGTCGACCGGCACCTTTTCGCCCGGGCGCACGCGCAGCCGGTCGCCCACATGCACATGGCTGAGCGGGACGTCTGCCTCGCTGCCGTCGGGTTCGATTCGCCGTGCGGTCTTCGGTGCCAGGCCGAGCAATGACTTGATGGCGGCCGAGGTTTGGGACCGCGCCTTCAATTCGAGGATCTGCCCGAACAGCGTCAGCGAGATGATCACGGCGGCTGCTTCGAAGTACACCGCGACGCGCCCCATCGACACGAAAGACGCCGGAAACACCTGGGGCGCGATGGTCGCCACGACGCTGTAGACAAATGCCGCACCGGTGCCCAGCCCGATCAGCGTCCACATGTTGGGGCTTCGGTGGACGACCGACTGGGCGCCCCGCACGAAGAAGGGCCAACCGGCCCACAGCACGACCGGCAGGCTCAAGGCGAGTTCGATCCAGCTTTGCGAGGCCATCTCGAACCAGCCCAGCGCATGCCCGAACATGGCCAGCACGAACACCGCCGCGGTCAGCGGAAGCGTCCACCAGAAGCGCCGTTTGAAGTCCAGCAGCTCCGGGTTGTCGCCGTCGTCCAGCGCGGGCAGCACGGGCTCCAGCGCCATGCCGCACTTGGGGCACGCGCCGGGCTGAGCCTGGCGAATCTCCGGGTGCATCGGGCAGGTGTAGACAGCGCCCGCGGCGGCGGCCGATGCCTTGGCCGAGGAAGGCGGCGCGATCGGCGCGGGCGGGAGATAGGCCCCGGGATCGGCGGCGAACTTCGTCCGGCACCCCGCGCTGCAGAACCAGTAAGGCCGCCCCGCGTGCTCAAGCCGATGCGGCGATTGCCGGGTGACCGGCATGCCGCAGACGGGATCCTTCAGCGCGTTGGCGGCCTCGGGCATCGGCGCATCGTCTGCCTGATCGGGGGCGTGCCCAGCCTGCCGCATCGGCATGTCCATGGTCAGGTGCGACGCTTGTCTTCATGGGCAGCCGCGAGCGCGGACCGTACCCTTTCCAGCCGCTGGCGAACTTCCCGGGCCACCTGCGCCACATCCGGATTGCTGGTCATCTGCAGGATGGCCACCGGGTCCATGAAGCCGACCACCATGTCACCATCGGCCGCCTCGCGCACGACCACGTTGCACGGCAGCAGCAGGCCGATGTCGGGCTCCGCGACCAGCGCGCGGTGCGCCAACGGCGGGTTGCACGCGCCGAGGATCCGATAGGCGCGCATGGCGACGCCGAGCTTCAGCTTCATCGTGGCCTGCACGTCGATGTCCGTGAGCACGCCGAAGCCTTCGGCCTTGAGTGCCTCGGTGACGTCGGCGATGGCTTGGTCGAAGCCCAGGTTTTTCAGGACGCAGTGAAAGCCGTAGCGCGAGGTCGCCGGCTCGGGCTCCCTGTCTTCGGGATGGTTCACGGCCCAGGCGTTCACTGGAACCACCCTGCGCACTGCGCGCTCATGGCTTGCCAGGTGCCGGTGGCATCTGGTCCATCATCATCTGCATCATGGATTGCATCATTTCCATGTGTTTTTCCATCATCTGCTGGCGCGTTGCCATGTCGCCGGGCACCGCGCCCATGCCGTGCATGCCGTGCATGCCCTTCATGCCGTCGGCGCCCATGCCACCCATCATGGACATGCTGTCACGCATCATCTTCATGTGCTCTGGCTGCAGGGCGCCGCGCTCCTCGGGGCTGCGCGCACGCATCATCTTCTCGTGCATGTCGCGCATGGACTTCGTCTGCATGTCCATCATCGCCATGCGCTGTTCCGAAGCCGCAGCGGACATGCCCAGGCCCGAAGCGGCTGGGCCCGAAGGCATCTGGGCACAGGCCGACAGCGCAGCGAAGGCGACGGCAGAGACCACGGTGGTGTGAAGCGAAGTCATGTTCGATCCTTTGCGGAATACGGCACCCAGAGGTGTCATGGGCCAGGGCAGAACGACAGCGATGGGTGTTCGCCATTCCTGCACCTCTTTCCCGTTCAGCTTCGCACGCGCCCGATGCAGGCATCTTGATCAGCATCAAGCCTTGTCGTCTGTTCGTGCCCGACAGCCTCCTAGTCGGCTTCGGAGCCACCCAGCATCGCCAGCCGGCGCCGCAAACGGGCGACGTCGTCCATCAGATCGGCCGTGAGCGCCGCGAGCTGCGGGTCGGCATCGAACATGGTTTCGAGTTGCGCGATGCGCCGGGCACGGACGAGGGTTGTGCTGTCGAAGCGCCATTCACCACTCGCCAGATCGACCTGCAGCACACCGGCCTCGACACGTTCGTGAACCCAGGTCGACGCCATGCCGCAGGCGCGCGCGATCTCTTCCATCGTGAAGGCGGCCTCGCCCAGGATCTCGTTGGCTTGACCGGAAACGTAGACGTGGTGTTGCATGCTCAGGCTCCGGCGCGGGGTCGCGGGTTGAAGGCAGGGAACGCTTTGGCCATGGCGGCATACGCTGCGCGCTCCGCGTCACTGTCGGCTGGCGGAAGAACGATGTCGAGTTCGAGGTAGAGGTCCCCCGGCTCCTTGCCCGGAATGCCGCGCCCTTTCAGGCGCAACTTGCGCCCCGGTTTCCACCCTGCAGGAAAGCTGACCTCGGCCTCTCCGCCGGGGATGGTCACCGTGGAGGTCCCGCCCATGACAGCTTCCCACGGAGACAGAGCCACGCGCTGGTACACGTCGCGGCCTTCGGCGCGCCAGCGCGTGTCGGGTTTGAAGCACACCTCCAGCAGCAGATCGCCCGGAGGGGCGCCGCCGGAGCCGGGGCTCCCGCGGCCGCTCAGACGGATGTGCTGTCCTTCGCGGATGCCTTTGGGGATCTTGACCTCCAGGCTGTGTTCTTCGTTGACCACGCGCCCCTCTTCATCGAGCCGCGCACTGCGCAGCGCGATGGTTCGCTCCGTGCCGTGGTAAGCGTCGAGAAGGTCGAGCTCGATCTTCGCGTGGTGATCGCTGCCGCGCAGGGTGGGGTGTGCGTCGAAATCGCCGCCCCGTGTCTGCGCGCGGTGGCCGCGGGCGGCACGGCCGAAAAGTTGCTCGAAGAAGTCGCTGTGGTCGGCTCCGTCGCCCGCAACGTCGGAAAACTCGAATCCCGCGTCCCAGTTGGGAGGAGGGCGGAAGTCCTGGCCGCCGTGGGCGTGGGTCTGGTTCCCCAGGTTGTCGTAGGCGGCGCGCCGTTCCGGGTCGGACAGCACGGCGTTGGCTTCGTTCAACTCCACCATGCGCGCCGTGGCGTCGGACTCCTTGCTCACGTCGGGGTGGTACTTGCGCGCGAGCTTGCGGTAGGCCTTCTTCACGTCCTCGGCCGTGGCCGTCTTTTGCACGCCGAGGATCTTGTAGTAGTCCTTGAACTCCATGCCATCGACTCCCGGGTGAGCGGCGCGATCCGAGGCAGCGAATGCTGTTGCAGGGGCGAGCGCAGCGGCCCAGTATGCGCTGGCGGGCCGCCGTCCGGTGTGCGCTGCCGAACAGACCCAGGACCTCATCTGCCACAGGCTCCCGGTGCGCCGCGGCCAAGCACGGGTGCGACCGCCTGCTGCCGGACAAGCATGCGTGCCTGCCCCGTGTCCGCAGTTCACCGAGCATCACAGCCACTGTGTGCGCCAGCGCCCGGACGCAGCGCCGCCGGCATGGAAGACTGCGTTGCCGCTGACGTGTCAGCAAATCAGAAGCGAGTGTCCCCATGCATGAAAGCACTGAATCCTTCATCGACGCCGAAGCCGCAGGTCACACCTGGGAACGCCGCCCTCCGCG
>Ga0302256_10000271_pt1 | contig 11886 bp, 11 predicted proteins | sample I_Fen_E3_4_FD_194571 | JGI IMG/M metagenome (GOLD analysis project Ga0302256, IMG submission 194571) | Peat permafrost microbial communities from Stordalen Mire near Abisko, Sweden - I_Fen_E3_4 | ecosystem: Environmental > Terrestrial > Soil > Wetlands > Permafrost | place: Sweden: Abisko...
GATTGCGCCACCGCGCAGAGAGAGAAATGCGTTCGCGGCGCCGAAGTGGCCGTTGCCGACGAAGGGCACCGGCGGGCGGCGCGCCGACAGCGGCGAGGGGTGGTTGGAGCTGAGCACGAGGGTGTCGGCGGGTGCGCCGGCCGTGGTCTCGATCAAGGGGGCGAAGCGCTGGGCATGCGCACCCCACAGCAGGTAGACGCAGGGTCGTGCGCGAACCGCAACGGCTTGCAGCAGCCGTTGCGTCAACCCCTCCCAGCCGCGCTTGGCATGGCTCGCGGCCGCGCCGTCTTCGACCGTCAGCGTGGTGTTGAGCAGCAGCACACCCTGGCGCGCCCAGCCGGACAGGTCGGTGTGGGCAGGCGCGGCGCCGAACTCGCGCTGCAGCTCGACGAAGATGTTGCGCAGGCTGGGTGGTGTGCGCACGCCCGTGGGCACCGAGAACGCCAGGCCGTGCGCCTGGCCCGGGCCGTGGTACGGGTCCTGGCCGAGGATGACGACACGCACCGCGTCGAGCGGCGTGAGGGCCAGCGCACGCAGCACCTCGGCCGGGTAGACGGTGGCACCGGCTGCAACGCGGCTGTCAACATGGGCGATCAGCTTTTGCGCTTCGGGTGTGCGGCGCCAGGCCTCGACCACCGGCCGCCAGGAGGCCGGCACGCGATCGAACACGCGCTCCAGCGGCTCCGCCAGACGGGTCAACGAAACAGCTCCGCCAGGGCGACCCCGGGGTCGGTGGCGCGCATGAAGGCTTCGCCGACGAGGAAGGCGTGCACGTTCGCATCGCGCATGCGCTTCACGTCGGCCACACCGAGGATGCCGCTCTCGGTGACCAGCAAACGGTCGGGCGGCACGCGCGGCAACAGGCCCAGCGTGGTGTCGAGCGTGACCTCGAAGCTGCGCAGGTTGCGGTTGTTGATGCCGACCAGCGGCGTCTTCAGGCGCAATGCGCGGTCGAGTTCGGCGCCGTCGTGCACCTCGACCAACACCGCCATGCCGAGCGCATGGGCCTGGGCTTCGAGGTCGGCCATCTGCGCATCATCGAGGCAGGCCACGATCAGCAGGATGCAGTCGGCGCCCATCGCCCGCGCCTCGAACACCTGGTAGGCGTCGACCATGAAGTCCTTGCGCAAGATCGGCAGGCTGCAGGCCGCACGCGCCTGCTCCAGATACGCCGCGGCGCCCTGGAAGAACTGCACGTCGGTCAGCACGCTGAGGCAGGCTGCGCCGTGGCGCTCGTAGCTCGCGGCGATCTCGGCCGGCACGAAGTGTTCGCGCAACACACCCTTGCTGGGGCTGGCCTTCTTGACCTCGGCGATCACCGCGGCCTGGCCGGCAGCCACCTTGCTGCGCAGCGCGCCAACGAAATCGCGAACATCCTTCGGGCCTTCGGCATCACGGCGCAGCGAAGCGATGCCGCGCTGCTTGCGTGCGACCGCGATCTCCTCGCGCTTGACCGCAACGATCTTGTCGAGGATGTCGCTCATGGCTTGAACTGCTGCGTGGCCGCCACGAACTGGCTCAGCTTTTTCATCGCGGCGCCCGATGCCACCGCTTCGCGCGCGCGCTTCACGCCATCGGCCACGGAGGTCGCCACGTTGGCGCAGTACAGCGCCGCGCCGGCGTTGAGCAGCACGATGTCGCGCATCGGGCCGTCTTCGTTCGCGAATGCGCGCTGGATGCACTGCACCGACTCGGCCTTGTCGGCCACCTTCAACACGCGGCTGTCGTACACCGGCATGCCGAAGTCGCTCGGGTGCACCACGTACTCGCGCACCTCGCCGTTCTTCAGCTCACCCACCAGCGTCTCGCCGGACAGCGAGATCTCGTCCATGCCGTTCATGCCGTAGACCACCATCACGTGGTCCGACCCCAGACGCTGCAGCACGCGCACCTGGATGCCGACCAGGTCGGCGTGGAACACGCCCATCAGCTGGTTGGGCGCGTTCGCCGGGTTCGTCAGCGGGCCGAGGATGTTGAACAGCGTGCGCACGCCCAGTTCCTTGCGCACCGGGCCGGCATGCTTCATCGACGCATGATGGTTCGGGGCGAACATGAAGCCGATGCCGGTCTGCTCGAGGCACTGGGCCACCTGCGCGGAGCCGAGGTCGACGTTCGCACCGAAGGCTTCCAGCACATCGGCACTGCCGGTGCTCGACGACACGCTGCGCCCGCCGTGCTTGGCGACGCGCGCGCCCGCCGCCGCAGCGACGAACATCGCGGCGGTGGAGATGTTGAAGGTGTGCGCGCCATCGCCGCCGGTGCCGCACAGGTCGACCAGGTTCGTCTTGTCCACCACATTCACCGGCGTCGCGAACTCGCGCATCACCTGCGCGGCCGCGGCGATCTCGCCGATGGTTTCCTTCTTCACGCGCAGGCCCATCGCAAACGCCGCGATCATCACCGGCGACATCTCGCCGCTCATGATGCGGCGCATCAGCGTGAGCATCTCGTCGTGGAAGATCTCGCGGTGGTCGATGATGCGGGCCAGCGCTTCGGTGTTGGTGATGCTCATGGCGGGCCTTCAGGCAGTGAGGTGTTCGCGCACCGCGGCGATGGCGCGATCGACGCCGGCGGCATCGACGTCGAGGTGCGTGACGAAGCGCAGGCGGTACAGACCGGTGGCGAGAATGCCGCGCGACTTCAGGTGCGGCAGCAGCGTCTGCGCCCGCTCGCCTTCCACGTCGACGAAGAGGATGTTGGTCTGCGGCGGCTCGACGCGCAGGCCGGGAATGCCTTGCAGGCCCTCGGCCAGGCGGCGTGCGAGCGCATGGTCGTCGGCCAGGCGTGTGATGTGGTGGTCGAGCGCGTGCAGCGCACCCGCCGCCAGCACGCCGGCCTGGCGCATGCCGCCGCCGAGCATCTTGCGCCAGCGGTGCGCGCTCTTGATCAGCGCCTTGGAACCGCACAGGGCCGAGCCCACCGGCGCGCCCAGCCCTTTCGAGAAGCAGACTGAGACGCTGTCGAAATGCTGCGCGATGTCTTTCGCCGGCACGCCCAACGCCGTGGCCGCGTTGAAAAGCCGCGCGCCGTCGAGATGCGTGGCGAGGCCGTGCTTGCGAGCGAGTGCCGTCGCGTCGGCCATGTAGGCCATGCTCAGCACTTTGCCGCCGAGCGTGTTCTCCAGGCACAGCAGGCGCGTGCGGGCGAAGTGCGAGTCGTCGGGCTTGATGGCGGCGGCGATGTCGGCCAGCGCCAGCGTGCCGTCGGGCTGGTGCTCCAGCGGCTGCGGTTGCACGCTGCCCAGCACCGCCGCGCCGCCGCCTTCCCAGCGGTAGGTGTGCGCCATCTGGCCGACGATGTACTCGTCGCCGCGCCCGCAGTGGCTCATCATCGCGACCAGGTTGCTCTGCGTGCCGCTGGGCACGAAGAGCGCGGCCTCCTTGCCCAGCATCGCGGCGATGCGCTCCTGCAGCGCGTTGACGGTCGGGTCGTCGGCGAACACGTCGTCGCCCACCTCGGCACGTGCCATTGCGTCACGCATCGCTGCAGTCGGCTTGGTGACCGTGTCACTGCGCAGGTCCACTGTGTTCATGTCAGCCCCTCGTTCGATGAATACATCGACCGGTCCCCCGTGGGGACGCGGTCCGGCTTGGGAGCGGCCCAGCGCTCGGCCCGCCTCATGGCTTGAGGTCCAGAAAGTTCTTCAGCATCGCGTGACCATGCTCGGTGAGGATGGACTCGGGGTGGAACTGCACGCCTTCGAGCGGCGTCTTGGTGCCCGCCAGTTCGGTGTGCCGCACGCCCATGATCTCGTCGTCGCGTGACGTGGACGTGATCTCCAGCACCGACGGCAGCGAGCTGCGCTCGATCACCAGCGAGTGGTAGCGGATGACGGTGAACTGCTCTGGCAGATCGCTGTAGACACCTTGCCGGTCGGTCGTGATGACGTCGGTCTTGCCGTGCATCTGCGTCTTCGCGCGGATGATCTTGCCGCCCAGCGCCGCGCCGATGGCCTGGTGGCCGAGGCACACGCCGAGGATGGGCAGCTTGCCGGTGAACTGCTGGATGGCGCTGACACAGATGCCGGCCTCTGCCGGCGAGCACGGCCCGGGCGACAGCACCAGCCTGCCCGGCTTCAGTTCGCTGATGCCTTCGAGCGTGATCTCGTCGTTGCGGAACACGCGCACCTCTTCGCCCAACTCGGCGAAGTACTGCACCAGGTTGAACGTGAAGCTGTCGTAGTTGTCGATCATGAGCAGCATTTAGAAGCCCTCCTCGACGAGTTCGGCGGCGCGCAGCAAAGCACGCGCTTTCGCTTCGGTTTCTTTCCATTCCAGCTCGGGCACCGAATCCGCAACGACACCCGCCGCGGCCTGCACGTACAAGACGTTGTCCTTCACGATGCCGGTGCGGATGGCGATCGCCACGTCCATGTCGCCGGCGAAACTCAGATACCCGCAGGCGCCGCCGTAGATGCCACGCTTCACCGGCTCCAGCTCGTCGATGATTTCCATCGCGCGCACCTTGGGCGCACCGGTCAGCGTGCCGGCCGGGAAGGTGGCGCGCAGCACGTCGAGGCTCGTCATGCCGTCTTTCAACAGGCCTTCGACATTGCTGACGATGTGCATCACGTGCGAGTAACGCTCGACGGTGAACGCCTCCGTCACCTTGACGCTGCCGGTCTTGGCGATGCGGCCGATGTCGTTGCGCGCCAGGTCGATCAGCATTACATGCTCGGCACGCTCCTTCGGGTCGCCGCTCAGTTCGGTTTCGAGCGCCTTGTCCTGCTCGGGCGTGGCGCCACGCGGGCGCGTGCCGGCCAGCGGGCGGATCGTCACCTTGTCGCCCTCGGGCGTGTGCTCCTGCCGCACCAAAATCTCGGGCGAGGCACCGACGATCTGGAAGTCGCCCATGTCGTAGAAATACATGTACGGCGACGGGTTCAGCGAGCGCAGCGCACGGTACAGGCTGAGCGGCGATTCGGTGTAGCGCTTTTGCAGCCGCTGGCCGATCTGCACCTGCATCATGTCGCCGGCCGCGATGTATTCCTTGGCCTTCAGCACGGCAGCGATGTAGTCGTCTTTCGCGAACTCGCGCTCCACCGTGTGCGAGCTGCCGCGTTTCACCGGCGGCGCGGTCACGCTGTACTTGAGCTTGTCGGTCAGCTCGGCCAGGCGGCGCTTGGCGCGGAAGTAGGCCTCGCTCTGCCCCGGATCGGCATAGACGATGAGGTAGAGCCGGCCCGACAAGTTGTCGATCACCGCCAGCTCTTCGCACTGCAGCAGCATGATGTCGGGCGTGTCGAGCCCGCCGGGCAGCTGCGTTTTCGCGAGCTTGGGTTCGATGTAGCGCACCGCGTCGTAGCCGAAGTAGCCGGCCAGGCCGCCGCAGAAGCGCGGCAGGCCCGGCCGCAGCGCCACCTTGAAGCGCTGCTGGTAGGTGGCGATGAAGTCGAGCGGGTTGCCCTCATGTGTCTCGACGACCTTGCCGTCGGTCACGATCTCGCTGTGAAAGCCGGTCGACCGCAGCAGCGTGTTGGCCGGCAGGCCGATGAACGAATAGCGTCCGAAGCGCTCGCCGCCCACCACCGATTCGAGCAGGAAGCTGTGCTTGCCGCTGCCTGAGCCGTAAGCCAGCTTGAGGTACAGCGAGAGCGGTGTTTCCAGGTCCGCGAAGGCCTCGGCCATCAGCGGAATGCGGTTGTAGCCTTGGGCGGCAAGGCTCTTGAATTCAAGTTCGGTGATCACGTTGCAGGGCCCTCCACGGCCCGGCGGGCGGCACATGCGTGGCCCGCGGGTGATTGATTCAAACGGTCGGCTGATGGTGTGAATCAGCCGGTGGAGCCGGGGCGCGCAACGCTCAGCAGAACTCGCGCAACCAGCGGCAAACTAAACCCGAGCAGGCTGGCAACGCCAGGGCCATGCTCCCCGGTCGTTCGACCCTTTGGTTTGTTTGCGCGCGATGAACATTCAAAAAGTGTAGCAGCACCCCCGCGACGCGCCTGCCCAAACCGCGAGCACCGGGAAACCATCACAGACAAGCTCTTGACGACTTGAGACAATCCTTCACTCACCTGCGCACACTCGTGCGAAATAAATATCTGTGGAGACTTTTGTGATTCGTCGTCTGATACCCCTCACCGTTGCAACCCTGTTGCTGGGTGCATTGAATGTCGCCCATGCGCAAACCGTCGAGCTGGCCGGCGTGAAGTACGAAGGCACCGAGCAAGTCGCCAACACGCCCCTGGTGCTCAACGGCGCCGGCATCCGCTACAAGGCCATCTTCAAGGTCTACACCGCCGGCCTGTACCTGACCAAGAAGGCGACCACGCCCGAGACGATTCTGGCCACGCCCGGCCCCAAGCGCGTTCACATCGTGATGCTGCGCGACATCAACGCCAGCGAGTTGGGCAAGCTCTTCACCCGCGGCATGGAAGACAACGCACCGCGCGACGAATTCTCCAAGTCCATCCCCGGCACGCTGGCACTGGGCGACCTGTTCTTCGAGAAGAAGAAACTCGTCGCCGGTGATGCGTTCTCGGTCGACTGGATTCCAGGCACCGGCACCATCATCATGATCAACGGCAAGCCGTCGACCGCGCCGATCAAGGAGCCCGAGTTCTTCTCGGCGCTGCTGAAGATCTGGCTCGGCAAGTCGCCTGCCGACTACATGCTGAAGGATGCGCTGCTGGGCAAGCCCGCCAAGGGCAGCTGAGCGCCTGACACCCCATCGAAAAAGCGCCGCATGCGGCGCTTTTCTTTTGTTCAGGTCAGCGCGTCGAGCCGATCGATGACGCCATCGGCGTCCACCCCGGTCACCGGCTCGCCGTGGTTGTAGCCGTAGTTCACCAACACCACCGGGCAGCCCGCAGCACGCGCGGCCCGTGCGTCGTTGCTCGAGTCGCCGATCATCAGCGTGTGCGCCGGCAGCGTGCCCAGCGCCTCACAGGTCTTGAGCAAGGGCAGCGGGTCGGGCTTCTTGCGCTCGAAGGCATCGCCGCCGAACACCACATCGAAGAACCCGGCCAGGCCTTTCTGCGCCAGCAGCGGCTTGGCAAATGCGGTCGGCTTGTTGGTCAGGCAGGCCAGCTTCAGGCCACGGCCACGCAAGGCCATGAGCCCTTCTGTCACGCCGGCATAAACCTCGCTATGCGCGCCGTTGATGTGCACATAGTGATGCTGGTAGCGCGCCCAGGCTTCGTCGTAGCGAGCCTCCGGCGCACCCACATGCGCCAGCGTGCCGCGGATCAGGTGCTCCGAGCCTTTGCCGACGGTGAGTTCGATGAACGACCGGTCCACACCGCGCAGGCCGAGATCGGCCAGCATGGCGTTGAGCGCGGCCTCGAAATCGCCGAGCGTGTCGACCATGGTGCCGTCGAGGTCGACGATGGCGGCTTGCAGGTTCGCAAAGGGAAGAAGAGGTTTCACGTTCGAACGATAGCCCACGCGCTGCGTTCGACTCAGCGCCGCCAGGGCGCGTCGAGGCCAACAGCAATCCCATAGCGTGCAATCGCCGCGGCGCAATCCTCCGCGCCCACGCCGCCCTGCGTGCGCAAGGCGCTGAGTGCGGCCAGCACGATCTGGTGGCGGTCGACTTCGAAGAATTCACGCAACGCAGCGCGCGTATCGCTGCGGCCGAAGCCGTCGGTGCCCAGTGCGGTGAAAGGCGCGCTGACGTAGCTGGCCACCAGCTGCGGCCAGGCACGCACGTAGTCGGTGGCCGCCACGATGGGGGCGTTGCCGGGCAGGCATCGCTGCACATGAGAGAGGCGCGCCGTCTCTTGCGGGTGCAGCCGGTTCCAGCGCTCGACCTCGCGTGCATCGCGCGCCAGTTCGCTGAAGCTCGTCGCACTCCACACCTCGGCCTGCACGCCCCAGTGGTCGGCCAGCAAGGCCGCGGCGGCAATCACTTCGCGCAGGATCGTGCCCGAGCCCAGCAGCCGCACCGTCGCATGCGCTTGGGGCACGGCCTGCACCGCGTAGCGGTACAGCCCCTTCACCACATCGCCCTCCACGCCAGGCGGCAGGCTGGGCTGGGCGTAGTTCTCGTTCATCAGCGTGACGTAATAGAACGCGTCTTCCTGCTTCTCCAGCATCTGGCGCATGCCATGGTCGAGGATCACCGCGAACTCGCCGGCGAAGCACGGGTCGTAGGCACGGCAGTTGGGCACGGTGGACGCCTGCAGCAGGCTGCTGCCGTCCTGGTGTTGCAGGCCTTCGCCGCCGAGCGTGGTGCGGCCCGCGGTCGCGCCCAGCAGGAAGCCGCGCGAGCGCTGGTCGGCCGCGGCCCAGATCAGATCGCCCACGCGCTGGAAGCCGAACATCGAGTAGTAGATGTAGAACGGCAGCATCGCCATGCCGTGCACCGAGTAGCTGGTGGCCGCGGCCGTCCAGCTGCTGATGGCACCGGCCTCGCTGATGCCTTCTTCGAGGATCTGCCCGTCGCGCGCTTCGCGGTAGCTCAGCACCGAGCCGATGTCTTCGGGCTCATACTGCTGACCCTCGCTCGAATAGATACCGACCTGCTTGAACAGGTTGGCCATGCCGAAGGTGCGCGCCTCGTCGGCCACGATGGGCACGACGCGGGGGCCGAGTGTCGGGTCCTTCAGCAGCGCGGTGAGCATGCGCACGAAAGCCATCGTCGTGCTCATCTCCTTGCCGTCGGCATCGAGGGCGAAGGCGGCATAGCTCTCGCGCGGCGGCACCGGCACCGGCGCGTCTTGCGTGCGGCGCACCGGCAGCGGGCCACCGAGCGCGGCGCGGCGCGCGTGCAGGTAGCGCATCTCGGCGCTGTCTTCGGCGGGTTTGTAGAACGCGAGTTCGGCCACCTCGTCGTCGAGCAGCGGCAGCGCAAAGCGGTTGCGGAAGGCGATGAGGTCTTCGCGTTCGAGCTTTTTCTGCTGGTGCGTCGTCATGCGGCCCTGGCCGGCCGCGCCCATGCCGTAGCCCTTCTTGGTCTGCGCCAGGATCACCGTCGGCCGGCCCACCGTCAGCGCGGCCTCGCGGTAGGCGGCATGGATCTTCACGATGTCGTGGCCACCGCGCTTCAGGCGGTCGATCTGCTCGTCGGTCAGGCCTTGCGCCAGCGCGGCGAGCTCCGGGTTCTGGCCGAAGAAGTGCTCGCGGTTGTAGCGCCCGTCCTTGGCGGCGAAGGTCTGGAACTGGCCGTCGACGGTGGCGGCAAAGGCCTTCGCGATGGCGTTGTGTTCGTCGCGCGCGAACAGGCCGTCCCAGTCGGAGCCCCACACCAGCTTGAGCACGCGCCAGCCGGCACCGGCGAACAGGGCTTCGAGCTCGTCGATGATGCGGGCGTTGCCGCGCACCGGGCCGTCGAGCCTCTGCAGGTTGCAGTTGACCACCCACACCAGGTTGTCGAGCTTCTCGCGCGCCGCGAGCGTCAGCGCACTCATGCTTTCGGGCTCGTCCATCTCGCCGTCGCCGAACACGCCCCACACCTTGCGCGCCGACGTGTCCTGCAGGCCGCGATGCTGCAGGTAGCGCATGAAGCGGGCGTGATAGATCGAGCTGATCGGCCCGAGGCCCATCGAGCCAGTGGGGAACTGCCAGAAGCCCGGCATCAGCCACGGGTGCGGGTAGCTGCTGAGGCCTTGCACGCCGGCGAGCTGCGCGCTGATCTCTTGCCGGTAGTGCGCCAGGTCGGCGGCGCTCAAGCGCCCATCGAGAAACGCGCGCGCATAGACGCCGGGTGCCGAATGCGGCTGGAAGAACACCAGGTCGCCGCCCGAGCCCCCCTCGGCACCGCGGAAGAAATGGTTGAAGCCCACCTCGAACAGATCGGCCGCGCTGGCATAGCTCGCAATGTGCCCGCCGAGTTCGCCATAGGCCTGGTTGGCACGCACCACCATCGCGAGCGCGTTCCACCGCATGATGGATGCGAGCCGCTCCTCGATCGCCAGGTCACCCGGGAACGGCACCTGGGCCTGCACCGGGATGCTGTTGACGTAGGCGGTGCCGCGCGGCGCCTTCCAATCGATGGCCGGCGTCATCGCCAGGTGGGCCAGCATGTCCATGATCTCGCGCACGCGCTGCGGGCCGGCGGCGGCCAGCATGGACAACAGCGCGCTGCGCCACTCCTCGGTTTCTTCGCGGTCCGGGTCGAGGTCGATGCGGTTTTGTGATGAATGGTCGCCCATGAACAACTCCTTTGATGCGACTGTAGGCCTGGCGGCGGCAACGGAGCCTGCTCGGCGCTCAGAGGCCCCGCGCGGGCCGGTGCTCGTCACCGCTGACGAAGCGCCACTGGCCGACCCGCGTAGAGATCACGAAGGCGATGGCGGCCGTCGGCATGATCATCGACCACGCCGCGAGCCACGCGTTGTCGTACGCGCCGAACAGGCTCGCGCGGAAAGCCCGCACGACCCAGCTGAAGGGCAGCCACGGGCTGAGGCCGCGGAACAGGTCGCCGCTCAGCTCGATCGGCAACATGCCGCCGGACGACGACGGCTACAGGATCAGGAACACCAGCGCCGGCGTCTTGCCCACGTCGCCGAACGCGCGCGCGAGCGCCAGGATGATCAGCAGGAAGGCCACCGCCGCGGGCTCAGTCAGCGCAGCGTCCACGCCGCGCGGTCGATCACGTGCCGCCCGACCTGTTCGTCCTCGTGCCACAGCGTGATGTCGAGTTCGGTCGGGTTCACGTCGAGCACACCGAACACGCCCTGCTTCTTGCCGATCCAGCCGGTGATCTTGGGCGGTTGGCCCATGGCGCTGGCGGTGGCCTCGAACCAGTTGCCCTCGTCGCGCCGGAAGAAGCCACCAGGCTTGCGGAAGGCGGGCTTGTGGATGTCGCCACTCAGCACGAGCAGTCGCTTCTGCTTCGATGCCTCTTCCAGCCACTCGAAATCGCTGAAGTCCTCCCAGTCTTTCAAGGTCGAGCCACTGGCGAGCAGGTTGATGCCGGGAGCATCCAGCAGGTTCGAGTTCAGCCTGTCTCGTTGCGGCACGCCGAGCAGGCTCGCCGACCGATCGACCGCTTCCCTGGAGGTCCGCCCGTCCAGCAGGTGCAATGTGAGGCCGGGTTCGAGTTGTATCTGTGTTTCGATGCTGCCCAGATCCTCGTCCTGCCCCTGCGGGCATGGGTTGGGTGGGTAGACATCGGGCTGGGCGATCAGCGCTTCCCGGAACTGCTGGAACAACCGGCGCGAGATCTTCCGGTGCGACGCCGGGACGTAGAAGCGGTCTTCAGGTACGACAGGTCCGCCGCCGCGTGCCTTGTTCCAGGCGAAGTCGTGGTCGTCCCAGATGGCATGCACGGCCACCCCTGTGATCGCCCGGCGGAACGCCGGCACCGCCCACTGCCGGGCGTAGCAGCCGTGCATCAGCGCCGAGAACGCCGCCGGCGGCAGGCCCTTGGGTTCACCGTTCCCCAGGTGATCGCCGAACCCGTAGTCCATGTAGATGTTGTCGCCGAGCAGCACGAGGTGCTGCGGCTTCTTCGCCGCAACGATGTCCCACGCCCGCTGGACGGGGTCGTTGATGGGGTCGCAGCAGGACGTGAACGCGATGCGCATCAGACGCACTCCTTGAACGAACGAACAGCTTTCATCGGATGGCTCCCAAGAAGGACGCCTTCTGGGACTTCGGGTCCTGCACCACCTTGCCGAGGTCGAGACTCATCACCAGCGCGATCTTGCGGTTCGAGGCGCCACGTTCCTGCACCAGCCCCAGCGAGTAGTTCTTGGGCATGTGAACCAGGAAGCCGATGCCACGGCGGAACTCGGTCGCGGTGTCGGCCCAACTGACGACCAACGAACCGCCGCGCAGCTTCGTCGCCTCCGCGCCCGCCCACTCCCAGCGGTAGTAGCCCGCGACCTCGAGGAGCAGGGTCTGTTCGAGTTTCTTGCCCGAGCCGTTCAGGTAGCGGTAGCCGACGCTCGGGTGCAGCAGGATCCACTGGTCGTTAGGCGGCTGAGCGAAGCCACCGCCA
>Ga0302256_10000276_pt1 | contig 11804 bp, 9 predicted proteins | sample I_Fen_E3_4_FD_194571 | JGI IMG/M metagenome (GOLD analysis project Ga0302256, IMG submission 194571) | Peat permafrost microbial communities from Stordalen Mire near Abisko, Sweden - I_Fen_E3_4 | ecosystem: Environmental > Terrestrial > Soil > Wetlands > Permafrost | place: Sweden: Abisko...
TGTGGCCAGCCTGAACAACGAATGGGACAGCATCGACAGCTCGGCCCTCGGCTACACCTGGAAGACCTACCCCGAGCGGCTGCAAGAGGCCAAGGTCAGCTGGATCGCCTACCAGAACATGCCCGACAACTTCGGCGACAACCCACTCGCCGGCTTCAAGCAATACCGCGTGGCCAACGAAACCTCGGGCAAGCCGGTGAGCAACGACGCGCTGTCGCCCGCCTACGACCCGGCCAGCGACGACACCGGCAACCCGCTGTACAAGGGCATCGCCAACACCATGCCGGGCACCTATGGCGACGCGAACAGCTACTTCGAACGCTTCCGCCAGGACATCAAGAACGGCAAGCTGCCGCAGGTGTCCTTCCTGATCGCGCCGGCCACGTATTCGGAGCACCCCGGCCCGTCGAGCCCGGTGCAAGGCGCGTGGTACATCCAGGAGACGCTGGATGCGCTGACCGCCGTGCCCGAGGTGTGGAGCAAGACGGTGCTGCTGGTGAACTTCGACGAGAACGACGGCTACTTCGACCACGTGCCCTCGCCGTCGGCGCCATCGATCAACCCCGACGGCACGCCCGCCGGCAAGACCACGCTGCGCGACAGCGATGTGGCCTTCGAGCGCTTCACGCACCCCAACCCGCCCGGCACAAAAGATCAGCCGCAGCCCGATGGCCGCGTCTACGGCCCCGGCATGCGCGTGCCGATGTACGTGATCTCGCCGTGGAGCCGCGGTGGCTGGGTCAACTCGCAGGTGTTCGACCACACCTCGGTCCTGCGCTTCCTCGAGAAGCGTTTCGGCGTGAAGGAACCCAACATCAGCCGCTACCGCCGCGCGGTGTGCGGTGACCTCACCAGCGCGTTCAACTTCGAGCGACCGAACAACGAGGTGCTGCCCACGCTGCAAGGGCGCAAGGCGCTGAGCCAGGCCGACGCACTGCGCGCTGCACAGGAACAGCTGCCGAAGATCGTGCCGCCGGCCAACCCCGCGCTGCCGGTGCAGGCCACCGGCACGCGGCCTTCACGCGCGCTGCCCTACGAGCTGCACACCAGCGCGCGCAGCAACGTCGTGCAAGGCACCGTGAAACTCATCTTCGCCAACAGCGGCGAGGCGGGCGCGGTGTTCCACGTCTACGACAAGCTGCACCTCGACCGGCTGCCGCGCCGCTACATGGTGGAGCCGCGCGAGCGCCTCGACGACGACTGGGCCGCGATGGCCGACGACGGCGGCCGCTACGACCTGTGGGTGCTCGGCCCCAACGGCTTTCACCGCCACTTCAAGGGCGACCTGAACCGCTTGCGCGCACGCGATGCGGCCGAGCCGGAGATCCGCGTCGGCTACCACGTGCGCCGCGGCGAAGTGCACCTGCAGTTGCGCAACGAAGGCCGGCTGCCCTGCGTGTTCACGGTCCAGCCGCTCGCCTATCGCCACGACGCCCCGAAGACCGTGCGCGTGAAAGGTGGCGGCGAAGAAACGCTGCACTGGGAGATCGACGACAGCGGCTGCTGGTACGACTTCGCGGTGACTTGCGATGCCGACCCGGCCTTCTACCGCCGCTTCGCCGGCCGGGTCGAAACCGGCCGCCACTCGGTCAGCGACCCTGCGATGGGGACGGGCGCGTAGCCGGCGAATCGGCGCCGTCGGGCAAGCGAGGCGAGCCAGTGGCCGCCTCGCTGACGCGGCCCACCGCCCACAGGCCCGCGACGATGCCCAGCGCACCCAGGGCCTGCTGCGGCAGGCTCATGCGGTGCGCGTTCCACAGCAGCAGCGAGGTCGCGCCCAGCAGCGCGACGAACAGGCCGACGGCCAGCCATTGCGCGGGGCGCGACATCGGCGGGTCGTAGCGTTCGACGCGCGCGATGTCGAAGGCCGGCTTGGGGAAGCGCGCCGCCACATCGGCCGGCCGCCAGCCGGGGTGCATGAACCACACGCGCAGCTTGTCGCTCCAGTTCGCCGCGTGCCACGAGTCCTTCAGCAGGTCGGCGTAGTACTGCAGGTTGGCCCACACCGGGTTCCAGCTGCGCAGCGGGCCGCGCGTGCCGTAGACGATGCGCTCTGCATCGTCCTCTTCGGTGAAGCTGCCGAACAGGCGGTCCCACACGATGAAGATGCCGCCGTAGTTCTTGTCGAGGTACTTGTCGTTCACCGCGTGGTGCACGCGGTGGTTGCTCGGCGCGCAGAACCAGCGGTCGAACCAGCCGAGCCGGCCGATCTGCTGCGTGTGCACCCAGTACTGGTACAGCAGGTCGACGAGCGCGACCACGCCGAACACCAGCGGGGGGAAGCCCAACACGGCCATCGGCAGGTAGAACAGCCAGCCGCCAACCCAGCCGCTGCCGGTCTGGCGCAGCGCGGTGCTGAGGTTGTAGTCCTCGCTCTGGTGGTGCACCACATGGGCGGCCCAGAAGAGCGCCACCGTGTGGCCGAAGCGGTGGTGCCAGTAGTACAGCAAGTCGTAGAGCACCAGACCCGCGAGCCACACCCACAGCGAGCCGGACGGCAGCTTCCACAGCGACGCATGCTCGAACACCAGCACGTAGAGCCACAGCTTGAAGAGTGCGCCGAACAGCTCGACGATCTGGCTCAAGATGCCCAGGCCGATGCTGTTGAGCGCATCGTTGAGCCGGTAGGTGTTGCGCCCGCGCTTCAGGCCGACCAGGAACTCGATGCCGATCAGCAGCAGGAAGATCGGCGTGGCAAGAACGATGATTTGCGGGCCTGTCATGCCTGCCATGTTCCCCCGCCGGCACCCCCTCGCACAGAGGGCGATTCCCTCTTGTCAAATGCCGGTCGGTTCAGCCGCTTCGCTTCAATTCAAATGACGCAACCGCGTGCGTCCACGGGCCACACGCCTTCGACCACACCACCCATCAGCCCGCCGCGCAGCGCGACGCAGTGGCCGTGCAGGTTGACGGTCGGGTCGCAGTGGCCGGGCACCAGCCACACGGTGTCGCCGAGCTCGGGCAGCGCATCGCGCGCCGGGTGAAGAATGCCGTGCTCGTCGCCGCCGTTGCTGAAGACCAGGTCGCGCAGCCACACGCGCGGCAGGCCGCTGTCGATGGCGTGCGATTTGTGGCCGGCGTCGACCACCGCGTGCGCTTCGTCGCGGCTCACCACCTGGCTCTTGATGAAGAGCGCGTGCTCGAAGACCGGCGCGCCCGGTGTCGGCTGGTTGCTGCCGTAGTCGGCATCCATGAAAAGGTAGCTACCGGCTTGCAGCTCGCCATAGACACCGCTCGCGGCCTCGAAGACGAAGCTGCCGGTGCCGGCACCGGTGACCAGCGGGCACGCGATGTCGGCTGCAGCGAGCCCGGCCAGGGCGACACGCACGCTGGCCACTGTCTGGCCGATCGCCGCTTCACGCTCCGCCGGTGTTCGCAGGTGCTGCGCTCGGCCGTGGTAAGCCTGCAAGCCCGCAAAGCGCAGGCCTTGCGCCACCACCTGCCGTGCCAGCGCCGCCGCATCGGCGGGCCTCACGCCGCAGCGGCCCTGGCCCACGTCGACCTCGACGAACACGTCGAGCGGGTGGCCCGTGGCCGTCACCGCTGTGGCGAGGCGCGAGACGCCGAGCGCCGAATCGACCGCGATCGCCAGCGTCACCCGGCCGGCCAGCGCGGCCACGCGCGCAAGCTTGGCGGGTTCGATGACCTCGTTGCTGATGTAGATGTCGCTCACGCCGGCTGCAGCCAGCGCCTCAGCTTCCGACAGCTTCTGCACGCACACACCGACCGCGCCGGCCGCCATCTGCAGCTTCGCGATGTGGCCGCTCTTGTGCATCTTGGCGTGCGGGCGCAGGCGCAGGCCGTGCCGCCGCGCGAACTCGGCCATGCGCGCGAGGTTGCGCTCCATCGCGTCGAGGTCGATCACCAGCGCCGGCGTGAGCAGCGACGCAACGGGGTCGCCCAGCTGCGGCATCGTCATGCGGCGCGCCCCACGCGGTCGTTGCTTTCGTCGCGTGCGACGCCTTCGAGGTGCGAGGTGTCGCTCCAGCCGATCAGGGTGAAGCCGCCGGGCGTGTGCAGCAGCCGGTTGATGCTGGCGTTGCCCAGCAGCCAGGAGCGAGGGGCCTGCAGATCGAGCCGCGACGCGGCGCGGTACAGGCAGTCCATCACGCCACCATGCGCCACCACGGCGATGGTCTCGCCCGGGTGGGCCGCCGCCAGGCGCGTGACCACACCCACGCAGCGCTCGAAAAGACGCGCAGCGATTCGCCGGTCTCACCCGGTGCGAAATCGGGGTCGCGCTTGCGCCAGCGCTCCGATTGATCGGGCCAGCGCTCGGTGATCTCTTTGTAGGTGAAGCCTTCGAAGCCGCCAAAGCCGCGCTCGCGCAAGCCCGCGTCGGCGGCAACAGGCAGCTCGGTCACCCGGGCGATCGCCTCGGCGGTCTGGTAGGCGCGCAGCAGGTCGCTCGAATAGAGCGCGGTCACGCCCTCATCGGCCACCGCCGCGGCCAAGCGCTCGGCCTGCCAGCGGCCGGTGTCGTTCAGGGGAATGTCGAGCTGGCCCTGGATGCGGGTGTCGACGTTCCAGGCGGTCTCTCCATGGCGGATGGCCAGGACGCGTGTCGGCTCGTCCATCAGATCGGCCGGCGCCGGGCCGCTCCCAAGACGGCTGACACCCCCTGCGGGGGGCAGGAGCAAAGCGACGTGGGGGTCGTCATCAGATCAAGCGGCGATTCAGGGTGTAGGTGCCTGACAGCGTGGCGTCGGCCAGCACGTGCGGGAAGATGGCTTCACGCACCTGCGGCCCGGTGAAAGCGCCCTCAACCGCCACGCGCGGCACGCCGAGCGCATAGAGCGTGAACACGTAGTGGTGGATCAGCGAATCGTTGAACGGCGGAAACGGGCCGTCGTAGCCGAAGTATTGGCCGGCGTTGGCCGGGTCGCCGGCGAACCAGCCGGTGTAGTCGTTCAGGCCGTGGCGGGCACCATGCAGCGTGGCCGGGCCGGGCTTGCCGTGCGGCGTGAAGCCGCGGCTGAACTCGCCTTCCTTCAGTTGCTGCAGCGTCGCCGGCAGGTCGACCATCACCCAGTGGAAGAAGTCGGTGCGCGGCAGGTCGCTCGGCACTTCGCGGTCGGGCTTGTTGACGTCGTCGCCACGGGTGGGCACGTCGAAGTCGTGGCAGATCAGCGCGAACGACTGCGTGCCGGCCGGCGCCTCGCTCCATGCAAGGTGCGGGCTGATGTTGTCGGAAAAGGCGACGCCGTTGGCCACGTCGGGCTTGCCGGCGGCATAGCGCGTGGGGATGCGGTCGCCATTGACCCAGCTGTCGCTCCAGAGTTTCATGTGCTTGCCTCTCGTGTTGTCATCAGACACCCCAGACGATGCTTTCGCCCGCGGCGTGCGCGCGCTTCATCATCTCGAGCAGCGGCCAGGCGCGCTGGCGCAGCGTGACACCGTCGCCCTTGCCGGGCTTGGCGTCGTCGCCGTCGGGCTTGCCCGCGGCTTCGTCGGCTGCGACGGCCTGCTCGATGGCCTTCATGGCCGCCGGCATCGAAGAACTCTCGATGATGCCCTTCGCAGCAGGCTCCTTGCCGATGATGCGCAGCACCGCGACACCACCGGGCTCCATCATGATCACGTCACCGGTGACCTTCGACTTGAATTTATAAATCATCGGTAGATGTACTCGCGGTTGAACGGAAAGCGCGATTGTGCGCCTCGCATCGGCCCGCAATTCGCATCGCCGCTCGGTCGCGAGGCGAGCATCTGGAACAGCGAGATCCAGCCCTGCTCGAAGCTCATCGCGCTGCCGGCCAGGTACAGCCGGTAGGCGCGCACCACCGCCTCGCGGGTGACGCGGCGGGCTTGGGTGAGCTGGGCCTCGAGCCGGTCGCTCCAGCCCCAGAGCGTGCGGGCGTAGTGCGGGCGCAGGTTCTCGACGTCGACCGGTTCGAGCCTCGCTTCGCTCATCACCTTGAGCACGTGCGACACGTGCAGCAGCTCGCCGCCGGGGAAGATGTAGCGTTCGATGAAGTCGCCCATGCCGGCACCGAGCTGGTCGTTGCGGGTGGTGCCGGCGGTGATGCCGTGGTTCATCAGCAGCCCGCCCGGCTTGAGCAGTTGGCGGATCTTGTCGAAGTAGACCGGCAACTGCGCATGCCCCACATGCTCGAACATGCCCACCGAGGCGATGCTGTCGTAGGGCTCTGCCTGGGGCAGGTCGCGGTAGTCGCACAAGCTCATGCTGACCCGGCCGCGCAGGCCACGCTCGTCGATCAGGCGGTTCACGTGCGCATGCTGGTTCTTCGACAGCGTGATGCCGTCGGCCCGCACGCCGTGGTGTTCGGCCGCCCACAGCAGCAGGCCGCCCCAGCCGGCGCCGATGTCGAGAAAGCGCTCGCCCTCGCGCAGCATCAGCTTCTTGCAGATGTGATCGAGCTTGGCGGCTTGCGCGCCTTCGAGCTTCATGCCGCCGTCGCGCCAGTAGGCGCAGGAGTAGACCTTGCGCTCGTCGAGCCACAGGTCGTAGAAGGCGTCGGAGACGTCGTAGTGGAACTGGATCTGCTGCGCATCGGCTTCGGCGTGGTGGCGGGCCCGCGAGCGCGCGGCGCGCACGATCTGGCGCCACCAGGCGATGGGCAGCGCCGCCTCGCCGGCAATCGGCTCGTCGCCCGCGATCTGTGCAGCCACGTGCATCAGGTCGCGCATGCTGCCCTCGATGTCGAGCCGGTCTTCGACATAGTCTTGCGCGATGCGGCCGATCTGCCCGGTGGCCAGGTGGGCCAGCGGCGTGAACTCGTGCAGGCGCAGCGTCACCAGGGGTCTTGCACTGCCGAGCCGCCGCCCTCCCGGCAAGACCACCGACAGCGGCACGCCCTGCGGTGCCAGACGTTCTTCCAGGGCCCGTTCGATTGCCAGCATCTCGCCGCCTTTCAAGCCAGCGCGCGAAGCCACCCCAACATTGTTTGGACTCCCCTCAGGGTGGTCGCAGCACTCGAAAGCATCGTATGGAAATCTGCCCACCATCACACGGCCGGGGGCATCCATCATTTGAGCCAGGTCAAGCCCCGTGAATTCCTGCGTGCGAATGGCCAGCGAACCGTGCGGCCAGTTTTTGCGCGCGTGGCGCGGCCGACGATTCAGCCGCGGTTCACTTTTGAATCAGGCGCACCGGCTTTTTCGGCGCCTTGGGCGCGCCCACGCGGCTCTCGAAGCTCGGCGTGTCGAGTGCCGGGGCGTACAGGAAGCCCTGGAATTCGTCGCACCCGGCATCGAGCAGGAACTGCCGCTGCGGCTCGGTTTCCACGCCTTCGGCGATCACGCGCAGGTTGAGCGCGCGGCCGAGCTGGATGATGGCGTTGACGATGGCCACGTCGCTCGCGTCGCCGGGCAGGTGGTTCACGAAGCTGCGGTCGATCTTCAACCGGTCGATCGGAAAGCGCTTGAGGTAGCCCAGGCTCGAATAGCCGGTGCCGAAGTCGTCGATGGCCAGCTGCACGCCCAGCTTGGCCAAGGCCTCCAACCGGTGCAGCGCATCCTGCGCGTCGCGAATCAGGATCGACTCGGTGAGCTCCAGCTCGAGCAGCTTCGGCGGCAGGTTGGCGGCCTGCAGTTCGCGCGCCACGCGGTCGATGAAATCGGGCTGCTGGAACTGCAGCGCCGAGACATTGATCGACACCGGCAAGGTCACGCCGTTGGCACGCCACGCGGCCGCCTGCTTGACGGCCTGCGCCAGCACCCAGTCGCCGATGGCGATGATGAAGCCGCTCTCTTCGGCCACCGGAATGAACTCGTTGGGCGACACCTCGCCCAGCACCGGGTCACGCCAGCGGATGAGGGCTTCGGCACCGACCACGGCGCCGGTCTTCAGGTTGATCTGCGGCTGGTAGTGCAGGCGGAACAGCCCGCTGACCAGCGCCTGGCGCATGGCGTGGTCGATCTGCATGTGCGAGCGCTGCACCACGTCGCTCTGCGCCTGGTGGAAACGGAAGCTCGCGCGGCCGGCATCTTTCACGCGGTGCATGGCCGCGTCGGCACGGCGCATCAGTGCGTCGAGGCTGTCGCCATCGGTCGGGCACAAGGCCACGCCGATGCTGCAGGTGATGGTGAAGCTCAGCGCATCGATGTTGAACGGCACCGCCATCGCGTCGAGCACGCGCCGCGCCGTGGCCTCGGCGCCGGACGCATCGGCCTGGTGGACCAGCAGCACGAACTCGTCGCCGCCCAGGCGGGCCACGGTGTCCACGTTGCGCAGGCATGACTTGATGCGCTCGGTCACTTCGAGCAGCACGCGGTCGCCCAGGCCCAGGCCCAGCGTGTCGTTCACATGCTTGAAGCGGTCGAGGTTGAGCACCATCAGCGCGAACGGCTGGCCGTTGCGCTGCGACATGGCGAGCGCGAACTCCACCCGATCGGCCAGCATGCGCCGGTTCGGCAGGCCGGTGAGCGCGTCGGTGTGCGACAGCTCCTCGATGCGCTGCTTGGCGGCCAGCTTCTCGCTGATGTCACGAAACGAGAACACGCGGCCGATCGGCTGGCCGCGGCTGCACTGCGGCAGCGTCACGCGCTCGATCACCCGGCCCGAATGCAGCGTCAGCACGTCGGTGGTCTGCAGCAGCGCCGCGTCCATGATGGCGTTCAGGCGGCGCGCATAGTCGTCGCCATCGCCACCATGGGAAACAACGCTGCGGCGCATCCAGTCCTGCACGGCCTTGTCGTCGCGCTGTGTGAGCAGGTCCTCGGGCAGGCTCCACATCGCGGCGAAGCGGCGGTTGAAGTTGCGGATGGTGCCGCCCAGGTCGGTGACCAGGATGCCGTCGGCGCTCGACTCGAGCGTGGCGCGCAGCTCGGCCAGGCGCGTCTCGAGTTCGTCATCGGTGGCGCGCTGCCGGCTCAGGTCGCGCAGCGTCACCACCAGCATGTCGTCGGAGCCGAGGCGGCTCACGCGCCGCGTGACGGGCACGATGGCGCCGTCGAAGCGGCGCACCACGGTGTCGGACAGGATCGCGTCGGTCAGGTGCGCCGCCACCTCCCCCCAGAACACGATGTCTTCGGCGGTCGCGCTCAGATCGGCGGCCGGGCGACCATGCAGCGACCAGGCGTCGGTGCCCAGCAGCGTGCCGGCCGCGGTGTTCGCGGCCACGATGCGCAGGCTGCTCGCGTCGACCAGCCACACCGGGTCGAGCAGACCTTCCATCAGGGACGACCAGTGTTCGATGGCTGCTGCGCGCGCCGCCTCGCTCACGGCGTGGTCTCCATGACCGAGGTGTCGGGCTCGAAGAAATAGGCCACGCGGATGCGCGGCGACAGGTATTCCAGCGACTCGGGCGGCAGCTGCTGCGGCTTGAGGCTGCGGCGGATGCCCAGGCGCGGGTCGTATTCGAGGTTGAGCAACAGGGCCTCGTCACGCGACACGCGGGGTTCGTGCACCATCACGCGCGGCTTCAGCGGCCGCGCCGAATTGACCGACACCACCATCGCATAACGGTCGTCGGTGAGCTGCACCACCGAGCCCGGCGGGTACACGCCCATCATCTTGATGAAGGCGCCGAGGATGGCGGTGTCGTAGCGGTTCTTGCCCTGCGCGAACAGCAGCGACAAGGCCTCGTGCGGCGTGAGCGAACGCGACGGCACGTTGGGGTTGCACATGTTGTCGTAGCGGTTCACCAGCGAGACGATGCGCGCGGCCGTCGTCATGCGGTCGCTGTTGAGCTTGAGCGGGAAGCCGCTGCCGTCGGCATGCTCGTGGTGCTGCGCGATCACCAGCGTGGCGCCCGGCTTCAGGCTCATCTTCTTGGCCAGCGTGACGCCATGCGACACGTGCTCCTGGTAGAACTGGGTCTCGGCCGGCGTGAAATGCTCTTCGCGGTGGCGCACGCGCTCGGGCAGCTCGATCTTGCCGATGTCGTGCAGCATCGCACCCACGCCCAGGTCAACCATCTCGGCGGCCGACAGGCCGAAGGTCTTGCCCATCAGCAGCGAGATCACCGCCACGTTGACGGCGTGCAGCGAGGCCTTGTCGCCGGCACCTTCGGTGAGCAGGCGGATGCACATCTCCTGCTCGCCGAGCATCTTGTCGACGAAGGCCTGCGCCAGCGCCTCGGTCTGCTCGCGTGCCTGTTGCGGCTTCAGGATCACCTGCTCGGTGGCGTGCTTGCACGCGCGCGTGGCTTCGGCGAACTGGTGCTCGCACAGCTGCAGCGAGGCGCGCTGCGCCAGCAAGGCCTCGCGCCGCAGCCGGCGTTCGGCGGCCTCGGGCGTTTCGACGGGCACGGCGGGCGCCGCGGCAACCGGCACCGCCTCGGGCGGCGGGCTGCTGGGGGCGGCGATGGACTCGATGGCCGTTTGATCGCTTTTCTCAGGGCTCCAGCGCACACGCTGTTTGCCCAGCGAGCGGATGGTGGCGATCTGAGCGGACGAGCCGATCTTGAAGCTGCTCAACGGGAATGGATGCGACATCCAGCCACCGTCGAGATGCACGAACATGCCGATGCGCAGTTGCGCAACGTCGATCAGCGATGGTGAATTTGATAGTTCTTTCATGCCGGTGGCACACGGGCCCCGTAAATCTTGCAGCTTGTGAACCTTTTCGGCGGCCACTCCCCGTTACTTGAACCGATTATGTTCAGCGCCCGCATGGGCGCACCTGCTACATCTGACAGTACCCAACGCCTGCCGGCGCTTTGTGTGCAGGAATTCTCACCGTTCGATGCGGGACGAGCCCGAGGCCCGTTACAGGTCGTGGCGCGCCACGGGTTCAGCCGAGCAAGGCAGCGCGGTGGCGATCACGGTGGCTGGTCCAGATTGAATTCGCAGCGCAGTGGCACCCAGCCACCCGCCACGTCTTGATATCGGTTCGACCCCGCCCGACCTGAACACGCGCACCGCCGTTCCCGCAAGGCGGTGACGATAATCGTTGTCGACCGGTTCACTCTCTTTTTCGCTGGAGCCCCCATGACCCACGCCTTCATCTGCGATGCGATCCGCACCCCCTTCGGCCGCTACGGTGGCGCGTTGTCGTCGGTGCGCACCGACGACCTGGGCGCGATCCCGCTGAAGGCGCTGATGGCGCGCAACCCGAAGGTCGATTGGGCCGCGGTGGCCGACGTGATCTATGGCTGCGCCAACCAGGCCGGCGAAGACAACCGCAACGTGGCGCGCATGTCGGCGCTGCTGGCCGGCCTGCCGATCGAGCTGCCGGGCGCGACGATCAACCGCCTGTGCGGCTCGGGCATGGACGCGGTGGGCACCGCGGCGCGCGCCATCAAGAGCGGCGAGGCGCAGCTGATGATCGCCGGCGGCGTGGAAAGCATGAGCCGCGCGCCCTTCGTGATGCCGAAGGCCGAGAGCGCCTTCAGCCGCAACAACGCGGTCTACGACACCACCATCGGCTGGCGCTTCGTCAACAAGCTGATGAAGGAACGGTACGGCGTCGACTCGATGCCCGAGACGGCCGAGAACGTAGCCACCGACTACGGCATCGAACGCGAAGCGCAGGACCGCATGGCACTCGCCTCGCAACTCAAGGCCGTGGCCGCGCAGGAGAGCGGCTTCTTCGACGCCGAGATCACGCCGGTGACCATTGCACAAAAGAAAGGCGAGCCGATCGTCGTCAAGCACGACGAGCACCCGCGCGAGACCAGCCTGGAGTCGCTCGCCAAGCTGAAGGGCGTGGTGCGACCCGATGGCACGGTGACGGCCGGCAACGCCTCCGGCGTGAACGACGGCGCGGTGGCCTTGCTACTGGCCAGCGATTCCGCGGCCAGCAAGCACGGCCTCACGCCGCGCGCCCGCGTGGTCGGCATGGCCACCGCCGGCGTCGCGCCGCGCACCATGGGCATGGGGCCGGCGCCGGCCACGCG
>Ga0302256_10000278_pt1 | contig 11780 bp, 9 predicted proteins | sample I_Fen_E3_4_FD_194571 | JGI IMG/M metagenome (GOLD analysis project Ga0302256, IMG submission 194571) | Peat permafrost microbial communities from Stordalen Mire near Abisko, Sweden - I_Fen_E3_4 | ecosystem: Environmental > Terrestrial > Soil > Wetlands > Permafrost | place: Sweden: Abisko...
TGATCTCGAACGGCGGCGTCGGCGTGAACGCGTTGGGCCGCCGCCAGCCAGTCAACAGGTACACCAGCACGAGCGCCGCCGAGAACAGGTCCGAGCGCGCGTCGACGCGGCCGAGGTGCATCTGCTCGGGCGCCATGTACGCGGGGGTGCCGCCGGCCGACTCGGCGGTCTGATCGGCGGCGCGCAGCCGGGCGAGCCCGAAATCGACCAGCACGACCCGCTCGACGCCATCGCGCGTGACGACGATCGCGTTGGCCGGCTTGACGTCGGCGTGGACCAGCCCCGCGGCGTGCGCGGCGCCGAGGCCGACGAGCAGCTGCCGGGTCAGCTCGACGGCGCGGGCGCGCGGCACGCCGCCATCGCCGCCGACCTCCTGCAGATCCTTGCCGTCGAGCAGCTCCATCGCGAAGAACAGCCGGCCGTCGTGGGTGACGTCGGCCTGGTGGATCCGCACGACGTTGGCGTGGTCGATCCGGCCGACGCTGCGGATCTCGTGGACGAACAGCCGGCCATCGTCCGACGCCGGATCGATGTCGGGGTGCAGCACCTTCACGGCGACGTCGCGCTCGACCGCGAGCTGGCGCGCGCGGTACACGGTGCCGAACGTGCCCCGCGCGACGATCGAGTCGATGCGAAACCGCCCCGGCAGCACCGTGCCGGTCAGATCCTCGGCGTCGCCCGGCGACCGCGGCCGGGTCGCGCGGATCGACAGCTGCGAGCGCCGGACGTCCCACAGCCCGCCGAGCGGTGGCGGCTGCGCGAGCGTCTCGGAGGTCTCGCTGGCCTGGACCGCGGCGCCGGTGTGGCGCGCCAGGTAGGCCGACAGGCTCGCCATCGTCACGGTGCCGGTCCGCGGATCGAGCGCGTCGCCGCACAGCGCGGACAGCAGCGCGTTGACCACCGGGTGCGCGTCGTCGACCGCCGGCGCGATCGCCACCAGGTGCGGTGGGCGCTGGGTGCCGAGCGCGCCGAGCCACGCCGCCGGATCGGGGCCGGCCCCGCCGCGCGCCGAGACCACGACGACCAGCTGCTCGGCGCGCGCGCCGCGCAGCCGCTCGCGGATCCAGCGCAGCGGCAGCGTGGCGTCCTCGGGATACTCGCGGGCCTGCGCGCTGGTGACCAGCGCCGGCTCGCCGTCGACGTCGACGATCGTGCCGAGCGCGACCAGCACGGCCGCGCGCGCCGGCTCACCGCACAGGTCGTCGAGGTGCTGCTTGATCGCGCCGCGATCCGGCGCGTACCGGCTGCCCGCCGTGGTCGCGAGCCGGCGGATCTGCCACGCCGCGCCGGTCGCGAGCAGCGCCTCGCCGATCTGCCCCAGCGTATGCAACGCGGAAGCTTCGATCGCCCCGAGCGCGCCGTAGCCGGCGACCAGGAGCGCCGTTCCTTCCGGGCGGCGGGATGCCATGTCTGGCGTGATGCTACGACAACCGAGGCGCACCGGGCGCGGACGCGGGCGCTGTTCGCGACCGCGACCCCAGGTCCGTCGTCGAACGCAACGCACCGCCGCGACGCGGGCTCACAGGGCGGCTCGCGGCGCGGTGCGCTCGCCGAGCAGGCCGGACCGACCGCGGGCGTCGCCAAGATCCGGCGAAGCGTCCGGATGGCGACGGTGTGCCACATTCACATCGCGGCGCGACGCCGCACGCATCGCGGTCACGATGCCGCCTTGTCGTCGGCGATCAGCTGGTGCTCGACCAGCCGATGGTACGTGCCCCGGCGCGCCATCAGCTCGTCGTGCCGGCCCTGCTCGACGATGCGCGCGCCCTCGATCACGACGATCCGATCGGCGTCGCGCACGGTGCTCAGCCGGTGCGCCACGATGATCGTCGTGCGGCCATGCATCACCCGGGCGAGCGCCGCCTGGACGGCGGCCTCACTCTCGGCGTCGAGGTTCGAGGTCGCCTCATCGAGGATCAGCACCCGCGGATCGGCGAGCAGCGCGCGCGCCAGGGCGATCCGCTGCTTCTGGCCGCCCGAGAGCTTGGTACCGCGCTCGCCGATCACGGTGTCGTAGCCATCGGGGAACCCGGTGATGAAGTCGTGCGCGTAGGCATCGCGCGCCGCGCGCTCGATCTCGGCGACCGTCGCCTGGGCGTTGCCGTAGCCGATGTTGTCGCGGATCGATCCGGAGAACAGCACCGGCTCCTGGGCGACCATCGCGAGCGCGCGGCGCAGCTCGACGAGCCGCAGCTGCCGGACGTCGATCCCCTCGAGCCGCACGCGGCCGGCGTCGACGTCGTAGAACCGGTAGAGCAGCGACAGGATCGTCGACTTGCCGGCGCCCGACGGGCCGACCAGCGCGACGACCTCGCCGGGCGCGATCGTCAGATCGACGTCGCGCAGCACCGCCTGGCCATGGCGGGTCGGGTAGCCGAACGACACGCCTTCGAACCGCACCCCGCCCTTGCCCGCCGGCAGCGCCCGCGCCCCCGGGGCGTCGCGGATCTCGGGCACGGTGTCGATCACCGCGAACAGCCGATCGGTCGCGCCGGCGGCGCGCTGCAGCGAGCTCCACATGCCGGCGACGTCGTTGAGCGCCGCGACGACGATGAACGTGTAGAAGAAGAACGACGTCAGCTGCCCCGCGGTCAGCTCGCCGCGGATCAGCGCGCGCCCGCCGATCCAGATCACCGCGGCGATGCCGATGTAGGCCGCGGTCATCGCGGTCGAGAAGAACCACGACCGCCAGCGCACCAGCGCGAGCGTCTTGCGGAACGCCTGCTCGACGCCGCCGCGGTAGCGGTCGACCTCGTACGACTCGCGGACAAACGCTTGCACGGTGGCGATCGCGCCGATCGACTCCTGCACCTGCCCCGACACCTTGGCCAGCTCGTCTTGCACCGCGCGCGCCATCCGGCGGATCCGCCGGCCGAAGTAGATCGTGGTCAGCGTGATCGGCGGGACGATCGCGAGCATGAGCAAGGTCAGCTTGACGTCGATCACGAACAGCAGGACCAGCGCGCCGATCAGCTGGATCGTGTTGCGCAGCGCCATCGACAGCTCGGAGCCGACCACGCCCTCGATCACGGTGACATCGGACGCCAGCCGGCCGACCAGCTCGCCGCTCCGCCGCTCGTGAAACCACGACAGCGGCAGGGTCAGCACGCGGCCGAACACCAGGCCGCGCAGATCGGCGACCACGCGCTCGCCGAGCCAGCTGATGCTGTAGTGGCGAAACCACACGAGCACGGCGTTGACGGCGAACGCGACGAGCAGCAGCAGGACGATCCGATCGAGATCGCCCGTGGTCCGGCCGGACATGCCGACGTCGATCGCCTGGCGCGCGGCCCACGGATACACCAGCATGATCCCCGAGCCGGCGCATAACGCGGCGAACGCGATCGCGACCCGGCCGCGGTGTGGGCGGAGCAGCGGCAGCAGCCGCCACAGCACGGCGAGCCGGCGGCGGTCGCCGGGTCGATCGCCTCGCGGCTCGACGGGATCGACGTAGGGGCCTGACACGCGAGCTGCATACCGCGCTGGGCCACGGCTGTCACCTGCGAGAACCGCCGGCAGCCGGTGCCAGCCTCGTCGCGCCGGCGGCCGCGCGGCCGTGGACCGCCGCCGATCTGCGGCCCTCGCCGATCGGGGAACTCGTGGGTCCCTCGATCAATCCATGTCACGCCCCCGCCGCGATGGCGTCCAGCATGCACCACAGGACGGAGGTCTTGGTGATCAGGGCGGCGACGCAGCGCTCCTGGTCGTCCCGCGTGGTCGCGTAGGCGGTCACGTAGTCGATCGCGTCGTTCGAGTCCTCGCGCGCGCGGGTGACCCGGCCGCGGAAGTACGCGAGGGTCTCGGGCGCGACCCAGGGATAGTGCTGCTCCCACGCGAGGATCCGCTTGGACATCAGGTCGGGCGCGAAGAACTCGGTCAGCGAAGACGCCACCGCCTCGAGCACGCTGCGCTCGCGCACCAGCGTGACGTAGGCATCGCAGGCGAACCGCACGGCCGGAGCGACCCGGCGGCACGACCGGACCTCCTCGACGTCGAGCCCGCAGCCCTGCGCGAGCATGAGCCAGCGCGCCAGCCCGCCCTCGCCTTCGCGCTCGCCGTCGTGATCGACGATCCGCCGCAGCCATCGCCGGCGCCACGCCGGCGAGTCGAGCTTGGACACGATGATCGCGTCTTTGATCGGGATCCGCGTCTGGTAGTAGAACCGGTTGAGCACCCAGCGCTGGAGCTCCTCGCGCGACAGCTCGCCCGCGTGCATGCGGACGTGGAACGCGTGGTGATCGTGGTAGCGCTGGGCGCCTTCGTCCTTCAGCCTGGCGATGAACTCGGTCCGGGACCATGGCTCGGTCATAGCGTCAGCCTCATGCCGTCGTACGCGACCTCCCACCCGGCGGCCTCGACCGCCCGGCGCTCGGAGGAGCCATCGCGCAAGATCGGATTGGTGTTGTTGATGTGGGTGTAGATCCGGCGCCTGGCGGGTGCATCGGCGAGCGCCGCGAGGCTGCCAGCCTCGCCCGAGATCGGCAGGTGCGCCATCGCCGACGCGCGGCCCGTGCCGGTCGACATCCGGATCATCTCGTCGTCCGTCCAGAACGTGCCGTCGAACACCAGGCAATCGAGCCGGCCGAACGCGCGCACCGCCTCGGCCTGCGCGGCGCCCGGGACGTAGGCCAGGCGCTTGCCATCGGCGGCGGTGATCTCGAGGCCGACGTTATCCTCGGGTGAGACCTCCGCGACCTGGGCGAGCTCGAGGTGGACCGGCCGCTTGCCGTGCACGGCGCGCGCGGTGATCGTGAGGCCGAGCGGCACCCCGCCGGGATCGGCGACCTCGGTCGGCGCGTCGAGCACGAGCTGGCGCCACACCGTGTGACCGGCGAACCGCTGGAGCGTGCGGACCAGGACGTTGTGCTCGGCCAGGCCGCGCCACACCGTCTCCGTCGCGTAGATCGCCAGCGGCTGCGACTCGCGCAAGTTGAAGAGCCCCAGGCAGTGATCGACGTCGCCGTTGGTGAGCACGATCGCGTCGATCCGCGACTCGCGCGTCGTGCGCGGGTGCAGCCGCGGACTCGCGGCCAGCTGGGCCGCGATATCCGGCGACGCGTTGCACAAGAGCCACCGGGAGCCATCGGCGCTGACCGCGATCGAATCTTGAGACCGCGCCGAGATCCCGGGCGCGCCGCTGCGCACCGAGACACAGTTCGGGCAGCCGCAGTTCCATTGCGGTAGCCCGCCGCCCGCGCTCGAGCCGAGGATCTCGATGTTCATGCGGGGCCGCGCGTCGCGACCGTGGTGGGCTCGTGCGCCCCGTGGATGACGGGGAGGTTCCCGGGCTCGCCATCGCGCGGGCACGAGCCGGTCTCCGCGTCCAGCACGCTCGGTTCGACCGCAGGTCTGGACCCCATGCGACGAGCCTAATCGCTCCACCCGCGCCAGGCCAGCGGCGATTGCATCCTCGCGCGGCTGCAGACCCCGGTGACGTGGCGCGTCGCGTCGACCCCATCCCGCGCTACGGCCGGGTGAGCACCCGGCTCACTTGGCCGGCAACAAGATCGGCTCGAAGTACTGCTTGGCGTCGAGGTAGCGCCGGGCGGCGGCCTTCATGTGGTCGGACGTGGCCCGCGCGAGCATCTTGCTCGGATCGAGCACCAGCGTCGGGTCGTCGCCGAACCGGTAGGCGACGCTCAGCCAGCCGAGCCAGAACTCGTTGCTGCGCAGCTGGACCTCGCGCTCGCGAGTGAACGTCTGCCGCACCTTCTCGAGGTACTCGTCGCCGATCCCGGCTTGCTGGATCCGGGCGATCTCGTCGAACGTCGCCTTGACCAGCTCGTCGACCCGCGCCGGATCGCAGCCGAACGAGATCGAGAACCCGCGCTCGGGGTGCGGCGCGCGGCTGAGCGAGCCCGCGACCCGCACGCCGTAGACCCCGCCCATGTCCTCGCGCAGCACCTCGCGCAGCCGGATCTGCAGCACCTGGCCGAGCAGGAAGTTGTCGCGATCCTTGTCGCGCGACCAGGGCTCGTCGCCGTGGAACACGAGCTGGACGCTCGCCTTGGGTTCCTGGCCGAGGTTCCAGGCCTGCTTGACCACGCCGGCGACCTTGCGGATCCCGACGTCCTTCTCCTTCTCCTTGCGGCCCCGGGCCGGCAGGCTCGCCAGGTAGGTCTCGACCAGGGGCCTCAGCTGCGCGGGGTCGAACGCGCCGACGACGACGAACGTGAAGTCGGTCGCGTCGCCGAACCGGGACTTGTAGAACGTCAAGGCCTTGTCGGGGTTGACCTTCTCGACGTCGGCGGGCTCGGGCGAGCGGCGGCGCGGGTTGCGCTTGTACAGGATCGCCTGCGACTGGATCTGGAACTGGACCTCCGGCTCGCGCTGCCGGTTGGTCAGCTGATCGATCGCGTTGGCCCGCCACACCCCGATCGCCCGCTCGTCCTTGCGCGGCGCCGTCATCTCGAGGTGGACGAGCTGGAACATGGCCTCGAGATCGCGGGCCGACGCGCCGGCCTCGACCGACTCGGTGGTATCGCCGATCGTCGCCGAGGCGGTGACGTGCTTGCCGGCGAGCACCTTCTGGAGCTCCTCGACGTCGAGCTGGCCGACCCCGCCGACCGCGGCGAGATCATCGGCGAACCGGGCGTCGTTGTAGTCCTTGTCGCTCGCCATCGCCAGGCCGCCCGGGGAGGTGCCGAGCAGCGCCACCTGGTCGGCCTGGTAGTCGGTCGGCTTGAGGATCACGCGCGCGCCGTTCGACAGCTGCCACTCGGTGACGCCGATCGCGTCGACCTTGGTCTCCCGGGTGATCTTGCCCGCCGCGGGCGGCTGATCCATCAGCTGGGCCTTGCTGGCCCGGTCCTCCCACGGCTCGATCGTCTGCCGGGCGACGTCGTCGATGATCGCCAGCACGTGGTCCTTGCTCGGCAGCGGCGGCGCCTTGCTGGCATCGGGGCCGGCGATCAAGATCACGCGATCGGCGGCGCCGCCGAACGTCCTGGCGAGCGCGTTCATCTCGGCGAGCGTGACCGTCGGCAGGTACTTCAGCGTGAGCTCGTGCTCGAGCTTTCGGCCGATCACCAGCTCGGACTCGAAGAAGTTGCGGGTCAACTCCTCGGTGAAGGTGCGGCTGTCCGCCGTGGCGTCCTCGGCGGCGCCCTGCTCGTAGCTGCGGGCGATGATCACGCGCGCGCGCTCGAGCTCGGTGTCGGTCACGCCGTGACGCTCGACGCGCAGCACCTCGGTGAACAGGCTCGCGATCGCCTGGTCGAGCTTGCCCGGCTTGGCCTGGGCCTGGCGAGCGAACATGTCGATCTCGCGGGTCTCGCTCGCGATCCCGGCCTCGGCCGCGACGAACGGCGCGTCGGGCCGCCGCGCGATCACCGAGAACCGATCGTTCAGGATCGTCTGGTAGACCTGCTCGACGACGATCCGCCGGAAGTCCTTGTAGCTCGCCTCGGGCCGGTGTGGGAACACGTTGTAGACCGAGACGATCGTCGCGGGCAGCTCGCGGTCGCTCTCGATCGCGATCCGCGGTCCGTCGGCCTTGGGCACGCCGGCCGTGGCGCGCGGCCGCTCGTTCGGCGGGTTCTTCAGATCGCCGAACCGCGCCTGGATCTGCTGCTCGATCGCGGCGGGATCGTCGAAGTCGCCGACCGCGATCACCGCCATCAGGTCGGGCCGGTACCAGTCCTTGTAGAACTGGTAGAGCCGGTCGCGCGTGGCCTTGTCGAGGATCTCGGGCAGGCCGATCGGCAACCGCACCGCGTAGCGCGTGCCCTTGAACAGCACCGGTGCCTGCTTGTCGAAGATCCGCTGCTGCGCGCCGCGGCCGAGCCGCCACTCCTCCTTGACCACGCCGCGCTCCTTGTCGACCTCGGCGGGATCGTAGCTGACGTCGCCGGCCCAGTCGTGCAGGATGTCGAACCCCCGGGCGAGGAACTCCTTGTGATCGGTCGGCACCTCGAGCTCGTACACCGTGTCGTCGAACCCGGTGCGCGCGTTGAGATCGGCGCCGAACCGCATGCCGATCTTCTCGAGGTAGTTGACGATGTCGGCTTGCCGTGCTTGAGCACGTAGTACGTGAGCCCGTTGGGCAGCGTGCCGCGCTTGACCTCGGGCCACAGCGGCAGCACCGCGTCTTCGCCGCCGGGCGACGGCGTGGCAGGCGCCGGGGCCCGGGCCGCCGCGGCCGCTCGCGCAGGCGCGGCCGCCGGCGGGTTGGAGCCACCACACGCCACGGCCGCGAACGCAGCGAGCAACGCGCCCACCGCGGCGCGCTCGACTCTGGACTGTCGGATCATGCCCCGACCCTGCCACAGCGATCGCGGCCTCGCCGGTCGGCTCGCGCGCAATCGACGCGTCCGCGCGGCGAGCCCCCTCGATCCGCCAGCGAAGAACTTCCGCGGAGCCTCGCAGGTCGGCACCCAAGGCCCGGAGCCAGTCATGCCACGGACGCGATCGTGCAACTTCTGGGAGCGGCTTCGCGGCTCGGGCGAGCCGGTTTCTGCGTGATTCTGTGCTCGATGTGCGAGCGTGCGAGGCCGCATCGGCACATGCAACGTCGACGTAGCGCAGGTCCGCTCAGCCGGCCACCGCGAGCCACTTCGCGCAATTCTCGTGGTGATGGTCGGCCATCCCAGGGACGTCGGCCGCGCGAGGCAGCGCGACGGCGAGCGCAGAAGCCAGGTCACGCGCCGCGAGCACGCGATCGAGGTATTCGGCGTCGGCCCGCGCGATCGAGGTCGCCTCGGCGGCGGTCAGCCTCGGGCCGTGGCCGGGGATGACGTCGCGGACCTGGGGCAGGAGCTCGAGCAGCCGCCCCAGCGTCGTCCGGTATGCGCGCGCATCCTCGACAAACGGGATCTCGCACGGCGACAGGTAGTCACCGACCAGCAGCACGTCGTCGACCACGAGTCCCAGGCCGTCTGGGCTATGGCCGGGTAGCTCGAGCGTGCGCAGCGTGAGCCCGGCCAGCTCGGTACCGCTGGCCTCGCCGAGGCCGTGGAGCGCGCTCGGCCAGCGATAGCTCGACGGTCGGGGCACGTACCATCGGGCGTCGAAGTCGCGCGCATCGTCGAGGTACTCGGCGGCGCGCGGTTCGCCGCACGCGATGGCCTCGGCGAGCACGCGGCTGACAAAGACCGGTGCTTCGGGGAACGTGGCGTGGCCCATCACGTGGTCCCAGTGACCATGGGTGAACACCACCGCCGCGGCATGACCGATCTCACCGACGCGCGCGGCGATCGCTTCGAGCTCGCGTGGAAAATACGCGGGATCGACGACGACGCAGGCGTCGCGGTGCGACAGGATGGTCGAGTTGGTCTGCCAGATCCCGCTCGTCAGCACGTCGATGCGCATGCCGCGAGCATACGGCGTCGCGCGGTTCCAGGCGGCGTGGAAACGGCCCGCGCCGACCGGGCTACGTCACGGAGATTCCGGCGTCGGGACCGGCTGGATGGTTGGAATGGTCGGGTGCACCGCGAGCAGGCCGTACTCGATCATCGTGGCGCCGCCGCGCACCTCGCGCAGAGCGACCGACGGCACGCGCGGCGACACGGCCGCTGGCGCAAGCTTGTTCGTTCCCCGCTTCATCTCGAGCCTCCTTTGGCTGTGGCCTGCCATGTCGGGCCACAGCCAACGATTGCACGCGACTGCCCGCGATGCAACGTCACACGCTGAGCAGGCGGCTCACCGCCTGGGCGTCGCCATCGGCGGTGCGGCCGCGGTCGACGATCCGGCCCTTCTGCATCACGAAGTAGGTCGAGGCGAAGCCCCAGGCCAGCTCGAGGTACTGCTCGACGAGCAGCACCGCGACGCCGAGCTCCTTGCGGATCTTGCGCAGCGCGTCTTCGATGTGGAGGATGATCGATGGCTGGACGCCCTCGGTCGGCTCGTCGAGGATGAGCAGCCGCGGCCGGGCGACCAGGGCGCGGCCGATCGCGAGCTGCTGCTGCTGGCCGCCCGAGAGCACGCCGCCCTTGCGGCCGCGCATCTCGGCGAGCACCGGAAACAGCTCGTAGACGAAGTCGGGGATCGCGCGGGCGTTGCGCGCGCCGGCGGCGAGCCCGACCTGGAGGTTCTCGAGCACGGTGAGGTGCGGGAAGATATCGCGGCCCTGCGGCACGTAGCCGACGCCGAGCCGGGCGCGCTGGTGCGCCGGCAGCCGGGTCACGTCGCGCGCCGCGCCGGTGCCGAGGAACACGCGGCCGCCGGCCTGGGGGTGGAGGCCCAGGATCGTCCGCAAGAGGGTCGACTTGCCGACGCCGTTGCGGCCGAGCAACGCCGCGGCCTCTCCCGCGCCGACCTCGAGGTCCACGCTCCACAGCACCTGGCTCAGGCCGTAGGCCGCGTCGAGCTTGTCAACTCGCAGCATGATCCGCTCGCCTGGCGCGCCCGAGGTAGATCGAGATGACATCGGGATCGTCGCGCAGGGTCTGGATGTCGCCCTCCTTGAACACGCGGCCCTGGTGCAGCACGGTGACCGGCGCCGCCAGCTTCTCGACGAACGCCATGTCGTGGTCGATCACGACCACGGTGTGGTGCGCGGCGAGCCGGTGGATCAGCGCCGCGGTGCGATCGGTCTCGCCCGGGGTCATGCCCGAGGTCGGCTCGTCGAGCAGCAGCAGCTCGGCGTCGGACGCCAGCACCATGCCGATCTCGAGCCACTGCTTCTCGCCGTGCGCGAGCTCGGCGGCGCGGCGGCCGCGCTGCGCGGTCATGCCGATCTCGGCGAGCACCTCGTCGACCCGCTGGCGCTCGGCGGCGTCGAGCCGGAACCGGAAGTGCGCCCACCACTGCTTGTGGCGACGCACCGCGATCGCGAGGTTCTCGAACACGGTCATCTGCTCGAGCACGCCGGGGGTCTGGAACTTGCGGCAGATCCCGGCGCGCACGATGCGGTGCTCGGCGAGCCGGGTGACGTCCTGGCCGCGGAACACCACGCGGCCGGCCGTCGCGCGGGTCCGGCCGATCACGGTGTCGAGCAGCGTCGACTTGCCGGCGCCGTTGGGGCCGATGATGACGCGCGCGGTGCGCGGAAAGATCTGCAGCGAGATGCCGTCGATCGCGCGGAAGCCATCGAACGTGACGTGGAGGTCCTGGACGTCGAGCAGCGGCTCAGCCATGGCGGGTCCCCTCGCTGGTGACCGGCGCGGCGCCGCGGCCGGACGCGCGCGCGCCGCCGAGCCGCGCCCCCAGGGCCTCGGCCACGCCCGCCAGGCCGCGCGGCGCGGCGACCACGACGAGGATGAACACCAGGCCCATGATGTAGAGCCAGGCGTCGGGCCACGCGCTCGAGATCGAGTCCTTGCCGAGGTTGACCAGGAGCGCGCCGATCAGCGCGCCGGAGAGGCTCGCGCGCCCGCCGACCGCGACCCAGACCACCATCTCGATCGACGGCACCACGCCGACCATCGCCGGCGAGATCAGGCCCAGGTGCAGGGTGTGCAGCGCGCCCGCGATCCCGGCGAACACGCCGGCCACGACGAACACCAGGATCTTGTACGGCGCGGGGCTGTAGCCGAGGAACCGCACGCGGTTCTCGCCGTCGCGCACCGCGGTGACCAGCCGGCCGGCCTGGGTCGCGCCGAGCACGCGCGCGCCGGCGTAGGCGAGCGCCGCCAGCGCCACGGTCGCGAGGTGCAGCCACACCCGCGTGCGATCGTCGCCCAGCGGCGCGCCGAACAGCGTGTCGAAGTTGGTGAGGCCGTTGAACCCGCCGGTCGTGCCCTGCTGGCTGATCAGCAGGGTCGCAAATGCCAGCGCGAGCGCCTGGGTGATCAGCGCGATGTAGACGCTGGTCATCCGGCGCCGGAACACCAGCCAGGCCA
>Ga0302256_10000280_pt1 | contig 11774 bp, 10 predicted proteins | sample I_Fen_E3_4_FD_194571 | JGI IMG/M metagenome (GOLD analysis project Ga0302256, IMG submission 194571) | Peat permafrost microbial communities from Stordalen Mire near Abisko, Sweden - I_Fen_E3_4 | ecosystem: Environmental > Terrestrial > Soil > Wetlands > Permafrost | place: Sweden: Abisko...
TGGGTGTAGATCGGGGCGGGCCGGCCGACGCTCTTGACCACGCGGCCGCGCACGTTGATCTCGCTCGGCTCGGCGAACGGCCGGTTGAGCAAGAGCTTCTTGCGCGCCCGATCGGCGGCGGCGATCGAGTACATCTCGTTGCGGTTGAACAGCGAGAACGTGTCGTTCTCGTAGATGTCGATGTAGAAGTCCTCGAAGAACTCGACCTCGGGCGAGCCCTGGGTGCAGTTGACCAGCAGCTCGAACGTGTTGGTCTCTTGCTCGGGGCTCTGGAAGTACAGCGTGCCCGGCACCTGCTGGAACCGCGTCATCGAGACGTCGAGATCGCGATCGGCGACCTTGCCGACGTTGAAGTCGGCGAGCTTGATCTTCATCTGCGAGCCGCGCAGGTTCGGATCGGGCAGCTTGACCAGGATATTGGCCGGCTTGATATCGCGATGGCAGGTATCGCGGACCAGGTGCGAGAACTCGACCGCGGTGGCGACCGGGATGATGTACTCGAGGACGCGGAAGATCCGCTCGCGCAGAGGGATCGCGAGCAGGTCGTCGCGCCGGCGCTTCTGGCGCGCGCCCTTGAGCCGCTCCTCGAGCGACATGTCGAGCAGCTCGAGGATCATGAAGTCGTTCTCGACGCGGTCGCGGATCACCGGCGGGATGAACCCGACGCTGTCGCTCTCGCCCGAGCCGAGCAGCTCGACGATGTTGGGGTGACCCTGGACGCGCTCCAGGATCTCCTTCTCCATCTGAAACCGCATCTGGTCCTCGGCCGAGACCCCGCGCTGCAGCGCCTTGATCGCGACCGGCCGGCGCAGGTTGGTCTTGGATTCGACCCAGCGCTCCTCGCCGAGGTAGGCCTTGGCGAACCGGCCGGAGCCGAGCTCGATCGGCAGGCCGTTCTCGTCGACCACGAACGCGTAGATCCGGCTGCGTGACACGTACGGCGTCGGTGGCTGTGCGATGACGCCGGAGACCTGCGACATGGGTGGGCCGGGCATCCCGGGCATCCCGGGCATGGGGGCCGCGTTGTGCCCCGTCGGACCCATGCCCGGGACGGGCGCCATCGGGCCCGGCGGCGCCGCGTACGGATGCGGCGGGCCGATGTGCGACAGCGACGGAGACGGCGCCGCGAAGTGATTGCCAGGGACGCTCGGCGGCGGACGCAGGTGGCCTGACGGCCGCGTCACCGGCTGACTGGCATCTCGCGGGATCTGGCTGAGCGAGGTCGGTTCGGCCTCGTAGTCCGCCGCAAGATCCTCGCGGATCGACGCGACCGGCGACGCGTTGCGCTGGGGGGTGCCCGGCGGATTCGAGGGCGGAGTGTGCGACATTCGGAAAGGCTAACCTCGGCGCGACGTGGGTACTGGTCGTCCTCGAGTGTAAACGAAATACGCTTCCGATCCTGGTCCGAAGTCGAACAGGATCGCATCTGTACAATCGTCTCCCGAGACCGCCACGAGCTCGCCACCCAGCGGGAACACAGTTTGTCGCGGCTCGGTGCTGCCAATCGCAACACGCAAGTGACCCAGCTCCTGGGCACGCGGGGTCACGAGCGCGATATCACTGGCATGCGAAATTTGTACGGCGGGCGACGGTCTGCCTCCCAGGAGCGCGACGAAGCAGGTCATGCCCTTGATGTGCAGCGCGCGGGCGCCGGTCGGCCCCAGCTGGAACGTGACGCGGATCCGGCTGTTGTGCGGTCCGGTCAGATCCGCGACGAGGCCCGGCGCGTGGAGGTAGTGCGCGCGGCGGTCGCCGACCTGGAGCGCCACGTCGGACAGTGGCAGTCGGCGGGCCACGGCGCCGACCTGCGCGGCGGCCGGCGCAGGGAACGAGGGCGTCATCCAGGGGTGAACCGCGGGTGGGGGCGCCCAGCCGGCGGCCGGCACCGGGGTCGGCGCGGGCAGGAACGGCGCCGGGGCCGGGGTCTGGGACCTTGCCTCGGCGAGCGCCGTGGGGGCCGCCGGGAGGGTCGTGGTGGGCTCGAGCGTGGGGGGGCGCCGCGGCCGGGCCGTCGCTTTGCGCTCCTGGGTCGCGATGACCGCCGCGGCGGGCGGAAGCGGTGGCGCGATCGCCGCGGCGAGCTCGCGCGCCATCGCCTCGACGTCGCCGAGCCGCTGCGCCGGCTCGAACGCGAGCGCCCTGGCGAGCAGCTGGACGAGCGGCGCCGGCACGTCGAACGGCTCGAGCGCTTCGCGGACGAGCTTGTCGCCCAGGCGGCGCTTGCGGTACCCGGCGTAGACGTCCTCGTCGGCGAAGATCGCCGTGCCCGACAGCATGTACGCCGCGACGCAGGCCAGCGAGTAGATGTCGGTCGCGGGGCTGACCGGCTGGCCGGCGAGCTGCTCGGGGGCCGCCCAGCTCGGCGAGTACATCGCGAGCTTCTGGCCGGCGACCACCGCGGTGTCCTCGGCGCGCTGATCATCGTTATCTTCGTCGGCGCGCCACTTGGCGATCCCGAAGTCCGCCAGCTTGGGAAGCTTGTTGTTGCCGACCGTGCCGAACAGGATGTTCTGCGGCTTGATGTCGCGATGCACGATGCCCAGGCCGTGCGCTTCGCCGAGCGCGAGGCACATCGCGGTGACCAGCTGCGCGGTCTCGGCCACCGATTGCTGGCCCAGCTCCCGGATCACGTCCGACAGCGTCCCGCCGTTCATGTACTCGCAGACCTGCAGCGGCATGCCGCCGGCACCCGCGGGGCCGAGGTGGCCGAAGTCATAGATCCGCAGCGTGTTGGGATGGGTCAGCCGCGACAGCGCGAACGCCTCCTGGACGAAGTGCTCGTAGCTGGTGCGGCCGATCCCCGAGTTGCCGCCCATGCCCGAGAACACCTTGATACAGACCGGCCGCGCCAGCCGCTCGTCCTGGCCGCGGAACACCACGCTGTGGCCGCCCGCGGCGATCTGCGCGACGACGCGATAGCGCGCGAGGACGACATCTCCGATCTTGACCGCGAGCGGGGGCTCGCACGGGTTCGGCGCGGGCGCCATGGCGTTTCCGGAGATGGTACTGCGAAACCGGCGGCCGGCTTCCCGGGTTCCCGCCGCGCCTCGGCTACTTGGTGATGACAGTTCTTGACGCCGGGCGCTACGGCGGGGCGGCGCGCTGCGCGAGCTGCAGCGAGAACACGGCGGGAGCGGCGCCCTCGTTGTAGACCGCGTCGACGACGAACATCGGGGCAGCGCCGCTGGCGACCGCCGAGAGCGCGAGTTCGGCGTCGGTGGCGGGACCCACCTTCGTCGCCGGGATCTCGTCGGCGTAACCGGCGAGCGCCCCGCCCAGGATCGCGGCGAGCGAGGCGGCGGCCGAACCCGCCATCGTGACGCGGACGTCGAGATCTCCGCCGGAGACCGTGGTGGTGTAAAATGCGACCTGGCCCACGGCCAGGGTGTCGCGCTGCGTGGCGGCGCCGGCGTCGTCGAGCACGAGCGCCGTGGCGGCCGGCACGGCGATCGAGGTGATCGACGCGTAGTATGCGGCGTCGGGACCACCGGCCGCGTCGCCGGAGCCGGCCGCGGGTGGCGGGGTGCGGCCGATCGCCAGCGAGCGCGCATCGGCGATCGCCAGCTCGTAGGATCCGGCGACCGGCAGGAACAGCCGGCGGTGCGCAGTATCGCCGGTGAGCGCCACGGCGTAGCGCTGGTAGCCCGGCACCGGACCGCCGGGCGCGCCGATCAGGTAGAAGCCGCCCTGCGTCCCGCCGACCCCGTCGACCGAGATGTCGAGCAGCGTCGCGGTCGCGACGTTGAGCACGTAGGTATCGACGTCGGGATCGAGCTGGCCGTCGCCATCGCCATCGCGAAACGGCGTGATGTGGCCGTGGACGATGAACGGCGTGCCGATCGCCGCCAGGTCGATCGTGCCGGCCGGGGCGGTGCTCGCCTCGACGGAAGCGGCGACCGCGAGGCCGTTGGGCTCCGGGCTCTCTTCGAGATCGATCGTGAGCGCGCCGGTCGGATCGATGCAGCGATCCGCGATCAACACCGTGCCCACCCCGCACGTCGTGGGCGCGATCACGCAGACCCCGTTCGCCAGCACCGTGCCGTCGCCGCACGCCTTCCGGATGTCGGGGGTGCACGCGCCATCGACCTCGGTCGTGCCGTCGCCGCACCGGGTGCCATCGTCGCCACACCCGGCGGCGAGGGTGAGCGCTGCCGCAACCGCGACAGCCACAAGGAGACCCGTCATGCCGGCGAACTATCGGCCGCTGTGCGTCGACGTGTCAACGCAACTCTCGTGCGACGCACCGAGCGCTGGGCGTGCTATCGCTAGGGCGTGGCCGTTCGTCACGCTGTCCTGCCGCTCGGCGCAGTCCTGGTCTTCATCGCCGGCGTGTACCTGTTCGTGGAGGTGCGCGCGCAGCCTGCGCCGCCTGCGATCGCCTCGCAGCTCGAGCGCGCGTCGCGGCCCTCGCCGGTGGTGCCGCACGGCGCGCCGGCGCGCGAGGCGAGCCCCGCGGCGGACCGCCGGCCATCGCCGCGAGCCACGGCCGTCGCGGCCGCGCCCGTGGCACAAGTCGCCCCCGTCGCGGCACCCAGCCTTGGCTCGGCGCAGGATCCGGGCGAGCTCACCGGGGCCAAGCTCGAGGCCGTGATGACCGAGGCCAACAAGGCCTATGACCGCAACGATTACGACGAGGCCCGCCAGATCGCCAGCCGCGTGCTCGCGCAGCTCCCCACCAACGTCCGCATGCTGCGGGTCATGGTCTCGGCGTCGTGCATCGACGGAGACGCGGCCGTCGCGCAGGCGCACTTCGCGAAGCTGCCACCGGCCGATCAGGAGCAGATGAAGGTCCGCTGTGCGCGCTACGGCGTCGCGTTCGCCGATAGCCACTGAGCCGGCCCCGCCAGCTTGACCTGGCCGGCAACGCGCTGGACGCCCCGCGCGCCACGCACTATGGTACGCGCAGCTTAGGAAGGATGCACGGATGTCTAGCCTCGTCGACAAGCTCGCCACTGCGCCGGCACGCGCCCAGATGATCGATGAATGCGTCGATCTGATCGATAACCAGGTCAAGCAGAAGGGGTTCATCATCAAGAGCGCCTACGCGACCATCAAGGCGATCAAGAAGCGATTCGTGCCCGAGGTGGTCGACGGCATGCTCGATGAATGGCTCGGCAAGCTCCAGCCGCACTACGACCGGTGGTCGGCGGCCAAGACCTCGTCGTTCTCCGACTTCGTCGTCGCGCGTGGCGATCAGGTGGCCGAAGACCTGCTGTCGGTGACCGACGCGCGGGCGGCCCACACCTCGCACACGACCGCCAAGAAGATGTACGGGCGGATGCGCGAGGGTGCGAAGCAGAACGTGATCGAAGCGATCCCGGCGCTCGCGGCGATGATCGAGAAGCGGCTCGCGGCGCTTCCGGAGCAGCCCGCGGCGACGACCGTCTGAGCAAGCGCGATCCACCGGCCATCGGGCGGCCGACCGGGGCGCATCGACCCGCGATCCCTACTGCTGGTCGAGCAGGTAGACCATCAGGTAGCCCTCGGCGGTGCGGCGTGGGCCCGGCGCGTTGGACATCAGGCGGAAGTCGGCGGCGAGCTGGCGGCGCTGGTAGCTGCGGTACAGCGCCATCGGGTCGATCTCGTGCGAGTGCTCGAGCTCCTCGATCTGGCGGCCCAGGACCTCGGCCGCCCACGCCGGGCTGGCGGCCGACAGGTGCTGCTGCTGCATCGCCCGGCGCAGCGTGGCGAGCTCCTCGCTCGTCATGTTGAACAGGAACTCCTCGAACGCGGCGCTCTCGTCGGCGGACATGCCCTCGCGGCCGAAGAACTCGAGGACGTCGGGGCTGCAGTCCTCGGTGACCAGCCGGAACGTCTCCGTGGCGCCCAGCAGCGTGCCGTAGGCGCTGTTGATCCGGTTGCGGGCGTGCCAGGCCGATTCGAGCAGCGGGGCGAAGTCGTCGATCTCGAGGGCGGCGTCATCCCAGACCGTGATCAGCTGGTCCGCGGCGCGCTGCTTGGTCCGCCGCGAGACGTCGGGCTTGCGGAGCAACGCCAGGAACAGCTCCTCGGCGAGCAGCGTGTAGATCGACTGGGCGAGCTCCTCGCGGAGGTCGTGGGTCAGCCGCACCGAGCCGGGCACGTCGCCGAGCACCGAGGTCGCCTTCACGAAGCCGCGCAGGAAGTTGATCTTGGTGAGCAGGTAGGTCCGCGACTGCGTCGCCTTGAGCGGCAGGACCAGGTCGCCCGACAGGCCGTCGATCGCGCACAGGTGCTCGATCAGCGTCGACTCGTTGCGGGCCTCACCGCCGAGCGAGGTCGGCTTGCGGAGCGGGCGCTGGCGGTCGAGCAGCTCGGAGGTCTCCTTGAGCTCGCTGACCAGCGCCTGGAGCACCACGGCGTCGCTCGGCGAGTGGGCGGCCACCGCGGCCATCGCCTGCTCGACCAGCTCGGTCTCGTGCCGGTCGAGCACGCTGACGCCCAGGGCATGCGCGGCTTGGACGGGCAACGTCTGAGAGGCTAGCACGCTCGGCGAGATGGTCGTCACCGGCGCTGCAGGGGCAGGCGGGGCCGTGAGCAATGGAGGCTCTGTAGGGTTGCGACCGGGATACGACACGGATGGTTACCTGGCTTGGGCCTGGCTCCGGGGATGGATATTGCTTCTCACGGCCGCTGGCGCCGCCGACGTACCACGAACCCAAACCCGAATGCCACAACAGCTAGCACGAGGATCAAGGCGATGAGGTGGTCAACGTGCGCGAGCGATTTCGAGAAGGCCTCCCAGTTGGCGCCGACAACGTAGCCGAGCATGATGAGTGTGCCACCCCAGACGGTGGAGCCCAGGAATGTCTGCAGCAGGAAATCGCGGACCGGCATCCTGGCAATCCCCGCCGGGATCGAGATCACGTGCCGGATGACTGGTAGAAACCTACCGATCAGGATCGTCTTTTTTCCGTGCCTCGCGAAGAACGCTTCGGTCTTCGCGATATCGTGCTGGCGGAGCAGGAAAAACTTGCCGTACTTGACGAGGAATGGCTTGCCGCCTTTGACCCCGATCCAGTAGCACACCGACGAGCCGACCAGCGCCCCGACGCTGTTGATGACCAGGATCACAGGTAGCGAAAACTCACCCTGTGACGCCATGTAGCCCGCGAACGGCATCACGATCTCCGACGGGATCGGGACCAGCGTGCTCTCGAGCGTGATCAACAAGAGCACCCCGGGGTAGCCGAACAGGCGGACGACGTCTTGGACCCAGTGGGCGAATGACTCGAGCACGGCAGCTTTTACACCGAGAGCTCTCCCATGGGGAGGGCAATCGCGCGCCGCGCTGTGGCGATCACCGCCCCGGAGCGCCCGCCGGGGAGCGCCCGGCGAGCCGCCGGTAGGCAGCCGCGAGCCCGTCGCCCAGCCGCTCCAGATCCCCGGCGGCCGCGTCGGCGTCGCCGCTGCCGTCGCCGACGGCGATCACGTACGCGACCCGGCCGTCGACCTCGATCGGCGCCGCGGCGAGCGCGGGCGGGTTGCCGAGCGTGCGGGCCAGCCGGTCCTGGATCCGGCCGGAGGTCACCGGCGCCCCGGTCGCCGGCCGGCGGGTGTCGTGGGCGACCTGGACGATCGACGGCGCGCTCAGCGGGAGCGCGATCGCGTGGACCAGCTCGTCGGTGAGCTGGCCGCCGGAGCCGCGGTCGCCGAGCGCGGCGCCCTCGTTGATCGCGAACAGCACGGCGTGGGTGAACCGGCCGGCGAGGTAGGCCATCGCCGCGTCGGTGGCGTCGTCGATCGCGGGGGCGCGGGCGAGCGCGGCGAGCGTGGCGGCGAGCGCCGGATCGGGGGGCCGGGGGCCGGCCGAGGGCGCGGTCATGCGCGGCAGCAGCGTGGCGGTTCGCGACATCGCCGGGTTGTCCGTCATGGTGCGCGGCACCGCCGGCATCGACGCCGAGCTACGCGACAGCGCGGTGGGGTGTCGCGGGAGCGCGGAGGGCGGGTTGGTCGTGGTGCGCGGCACGGCGGGGCCCGACAGCGTGGTCGTGCGCGGCGCCGGGCCCATGGTCTGGCCACTCTGACTCGGATCCCGGGTGACGCGGTGGTCATCGAGCCCGACCAGCGTCATCGCGCCCATGTCGCCGAGCTCGCCGCCGGCCGCGGGGTCGTCGAGCACCTCGATCGGCCGGGTCGTCAGGTCGACGTCGAAGCTGACCTCCTCGGGGATCGCCGCCCGGTTCGCCATGCCGTCGTAGGCCTGCTTGATCAGCTGCTCGAGCTGCGTGGCCGGGGCGACCGCGAGCACGATCGGCCTGCCGACCGCCGTGGCGATCACGCCGTGGAGCTCCGGCCGCGGGTCGCGGACGCAGACGATCAGCTCGTTGCCGCGGGTCCGGCCGATCGGCAGCGCGAAGCAGCTTCGTGCGATCGGCGCCGGCAGCAGGTGGGCGACCGTGTGGTCGCGGTTCTCGAGGTGGCGCTGCAGCGCGCCTGCCACGTTGTGCTGGGTCGCCAGCGCGCGCGCGGCGTTGTCGGGGTCGAGCAGGCCGCGGGCGATGAGCAGCGAGCAGATCCGCTTGCCGGTGTGGCGCTGCTCGGCGAGCGCGCGCGAGAGCGCCGCTGGCTCCACCCAGCCCTGTTCGACCAAGATCTGACCGATCTGCATCACGATGCCGGCGCGGACCTGGGCGCTTCACCTTCGATTCTGCCAGGACCTTCGCGCGCGCGGTAAGTTGCCGCTCGCAATTGCAACCCGCCCGCGGCTTTGCGATGAAAGGCGGGCGCAGTCCTTGGCTAGCGGAAAATTGTACGCCCGGCGTGCGGCGGTTTTTGCGTATCGCGGTGTCGTTTGGATTATCGTCAGACAGTGGCTGCAACGCAGCTCCCCGCGTTCCTGGTCGAGCAACGGGTTGCACTGCGCGATATGTGGGCGGCCTGCGAGCCGGTGATCGAGTCCGCGCAGCGGGCCGCGGTCGAGCTCGCGATGCGCGAGCCGGCGTGGGTCGGCGCGTTCGAAGGCCGCGCCGCCGCGCTGCTGCACGACCACGCACGGCGCTCACGGGCGCTGCTCGGCGCCGCCATCCTCGAGGCCGACTGGCCGCCCTACCTCGATCACGTGCGCGAGGTCGGCGCGATGGGCATCGGCGGCGGCATCCCTTTGACCAGCTGGTCGACCGTGGTCCGCGCGTGCCAGTGCCGGCTGGTGCCCGCGCTGGTCGAAGCCTACGCGGCCGCGCCCGCTCGGCTGGCGGCGGCGCTGGTGGCGCTGATCGAGCTCGCCGGGCTGTCGCTCGCGGTGATCGCCGAGCCCTACGACCGTGCGTGGCACGAGCTCGCAGGTCCGGCGCGGGCCGCGGCGCTCGAGCAGCGTAGCCAGGAGCTCGAGGACTCCAACCGCGCGCTCGAGGCGTTCAGCTACTCGGTCGCGCACGATCTGCGGGCGCCGCTGCGCGCGATGAACGGGTTCGCGCAGATCTTGCTCGAGGATCACGGCGCCGGGCTTCCGGCCGAGGCGGTCGCCTACCTGCGCAAGATCCAGGGCAACGCGAACCGGATGGGCGTCTTGATCGACGCGCTGCTCGGGCTCGCGCGGCTGTCGCGCAGCACGCTGCAGCTCCAGCCGATCGACCTGACCGCGCTCGCCCGCACCGTGGTCGCCCAGCTCGCCGCGAGCGATCCCAAGCGCGTCGTCGACGTCACGATCGCCGCAGGGCTGACCGCGACCGCCGATGCGCGCCTGGTGCGCAGCGTGTTCGATAACCTCATCGGCAACGCGTGGAAGTTCACCAGCCGCGCGGCGGCGCCCCGGATCTGGGTCGGCTCGACCGACGCCGTGACGTTCTTCGTGCGCGACAACGGCATCGGCTTTGACATGGTGCACGCCGGCAAGCTGTTCTCGCCGTTCGAGCGGATGCACACCGTCGACGAGTTCCCGGGCACCGGGATCGGCCTGGCGATCGTCCAGCGCATCGTGCATCGCCACGGGGGGCGGATCTCGGTCGACGCGCGGCGCGGCGCGGGCGCCACGTTCTTCTTCACGCTCGGGCCGGGGCCGGCGCAGCCGGTGTAGCGCGCCGCTTCACTCGACCAGGGTGGCGTACTCCTCGGTCAGCACGAAGCCGTCGCCCAGGTTGGTCGCGCGCAGCACGGCGCGGTAGTCGGTGAACCGGTACTCGACCATGGCCTGGCGCAGCGCACCGCGGGCGAGCAGCTCGGGGGCCGCCGAGCCGTCGCGCCGTACCGGGGCGCCCGCTCGCGCGGTGACCGCGTGCTCGGCGGCGGTGAACGCCGAGGCCACCGCCGCGACGGCCGGGTCGCGCCGCACCGTCTTGATCGACGCGAGCCGGCCGCTCGGGCCGAGCTCGAACCACACCGCGGTGGCGGCCAGCGCGCCGGCTCCGGGGACCAGCGCGCCGGGGACCTGGGTGCACTCGACCACCATGCCGCCGCGCCTTCGGTCGCACCGCAGATCGTGCGCCACCGCCCAGGCGGTGACGTCCGCCGCGGTGGTGGCGTCGAGCGTGAAGCCGAGCGCGGGGCGGGCACGCGCGGCGGTCGGGCCGCGGAGCGCGGCGGCGCGCGCCCGACGGGCCTCGAGATCGACCGGCCGCGCGCCGGCGCCATAGCCAAACGGACACGCGGCGCCGCCGGGGGCGCCGCGCGCGGCCAGGGAGCGGTGCACCGCCGGGACGTGCAGGATCGCCACGGCGGCGACCGCCGCGCCGATCACGCCGCTGGCGAGCGTGGCGCGCCGCATCTCACTTGCCGACGATCGATGCCTTGAACGCGGCATCGGTGACGATCGGCGCGAAGCACGTGGTGACGTCATCGGGCGAGGTCGCGCCGCCGGTGCCGTGCATGACGCCGCTCGAGATCAGCGCGGGGACCACGATGCTGGAGATGAAGTAGTCGTACTGCGCGCTCGTGATCGCCAGGCCGACGTGCGCGGCGACCATGTCCTGCGGGCCGTGATAGCTGACCCCATCGGCGTAGGTGATATCGTTCGGTCCGCCGTAGGCGTACACGAGGAACGCCGCGAGCTTGCCCTCGAACTTCGCCGCGTCATCCGCGGTCGACGCCGGCGTGCCGCTGCCTACCTTGGCGAACGAATCGCCGAGGTTGGTCGTGCTGTGGCCGGTGATCTCCGTGGTGACGTTGGCGAAGATCTTCTTGTTGACGGCGACGAACGCGTTGGCCCCGTAGGTGTCGAACGCGTTCTTGCCGCTGCTCTCGCACTTGACCGTGGCGCCCGGGCCGGAGCCTAGCGGCGCCGCGTCGACCGTGGGGCTGATGTCGTCGCCGCTACAGCCGGCGGCGAACAGCGAAGCTACGAGCGCGGTGGTGCGATGGCGCGAGATCGACATGAATCCCCCAGTCCAGTGAAACGTGTGAAACCGGAGCGAGGCGTCGTGGCCTCGCACCCGTGGTGCGGAAGCGAGCGCTCCGACCTGGTGGATCGACCGGGTTCGCAAACTATGTGTGCCCCAGGCGCCGCCGCCGGACCCCTGGGTCACTGCACGGTCAGCGTGCCGGTGAAGCCGTGGGCCGTGCACTTGTACGCGTACTGACCGGCGACGGTGAATTTCAGGCACTTCGTCGCGCCGTAGTCAACGGCGAGCCCCGCGGTCGTCGATTCGACGTTGTGCGAGGTCGGCATCGTCCACTTGACGACGCCGCCGACGCTGATCGTCGCCATCTGAGGGGCGTAGGCCATGCCCGAAGTCGTGATCGCCATCGCGGGCGAGATCGTCGCGCAATCGACGGCCTGGACCGTGGCCGGCGCCGCGGCGTCGATGGCGACCGGGGTGGAATCCGACGACCCGCACGCGGCCGCGAACAGGATGGCGCTA
>Ga0302256_10000283_pt1 | contig 11721 bp, 8 predicted proteins | sample I_Fen_E3_4_FD_194571 | JGI IMG/M metagenome (GOLD analysis project Ga0302256, IMG submission 194571) | Peat permafrost microbial communities from Stordalen Mire near Abisko, Sweden - I_Fen_E3_4 | ecosystem: Environmental > Terrestrial > Soil > Wetlands > Permafrost | place: Sweden: Abisko...
AGTCGACATGATCGACGCCGGGCCGCCCGATGATCTGCATGCGTAACCGCGCGGGGAACTGTGCGTACGCAGAGCCAGCGCCCATCATGTGCTGGAAGCGATAGTAGATGTTGTTCATCGCCATGATCGCGGCGGCGCCCCGCGCCGCGGCGGCGGCCTCGGGCGACAGCGGCGCTTCGGCGGCGATCGCGGAGACGACCTCGGCGCTGCGCGACGCCACCGCGGCGGCGAGGGCGGTGCCCCAGGCCTGCTGCGGTTTCAGCGACGTCGAGCTCGTGATCGCACCGAGGTTGACGCGCAGGTCCCTGGCGTGGTCCGGCAGGCGCTCCTTGAGCCAGTCGATCGACATGGGAAGCTCCGGGCTTGTTGTGTGCCGGCGGTACCATGTGCTATTTCAGGTGATAAGTCTAATCACGCGAAACTATCTAAGTGATAGCCTGAACTTATCAGGCGTCGCGGACAGCGTGGACCTCATGGAACGCCCCTCCATTCGTCAGCTCGAGAGCCTGGTCGCCGTCGCCGAGACCGGGAGCTTCCGCCGCGCGGCGACGTCGCTCGGGATCTCGCAGCCCGCGCTCTCGGCGCAGGTGCAGGCCGCTGAACACATCCTGGGCATCCAGGTCTTCGAGCGCGATCGCCGCAGCGTGTTGATCACGCCGGCGGGGGACGACGTGGTCGGCCGCGCGCGTGAGGCGCTCGTCGCGATCGACGCGGTCGGGGATGCCGCGCGCCGCCGCAGCGAGCCCCTGGTCGGATCGCTGCGCCTCGGTGTGATCCCGACGATCGCGCCCTACTGGCTGCCGGCGCTGCTCCCGGCCGTGCACAAGCAGTTTCCGCGGCTCGAGCTGATCCTGCGCGAAGATCAAACGTCGCGGCTGATCACCCAGCTGACCGCGGGCCAGCTCGAGCTGGCGCTGCTCGCGATCCCGGTGCCGGGCGACTTCACCACGGCGACGATCGCGCGCGAGGGCTTCGTCGCCGCCGCCCAGCGCGGCGCGCCGCTGGTCAAGCATCACCGCAAGCTCACCGAGCACGATCTCGACGATCAGACCGTGCTGCTGCTCGAGGACGGCCACTGTCTGCGCGACCAGGCGCTCGCGGTGTGCAAGCGCGCCGGCGCGGTCGAGGCGATGCAGGTCCGCGCGACCAGCTTGCCGACGCTGGTCCAGATGGTGGCCGGCGGCCTCGGCGTCACGTTGTTGCCGGAGGCCGCGGCGGCGACGCTGATCCAGAAGCACGGCCCGGTCGCGCTCGCCGAGTTCAGCAAGCCCGTCCCCGGCCGCACGATCGGTCTTGCGTGGCGTACCTCGTCGGGCCGGCTCCGCGAGTTCCGGCTGCTCGCCGAAACCCTGGCCGCCGAGGCCGAGGTGTTCCTCGACAAGGTCCGCGCCGCGCAGGGCAAGTCCACGCGCGACCGCGCCGCGCGGCCGAGCAAGCGTCGCCCGGCCAGCTGAATCCATGGATCGGGCCGGGCGAGCACCGCGCGGGTCAAGAGGCGTCGAACAAAGGGGTCGGGGCCTTGGCTCAGGCGCACCGCCCGGTTGACGTCGACCTGGGCCTCGACCTTGACGGAAGTCGTTGAGGTTGACGTGGCCGTGGACGTAGCGCCCATCGTCGACCTCGACCTTGCCCCCGACCGCGATCCTCGACGAGGATGCGACGCTTGCAATGATGTCAAGGTGCAAAGTCGACGGTGGAGTCGACGTCAAACTCAACGCCTTGTCGAGGTCAACCTCAACGTCTCCTGGAGACGTTTCCAGGCTTTGTTCTACATGTCTTCAGCTCGCGACGCCGCGCTGCGCGTCGGCGATCCCACCGAGCCGAGATCGCGGTCGCGCACGGTGGCGCGCACGCCGATGTAGCGCTCGCCGTTCTCCCCAGGGAGCCCGGGAGAGGAACCCGTGGAGCGCGCGGGTCGGGATTGGCGGCCCGGGCGACCTGGGGTGGTGGCTTCAACCCAGGGGGTGGGTATCGACCGCCGCGGGATCCGCCTGCGCGTCGCGAGTCACTCCCAGTATTGCTGTATCTGAACAGCCGGGTTGATCTGGAGGGACCGCGCGACGTCCAGCAGTACGCGCGGCGTCCAGCGCGTGCGGCGGCTTCGCGGCTGTGGGCCGGGTTGCACGCGCGCACGTGCTGCGAGCGCGACTACGGTTTGGGTTGGACCGCGCGCGCGTGTCGCGCGCGCGCGATCTCGCGCAGGGGAGCGGGCGACACCGTCGCTGATGAGCCGATCGCGTGCGACCCGAGCCGCGCGTGACACCGGCGATCGCGATGGCGCGGCGGGCCCGACACACAGGGGTCGCGGCGGTGACCGCGGCGACGATCGATGGCGATCTCGCGTACGCATTCTGCTGGCACGAACTGTGCGATGTCCTGGAGGCATGAAGGCTTCCGGCGGGTTCTCCACGATGTGGTTTGTAGCGTCGCTGTTTTTCTCCGGCGGCGTGAAGACCAGCGAATCTTGTGGCCGATGGATCGATCCCGCGGCCGCGAGCGCCCGGAAGGGCACGCCGCAGGTGATGACCGCGCCTGCGGCACCGGCCGCAGCCGACCAGGACGTCTCGTCAGTGGTAGACCAGTACACGGTGCTCGGGTTCATCTGATCGGGCTGGCGCGCCCACGGCCTCGACGCTTCAGTTGAGGTGGAGCCGCATGCGCAGACCGAGCGGCAACGCGGTGGCCGGCGCGCCGTCGAACCGGGCGATGACCTCGAGGACGCGGGTATCGACGCGCGCGCGCGGATCGTCGTCGCGCGCGGTCTTGCGGCCCAGCTCGCGGGTCAGGCGGGTGACCACGACCGGGAACCGGCGGTCGCCGTAGGCGTCGGCCGTGACGTAGGCGGTCTTGCCCAGGGCGACCGCCGCGACGTCGGCTTCGTCGATCTCGGCGCGGATCTCGAGCTGGCCGAGGTCGGCCATGGAGAGCACCGGGATCGGCGTGTTGAGCGTGACGAGCGCGCCGAGCTCCGCGGTGCGCCGCAGGATCACGCCATCGGTGGGGGCGATCAGGCGGGTCTGGTCGAGCATGACCCTGGCGGCGTCGAGCTCCGCCTGGGCGAGGGTGACCGCGGCGGCCGCGTCGTCGATCTGCTCGGCGCGCGTGCCCCGGGCGAGCGCCTGGTAGCGCGCCGTGGCGGCCGCGGCCTGGGCGCCGGCGATCCGGGCGGCGGCGGCGTCGGCGTCGACGACGGTGGTGGCGAGGGCGCCGACCTTGCCGAGCTGGTCGCTGCGGGCTTGCTCGGTGTCGCGGTGGTGGGCGGCGGCGGCGGCCGCGTCGGCGTCGGCGCGCGCGGCCAGGACGTCCTCGGGGCGCGGGCCGCGGCGCGCGAGCAGGTAGCGCGCCCTGGCCTGGGCCAGGCTGGCCTCGGCGGCGGCGACCCGCGCGATCCACAGCCGGTCGTCGAGCCGCGCGAGCAGCTGGCCCTTGTGTACGACGTCGCCTTCGTCGACGAGGATCTCGGCGATCCGGCCCTGGGCTTCGAACGCGAGCTTGACCGGGTCGTGGAGCGGCTCGACGCGGCCGGGGGCGATGAGGACGCCGGGGTGCGCGCCCGCGGGGGCGGCGGTCGGATCGGCGTGGACGGTCGGGGCCGCGTGACCTGGCCACAGCGCGGCGGCACCGGCGAGCGGGAGGGCGAGGAACAGATAGCGTAGCTTGGTCATTGCGGGCTCCTGGGCGAGGCGGGGGCGGACGGGCGGGCGGTGGTGATCGCGTCGATGCGGCCGTCCTCGACGCGGACGACGCGGTCGGCGAACCGCTCGAGCCGCGGATCGTGGGTCACGACGACGACGGCGCGGCGCGCGGTGGTGGCGAGGTCGCGGAGCAGCTCCATCACCGAGAGCGCGGTCCTGGTGTCGAGGGCGGCGGTCGGCTCGTCGCCGATCAGGATCGGCGGGTCGCCGCCGAGCGCGCGCGCGATCGCGACGCGCTGCTTCTGGCCACCCGACAGGTCGGCCGGCAGGTGGTGGGCGCGCGAGGCGAGGCCGACGTGGTCGAGCAGGCGGCGCGCCTGGGCGTCGGCGTCGCGCGCGCCCGGGGTCTTCATGCGGATCGCGATCGCCACGTTCTCGAGCGCGGACAGCGCGGGGAACAGGTTGAAGCCCTGGAACACGAAGCCGAAGTTGCGGGCGCGCAGGCCGGGGAGCGCGCGCTCGCCCAGGCCCGCGACGTTCTTGCCTTCGAGCCAGACCTCGCCGGCCGTCGGCGTGAGCAGGAGGCCCAGGATCGAGATCAGCGTGGTCTTGCCCGAGCCCGACGGGCCCTCGATCAGCGTGACCTCGCCGGCGTGGATGTCGAGGGTCGCGCCGGCGAGCGCGGCGACGGCGGCGTCGCCGGTGCCGTAGGTCTTGGCGACGCCGACCAGGCGGGCGACCGCGGTGGGCGCCGCGCCGGTGGCGGGGAACGTTTCGTTGACGGCGAACGCGATGGGCATGGTGGCTCCTTAACCTTTGAACACCGAGGCAGGATCGAGGCGCAGGACCTTGACGATCGAGAGCACCGCGGCGAACGCGCACATCGCGACGGTGATCGCGGCGGTCACCGCGTAGAGCGCCGGGAACAGCGCGACGTTGAGGTTGGCGCCCTTCATGCCGGCGCGCGCCAGGATGGCGAGCGGGGCGCCGACCGCGAAGCCGAGCACGGCCGAGATCATCGCCTGCGACAGGATCACGCGGATCACCGCCGAGTTCTTGGCGCCCATCGCCTTGAGCGTGCCGTACTCGCGGAGGTACTGGAGCGTGCCGCTGTAGAGGATCTGGCCGACCACGACGAAGCCGACGATCACGCCGAGCACCGCGGTGGTGAAGAACCCGGCGCCGACCCCGGTGCGCTGCGACCAGTACGTACGCGTACGCTGGGACATCTCGGCCGTGGTGTAAGCCGCGAGGTGGGGCAGCGCGTCGATCCGCGCCTTGACGGCGGCGAGCTCGGCGCCCGGGGCGACGCGGACCAGCACGTAGGTCACCGGCTCGTCGCCGAGCTGGGGCAGGAAGCTGCGCGCCGTGCGCAGGTCGGTGAACACGATCGGCGAGGTGGTGAACGATCGGATCCCGCGGGTGGCGACGACGACCTCGGCGCGCACGCCCGAGATCTCGGTGACGTGGCCGACGCGATCGAACTTGAGCTTGGCGAGCTCGCTCGCGTCGACCGAGATCGCGCCGGGCTCGGCGAGCCGCGCCGGGTCGCCGTCGATCACGTTCCACGGCGCGAGCAGCCGGGGCTGGCCCGGCGTGGTCTCGACGCCGACGACCTGGACCCCGAGGTCACCGCCGTCGGGCAGCTTGCACTGCGCGAAGTTCATCAGCACGCGGTCGGTGTGCGCGACGCCGGGGACCGACGCGATCTTGTAGAACGCGCGCTCGTCGAACGGGGTCGCGAACTCGAACGAGTCGTTGCCCCGCTTGCCGACCCACAGATCGGCGGAGCTGGCGTCGATGATCGCCGAGGCGGTGTCCATGAAGCCGTAGAACAGGCCGACCTGGACCAGCACGAGCATGACCGAGACGGAGACGCCGGCGATCGCGACGGCGAACCGCGCGCGATCGTGCAGCAACAGCTTGCGAGCCAGGGTCCACATGGTCGGCGGCAAGAGCAGGCGGCGTGCCGGGCGCGGCCTGCGCGATCTCGAGGAGTTGCGCGGCGCGCGGCCGCCGGGCGCGGTAACGCCGCGTTACCCCGCCAAGGCCCGTTACTCGGGTCACGCGGCAGACGGCAGGGTGATCGTGAAGGTCGAGCCGGCGCCGACCGTCGAGCGGACCTTGATCTCGCCGCCGTGCGCGCGGATCACCTTGTGGACGATCGCCAGGCCAAGCCCTGTGCCATCGGGGCGGGTCGTGAAGAACGGCTCGAAGATCCGCGGCAGGTCCTCGGCGGTGATGCCGCGCCCGCGATCCTCGATCTCGATCGCGACGCGATGATCGTCCGCCTTGCTGGCGCGCAGCGTGATGTCGCTGCCGGGGCGCGACGCGTTGGCGGCGTTGTCGACCAGGTTGGTGAGCACCTGGCGCAGCCGCGGGAGATCGCCGTGGATGGTCAGCCCGGCGTCGTCGGCCTCGGGCGCGGCGGGATCGATCCGCACGGTGACGCCGCGCTCCGACAGGACCGGCGACATGCGCTTGTGCAGGCCGCCGATCAGCTCGCCGACGTCGATCGGCTCGGCGGCCAGCTTCACCGGCTTGGCGAAGTCGAGGATCTCGGCGACCGAGCGATCGAGCCGCGCGAGCTCCTCGAGCGCGATGTCGAGGTGCTCGCGATCGTCATCGGAGAGCTGCAGCTTGCGGCGCAGGATCTGGACGTTGAGCGAGATGCTGGTCAAGGGCGTCCGGATGTCGTGCGCGATCGCGGCGGCGAACTGGCCGAGCGCGGCGAGCCGGCGGGCGTCGTGCAGCTCGGAGACCGCCTCGGCGCGCTGGACCGCGACCGCGACGCGGATCGCGAGGTCGCGCGCGATCACGTAGGTGTCGCGATCGACGAGGCCGCCGTCGACGTAGAACGCGCCGACCAGCACGCGATCGGCGCCGAGCGCGGGGACGATGAAGCACGCCGGCAGCCCGGGCTGCTCGTCGTGGCGCAGCGCCTCGCCGGCGGCGAGCCGCTCGAGCCACGCCGCGGGCAGCGCGGCGGCGGCGACCCAGCGCACGGTGGCGCCATCGCCGATCGCCGAGATCCGGTGGCACGCCTCGGGGATCGCGGCGGCGGCGTCGGCCGGCAGCGGCTCGTCCTGGATGCCGAACCGGCGGGCGCGGCGCTCGTCGAGCCCGGCCAGCACGCGGCGCTCGACCCGCGGGTACAGCGCGTGGAGCAGCGCGGCCAGGCCGAGCGGCACCAGCGACGCGCCGAACGCCGCCAGCAGCTGGAGCCGGCCCGGCGCGACGTAGACCAGCGCGCAGGTCACGGCGCCGCCACCGGCCACGACCACGAGCAGCGCGAACGCCGCGATCGTGAGCACCTCCGCCGCCGACGACCGGATCGAGAACAGATCGCCGCGCAGCACCACCGTGCCGATCACCGCGAGGCTCGTCAACGTGACGATCGTGGACTCGACCCACAGCGCGGGCTCGAACACGCCGAGCGCCGGGCCGACCGCGTACGCGAACAGCCCGCAGCCCCAGCGGAACGCCAGGATCGCGATCACGATCCGCGCGTCGCGCCGGGGCGTGCGGCGGTAGGCGCGGGCGCTGACGACGAAGATCAGCACGGTCGACGGCACGAAGAACGCGTCCTCGGGGACGCTCGAGCTAAAGCCAGCCACGACGCTGGCGACGCCCAGCGCCACGCCGACGCCGCCCCACGCGAGCATCGGGCCGCGCCACCGCCACGCCATCGCGGGCCGGCGCGGGAACCCGGCCACGAACTCGAGCGTGAACATCGCGAGGACGATCGTGGCGAACATGCACGGCACGAGCACGGCGGGCGCGGTGATCGCGGCGCCGGTCAGCACGTTGAGCCCGCGCCAGCCCGTGATCAGGGCGTCGGTCAGCGCGAGCAGGCCGAACGTCAGGTTGTCGCACCGCCGCCAGTCGCGCAGCACGAGCGCCGCGTAGGCCGCCCCGATCGCCGCGATCGCGAGCGGGACGAGCCCCGCGATCACGCCGGCTCCCCGCGGTGCAGGCCGTACTCCTCGATCTTGCGGTCGAGCGTGGGCCGGCTGATGTCGAGGATCGCGCAGCTCCGCCGCTTGTTCCACTCGGTGTGCGCGAGCACCCGCATGATGTGGCGGCGCTCGATCTCGCGCAGCGTCGGCAGCGATCCCGCCGCGTCGGCCTCGCCGCCCGCGGCGGGATCGCCGGCGGCGGCCGCGGCGCCGACCGGAAACATCGTCTCGTCGAGCACGTCGGCCTTGGCGAGCACGACCGCGCGGGTCAGCATGTTCTCGAGCTCGCGCACGTTGCCGGGCCAGCTGTACGCCGCGAGCCGGGCGAGCGCCGCCGGCGTGATGTAGCGCACGTCCTTGGCGAGGTCGCGGTTGATCTTGGCGAGCAGGCCCTCGACGAGGATCGGGATATCGCCGGTCCGCTCGCGCAGCGCCGGCAGGGTGATCTCGACGACGCGCAGCCGGTAGAACAGGTCCTCGCGGAACGTGCCGCGCGCGACCATCGCCGGCAGATCGCGGTGCGTCGCGGCGATGATCCGCGCCTCGAGCGGCAGCGGCCGGGCGTCGCCGACGCGCTCGAACGTGCGCTCCTGGACGACCCGCAGCAGCTTGGCCTGGAGGTCGAACGGGATCTCGGCGATCTCGTCGAGGAACAGCGTGCCCTTGCCGGCGAGCTCGCAGCGGCCGGGGCGATCGGCGATCGCGCCGGTGAACGCGCCCTTGACGTGGCCGAACAGCTCGCTCTCGAGCACGCCGGGCGCGAGCGCGGTGCAGTTGACCGCGACGAACGGCCGGTCGCGGTCGGCCGACGACAGGTGGATCGCGCGCGCGACCAGCTCCTTGCCGGTGCCCGACTCGCCGGCGATCAGGACCGGCGCCCGCGTCGTCGACACCGCGCCGATCTGCTTCCACACCTCGCGGATCGCCGCGCTCTTGCCGAGGATGTCGCCGACCAGCCGCCCGTCGGCCGAGCGGGTCACGAACGCCTCGAGCTGGCTGCGGGCGTCGCGGCTCTCGAGCGCCTGCCTGATCATCTGGCGCAGCCGGTCGATGTCGACCGGCTTGACCAGGTACTCGTAGGCACCGAGCTGGATCGCCTTGACGGTCGACTGCATGTCGTCGCGCGCGGTCACGACGAGCACCGTCGGCGGTCGCGGCCGGTCGGCGAGCGCGGCCAGCACGTCGAAGCCGCTGCCGCCGGGCAGGCCGAGATCGAGCAGCATCAGATCGGCGCTCTCGGCCGCGGCGATCGCGCCCGGCGCGTCCTGCGCGGTCGCCACCTCGTAGCCCTCGCTGCCCAGGAACTTCTCCAGCGTCCGCCGGATCGAGCGGTCGTCGTCGACGATGAGAATGCGGGCCACGGAGGTCACCTCGTAGGTCTTTCCACGGACCATGCCACGGTAACTCGCCGGATCGCCTGGCCGCGTGCGCGACCATCGTAACGAAACGTTGCACCACGGATCCACATTGCCCCGGTCGGGTCGCCGTGTCGCACGGGCGTCGCGGTATCATCGCGATCGACCATGCCCGCCTTCCAGGACCTGTCGCAGGTGCCCTGGGCTGGACCCAGGGAGCGCGATCTGCCGGCGAAGCGACCGTGCCGCGTGGCGGCGTTGCGGTTCGCGCTGCTGATCGCCGGGGTCATCACCTCGTGCGGCGGCGGCGAGCGTGACGCGACGCGCGGTGCGCCGTCTCCGCGCAGGACCACGCAGCAGGACGGCGAGATGGTGTTCCCGATGGGCAAGGCGTCGTCGGCGATCACGTGCGCCGTCGAGCCGGGTGCGTACTGTACCGCCGGGTGCGAGGTGCGGTGTCCCGGCAAGCAGCGGGCGATTTGCACGCTCGGGACGCGCGCGTGCAGCGCTGCCGCCGGTTGCAGCTGCGAGCACGAATCGTCGTGTCGCTGTCAGCTGCTGTAACCGGCGCCGGGTCGGTGGCTGGCGCGGTCGCGGTCGTCAGCGTCCGGGGCGCCGCAGCTGGACGCTGAGGACGGCACCGCTGTCTGCGGGCAGGAGCTTCTCGGTCAGCGGCTCGTAGCCATTCTTGGTGATCGTGATCGTCGACGACTCGAGCACCGGGAGCTTGATCGTCGTCGGGGTAACGCCGAGCGTTCGGCCATTGAGCGTGATGGTCGCGCCCGCGGGGCTCGAGCTGACCTTGACGAGGGCGGTCTGCTTGGTGAGCGCGACGCGGATCTTCACGCCGCCGGTGGTCGGGGTGACCGAGCGGGTGACGGGCACGAGCCGCGCTTTGCGGATCATCAGATCGATCGGCGCGCCGCACGGCAGTGGCACGGTCTTTGGCGTGGTACCGAGCACGGTGTTGCCGCCCGTGACGATCTCGGCGCCGCTCGGCACGCTCGAGACATCGGCGAAGCAACGGCTCGGCGGGCGGACCGTGGCCTCGGCCGCGGGGGCCGCAGGTGCAGCCGCGGCCGGCTCGACGGTCAGGGGCGCTGGGGGAGCCGGCGGCGCGGTCGGGGCCGCGAGCGAGGCGCGCGCGCGGGAGGAAGGCGGCGCCGCGCCTGGCGCCTGTCGACGCGAGATCCAGGCGACCGCGGCGACGCCGATCGCGACCGCGAGCATCGCCGAAAGCACGACGATGAGGAGGCGGCGGTTCCGGGTGCGGCTGTGCAGCATCGTCTCGCTGTGGCGCGGACTGGCGGCGCTCGCGCCGGGGGCGTCGCCGGGCGACGGTGGGGTCGCGACGGCCAGGCTCGGAGAGCCCGTCCCGGTGGTGTAGGCGGGCGCCTCTGCCGGCGAAAACTCCGAGCGGTAGAGCGGCGGGAACGACTCCGAGGGTAACTGGGAAGCGTAGGCCGGGGACGCCGGATAGGAGGCGTGGGCCGGGGACGGCGGATAGCTAGAATAGGCCGGGGACGGCGGATAGGAGGCGTAGGCCGGGGACGGCGGATAGCTAGAATAGGCCGGGGATGGCGGATAGCTAGAATAGGCCGGGGACGGCGGATAGCTAGAATAGGCCGGTTGGGCCGGATCGCCCGGAGACCCGGAACCGGCCTGATGACCGGGATATCCGGGATATCCGGGATATCCGGCATATCCGGCCTCGGCCGGATCGGTGGAAGGGCCTGGCTGGGTGAGCGGAGGTCCCGCGGCGTAGCCCGCGGGATCGGCGGTGAACCGGGCCGGTTCGGCGAGCTGGGCTCCGTGGAGCGGCTCGATCAGCGGCTCGATCAACGGCTCGATCAACGTCGGATCGACCTGGACCTTGGGCTCGGCCGGCGGCAGCCGCTCGTCGGGTCGCGGCCGCGGCTCGACGGGCGGCGTCACCACGACGGATTGCGCGCCGGTGGCCACGCGCGGCTTGACCGTCGGCAGCGGCGCGGTCCAACCATCGGGCGCGCCGGGATCGATCGCGATCGTCCAGTCGCCGCTCGGCAAGGGGGCGCCGCGCGCGGGGGCCGCGGCGGCGCTCAGCGGCGTGACGCGCGAGAACGCCGCGGCCCGGCCGTGGGGCGCCGGCGCCGGCGGGCTCGGCGTGGGCGGTTCGGTCTCCCGTTCGGTCGGCGTCATCTGCGGGATGCCCCAGTCGCCGACGGGCAGGTCGATCGGCGTGCGCTCGTCGAGCCCCGGCGCAGGCCGCGCGGCCGCGGCGAGGCGCCACGCGGAGAGCGGAACGTGGGGCCGCGGCAGGTCGATCGGCGTCGTGCCGTCGAGCGCAGGGTCGGGTATCGCGGCGTCGCCAAGCGTGAGCAGCTCGACGCGCTCGTGGCCGGTGGGCTCCTCGGCAGCGTCGCCGTCGGGCGTCGGCGGGGCGGTCTCCGACGGCGCGACCGCCACGCCGAGCGCCGTCCTGCGCGGCCGGACCTCGCCGTCCTCGGCGGGCGACCGTGCGGGGTCGGTCCGCAGCGCCGCTCGATCGGTGGGCCCCGCGAGCTCGGCGTCGGCGATGACGTGGGCCCCGACGCCTGCTGGGCCGGGATCGATCGCCGGCTCGACCGCGGCTGCGGCCGGCGGCGCGGTCGCGTTTGTCGGCCGCGGCGCCCCCGCGTGGACCTGGGTCCGCGAGCTGGTGTCGTCTCGTGCTGGGGTCGCGATGGCGATCGCGGCGTCGCTCGACGGGCCGCCCGCGTCGGCGGGGGCGCGCTCAGTCGATGCGGATGGCGG
>Ga0302256_10000287_pt1 | contig 11660 bp, 13 predicted proteins | sample I_Fen_E3_4_FD_194571 | JGI IMG/M metagenome (GOLD analysis project Ga0302256, IMG submission 194571) | Peat permafrost microbial communities from Stordalen Mire near Abisko, Sweden - I_Fen_E3_4 | ecosystem: Environmental > Terrestrial > Soil > Wetlands > Permafrost | place: Sweden: Abisko...
CCCGAGGCGTACACCGAGTTCGCGCGCATGCAGTCGGCCGATGACACGGCCGAACCGCTCAGCCTGGACCTGGTCGCCACCGCGCCCACCAGCGAAAGCAGTGAACCGGTGGCCCTGAACTGACCTGGGCCCCGCGCGGCCGGCTCACGAGGCTGGCCGCGCTTCTCTCTTCCCTTCATGGAGACCTGCCCCATGCGCACCTTTCTTTCGACCCTGCTGCAAAGCGCCGCGCTCGGCATCGCGCTGTGCACTGGCTGCCTCGCCGCGCCCTTCGTGCCGCAAAGCGACACCGAGGTGGTCGAGCGCCTGCCGCAGCGCATCGGCACGGTCGAACAACGCCGCCAGCAGCGCGAGGCCCGCGAGCGCCTGCGCCAGCAGCCGGCCCAATTGCCGCTGGCCCTGCAGCTGGCGCGCGAGGCCCTGGCCCGCGCCCGCCAGCTTGGCGACCCACGCGAGCTCGGCCAGGCCCAGGCGTCGCTCGCGCCATGGTGGTCGCTGGACAACCCACCGCCCGCGGTGCGCCTGCTGCGTGCCACCGTAAAACAGAGTCAACACGATTTCACGGCGGCATTGAGCGACCTCAACGCGTTGCTGCAAGCCGGCAGCGCCGCGCCCGTCGCCGTGCAAGCCCAAGCCGAACTCACGCGGGCCTCGGTGCTGCAGGTCACCGGCCGCTGGGCGCTCGCCACCCAGGGCTGCGAGCGCCTCGCCGGCCCGCGCTATGCCGCGCTCGGCGATGCCGTGCAGCTGCCCGCGCAGGCCTGCCTGGCCGAACTGAGCAGCTTGCAGGGCCACGCCGACCAGGCCGAACAGCGTCTGCGCCAACTGGCGCAACGCAGCGGCGCCGACAACACCTGGCTCACGCTGGTCCGCGCCGAGCTGGCCGAGCGACGCGGCGACGATTCCGCGCAGCGGCTGTACCGCGAAGCCCTGCAGACGCCCACGCCCGACGTGTACACCCTGGCCGCCTACGCCGACTGGCTGCTCGAACGTGGGCGCCACGCCGAGGTCATCACCCTGCTGGCTGGCCGCGACGATGCCGATGCCTTGCTGCTGCGCCTGGCAATCGCCCACCAGCGCAACCACGATGCCCTGGCCGACACCGCCGCGGCCACGCTGGCCGCGCGCTTCGATGCGGCCGCCTTGCGCGGCGACCGCAGCCATGGCCGCGAGCAGGCCCGCTTCGAACTCGAGTTGCGCGGCAACGCCGCGGCAGCGTTGACCCACGCACAAGCCAACTGGGCGGTGCAGAAGGAGCCCGCCGACGCCCTGGTGCTGGTGCGTGCCGCCACGGCAGCCCACCGCCCCGAAGCCGCCGAGCCCGTGTGGCGCCTGATGCGCGAGAGCGGCTGGCAAGACGCGCGCCTGCAAGCCACCCCAACGCCAGCCCGGGCCAAGTCATGAACACACTCCTTCGCTCGGCCTTCCTGGCCTGCGTGCTGCTGCCTTTGCTGGCGCAGGCGCACAAGCCCAGCGACGCCTACCTGCAGCTGCAGGTGCAAGGCTCACACATCGAGCAACGCTTCGACATCGCGCTGCGCGACCTGGAGCGCGACCTGGCGCTCGATGCCAACGACAACGGCCAGCTCGAATGGGGCGAGGTGCATACCCGCTGGAACGACATCGCCCAAACCGCGCAGCAAGGCCTGTCCCTGACAGCCGATGGCCAGGCCTGCACGCCCGGGCCGCTCGGCTCGCCTCAACTCGACGAACACAGCGACGGCCGCTACGCCGTGCTGATGCGCCGCTGGGCCTGCCCGGCCGACATCCGCCAGCTCGATGTGGGCTACACGCTGTTCGCGCAGACCGACCCGACGCACCGCGGCATCGCGCACGTGCAACACGGTGCGCAGAGCGACACCGCCGTGCTGGTACCGACCGCAGCGTCGCACCGCTTCGAGGTCGCCGCGGGCGACGGGCCGCCCACGGGGTTCGCCGGCTTCGTGCTCGAGGGCATGCACCACATCCTGATCGGCACCGACCACATCCTGTTCCTGCTGGCGCTGCTGCTGCCCGCGGTGCTGGTGCGCACAAAGCGGAACGGGTGGCAGGCCGCGCCGCAACTGCGCCCGGTGCTGCTGGACGTGCTGCGGGTAGTGACCGCCTTCACCGTGGCGCACTCGATCACGCTGGCCCTGGCGGCCTTCGACGTGGTCAATCCACCGTCACGCTGGGTCGAATCGATCATCGCCGCCAGCGTGGTGCTGGCTGCGCTGAACAACCTCTACCCGGTGATCTGCGAAGGCCGCTGGAAGCTGACCTTCGTGTTCGGCCTGGTGCACGGCTTCGGCTTTGCCAGCGCGCTGAAGGACATCGGCCTCACGAAGGCCGGGCTCGCGCTGCCGCTGTTCGGCTTCAACCTCGGCGTGGAGCTGGGCCAGCTCGCGATCGTCGCGATCTTCTTCGCCGTGGTCTGGACGCTGCGCGACACGCGCCTCTACCGCGGCGCGGGGCTGCGGGCGGGCTCGGTCGCGATCACACTGCTGGCGCTGGGCTGGCTGGTCGAACGGGCCTTCGACATCAAGCTACCGTTGATCAGCTGACGCTCAAAGCACCACCTTGACCATCGGGTGCGTGCTCAACGTGCGGTACAGCTCATCCAGCTGCTCTCGGCTGGTGGCGGTGACCGTGACCGTCACGCCCAGGTACTTGCCGCCGCTGCTCGGGCGGATCTCGACCGTGGCCGCGTCGAACGCGGGGTCGAACTGATGCGCCACCAGGGTGACGGCATGCACGAAGCCGTCGACGTTCGCGCCCATCACCTTGATGGGGAACTGCGACGGGTATTCGATCAGCGATTGCTCGGGCGGGATGTCTTGCATGGTCGGTGTCATGCCCATGAAATTGGGGGCAAAGCGGGCGATTTCAAATCGACTGGCTGAGCTTGGCGCGCTGATACGCCTCGAACAACTTCGCGTACACCGGCCCGGGCTTGCCGCGCAAGGCGCCGTGGCCCACCGGCTGGTCGTCGAGCTGGGTCACCGGCAGGATTTCCTTCGAGGCCGAGCTGAGCATCAGCTCATCGGCCGCCAGCAAGTCGGCCTCGGGCACCGGGCGCAGGTTGAAGGCAATGCCCTCTTCTTCGCACAGCTCGCGGATCAGCTCGTAGCGGATGCCTTCGAGCACATGCTCGCTCTTGGGCGGGCCCAGCACCGCGCCTTCATGCACCACCCACACATTGCTGGCCGAGGCCTCGGTGAGGTAGCCGTCGCGCAGCATGATGGTTTCTGCCGCTCCGTGGTCGGCCGACATCTGCCGCGCGAGCACATTGCCCAGCAGCGAGACCGACTTGATGTCGCCGCGCTCCCAGCGGAAGTCTCGCGCGGTGACGCAGGCCACGCCCTTGTGGCGCTGCTCGGCGCTGGCCGCCGCCAGCGGGTTGCACATCATGAAGACGGTGGGCGCGATGTCGTCGGGCATCACATGGTTGCGCGGTGCCACGCCGCGCGTCACCTGGATGTAGATCGTGAGGTCGACATCGGGCTGGGCCGCGATCAGCTTGCGGCAATTCGCCAGCCATTGCGATTCGCTCAGCGGGTTGGCGATGCGCACTTTGCCAAGGCTGCGATTCAGGCGCGCCAGGTGCTCGTCGAAACGGAAGATGCGGCCGCCATACACCGGCATGGCCTCGTAGATGCCGTCGCCGAAGAGAAAGCCGCGGTCGAGCACCGAGACTTTCGCGTCGCGCAAGGCGAGGTACTCGCCGTTCAGGTAACACAGGCTGTCAGGAACCGAGGCCATGGCGCCTCCTGCGTGGGTAGGAAGGTCGAGGTTACTTGATCCACAGCCGGATGGCATCCCATGCCCGGCCAAAAATACCGGCTTGTTCGACGGCCGCCAACACGACCAGCGGCCGCTCGGCCACCACCGCGCCCGATGGCGTGCTGACCTTGATCGTGCCAACGCGCTGGCCCTGGGTCAGCGGAGCCACCAGCGGGTCGGTGCGCTCGATCTTGGTCTGCAGCTTGGCGCCATCGCCCTTGGGCACGCTGATGAAGACGGCGGCAGCCGCACCGAGCTGCGCTTCGTTGAGCTTGCCCTTCCAGACCGGCACGGTCGACATCACTTTGCCGGCTTCGAACAGGCGCACGGTGTCGAAGGCCTGGAAGCCCCAGTTGAGAAGCTTCTGGCTTTCGTTGGCGCGAGCGTCCATTGAGGCCGCACCCATCACCACGCTCAGAAGGCGCCGCTTGCCGCCGCCCGCGCCGGTGGCGGCGAGATTGGGGAAGTCGCGCTGGGCCGACACCACCATGCAGTAGCCGGCGGCCTCGGTGTAGCCGGTCTTCATGCCGTCGACGCTCGGGTCGCGCAGCAGCAGCACGTTGCGGTTGTTTTCGTTGGTGGTGGGCGACCCCTCGTAGTGGTACTTCTTGATCGAGTAGATCGGGTAGTACTCGGGGAAGTCGCTGATGATGTGCGAGGCGATCACCGCCACGTCGCGCGCCGTGCTCTTGTGGCCGGCCTCGGTGAGGCCGGTGGCGTTCTTGAAGCTGGTGTTTTTCAAGCCCCAGGCCTGGGCCTGACGGTTCATCATCGCCACAAAATTGTCGAGCGTGCCGCCCACACCTTCGGCGATGACCACCGACGCGTCGTTGCCCGAATTGACGATCACGCCGCGCAGCAGGTCGGCCACCGGCGGACGCATGCGCGGCTCGATGAACATCAGCGAGCCGCCGCCCTTGCGCTCTTCCCAGGCGCGCAGCGAGACTGGCAGCGTCTGCTCCAGCGTCAGCTTCTTTTCCTTCAGGGCCGTGAACGCGATGTAGGCGGTCATCAGCTTGGTCAGCGAGGCCGGGTCGGCGGGCGCGTCGGCGTCGCGCTCGGCGAGGGTTTGGCCGGTGCTCAGGTCGAGCAGCAGGTAACTGCGCGCGGCCACTTCGGGCGGCGCGGGCATCTGGGCGAAGGACGACGCGGCCGTGGCCAGCGTCAATGCAAGAGCGAGCAATCTTTTCATTGGTTTCTGTTGTCGAAAGTGAGAGCGTGGCAACCACGCCGGGCCTTATGACCCGTGGCGCACCACAAGGTTCTTGAGCAGCGTGAGTTGCCCATGAAAGAAATGACCCACGCCGGGGATCACGACCACCGGCAAGGCCTGCGGCCGCGCCCAGTCGAAGGTGGACGACAAGGGCACCACGTCATCGAGCTCGCCATGGATGACCAACGTGCCTTCGGGCACGGTAGGCATCTGCTGCTTTTGCGTCGACGGGCCGACGAGCACCAGCCGCTCGGCCTTCGCATCGTCAGGCAGGCGCTGCGCCGCCTGCGATGCCACGTAAGCACCGAAGGAGAAGCCCGACAGCACGAGAGGCAGCGCGGAGTCGCGGTGGGCGGCGATCACGGCCAGAGTGTCGTCGGTCTCGCCACGGCCTTCGTCGTATTCGCCCTCGGACGCGCCGACACCCCGAAAGTTGAAGCGCACCGCGCGGTAGCCGAGCTGCACGAAGGCGCGGGCCAGCGTCTGCGCCACCTTGTTGTCGAGCGTGCCGCCGCCCTGCGGGTGTGGGTGGCAGACGATGGCCACGGCGCGCGGCGCATCGGCAGGCTCATCGATCGCACATTCGATCGCCCCCGCCGGGCCGGCGATGCTCGTTCGCTGGGTCTGCGAATTCATCGGCCGACAGAGTCTGGCAACAGCAAGCGCTCCACCACCACGCCGTTCTTCAGGTGCGACTCGACGATCTCGTCGATGTCGTCGTTGTCCACGTAGGTGTACCAGACGGCCTCGGGGTAGACCACCGCCACCGGCCCGCCGGCACAGCGGTCCATGCAGCCTGCCTTGTTGACGCGCACGCCGCCGGGCCCGTTGAGCTTCTCGGCCTTGGCGCGTGATTTGCACCGGTCGAAGCCTGCCTGCGCGTTGTGATTGGCGCAGCTGTCTTCGCCCTTGTCACGCTGGTTCAGGCAGAAAAAGATGTGGCGCTTGAAATAGGTCATGCGGCATTTTAGAGAGCGGCTATGCCTGCACCGGCAGCGCGGGCTCATCGTCGCGCGCCGCCACGCGCAGCAGCAGGTACACCAGCGCGGCATAGGGCCACAGCCAGCCGACCCACTGCGCCGCACCGTGGAAGCGGATGAAGCGCCCCTGCTCCCAGGCCTGCAGGCTTTCGGCGTAATAGGGGTCGGCCGGGGCTCGCGCCACCAGGGCCACCAGCGCCGTCAGTGCCACCAGCCCCAGCCCGGCCGTGCCGCGCCGAGGCAGGAAGGCCAGTGCCAGGGCCAACGCGCTGCCGACCACGAGCGCCGGCAGCACCGTGGGCGTGAGCCAGGTCAGCGCGTGCTGCGGCCCGAAGTTCAGGGCGGTCGACAAAGTGGTGGTGGCCAGACCCACGGCCAGCACCGCAGGCACCTGCAGCACGCGGCGCCAGCCGGGTCGCATGACGCTGAAAGCCACGAAGCTCGGGGCCAGAAAGCCGAGCACGATGGCGAGCCATTCCGCGCCGCGCGAGAGAGGCGCGAGCGCCTCGTGCGCGCTCACCCAGTCATCGACCCAGGCCGCCCAGGGCGTGCCGTCGAGTGCAAGCACGGCGGCTTCCTGCAGACGCGCCAGCACCTGCCCCAGGCCGAAGGGCACCGGCGCCGGAAACAACAGGCCGATGGGCCACAGCAGCAGCAGCGCGATGCCGCCAGCACTGCGGGCGATGAACCAGCGGTCGCGCAGCACCTGCCAGCGGTCCACGCCGCCCAGCGCGCGCACGGCCACCGCCGCAAGCAGGCCAAGCACGGTGCCGGCGGTGTTGAGCAGCCAGTCGAGGCTGGACGGCACGCGCTGCGGCAGCCAGTTCTGCAGGCTCTCCATGCCCATCGACAGCCCAGCCCCCGCCAGCACCGTGGTCAGCGCAGCCATGCCCGCAGAACGACCGCTGCGCACCTGCGCGCCGAACAGCAGTGCGCCGAAAGGCATGTAGCCCAGCAGGTTGGACACCACGTCGAAGCCGGTCCACCAATGCGGCCACGGCATGTGGCCCAGGCCGTAGAGCGGCAGGCCGAGGGGTTGCTTCCAGCCGGTGAAAGGCGACAGGCTGGCGTAGACGATCAGCGCGGCATACAGCCAGGCCAGCGGAGCGGCAGAGCTGCGGTGACGTACGCCAACCCCTCGCCCGACGGATACGCCGGTCGATCCCCCTGGGGGATGCGGGCCAGCTTGGGAGCGGCCCGGCGCTTGGCCCGCGGCGTCGTCTGGCGTCATGCCAATTGGGTCAGAATGGTTTGACCACGACCAGAACCACGATCAGGGCAAAGAGCACCACCGCCGATTCGTTGAAGACGCGAAACCAGCGCTCGCTGCGCTGGTTGCTGAAGGTCTCGAACTTGCGCAGCAGCGAGCGGCAGGCGTGGTGGTAGCCAAGCACCAGCAGCACGAGGAACACCTTCGCATCGAGCCAGCCGTGGTGTGCGCCGCTGCGCCATACCTCGACGCCGAGCCAGAGCCCGAACACCAGAGCCGGCACCATCAGGAAGCTCGTGAACCGGTAGAGCCGGCGCGCCATCAGCAGCAAGCGCTCGCGTTCGGCGTGGCTGTCGGCCGGAACGGAGGCCAAGTTGACGAACAGCCGCGGCAGGTAGAAGAGCCCTGCAAACCAGCTGGCCACGAAGATGATGTGAAGGGCCTTGACCCACAAATACATGCTGCTCATGCGGTCGCATTATGGGCGGTGGCATCGCACGAATAAAAAAGCCCCGGCCATGCGGCCGGGGCTCGAAAGCCTCATCGCTGTCATCACGGTAAGGCTCCTGCTCAGGGAGGAAAAGCAGGGGACAACAGCCTTGCGGCTATCATCCGCCGTCGACTTTATCAGATGACAACGGGCCGCGGCGAACCTTCGCGACTCCGGAAAAACACGAGGTTTCCGACCCGCCCGCGCCCGTCTTCTGTGCCACGAAACCGAGCCAGGAACCGCGCCGTGCAAACCCCGCCCCCCTTCCCCGCCAGCCGGCCACGCCGCCTGCGCCGCGACGAATTCACCCGCGCATTGGTGCGAGAAAACCAGGTGCTGGTGAGCGACCTGATCCTGCCGGTCTTCGTGCTCGCGGGCAAGAACAAGATCCAGAACATCGACTCGATGCCCGGCGTGCAACGCCTGAGCCTCGACCAGTTGCTGCCGGTGGCCGACGAGTGCGTGCGCCTGGGCATCCCGGTGATGGCCTTGTTCCCGGTGATCGACCCCAAGCTCAAGACCGAAGACGGCGCCGAGGCGATGAACCCGCAAGGCCTGGTGCCCAAGGTCGTGCGCGAACTGAAGAAGCGCTTCCCGGAACTCGGCCTGCTCACCGACGTGGCGCTCGACCCCTTCACCACGCACGGGCAAGACGGCGTGCGCGACGAGAACGGCTACATCCTCAACGACGAGACGGTCAAGGTGCTGACCCAGCAGGCGCTGGTGCAGGCCGAGGCCGGTGTCGACATCGTGGCCCCCAGCGACATGATGGACGGGCGCATCGGTGCCATCCGCCAAACGCTCGAGCGACGTGGCCACATCCACACCAAGATCATGGCCTACAGCGCCAAGTACGCGAGCGCCTTCTACGGCCCGTTTCGCGACGCGGTGGGCTCGGCCACGAACCTCGGCAAGAGCAACAAGAAGGTCTACCAGATGGACCCGGCCAACAGCGACGAAGCGCTGCGCGAAGTGGCGCTCGACATCGCCGAAGGCGCCGACATGGTGATGGTGAAGCCCGGCATGCCCTACCTCGACATCGTGCGCCGCGTGAAAGACGAGTTCCGCGTGCCCACCTTCGCCTACCAGGTGAGCGGCGAGTACGCGATGTTGAAGGCCGCCGCCATCAACGGCTGGCTCGACAACGACGCGGTGATGATGGAAAGCCTGCTCGCCTTCAAGCGCGCCGGCGCCGATGGCGTGCTGACGTATTTCGCGCTCGAGGCGGCGCGCCTGCTCCACAACAAACGCTGAGCCGTCGGCCGTGCGCATCTTCCACGTCACGCCAGACCAGCTGCTCGAGCTGGACGACCTGCCCGAGCAGATGCCGGCCACCGGCTACCTGTGGGTGGGCAGCGCGCGCCGCGAGTTCGAGGTCAACACGCCCGGCGTGCAGGCGGCACTGCAACGCTGGACGGGCGGGCAACTGGTCGACCTGCATGTGGCCGACCTGCTGAACAACCAGCTGCCCTCGCATTTCGACTACACCTCGTGGTACGACCTGCTGGTGTTTCGCCGGCTCGCCGCCGGCAGCGGCAGCACCAATCTGTTTCTCGACGAGCAGCGCGGCACGCTGGCGTCGGCCAAGAAGGCGCTCGAAGCCATCGACACCAGCCCGGTGGGCTTCGCGGTGTTCGACCGCGTGCTGCTCACCGTGCACCCCACCGATTGCCAGGTGCGCGACTTCTTCGCCGGCAAGCTGCTGCAGATGACGCAAGGCACCGAGCTGCGGGCCGAGCAGCGCGGCGGCGCCTCGCGCCTGCCCACCAGCCCGGCCGACCTGATGCTGCGCATGGTCAACCACATGGTCGACAGCTACCTCGAGCTGCGCCGCCTGCTGACCCGCCAGCTCGGCTACCTGCAGCAGGAGCTGTTCAACCCGCGCAGCCAGTTCAATGGCTGGCAGGTGCTGCTCGATTCGCGCAATGCGCTGCATGTGCTCGAAGACACCTGCGAAGACCAGCGCAGTGCCATCGTCGAATGGATCGACGCGCTCGACGAATGGCCTTCTGAAACCGCCCCGCAGGCGGCGCGCGAGCGCGAGCTGCTGCGCGTGCGATCGCGCGACGTGCTCGAGCACATCGAGCGCGTGCTGACCCATGTGCGGCGGCTCGAGTCGTCGGCCGAGACGGCGGTGCAGATGCATTTCTCGGCGCAGAGCAACCGCACCAACGACATCATGCGCACGCTGACCGTGCTGACCGCCATCTTCATGCCGCTGAACCTGATCACCGGCTTCTTCGGCATGAACTTCGACGGCCTGCCGCTGATCCATGCGCAGACCGGTGTGTGGATCGCCAGCGTCGTGATGATGATCGTCGGCCTGGGCCTGGGCGTCTTCTTCTGGCGCAAGCGCTACCTGAGCACCTCGCAGAGCCGCTGAGGTGTCAGCGCGCGTAAGGGTCGGCGATGCCGAGGCCGGCGAGGATGGCCGTTTCCCGTGACTCCATCTGCTGCGCCTCGGCTTCGCGTTCGTGGTCGAGCCCTTGCGCATGCAGCGTGCCGTGCACCAGCAGGTGTGCGTAATGGTCCTGCAGCGAAATCTTCTGCGCCAGCGCTTCGGCCTCGACCACCGGAGCACACAGGATCAGGTCGGCGCTGACCACCGGGGCGTGGCTGTAGTCGAAGGTGAGCACGTTGGTCGCGTAGTCCTTGCCGCGAAAGTCGCGGTTCAGCGCCTGGCCTTCTTCGGTCCCGACGATGCGCACGGTGATCTCGCCCGGCGCCGAAAGCGCCGCGCGAATCCAGCGCGCCACCTTGTGCCGCGGCAACTGCGCGCGGTGCGCCGCGTCGGCGAACTGCAGCGACAGCGACAGCGGCCGGGCGCGACTCACGGCCGGTCCACCGGCACCGCCTCGTAGGCCTCGACGATGCGCGCCACCAGCGGGTGGCGCACCACGTCGACCGAGGTGAAGCGCGTCATCGCAATGCCGCTCACGCGGCGCAGCACGCGCTCGGCGTCGATCAGGCCGCTGTCGGTGCCGCGCGGCAGGTCGACCTGGCTCACGTCGCCGGTCACCACGCACTTGGCGCCGAAGCCGATGCGCGTGAGAAACATCTTCATCTGCTCGCGCGTGGTGTTCTGCGCCTCGTCGAGGATCACGAAGGCATGGTTCAGCGTGCGCCCGCGCATGAAAGCCAGCGGCGCGATCTCGATGCTGCCTTTCTCGAAGGCCTTGACCACCTTCTCCATGCCCATCAGGTCGTAAAGCGCGTCGTACAGCGGGCGCAGGTAGGGGTCGACCTTTTGCGCCAGGTCGCCGGGCAGGAAGCCCAGTCGCTCGCCGGCCTCGACCGCCGGGCGGGTGAGGATGATGCGCTGCACCGCGCTGCGCTCCAACGCATCGACGGCGCAGGCCACCGCGAGAAAGGTCTTGCCGGTGCCAGCCGGGCCGATGCCGAAGGTGATGTCGTGCGTCTGGATGTTGTTCAGGTACAGATGCTGGTTGGTGGTGCGGCCCGCCAGGTCGGCGCGGCGCGTGCGCAAGACCAGGTCTTCGCCCTCGCTTGCCGCGTCGGCGGCATCGTGCAAGGCAGGCCGCGCGCCCCCGCGCTTGGCATCGGCGAGGGCCTCGACCAGGGCCAGTTGGAACGACTCGTCCGAGATCGGCTTGCGGGCGCGGTCGTAGAGCGCCTGCAGCAACGCCACCGCGCGCTCGGCGGCCGGTTTGGCGCCCTCGATGCGGAACGACTCGTTGCGCCGCGAGATGCTGACGTCGAACGCCGATTCGATGTTGCGCAAGTGCCCGTCGAGACTGCCGCACAGGTGCGAGAGCTTGATGTTGTCGAGCGGAATGAAGGCGTGGCGAAGGATCACAGGGTGGGCTTTCCAAAAGCAGATTGTCGCGCGACGCGGCGCACGGCGGCGCGCAGGTGCCGCTCCTGCACAATCGGCGCCCATGCATGCCCGTCGTCGCCTCTCTGCCGCCCTGTCCTGGCTGGGCCCGATCGCCCTGGCCGGGCTGCTGGTCTGGGCCAGCCTGACAGCACGGTCGGCCGAACCCG
>Ga0302256_10000289_pt1 | contig 11651 bp, 7 predicted proteins | sample I_Fen_E3_4_FD_194571 | JGI IMG/M metagenome (GOLD analysis project Ga0302256, IMG submission 194571) | Peat permafrost microbial communities from Stordalen Mire near Abisko, Sweden - I_Fen_E3_4 | ecosystem: Environmental > Terrestrial > Soil > Wetlands > Permafrost | place: Sweden: Abisko...
AGCGGGGTCCGCAGCTCGTGCGACATGTTGGCGAGGAACTGCGACTTGACCGTGTTCGCGCGCTGCAGCTCGGCGCTGGCGCGGGCGAGCTCGTCGCGCTGGCGGGCGAGCGAGCGGGCCTGCTCCTCGAGCTGGACGTTGGTCTGCTCGAGCTCGGCCTGCTGGTTCTCGAGCTGGGTTTGCGAGGCCTGCAGCGCGTGGGCCTGCTGCTCGAGCTCCTCGTTGGACACCCGCAGCTCCTCCTGCTGGGCCGCGAGCTCCTCGGCCTGGCGCTGGACCTCTCCGAGCAGGTCCTCGAGCCGGTTGCGGTCGCGCGCGCCGCGGATCGCGCGGGCGATGGTCTGGGACGCGCGCTCGAGCAGCGTCAGCTCGGTGGCGTCGAGCGCGTGGAGGAAGCCCACCTCGGTCACCGACTGGACGGCGCCGTCGACCACGCCCGGCGCGATCACGAGCTCGCGCGGGCTCGAGCGCCCGGCGGCCGAGCTGATCTCGAGGTAGTGCGCGGGCAGCGCGCGGAGGTGCAGGGTGCGCTGGCTCTTGACCGCCTGGCCAGTCAGCCCCTCGCCGGGCGCGACCGTGGCGCCCGGCTCGCCCGACGCTGCGAGCGCATGACCCGCGACCCGCCGCAGGGCGGCGTTGGGCTCGACCGCGTAGACCGCGCCGACCCGGGCGCCGAGGTTGTCGGCGAGGACGCCGAGCACCTTCTCGCCGATCGTCTCGAGCCGGACGTCGCCCTGGAGCTGCGAGGTCAGCGCGAGCTGGACCCGGCGCGACCAGTCCTCCGCGGTCACCGCGCGGAAGTCGCGCGAGGCCAGCACGGCGATCATGCAGATCATCGCGAGCAGCACCAAGCCGCTGCCGAGCATGACGTAGCTCGACCACGTGACCGTCGCCTCCCATTGCTGGGTGCGAAAGGTCAGCAGCATCTGCTCACCCGCCAGCATCTCCTCGACGGTCTGGCGGATCTTGTCCATCGCCAGCTTGCCGCTGTCGTCGCGGACGATCTGCAGCGCGGCGTCGCCATCGCCGCGCCGCTTGTGCGCGATCGTCCGGGCGAGCTCGTCGAGCTTGAACTTGACGATCGGCGCGAGCATCTCGAGCCGACGCTGCTGCGCGGGGTTGTCGGCGGTGAGCTGGCGGATCGAATCGGCCTCGGCCGCGAGGGCGCCGATCGCCAGGTGATAGGGCTCGAGGTAGTGCTCGTCGCCGGTGAGCAGGAAGCCGCGCTGGCCGGTCTCGGCGTCCTTGGCCGAGGACAGGTAGCGGTGCAGCGCGTCCTGGACGGCGTTGGTGTGGTTGACCGCGTCGGCGGCCTCGGCGCGGGCCTTGAGCGCGCGATACGACAACCAGGCGATCACGCAGACCGCGAGGATCGCGGCGACCAGCACGGCGAGCGATGGCGTGGGGAGCCAGGCGCGGGATCGCGGCTCGGGGGTCGCTGCGGTCGGCGTCACGGCACACCCTGCATCAGGGTGCAAGCCGTGCAGGAAGCGTGCGCGAGCCGGGTGGACGCCGCGCCGCGAACGCGAGGCGCTCGCAGGTGAGGACGCCCGCATACATGAGCGCGGGGCGCGCGCGCTGTGGGCGAATTCGCACGGGTGGGCGCAGCGGCCCGGCGTCGCGCGAGCTGGGGGACCCGCGCGGCGGGGAACCCGCCGTATCTTGCGACAGGTCCGGCGTGGCGGAAGCCGCGAAACTCGCAGCGCCGGTGACCTGCACTACTGCGCCCTACAAATCGCTGCAAGGGGTCGCAGAACCCGGTGTATTGACTTTGCCATCCCGGCCGACCACCGTATTGGCACGGAAACCAGCGGGGATGTCCGAGAAGCTTTCGTCAGCGCCTCCGCGACCTGACCTTGCGCCCACCGACGCTGCCGCGCCTCGGACGCAGGAGACCGGCGAGGCCACGCTCCCGGGGCGTCGCCCCGGCCCGCGCTACGCGCCCGGCGACGTGCTGGCCGACTTCCTGGTGGAGAGCTTCATCGCGGAAGGCGGGTTCGGTTCGGTGTACCGCGCGCGCCATGATCAGCTCGGCACGGTCGCGCTCAAGGTATCCCACGTCCCCGCCACCGAGTTGCCGACCGAGTGCCTGGCGCTGCAGCAGAACGAGCTCGAGGCGCTGATCCAGCTGCGCCACCCCTCGCTGGTCCGCGTGCTCGCCCACGGCTCGCTGCCCGATCACCGCCACTACCTGGCGCTCGAGCTGGTCGAGGGCGAGAGCCTGTTGCGCTACATGGAGCGCAAGGGCCGGGTCGACGTCATCGAGGCGATCTCGCTGATGCGCCGGCTCGCCGAGGGCATCGCGCACTGCCACCAGTTCGAGATCCTCCACCTCGATCTGACGCCGAGCAACGTGATCGTCGTCGACGCGTACGCGCCGCACGTCAAGATCGTCGACTTCGGCGTGGCGGCGTTCGCCGAGAACTGGCTCGACGTCGAGCGCCGGCCGTCCGCGGGCACGCCGCGCTACATGGCGCCCGAGATGGTCGCCGATCCGCCGGTGATCGGCAGCCACTGCGACGTCTACGCGCTCGGCCTCATCTTCTACGAGCTGCTGACCCAGCGGTTCCCGTTCGAGGGCGCCACCACGTGGGACCAGTTCCTGAAGAAGCGGCGCGGCGAGATGCAGCCGGTCACGGCATACGCGCCGGAGGTCCCCGAGGCGATCGCGGTGACCGTGCACGCGCTGCTCCACCCGCGGCCGGCGCAGCGCGGGTTCAGCGCGGCGTCGCTCGGCGGCCACCTGAAGGATCTGTACTTCGACATCTTGCGGCGCAGCGACGCCGGCCCGCAGCGCGGGGCCCGGCGGATCACCGAGGTGCTGTCGCCGAGCGCCGCGCTGGTCGGCCGGGACGACGAGCTCGACCTGCTGATCGCGCGCGGCACGCACGCGCTGCACGGCGTGGCGCGCGCCCGCAGCCACGGCGCGGAGGTCGCGGGCCTGGGCGATCCCTCGGGCTGGGCGGTGGTGCTCTCGGGCGATCCCGGGATCGGCAAGACCCGGCTGCTCGCCGAGCTCACGCAGCGCCTCGAGTTCGGCAAGCTCGCCAACGGCTACGGCCGGTGCCGCGAGCACGGCAACCTCGTGTCATACGCGAGCTGGCGCGAGTGCCTGGGCCAGCTCGAGCGCGTGGTCGCTCGATCGCCGCACCCGCGGGCCGACGCCGCGCGCGCCCAGATCCACGAGCTGCTCGCCGACCCGACGGTCGCCGATCTGTGTGCGCTGATCCCCGAGCTCGAGGTCGTGCGCCAGACCACGGCCCGCGCGCCGGTGGCGGGCCCCAAGGACGCCCCGGTCCCCGTGCAGGATATCGGCTCGAGCCGCGTGGGCCAGGCGGTGCGCCGGCTGCTCACGGCGATCTGCGCGCACCTGCCGACCGCGCTGGTGCTCGAGGATCTCCACTGGGCGGACCAGGGCACGCTCGACATCCTCGGCGCGCTGGTCGCGCTGCCGCTGCCGCCGGGGCTGTTGATCCTGTGCACCGCGCGGCCCGAGGCCGAGCTGCCGCCGTGGGCCGCGCTCGACCGGCTGCGGCTCGAGCCGCTCGACGAGCGCCGCAGCGCGGACCTGTTGCGCGCCCTGGCCGGCGACATGAGCCACGAGGTCATCGCCGATCTGACCTGCGCGGTGCCGCTGCTCCGCATGGGCAACCCGCTGGTCGACACCCAGGTGATCCTGCACCTCAAGCGCGAGGGACTGCTCGACACCAACGCGCAGGGCCAGGTCGTGCTGAGCGAGCGGTTCGACCGCGACTACGAGCCGCCGACCTCGGTCTCGGCGGTGATCGAGCGCCGGCTGCGCCACGTCCCGGAGCGCGCCAAGCAGGTGCTCGGCATCGCGTCGCTGATCGGCCGCCAGTTCCGGCTCTCGGATCTGACGCGGATCGCCGCGCCCGAGAGCGACGCGCGCGGCGTGGAGGACGCCGTGCGCGAGGCGGTCGAGCTGTCGCTGTGCCGGGCCGATGGCGACGACTGCGGGTTCGTCCACGACGTGATCCGCGATCACTTCGTGGCCACGGTGCCCAGGACCTCCGGGCCGGAGCTCCACGCGCGGATCGCCCGCACGCTGCGCCGCCGCGACACGCCGGCCGCCACGCTCGCGTACCACCTCGATCGCGCCGGGGACCGCGCGGCGGCCGCCGCCAAGTACTTCGACGGCGGGATCGACGCCGATCGCGTGCACGACCTGGTCGGCTCGAGCCACAACCTGCGCCGCGCGCTCGCGCTCTACCTCGAGATCCCGCCATCGGCCCTGCGCGATCGCGACCTCGCGCGCACGACCTACGAGCTGGCACGCATCACGTGCCTGCTCGGCAAGACCCACGAGCCGCTCGACCACCTCGACCGCGCGCGCCAGGCGATGATCGCGCCGCCCGACGACGCGGTCGCGATGCTCGACAGCGCCTACGCCCGCGTGTACTACGCGCAGGGCGATTTCGGCCGCGCGATGGACCACAGCGAGCGCAGCCTCGCGGTGACCGACCCCGCGCTCGGGCCCTACCAGTGCGTGGCGGCCAACATGCTCGGCCGCGCGCTGTGCGCGTCGGGCTACTTCGGGCCGTCGATCGAGGTGCTGCGCCGCGGCTGCCAGCTCGCGCGCGAGGCCAACGATCTCGTGGAGCTCGCGCACTCCGAGGGCCTGCTCGGCACCGCGCTGGCGTTCACCGGCGAGTTCGCGGCATCGCTTCGCCACATCGAGGAGTCCCAGCGGCTCGCCGAGCGGCTGGATAACCCGGTGCGCCGGATGGGGCTGTGCCTGTACCAGACGATGCACGCCGAGGCCGCGTTCCGCTGGGACGACGGCCTGCGGTCGAGCGCGCAGCTGCTCGCCCACGCCGACGAGTACGCGATGGCCGGGCTCTACCTCTACCTCGGCACGCTGATGGCGGGTCGCCACCACTTCCACATCGGCGAGCTGCGCCGCGCCCGCCACCTGGTCGCCAACGCGATCAACCTGTCGACGATCTTCGGGATCCGGATCGGCGCGTCGTGGGCGCACGCCTACCTCGGCGACGTCCACTTCATCGAGGGCCGGTACGACGAGGCCGAGCGGTGGTACGCCACCGCGCACGAGCACGCGCGGACCGGCCGCGGCGATGGCTACGGCCTGCCGCTCGCGCTGATCGGCACGGCGCACGCCTCGGCGTACCTGGGCGGCGCGCTGGCGCGGGTGTCCGAACTCGCCGACGAGGCGCTCCGCGCGTTCGAGGCGGCGGCGAACCTGCCCGGGCTCGCGGTCGCGCAGGTCCGCTACCTCGACGCGCTGGCGGTGTGCGGCGCCGACGCGGCGCAGCTCGCCGCGGTGCGCGCGCGGCTCGGCGAGGCGCTGGCCCGGATCGGCCGGGCCAGCTGCGAGTTCTGGCCGGGCCTGCCGGCGACCGCGACCGCCGCGGACCGCGCGCTGCCGATCGCCGATTACTGGCGCCAGCGCGCGGTCGGCGAGATCGCCCTGGCGGCGGAGGTCGAGGAGACCAGCGCGCAGACCGGCAAGCTGCTGGTCAACCTCAGCACGATCAACGGCTTCATCCCCGCGTTCGCAGCTCGCCAGGTGCCCTGAGCGCGGTGATCGCCGCGCGCGTCGGCACCCGCAGCGCCGACACCACGCCGAGCGAGCGCAGCACGACGAGCACGCGGTAGGTCGGATCGATCTGCCAGCGGCGCAGGCCGTGGCGCGCCGAGCGCGGGAAGCGATGGTGGTTATTGTGCCAGCCGCCGCCGAGCATGATCAGCGCCACGAACCAGTTGTTGCGGCTGTGATCGTGCGTCGCGTACGGCCGACTGCCGAACCGGTGGGCGAGCGAGTTGACGGTGAAGGTCGCGTGATAGACCGCCACGGTGCTGAGCCCGTAGCCGATGCACAGCCCCGGCCAGCCCAGCGCGAGCCAGGTCGCCGCGGCGAGGGCGAGCGACGGCAGGTACGCGTAGCGATCGAGCCACGCGAGCTCGCGAAACCGCATCAGCCCGCCGGGTCGGGGGGCCGATCGCGCGAGGTAGCCGGTGCGGAGCAGCCACCCGATGTGCGCGTACCACAGGCCGCGCGCGTGGGGCGAGTGCAGATCGCCAGGCCCGTCGGCGTGGGCGTGGTGCTCGCGGTGCGCGGTCGCCCAGCGCACCACGCTGCCCTGCGCGCTGGTCTGCGCGCCGATCGCGAGCACGAGCTGGAACGCCCGGCTGGTCTTGAACGCGCGGTGCGAAAAATACCCATGATATCCAGCGTTGACGAACCACACGCGGACCACGTAGAGCGCCGCCGCGAGCGCGACGGCGGCGGGCGGCGCTCCGGTCTTGAGCGCGCCGAACGGCAGCAGGTGCAGCGCCGCGAAGTACGCGATGTTGCGCAGGTACCAGCGATCCGACGGCGTGGTCACGGCGGCCCGGGGCAACTTGGGTTCAGCGCACGGCCTCGTAGCCGCCGAGCACGCCGGTCTTCGACAGCACGAAGTGCCAGAGATGCATGACGCGCGCGCCGAACGTGCCGGCGCACGCCAGTAAATAGAACTTCCACATCCGGTAGAACCGCTCGTCGTAGCGAGCCTTCAGCGCCGGATCCTGGTGATAGTTGCGGTCGAAGTTCTCGAACCACGCGACCAGGGTCTTCCGGTAATCGGGGCCGAAGTTGTGCCAGTCCTCGATCACGAACAGCTGCTCGACGCCGCGCGAGATCTGCGCGGCCGACGGCATCACCGAGTCGGGGAAGATGTACTTGTCGATCCAGGCGTCGGTCGAGGGCAGCGAGCGATTGCCACCCACGGTGTGGAGCAGGAACAGGCCATCATCGGCCAGCACGCGGTGGACGGTCTCGAAGAAGCGGCGATGATTGCGCGGCCCGACGTGCTCGAACATGCCGGCCGAAAACACCCGGTCGAACGTGCCGGTGACGTCGCGGTAGTCGCAGAACCGGATCTCGACCGGCAGGCCGCGGTAGCGGTGCTGGCCATACGCCATCTGCTCGCGCGACACCGTGATGCCGACGACGTGGGCGCCATATTTCTCGGCGGCGTAACCGGCGAAGCTGCCCCAGCCGCAGCCGATGTCGAGCACCCGCATACCGGGCGCGAGCCCGAGCTTTCGGCACGCGAGATCGAGCTTGGCGTCCTGGGCGTCGGCGAGGTTCCTCGCCGATCTCCAGTACGCGCAGCTATAGACCATGCGCGGATCGAGCGTGGCCTCGAACAGATCGATCGCGCCATCGTAGACCCGGCGCCCCATCGCGTACGACCGCGCCGCGCTCTGACGGTTGCGCAGCTTGGCCTTGAGCACGCGCCAGCCATCGCTGCCGAGCTTGAACTGGTCGGCGAACCGGGCGCGCCGGAACCGGCAGACCAGCTCGTCGAGCTGATCGCACTCCCAGCTGCCGTCCATGAAGGCCTCGCCGATCGCGAGCGAGCCGGCGAACGCCAGATCGAAGAACCGTGCGTCGTTGATCCGCGGATCCCACGGCCGCGGGCCGTCGATCACGATGTCGGCGGACGCGAGCAACTCGGTGAGCCGCGCGCGCGACGAGCGGGCCGCGCGGCCGGCCGGGCGGCCCGCGGACGCGGGGCGATCGGAGGACAGGCTGTTACTATCGAGCATGAAACCTCTGACACGATGCAGGCGACACGGCCTGGCGAGAGCTCGCCGCCCGCCACGCCCGAGGCAGGACACCTCGGCGCGCGCGGCGACGGACAAGGCCACCTTTCACGGCACGAGCGGCCGTGGCTTCGGTAGCTGGATGCTGGGGTCGAGGTTGCCCCGGCCGGGCACGTGGTTGACCTCGAGCCGGATCCCGTCCGGATCCTCGAACAGCACCGAGTAATACCCCGGTGCCCACGGCCCCTCCCGAGGCGGATAGACGATCGTGCCGCCGAGCTGCACCACCAGATCGTGGACCTGGTCGACGTCCTCGCGGCGGCGCAGCCGGAAGCACAGGTGGTGCAATCCGACTCGCTGCTGCACGAAGCGTTCGCCGCGATACGCGTCGCCGCAGCGCGTGATCGCCAGTGCGGTCCGACCTCCGACCCAGTACTTGACCTCGCCGTCGTCGAACACCAGCGACATCTCGAACAGCTCCATCAGCGGCGCGTAGAACCGGGCGCACGACTCGAAGTCGCTGACCGTCAATTGGATATGGGCAATCCCGTTGATCTCCATGGTCGGCCCAACCGATGCGACAGCGCGTACCTCCCACGACGGCACCCCCTAGGTGCAAGACAACACAATCCCGCGGGACTGAAAAGCGAATTTCAGCGGCGTTTTGAGGCAGGGTGCGGCCTCCCCCGGCAAGATTCATGCGATGCATCCGGCCATGACAGTTACCAAGACGCTCTCGATGCTGTGGCTCGCGAGCTCGCTCGCGCTCGGCGGCTGCAAGAAGAAGGAAGACGCCGCCGGGACCGTCGCTCCCGGCTCGGCCGCGGCGGGCTCCGCAGCGCCGCTGACCAAGCCGGCCGAGCCGACCGCGGCCGCACCGGCCCCGGCGGCGCCCGCCACCCCGCCCGCCGCGACCGGCGCTCCCGCGGGCGGGATCGCAACGGACGAGGAATACGTCGCCAAGGCGACCGCGGGCATGGACAAGGTGATCGGCGTGTTCAAGGCGGCCGGCGCCAACTGCGACAAGCTCGCCGACGATCTGCTCAAGTTCGCCGCGGATAACCGCGCGACGTTCAAGGCGACCCGCGACTACGACAAGGCGCACCCCGAGGCGCAGGCCAAGTTCAACACCGCGGCCGCGCCGAAGATGAAGGACTTCCAGGAGGCCGCCGGCCCGGCGCTGACGTCCTGCAAGGACAGCAAGAAGCTCGCCGAGGCGATGGCCAAGCTCAGCGAAGAGTAGCCGGCGCGATCTCCCTGCGAGTTTTGCTGGGCTCGGGCAAGCGGGGACGATCTTCGGCGGACGCCACCGCGCGGTCATCGTCGCGACACCGATCTACGATCAAGCCCGACGCAATCTGCTCCCGCGGCGTCACGATCGCGCCGCACCGGTGACGCGAGACTGCATCAACGTGGCGGTGCTTGACTCGCAACCTGATCGAGATCGGTCCCGCGCGGCGGCCGCAGGTGTTGTTCATCTGTGGCAATCGCAACCACACGACCACGATGCATGCGATCGCGAAGGAGATGATCGACTGCGATTGCTGGTTCACGCCGTACTATTGTGATGAGGGGTCGCTGCTCGACTACCTGCGCCGGGCCCACCTGCTCGAGTTCGTCGCGCTCGGCCATGACTTCCGTCGCAAGTGCCTGGCGTATCTGAAAGACCACGCGCTGCCGATCGATCTGGGCGGGGCGCGTGGCGGCTACGACCTCGTGGTCACCTGCTCCGACCTGATCGTGCCGGGCAACATCGCCGGCACCCCGCTGGTCGGCGTGCAGGAGGGGATGATCGATCCGAAGCTGTTCTGGTGGCGCGTGATGGAGCGCTTGCCGTGGCTGGCCCTGCCGCGCTGGGCGGCCGGCACCGCGTGCACCGGGCTGTCCCACGCCTACGAGGCGTACTGCGTGGCCAGCGAGGGCTACCGCAAGGACTTCATCGAGCGCGGCGCCAACCCCGCCAAGCTCGTCGTCACCGGCCTGCCCAACTTCGATAACTTCGCCGGCTACGTCCGCCCCGGCCACTGGATCGAGGGCTCGGTGCTCGCGTGCACCTCCGATGGCCGCGAGACGTTTCGCCGCGATGATCGCAAGCAGTTCATCGCGTGGGCGCGCTCGATCGCCGGGGACCGCCCGCTGGTCTTCAAGTTCCACCCCAACGAGCGGATGCGCCGCGCGCACGCCGAGGTCCAGCGCTGGGCGCCCGGCGCGCGCGCGCTGACCACGGGATCGGGCGAGGAGCTCGCGGCCAACTGCCACACGCTGATCACCGAGTGGTCGACGCTGTCCTACGTCGGCCTCGCGCTCGGCAAGCCGACCTACAGCTACCGGGACCTCGAGGCCCACCGCGCGATGCTGCCGGTCCAGCACGGCCGCGCCGCGCACCACATCGCCGAGGTCTGCCGCGACGTGATCGGCCGGCCGCGCACCGCGCCCAAGGCCGCGTCGCCGCTGCCGACCACCGCGCCGACCCTGGTGGGGGCGGCGTGAAGGTCACGGTCGTCATCCAGGCTCGCACCGGCTCGTCGCGGCTGCCGGGCAAGGTCCTGATGCCGGTCGCCGGGGCGTCGCTGCTCCAGCGCATGGTCGAGCGGGTGTGCGCCGCGCGGACCCCGAGCGAGGTCGTGATCGCGACGACCGAGCTGCCGATCGACGACGCGATCGTCGGCGTCGCGCGCGCTGCGGGGGTCGCCTGCGTGCGCGGCCACGCGACCGACTGCCTCGATCGCCACCTCGCCGCAGCGCGCGCGACCTGCGCCGACGCGGTGGTCAAGATCCCGTCGGACTGCCCGCTGATCGATCCGGCGACGATCGACCGCGTGATCGGCGAGTTTCTCGGCGAGCTCCGCGCGCCGGCGCGGGGTGGGGACCCAGCCGGCCACGCCAGCGGCGCGGCGGGCCCAGCCGCCCGTGAGGTCGGCGAGACCGACGTCGACTACGTGTCGAACCTGCACCCGCCGACCTGGCCCGACGGGTTCGACGTCGAGGTCATGACGCGCGGCGCGCTCGAGACCGCGGGGCGCGAGGCGACCCGGCCGCTCGACCGCGAGCACACCACGCCGTTTCTGTGGGACAACCCAGAGCGGTTCCTCACCCGCAACGTGGCGTGGGAGACCGGGCTCGACTACAGCGCGTCGCACCGGCTGACCCTCGATTACGCCGAGGACTACGCGGTGATCCGCGGGATCTACGACGAGCTGTGGTCGGCCGATCGCCACTTCACGCTCGCCGAGATCCTCGCGGTCCTCGCGGCGCGCCCGGCGCTCGGCACCCACAACGCGATGCACCTCGGGACCAGCTGGTACCGCAAACACGCAAGCGAGCTCAAGACGCTCGCGCACGGAGGCACGCCATGACCCAGACGAGACCTGGCCTCGCGCTCAAAGTCCGCGAGCATGTGATCCGGATGACCCGCGGCGGCGGCTGCTTCCTCGGCGCCTCGCTGTCGTGCACCGATCTGCTGGTCCATCTCTACACCCGCGTGCTGCGCGTCGCGCCGCACTCGGTCAACGATCCGGAGCGCGATTACCTGCTGTTGTCCAAGGGCCACGACGTCCCGGCGCTGTACGCCACGCTCGCCGAGCTCGGCTTCATGTCGCCCGGCCGGCTCGCGAACCACCTCGATCCCGACGACGTGCTCTACTGGCACCCCAACCGCGAGGTGTCCGGCGTCGAGTTCCACTCGGGCTCGCTCGGGCACCTCTTGTCGGTCGGCGCCGGGATCGCGACCGATGCCCGGCTGCGCGGCGGCCCCAACCGCGTGTTCGTGGTGCTCGGCGACGGCGAGTGCGACGAGGGCTCGGTGTGGGAGGCCGCGCTGGTCGCCGCGGGCCACAAGCTCGATAACCTGGTCGCGATCATCGATCGCAATGGCTACCAGGCCAACGTGGCGACCGAGGAGTTGATCCCGCTCGAGCCGCTCGCGCCGAAGTGGGAGGCGTTCGGCTGGCGCGCGATCCGGGTCAACGGCCACGACTACGATCAGCTCGACCGCGCGTTCGCCGAGCTGCCGCTCGCGCCCGGCAAGCCGAGCGTGATCATCGCCGATACCGTCCGCAACAAGGGCCTGCCTTCGATCG
>Ga0302256_10000293_pt1 | contig 11546 bp, 9 predicted proteins | sample I_Fen_E3_4_FD_194571 | JGI IMG/M metagenome (GOLD analysis project Ga0302256, IMG submission 194571) | Peat permafrost microbial communities from Stordalen Mire near Abisko, Sweden - I_Fen_E3_4 | ecosystem: Environmental > Terrestrial > Soil > Wetlands > Permafrost | place: Sweden: Abisko...
CTTGGCTGAACTGGTCGGCCAGGTCGGCGGCCAGCTCCATCTGCGAATCGGTGGCGTCGCCGGGTGCTTGGCCCGTGCGCTTGAGGGACAGCGTCACCGCGCGGTAGCCGGCGATCTGGTGCGCCTGCACGTTGCGCTCGGTCCAGCGCTTGAACGAGGTCGGCGCGTCGGCGGGCACGTGCAACCTGGTGTTCGAAATGGGTGCCACGCCTTCGGGCAACTGAAAGCTGGCGGCCACGCGGTCGAACTCGGCCTGCGGAATGATCTGCTCGGTGCCGTCGATGTCGCGCTCGAGGATGTTCTTGAACTCCTCGTTCACGTCGTCGATGAAGCGCTGGCCCTCGGCCTTCACCAAAATTTTGATGCGCGCCTTGTACAGGTTGTCGCGGCGGCCGTAGCGGTTGTAGACGCGCACCACGGCTTCGATGAACACCAGGATCTGCTGCCACGGCAAGAAGTCGCGGATCACCGTGCCAATGATCGGCGTGCGGCCCATGCCACCGCCGACCAGCACCTTGAAGCCGACTTCGCCGGCCTCGTTCTTCAGCAGTTGCAGGCCGATGTCGTGCCAGGCAATGGCCGCGCGGTCTTCGATGGCGCCAGTGACGGCGATCTTGAACTTGCGCGGCAGGAACGCGAACTCGGGGTTCAGCGTGCTCCACTGGCGCAGGATCTCGCAGTACGGGCGCGGGTCGACGATCTCGTCGGCCGCCACGCCTGCGAAGCAGTCGCTGGTGATGTTGCGGATGCAGTTGCCGCTGGTCTGGATGCCGTGCATGTTCACGGCGGCCAGCGCGTCCATCACGTCGGCGCTTTTCGGCAGCGGGATCCAGTTGTACTGCAGGTTCTGCCGCGTGGTGAAGTGCCCGTAGCCGCGGTCGAACTCGCGCGCAATGCGTGCCAGCGCACGCAGCTGGGTGCTGTTCAGCTCGCCATAGGGCACGGCCACCCGCAGCATCGGCGCATGGCGCTGCACGTACCAGCCGTTCTGCAGGCGCAGCGGGCGGAACTCGTCGTCACCCAGGGTGCCCGCGAGGTTGCGCTCCAACTGGTCGCGGAACTGCGCCGCGCGCTGCTTGACGAACTGCTTGTCGAAGGAGGTGTACTGGTACATCGTTCTGAGGGTCTGTGGGTGACGAGGGCGCAGCGCTTGCTGCAGGCGGTCGACGATTGTCCTCGTCAAGCAGGAAGGGCCATTGTGCGAACCACCCATATATATAGAAAGAACAGTTTCGTAAGTTGTTTATTCAAGAGGTGGATAAGGACGGGTGTGAAGGCGGGCGGCTTCTAGAATTCCGCCATGCCGAATCAACTCAATTTCCAACGCCCATGGCGCCAGCTGGGCTTGGCCCTGGTCCTGGCGGCCCTGAGCGCCTGCCAAACCGCGCCCGTCGTTCCAGCCGTCGTGACTCCGCCCGTGGTCGTGCCGCTTCCGCCCGATCCCATGGCGTCTGCGCCCTTGGTGCTCACACCGCCGCGGCCACCGCGCATCGGCCTGGCGCTGGGTGGCGGTGCGGCACGTGGGTTTGCCCACATCGGGGTCATCCAGGTGCTCGAAGAGAACGGCATCAAGATCGACTACGTGACCGGCACCTCGGCCGGCAGCCTGGTGGCCGCGCTCTACGCCTCGGGCAAGAGCGGAAGCGCCCTGGCGGCCATGGCCGACAACATGGATGAATCGGCCTTCACCGACTGGGCGTTTCCCGGGCGGGGCCTGATCCGCGGCGAGGCGCTGGCCAAGTTCGTGCGTGAAAACACCGGCGGGCGCTCGATCGAGAACATGCGCGTGCCGCTGGGCATCGTCGCCACCGACCTCGACAACGGCCAACCCATCTTGTTCCAGATCGGTGACCCGGGTGTCGCGGTGCGTGCCTCCAGCGCCGTGCCGGCTGTGTTCACGCCGGTGCGTATTGGCTCGCGCGAGTATGTGGACGGGGGTCTGGTGTCGCCGGTGCCGGTGCGTTTTGCGCGGCAGATGGGGGCGGAGCTGGTGATTGCGGTCGACATCTCGGCCATCCCCGACGGCAATGCCACGGGTGACCCGATGCGCATGCTGCTGCAGACCTTCGCCATCATGGGCCGCAGCATCAACACCTTCGAGCTGCGAGAGGCCGACGTGGTGATGCGGCCCAAGCTGGCCGGTGTGTCGGGCGCCGATTTCTCGGCACGCAAACGCTCGATTCAGGCGGGCCGCGAGGTGGCCACCACGATGCTGGCGGACTTGAAGGCGCGGATCGCGGCCAAGACGCACTGAGGCCTGCTCCGTAGCGACGCACAAAACAAAACGGCCCGGTGTTGCCACCGGGCCGAAAGGTACCTTGAATGGAGAATTCGTGGGTACCGAGGAGACAACCTTTCAGGGAGACCACGGGCATCGCCCGTGGAACACTTCAGATGAAGAGCCTGGCCGGAAGTTCAACCCCGCCACGAAAAAAACTTCAGTCTGGCGTCAGGCTCAGGCAGCGCGCTTGGTCTTGGTCGCGGCTTGCGTGGCCTTGACGGCGGTGCTGGTCATGGCCTGGAAGTTGGCTTCGGCCACGTCGGCAGCTTGCTTGGCAGCCTTGTGCACGCTTTCGTAGGCGTTGTTGGCGGCAGCAACAGCCGACTTCACCAGGGCGACGGCGTTCTCGGTGCCGGCCGGAGCGTTCTTGACCGAGGTGTCGACCAGAGCCATGAACTTCTTCTGTGCTTCCGACGCGGTGGCTTCGGCGACCTTGCCGATGTCGGCATTGGTGCTGGCGGCGATGTCGTACACATAGCGGCCGTAGGCGGCAGCCTTCTCGGCGGCGGGTTGCAGCAGGCCGGCTTGCAGCGCCATCAGTTCCTGTGCGTCTTTCACGGACATGGCGGCCTTCGCGTTCTCGGCCACTTCGCCCAGGGCTGTCTTGGCCACTTGCAGGTTCAGTTCGACAAGCTTCTCGACGCCTTCGAAGGCTTTGCCGGTGAGGCCGAAGAGGGTTTCGATGTTGGCCTTGTGGGCAGCCATGACTTGTTCAGCGGTCAGCATGATGAGTAATCTCCAGGGGTTAGATTTGGGGATGACACAGCATTTGTTGCGCTGCACCATGAGCAGAAGTATACGAAGCGAACGTGATATTTCAAGCTGTTTTTGCTGCATTGCAGCAATTTAGAACGCCTCTTCTAAATTCCACGCATGCAAGCCTTCTACGCCGACCATTTCTTCCTGCAGTTGCCTGCAGGACACCGTTTTCCAATGCAGAAGTACCGGCTGCTGCGCGAGCGTGTGGTGGGCGAACTGAGCGGCATCCGCCTTGAACAGGCGCTGCCCGCCAGCGAGGGTGAACTGGCGCTGGCGCACACGCCGCACTACATCTCGGCCGTCTTGCAAGGCCACCTGACGGCGGCCCAGTTGCGTGAGATCGGCTTCCCCTGGTCGGAGCGCATGGCCGAGCGGGCTTGCCGTTCGGTGGGTGCGACGATCCAGGCGGCGCGTGCTGCGCTGAGGCACGGCGTGGCCGCCAATCTGGCGGGTGGCACGCATCACGCCAGTGCCGACAAAGGCGGCGGCTATTGCGTGTTCAACGACGTGGCGGTGGCCGCACGTCTGATGCAGGCCGAGTGGCACCGCCTGCACAGGCGCCTGCTGCGCGTGGCCGTGGTCGATCTGGACGTGCACCAGGGCAATGGCACGGCGGCGATCTTTCGCGACGACCCGACGGTGTTCACCTTGTCCTTGCACGGTGAGAAGAACTTTCCGTTCCGCAAGGAGCCTAGCGATCTGGATGTGGACCTGCCCGACGGCTGCACCGATGCTCCCTACCTGGCCGCTCTGGATGCCGCGCTGGCCGAACTCTGGGCACGCCACCGCGACGGGCCACCGGGCCTGATCTTCTTTTTGGCCGGTGCCGACCCGCACGAGGGCGACCGCCTCGGCCGCCTCAAGCTGAGCACGGCAGGCCTGGCAGAGCGCGACCGGCGTGTTCTGGCAGCGGCGCGCGAGCGGCGCATTCCGGTGGCCTTGTCGATGGCGGGCGGCTATGGCCGAGAGGTCGCAGCCACCGTGCAGGTGCAGGTGAATACGCTGGGTCTGGCGCTGGAAAGCTGGCAGCGATGGAACAATGAGCCTTCATGAGCACGCCCCGCCCCCAGCCCGATGGCCGCGACGCCTACCGCCACTTCACGCCGTTGTCCACCCGCTGGATGGACAACGATGCCTATGGCCACCTCAACAACGTCGTCTACTACAGCCTCTTCGACACCGCGGTGAACCGCTACCTCATCGAAGCCGGCGCACTCGATATCCGCCACGGCGAGGTGATTGGGTTGGTCGTCGAGACGCACTGCAACTACTTCGCGTCGATCGAGTTCCCGCAGGCCGTGGAGGCGGGCATTCGCGTCGCGCACCTGGGCTCGTCGAGCGTGCGCTACGAGATCGGCATCTTCGCGGCCGGTGAGGCGCTGGTCGCGGCGCGCGGCCATTTCGTTCATGTGTATGTGGACCGCGCGACGCGCCGGCCGGCACCCTTGCCACCAGCGCTGCTCCGGGTCCTGAAGGAGTTGACCGTTTGAATCCCACCCCTGAGCAAACCGCTGCGGTCGATGCGGCCATCACCTCTCGTCGCTCGTTGCGCGCCTATCTGCCGACACCCGTGCCGCGCGAGACGATCGAAGACATCTTGCGCGTGGCTTCGCGTGCACCCTCGGGCACCAACACGCAGCCGTGGAAGGTCTATGTGCTGACCGGCGAGCCCTTGCAAGCGTTGTCGCGACAGATTCTCGCCGTGCACGACGACCCGGCGCAGGCCGCCACCCACCAGCAGGAATACGCCTACTACCCGATCCAGTGGCAGTCGCCCTACATCGACAGGCGCCGCAAGGTGGGTTGGGACCTGTACGGCCTGCTCGGCATCGGCAAGTCCGACAAGGCGCGCATGCATGCGCAGCACGGGCGCAACTACCGTTTCTTCGATGCGCCGGTCGGTTTGATGTTCACCATTGATCGTGTGATGGAAAAAGGCAGCTGGCTCGACTACGGCATGTTCCTGCAAAGCATCATGGTCGCCGCGCGCGCGCGTGGGCTCGACACCTGCCCGCAGGCGGCGTTCACGCAGTTCCACCGGATCATCATGCCGAGCATCGGCGCCTCGCCCGATGAGATGCTGGTGTGCGGGATGTCACTGGGCCACGCCGACCTGTCGGCGGTCGAAAATTCACTGGTGTCCGAGCGCGAGCCGGTCGCCGCGTTCACAACATTCCTGGGCTGACATGAAACCTTCCGTGCTTGTGGCGCGAGCCATCCAACCCGAGGTTGTGGCGCGCTTGTGCGAGCACTTCGAGGTCGAAGAGAACCCGAGCGATCAGGTGTTCGGCAAAGACGAACTCATCGCCCGGCTGCGCGGCAAGCTGGGCGTGTTCGCGACCGGCAGCGAGCGCATCGACGAGGCTGTGCTCGCGGCCAACCCGCAGTTGCGGGCGGTGTGCAACATGGCCGTGGGCTACAACAACATCGACGTGCCTGCCTGCACCGCGCGCGGCGTGGTCTGCACCAACACGCCCGATGTGCTGACCGAAACCACGGCCGACTTCGGCTTTGCGCTGATGATGGCCGCCGCGCGGCGCATCACCGAGTCGGAGCACTTTCTGCGCCGCGGCGAATGGAAGAAATGGTCGGTCGACATGTTCACCGGTGGCGACATCCACGGTGCCACGCTGGGCATCCTTGGCATGGGCCGCATCGGGCAGGCGATTGCGCGGCGCGGTGCGCATGGCTTTGGCATGCGGGTGATCTATCACAACCGCTCACGGCTCGATGCGGCCACGGAGAGCGAGTGCCGTGCTTCCTATGTCGACAAGCAAGCGTTGCTGGCCCAAGCCGATCATCTGGTGCTTGTGGTGCCTTATTCGCCGGCATCGCACCACGCGATCGGTGCGGCCGAACTGGCCCAGATGAAGCCGACCGCCACGCTGACCAACATCGCCCGCGGTGGCGTGGTGGACGATGCGGCGCTCGCGCGCGCGCTCGCCGAGCGGCGCATCGCGGCCGCGGGTCTCGATGTGTTCGAGGGCGAGCCTGCAGTGCACCCCGATCTGCTGACTGTGCCCAACGTCGTGCTGACGCCGCACATCGCCAGCGCTACGGTGGCGACGCGGCGCGCGATGGCCGACCTGGCGGCAGACAACCTGATCGCTGCGCTCGGCTTCGGGCCCAGCGCCGGCAGGCCACCGACACCCATCAATCCCGAGGTGTTGAAGCCGGCTGCCTGAGACAATCACCGCATGGAGACACTGTGGTGGTTCGTGGCGGCGCTGGCCGTCGTCAATCTCTTGCTGCTGCTTTGGTTGGCCCTGCGCCGGCCGCCGGCCGATGATTCGCTGAAAGCCGAGGTGCGCGCTGGCAGCGAGCGCCTGGAGCGCGAGCTGCGCGACGAACTCGGCCGCAGCGCCCAGGGCACGCGCCAGGAACTGGGCAGCACGCTCGCGAATTTTCAGCAGACGCTGACTGGCGCGCAAACCAACGTGGCGCGTCTGCAGAACGAGCAGATCGACAGCTTTCGCACCCAGCTCGCCGCCATGCAGCAGGCGGTGAGCGATGCGCTTCAATCGGCGGCGAGCTCGCAGGCCGCGCAGTCGGTGGTCTCGCGCGAGGCGCAGGACATGAGCCTCAAGCGCTTCTCCGACACCTTGAGCGAGCAGTTGCGCGCCTTGTCCGAAGCCAATGAACGCCGGCTGGGCGAGGTGCGTACGGTCGTCGAGCAACGGCTCACCGCCCTTCAGCAGGGCAACGAGCAGAAGCTGGAACAGATGCGCGCCACGGTCGACGAAAAACTCCACGCCACGCTGGAGCAGCGGCTGGGCGAGAGCTTCAAGCAGGTGGCCGACCGCTTGGAGCAGGTGCACAAGGGCCTGGGTGAGATGCAGGGCCTGGCCAGGGATGTGGGTTCACTCAACCGCGTGCTGACCAATGTGAAGACGCGCGGCATTTTCGGTGAGGTGCAGCTGGCCGGTCTGCTCGAACAGGTGTTCACGCCGGAGCAGTACGCGACGAATGTCGAGACCGTGCCCGGCAGCGGCGCGCGGGTGGAGTTCGCGATCCGCCTGCCAGGCCAGCGCGCCGATGGCGTGCCGCTGTGGCTGCCCATCGACGCCAAGTTTCCGCGCGAAGACTACGAGCGTTTGCTCGAAGCCCAGGACCATGCCGATGCGCCGGCGGCCGAAGCGGCAGGCAAGGCCATCGAGCAGCGATTGCGTGCCGAGGCCAAGACCATTCACGACAAGTACGTGGCGCCGCCGCACACCACCGACTTCGGCATCCTGTTCGTGCCCACCGAAGGCCTGTATGCCGAGGCCTTGCGGCGGCCCGGGCTGATGGAGTCGTTGCAGCGCGAACACCGCGTGATGCTGGCTGGCCCGACGACCTTGCTGGCCACACTGAACAGCCTGCAGATGGGGTTCCGCACGCTGGCGCTCGAGAAGCGCTCGGTCGAAGTCTGGGAAGTGCTGGGGGCCGTTAAAACCGAGTTCGCCAAGTTCGGTGACGTGCTCGCCAAGACCAAGAAGAAGCTCGATGAGGCCAGCAGCAACATCGAGATGGCCGAGCGCCGCTCGCGTGCGATGGCGCGCGAGCTGCGCAGCGTCGAGGCCATGCCCGATGCGCGGGCCAAGCTGCTGCTGCCGTTGCCGGTGGAAGATTTGGCCGGCGACCCCTTGGAGCCCGACGCCTGAAATGGCCTCGTCGCCGCGCCCTCTGCTGGCGCTGATCCTCGGCCAGATCTGCCTGCACTCGTGCATGGCCGGTGTGCGCGTGGCGGCGCCCTTGCTGGCGCTGCGCAGCGGCCAGTCGACCTGGGCGGTGGGGGTGCTGCTGGGTCTGTTTGCGGCGGCGCCGGTGTTGCTCTCGCTGCACGCCGGGCGGCTGGCCGATCGTCACGGCTACCACCACCCGGTGCACCTGGCGGTGGGCATGACGGTGCTGGGCGGCCTGCTGGCCGTTACCTCCACCTGGCTGGTGGCGTGGCAGTTCCCGCTGCTGTGCATTGCTGCGCCGCTGTGCGGCGTGGGCACCAATTTCGGCTTGATCGCCATCCAGCGCAGCGCTGGGCGGCTGGCCGAAGGGGACCGTGCGGCCCTCACGCGCATCTTCAGCTGGCTGGGCCTCGCGCCTGCGCTGTCGAATGTGATCGGCCCGGTGTTGGCCGGCACGTTGATCGACCTCACCGGCTTTCGCGGGGCCTTCACCGCGCTGGCACTGTTGCCGCTCGCGTCGCTGTGGTGGTCGCGCCAGGTGCCGGTGGAGGTGCCGTCGGCGAACGCGCCGCCCCGCGGCAACCGAGCCGCCTGGGAGCTGTTTGCCCTGCCGGGCATGCAGCGCTTGCTGCTGGTGAACTTCCTGATGTCGTCGAGCTGGGACCTGCACTCGTTCATCGTGCCGGTGCTCGGGCATGAGCGCGGCTTCAGCGCCTCGGCCATCGGCCTCATTCTGGGAGCGTTCGCGGCAGCGGTGGCGGGCGTGCGCTTCGTGATCCCTTTTATGTCGCACCGCCTGCGCGAGCACCAGGTTCTGGTCGGCGCGATGCTGCTGACGACGCTGGTCTTCTGCGTCTACCCGCTGGTGCATTCGGCCTGGCTGATGGCCTTGTGCGCTGCCGTGCTGGGGCTGGCGATGGGGTCGGTCAACCCGATGATCATGACCACCTTGCACCACCTGACGCCGAGCGATCGGCACGGCGAGGCCATTGCGCTGCGCTCGATGACGATCAACACCAGCAGCGCCTTGATGCCGCTGCTGTTCGGCGCGGCCGGCGCCGCGATCGGCGCTTCGACCCTGTTCTGGGTGATGGGTGCTGCGGTGGGTGCCGGCAGCTGGCAGGCGCGGCAGGTGGGCCGCGCCCAGCCGCTGGACTCAGAAGCGAATGCCTGAGGGCGGTGGCGCGGGCTCGGCGGCCGGTGCCGGAGCAGGTGCGGTCCGCTGCGGCGAGGGAGACGGCGCAGCTTGCCGGGCTTCGGTCAGCGGTTCGGCCTTGCCCTGCGGGAAGTTGGCAGGCAGTCGAGACTCCTTCGGGTAGCCGGCGGCATCGAGGTAAGACACCCAGTCTTCACGCTGCCAGCCGCGCACGACCTGGGCGCCGATCGTCACCGCGGGCAGGCTGGTCGTGCCGGTGAGCCGCTGCAATGCATTGCTGTCGTCAGCGGTTGTGACCAGCTTCTCGGAGAAGGGAATGCCGCGCTGACGCAGCAACTGCCGCCCGGCATCGCAAGGCGAGCAATCGGGGGCCACGTACAGGGTGACCGGGTAGCGCTGCACGGCCTGGCGCAGATCGAAGGGCAGGGCCACGTCGTTGGCAACCGAGCCGCGCGCGCCGACAGACTGCACCTTGTTCTCGGTACTGACCGAGGGTTGGTCGGTGTAGGTGACCTTGCCGTCGGGCCCGACGACCTTGTAGAGCGCCTGCGCCGGCAACGAGGTGAACATGGCGGCAGCGGCCACCGACGTGGCGAGGCTGAGGATCGTTCGTTTACCTTGGGTCATGTCGGTACTCCAGTGACATCGATGCTGACATCGCAGCAAATTCTATGCATCAGGCCATGCCCTGGTGCCGTAAAAGTGCATCAATTCGTGGCTCGCGGCCGCGAAAGGCCTTGAAGCTTTCCATTGCCGGGCGGCTGCCGCCCGATTCGAGGATGGCTTCGCGGTAGCGGCGGCCCGTCTCGGGGTTGAGCGTGCCGGTTTCCTCGAACGCGCTCCACGCATCGGCGCTCAGCACCTCGGCCCACTTGTAGCTGTAGTAGCCCGCAGCATAGCCGCCGGCAAAGATGTGCGAGAACGAATGCTGGAAGCGGTTGAACGCGGGCGGCACGAACACGGCGACCTCGCGGCGCACCTCGTCGACGACCTGCTGGATGTGCTCTTCGCTGCCCGGCTCGGCATGCAGCCGCATGTCGAACAGCGAGAACTCCACCTGCCGCAGCGTCTGGAGCCCGCTCTGGAAGTTCTTGGCTGCGAGCATCTTGTCGTACAGCGCGCGGGGCAGCGCCTCGCCGGTGTCGACATGCGCGGTCAGGTGCTTGAGCACCTCCCACTCCCAGCAGAAGTTTTCCATGAACTGGCTGGGCAGCTCCACCGCGTCCCACTCCACGCCGGAGATGCCAGCCACGCCAACGTCATTCACCTGCGTCAGCATGTGCTGCAAGCCATGGCCGAATTCGTGGAAGAGGGTGGTGACCTCGTCGTGCGTCAGCAAGGCCGGCTTGCCGTCGGCGGGCGGCGTGAAGTTGCAGACCAGGTGCGCCACCGGCGTTTGGGTGCCGCCTTCGGGGCGGGCCCAGCGGCCGCGCACGTCGTCCATCCACGCGCCGGGGCGCTTGCCGGTGCGGGCGTACGGGTCGAGGTAAAACTGGCCTACAAGCGTGCCCGCGCCGCCCTCGGCGCTTCGTTCATTTCTTTCGATGCGGAAGAAGCGCACCGTCGGGTGCCACACCTCGGCGGTGTCGGGCGAGATGCTCACTTCGAACAGCGTCTCGATGATGCGGAACAGACCGCTCAGCACCTTGGCCTCGGTGAAATAGGGCTTCACTTCCTGGTCGCTGAAGGCGTAGCGCGCTTCCTTCAGTTTCTCGCTGGCGAAGGCCAGGTCCCACGACTGCAGGTCGGTCAGGCCCAGCTCGGCGCCGGCGAACTCGCGCAGTTCGGCCAGGTCTTTCTCGGCATAGGGCTTTGCCCGGCGCGACAGGTCGCGCAAGAAATCCATCACCTGCTGCGGCGAATCGGCCATCTTGGGCACCATCGAGACCTCGGCGTAGTTGCGGTAGCCGAGCAGCCGGGCTTCTTCCTGGCGCAGCGCAAGCAGCTCGCGCATCGCCGCGCTGTTGTCGTGCTCGGGCGGGCCGAGCTCGCTCGCGCGGGTGGCGTAAGCGGTGTAGAGCCGTTCGCGCAGCGCGCGGTTCTCGCCGTACTGCATCACCGGAAAGTAGCTCGGGAAGTGCAGCGTCAGCTTGTAGTCCGGCCTGCCATCGGCTTGTGCGGCGGCGCGTGCGGCCTCTTTCGCATCGGCGGGCACGCCGGCCAGATCTTCTTCGCTCACGTGCAGCGCGAAGCTGTCGGTGGCGTCCATCACGTGTTCGGAATAGGCCTGCGACAGCGCGGCCAGGCGCTCCTGGATCTGGGCGTAACGCTCGCGGGCTTCGCCTTGCAGTTCGGCACCCGACAGCACAAAGTCGCGCATCGCGTTCGACAACGCCTGGCGCCGCGCCGGGTTCAACGTGGCCGCGGCCGGGCTGTGGGCGATGGCCTTGTACTTGGCGTAGAGGCGCTCGTCGGCACCCAGGCGGGTGTGGAATTCGGTGATCTTGGGCAGGCTCTCGTTGTAGGCCGCACGCAGATCCGGGTTGTCGGCCACATGGTTCAGGTGGGCCACGGCGCCCCAGGCGCTGCCCAGTTGTTCGGTGGCGACGTCGAGCACGGCCGACATCGCGTCGTAGTCGGCCGGCACGGCATCGCTCGTGGCTTTCTCGAGCGCCCGGTCGGCTTCGGCCAGCAACTGCGTGATCGCAGGCGCGACGTGCTCAGGGCGGATCTCCGCAAAATGCGG
>Ga0302256_10000294_pt1 | contig 11534 bp, 8 predicted proteins | sample I_Fen_E3_4_FD_194571 | JGI IMG/M metagenome (GOLD analysis project Ga0302256, IMG submission 194571) | Peat permafrost microbial communities from Stordalen Mire near Abisko, Sweden - I_Fen_E3_4 | ecosystem: Environmental > Terrestrial > Soil > Wetlands > Permafrost | place: Sweden: Abisko...
TGCGGCCCTTGACAGGCTCCGACTCCGCTCATGGCGAGGCTTGCGCGCCGCCAGTACGAACAGCACGAGCCCGGCCAGCGTCAGCGCGAACCCCGCCCACACCGCGGACAGCAGGCCATATCCGTGCGCGATGGTCTGACCGCCCGCCCATGCGCCGATCGCGTTCGCCACATTCAAGGCCGCCAGGTTCATTGCGCCCATCAACGTCGGCGCATCCGGCGCTGCCTGCGTGAGCCGCACCTGAATGGTAGGTATCGCGACCATCATCGTGGCGCCGACGGCAAGCATGGATGCCATCAGAACCCAGGCGTTCTGGCCACCCGCCGCCAGAAGCGCCAGGGCGATCAAGGCGCTGCCGAACCCAGCCATCAAGCCCTGCGAAGGATGGCGGTCCGCCAGCCACCCGCCGACGACGTTGCCGGCGGTCATGCCGACGCCGAAGAGGCCCAGGGCAATCGGGACCCATCCCTCGCCCAACCCGGCACCGTCCGTCACGAACGGGCCGATGAAGGTGTAGACGGCAAAGATGCTCGCCACGCCCAATGCGGCCACGGCCACCATCGTCCAGACGGACGCGCGCTTCAAGGCCCGCAGTTCCTGCCGCACCGGCCCACCGTCCAGCGCGCGGGAGCGCGGCACCCAGAGCCACAGGGCGAGAAACGACAGCACACCCAGCGCTGACACGGCGAGGTAAGCATTGCGCCAGCCGAGCGTCTGGCCCAGCAGCGTGGCCAGCGGCGAGCCAACGATGGTGGCCACCGTCAGCCCCGTCATCACCAGCGCAAACGCCCGCCCACCCTGGCCGGGCCCGACGATGTAGGAGGCGACCACAGCCCCTGCGCCGAAGTACGCGCCCTGCGGGATGCCGCTCACGAAGCGCGCGAGCGCGAAGCTGCCCAAGCCGGTCGCCACGGCGGACAGCACGTTGCCGAGAACGAAGATCGCCATCAAGGCCAGCAGCAGGTTCCTGCGGTTCAGCTTCGCGGCCAGGATCGTCACGGCAGGGCCACCAAGTACGACACCGAGGGCATAGGCCTCAATCGCATGCGTGGCGGTCGGGATGTCCAGATTCAGGCTTGCGGCAAACAGTTGAAGGATTCCCATGCTGGCAAATTCGGACGTTCCGATGCAGAACGTTCCAAGTGCCAGCGACAGCAGGGTCAGCGTCTTTCGGCTGAGCTGGCGCGCATCGATGCAATGCGTCTTCGCAGACTCGCACTGCGGTCCGTAGGCTTCTTCAAGCATGACGCGTCTCCGGGGAAGGCGCTTGCGCGCGAAACACTTCTCGAAAGATGCCGAACGGCAGCGGCGCTCGCATCACACGATTCCGGCATGGCGGGCCCCCGGACCCAGCACGAACCACCAGTGGGCAAAGACGCCGATGCCCCAACCCACCAGCACGTACAGCACCCAATAGGGCGCCCCGGTCCAGAGATTGATGCCGGCGAGCAGCACCATCTTCAGCACGAAGACGATCGAGTGGATGCGGAAACCGCGCTTGCGCTCGGAGATGTCGAGTTTCTTCACGTTGTCCTCCTGTGCGTTGTTGCCCCGGCGGCGTGCCGGGGCGCCCGACTCACCGAACCGATGCCCGCGCGGCCTGGTCGATGGCCTCGGCCACCGCCTCGGGCTGCGAGACGTACGAGGCGTGGCTGGCCCGCACCTCCTTGATCGAGGCCTTCGCTCGGCCCGCCATCTGGCGCTGCGCAGGCGGCGGGATGATGCGGTCTTCGGTGCTCAGCACGTACCAGCTGCTGTGCGTTTTCCAGGCAGGCTGCGTCACCTTGGCCTCGAAGGCGGCCGCCGCCGGTGGGATCTGCGCCGCGGCCAGGAACGCGGCCTGCGCCGGCGGCAGGTCCTGCGCGAAGGCCTGCGGGAAGATGGCGGCGTCGAAGAAGAGGTAGCCGTCGGCCGATGGCTGCACCGGGGGCGGGGCACCGCCTTCGAGCATCGACGCCACCGACTCGCCCGCATCGGGCACGAAGGCCGCGACGTAGACCAGCCCCGCCACGTTCGGGGCGTTGCCCGCCTCGGTGATCACCACACCGCCGTAGGAATGGCCCACCAGCAGTGCCGGCCCGTTCTGCCGCGCCAGCACCCGCTGCACGGCAGCCACGTCGGCCGCCAGCGACGTGAGCGGGTTCTGCACGATGCTGACCGCGTAGCCTTTGGCCCGCAACAGGTCATGCACACGATGCCAGCCCGAGCCGTCGGCCCAGGCGCCATGAACGAGAACGACGTTTTTCACTTTGGCTTTCTCCAGGGGTTGTTGAGCAGAGGCGGGGGCTCCCGCCAGCAGTGCCGCAGCAAGCGGCACGATCAGGCGCAGCAGATAAAACGGGTTCTTCACGACAAGGCTCCTTCAGGGTGAGAGCGGTTGATGAAACCGGCTTCAGCGCGCGAGCCAGCCGATGGCCGGTGCGTGCAGGCTGTGGATGTACAGGCGCTGTGCGGTCTCGGTGGCGCCGGTGGTCTCGGGGTAGGCGCCGGTGGGGTCCTGCAGGTCTTCGGTCACGTGGCCGTCTTCGTCGATCGCGAAGACGTGGCCGTAGGGCTTGCCGAGCGGCAGCCATGCGCGTGGCAGCCGCAGCAGCACCTTGCGCAGGAAGGGCCGCTCGGCGAGGCTGTCCGCGGCCGGGTTGCGCGGTTTGAAGAGGCCCACCCAGATGCGGCCGTCGCGGCCGCGCATCAGGTTGTCGGGGTAGCCGGGAAGGTTGTCCAGCAGCACACGGGCCTGAGGCGTGGCGCGCTGTACGTCGATGCCGCGTGCCGCGGCGTCGAGCTTCCAGACTCGATAGCGGCCGGTCTCGGCGACGAACAGCGTGCGCCCGTCGGCCGACAGCGCGATGCCGTTGGCGAACGAGAAACCCCGTGCCACCACGCGCATGCTGCGTGCCACCGGGTCGTACGCGAGCACGCGGCCGGTGGCGGCCTGCTCGAGGATGTCGAGCACGCTCGCCTCGTAGGTGCCACCCCAGCGCGATGGCGCAAAGCGGGCCGAGGCGTCGGTGAAGTACGCCGTGCCGTCCGGTGCGACGACCAGGGAGTTGGCATAGCGGATCGGGTCGTCCGGGCCGACGTGGTCGGCGAGCAGCTCCACCTGCCCGTCGCGGCCGATGGCCAGCAGGCCCTTCATCGCATCGGCGGCGAGCATGCGCCCCTGGGCATCGAAGTCGAACCCCAGCACCCGCCCGCCGGTGCTGGCGAGTACCTCGCGTTGCCCGCCGTCTGCATCCATGCGCAGCAGCGTGCCGCTGGTCATCGCAGCGTAGAGCTTGCCGTCGGGGCCGAAGGCGATGTGCTCGGGACCGAATTCGGTGCCGATGTCGATTCTGTGCAGCTGCGCCAGGCGGGCGTTCGGGGCGTGCGGCCCCACGTAGCCGGGCGGCGTCGGCGCCGGCCAGGCCACGGGATCGGCAGGCACCGGCCACAGGCAGAGATAGACCACGGCAGCGGCAGCAGCCAGCGCCACCGCAATCGCCGCGACCCGGGCTGCGGAGCGGCGCTTCAAGGCCAACACGTGCATCGTGGCAGGGCCGCGTGCAGCCATTGCGTTCAAGTTCTTCATGCGGTCACCTCGTGCGTTCGAATGAAAGAGCCATGGAAGCCGAGCGGGATCGCTGCCGGCACGTCTGCCCGGGCCAGCAGCCTCAGGTCACGTGCATCCAGGATCGCCAGCGCCGAGTCGGATGTGCGCTGGCTGCACCCCACCGTGAGCAGCACACCATCGTCCTCGTCGACGCCGCCCGGACGGGCAACAAACAAGGGCTCGCCGTAGATGCGTTCGCCATCGCTGAAGTCACGGCTCTCACCGCTGCGCACGTCCACCTTGACGATGGACGACGGATAGCCGCCTTCGGACTGCGGCCCCTCGGCCGCGCCCCAGGCGAAGCGGTAGTCCCTGCCGCTGGACCTGCGGTAGTGGATGCAGGGGTACTCGAAGCCCACGTCACCGAGTGTCTGCACCTCGGCGCGCGGCCTGCCGGGCCGCATGGTGATGCGGACCAGCCGCGGCCGGAGGTCCGGCAGCCGCTCGGCCATCCGGGCCACGCGCAGGTCTTCCATGATCGTGGCGTCCGGATAGGCCATCACGTCGAGCACCGTCTCGCCGCCGCGCTCGAAGGCGTTGACGGTGTGGAACACGAACATCGCCTCGGTCTCGTACTCGGTGGTCACCCCGCTCGCCCGATCCATCACGATCAGCCGCGTGCTGTCCTGCGGGTGCCACTTGAAATGGTCGATGTAGCCGCGGTTCGACCACAGCATGTCCAGCGGCTTCACGCTGAACGGGTGCGCCACCAGCACGGCGCGCGATGGCGTGAGCCCGAACGAGTGCATGTAGGGCACGCGATCCGTCTGCCACGATCCGACCACCTTGCGAAGGCGCTCCCCGTCGCCATGCGCGTAGACCGAGACGACACCACCACTGCTGCCGAACTTGGTCGCGAGGTTGACGACCTGCCGGCGAGTGAAGTCGAAGTGCGGGTGCGCGCTCATGACCGCGCCGTCGAGCCCGTCGCGCCCGTACGCCAGCACCCCGAGCGAGCGCAGCGACGTCGCGTCGATGCGCAGCTGCCGTGCCCCTTCGGTGAGGGCAACCCAGGCGTCGCCCATCGGCACGATGTTGACGTTGGTGTTGTCGGTGCTGCGCTGCACGGGTTGGATGAGTCTCTGCCACAGCGTTCGTCCGGTCGGGGTGCCGAACGAGGACACCCGCGCACGGCCACCGGCGATCTCGCGCGCCGCTTCGCTGTCGAGCAGGCGCGACTGGAACCTCACGGCCGAGGCGCCGATCCGAAAGGCGTAGATTTGGCCGAGGCCGTCGAACCAGTGACGCGCCTGCCAACCGCCCTGTGTGAACACCGCCGGACAAGTGCGCAGCAGGTCGCCCTGCAGCCAGGCCGGCACCGTGCCAATGACGGCGGCCTCTTGCTGCTCGTGGACATCGGGAGAACGGCGGAACGGCGCCATCGATTCGAGCGCGCCGGAATGGAGTTGGGTCTCGGGCATGACGTCGTTCCTCCGTGGGTTGATCAAGGGGTGTAGGTCGCTGGGCCGCTGCCTTCGATAGCCAGTTCTGCACCGCTGATGCCACTGGCTTCGTCGGAGCAGAGGAACAGGCATCCGTGGGCGACCTGGATCGGTGCAGCGCCGAGCAGCTGGGGCGTCTGCGCGAAGGCCGACAGCACCACGTTGATGCGGATGCCGTCGGCCCTGCAGGTCAGGGCCGCGTCCCTGGACATGCTGCGCACCGCGCCGGTGGCGGCGTGGCAGGCGTGCGCTCCTGCCGCCGCCGGGTGATGCGGTGCCAACGCGACGTTGACGATGGCGCCCGCCCGTTGCCGTCGCATCACGCCCACGGCCTCGCGCATTCCGAAGAAGACGCCGGTCTGGTTCAGTGCGATCGCCAGCATCCACGCGTCCGCGGAGAGTTCGTCGAGCCGCTCGTACGACGGTGCCACTGCCGCGTTGACCAGCACGTCGAGCCGGCCGCTTCGTTCGATGACCCGATCCACCGTGCTCTGCCACGCCAGCTCGCTGGTGACGTCTAGCGACAGGGTGTGGACATCGGCCGAATGGCTGTTCGAGGCCGCGTGGCCGCTCGCAAAAACCATCGCACCTTCCTGCACGAACAGGTCGGTCACCGCGAGCCCGACACCCGCTTCGGCCCCGGTGACCAGGGCCACTTTGTCCTTGAGTCTCATCATGAGACACAGGCTAGTTGAGGGGTCCTCGCGCGTATGTGCAGATCTTGCACAACGCTTGCCCGCGCTTGCGGTATTGCAGCGCTGAAGCTCAATTCACCTACACGCGCCGGTCGCGGCAAAGTGCGCGGTGCTGACCCGGCGTCATGCCCGTCGCCTTGCCGAAGACGCGGGTGAAGCTGGCCTGCGATCCGAAGCCGGTCTCCAGCGAAATCTGCGCCAGCGACGCGCCGTCGACGGCCAGCATCGCCTTGGCCGCTTCAACGCGTCGTTCGCTCACGTAGCGGTGTGGTGGCACGCCCACCGCTTCGCGGAACAGGCGGGCGAAGTGGAATGGGCTGAGGCAGGCCTGGCTGGCCAGGTCGTCCAGCGAGAGGGCATCGGCCAGGTGTGCCTCGATGAACTCGAGCACGCGCTTCAAGCGCCGGCGATCGAGCGTTGGCGCCGGCGGCGGCGCACTCCAGCGGTCGACCGTGTAGTGACCCATCAGGCGCGCCGCGACCGCCGTGCGAATGCCGTCGCAGAAGATGCGGTCATCGTGCCGGCTGCCGCCGCGCATGAATGCCTGCAGCATGCCACCGAGCTGCGCCATCACCGGGTCGGCGACCGCTGCCGCATAGGCAAGTCGGGTCCGATCGGGATCGATGTCGTAGTCGGCCAGGGCGCTGCGTTCCAGCAGGCTGGCCGGCATGAAGAGATGCAGGCATTCGAGCGGCGCGTCGAGTTCCAGCTGCGTCTCGTGGGTACCTGCCGGCACCAACCAGCTGGTGCCGGGCAGTGCCACGCGCTCCTGCCGCTGGCCATCGCCTGTGCGCCGCACCGTGCCCTGGCCGCACAGGATGATCACGAGCTCGGTGCAGCTGGACGTGATGGGGTTGTAGGCGCCGCCCGGCACCTGCCGGTGCTCGACACGCAGCGTGTCCCACTCCGTAGTTTCTGCAAGCAGTTCGCTGCTGGCGTACTTCACATCACTTTGCGTCTGCAGAGGCATCACCCGAACTCCTGGCCGCCGGTCCGCCGTTCGTTGCGATGGGCGTGCCGTGAGGATCGCGGGCGTGGCTCCGTCTGGCAAGTTAAGCGCGGTTAAGGCAGCGCGTTGCCGAAGGACGCTTGGCGAGCCGCCGTCATTCCAGACGGATCCTGGCGCTCTTGATGAGCGCGCTCCAGCGCTTCGATTCCTGCGCCAGAAACGCCGAGAACTCGCTTCGCGTCGAAGCGACGACCTGCATGCCCAGCCCCTCCTCGAAGGACCGGTGCACCGAGGGAACCGCTAGCGCCCAGCGCAAGTCCTGATTGAGTCTTTCGACGATCGCGTCCGGCGTGGCGGCGGGAGCCATGATCCCGTACCAGGCAGACATCGCGATGCCGGGTACGCCCGCCTCGGCGAGCGTGGGGATGTCCGGTGCGCTGGGGCTTCGGCTCGCTGTCGTCACGCCCAGCGCACGAACTCTGCCTGCCCGGATGTGAGGCTGGGCGGACGCGAGATTGGCGAACATCAGCTGCAGGGTGCCGGCAATGAGGTCCGTCATCGCCGGCGTGGAGCCGCTGTAGGGAACGTGTGTCAGGCGGGTGCCTGTTTCTCGCATGAACAGCTCGGCGCACAGGTGCATCGAGCTTCCGACGCCGGCCGAGCCGAAGTTCAGCACGTCAGGCTTGGCACGCGCAAAACGGATCAGGTCGGCGACCGTCGCGTGCGGTGACTCGACCGGGACCACGAGGACGTTCGGCGCGTGGGCGAGCAGGATGACCGGGCGCAGATGGCCCAGCGGGTTCCATCGCCCTGGCGCCTGCAGATGCGGGCCGATGACCACGGCCATGGAGTGCAGCAGGAAGGTCTGCCCATTGGGTGTCGACCTGCCGACGAAGGCCGCGCCGACGTTGCCGCTGGCGCCGGCACGGTTGTCCATGATGACGACTTTGCCCCAGCGCTCTGCGAGTGGCTCGGCCAGGGCCCGGCCCATCACGTCCATGCTCGAACCTGCCGGGTACGGAATCACGATGCGCACCACGCCCTGGCCACGAGGGCCCAGCACCTCGTCCGCCGCAGCAGCGTGCAACGGCAGCACAGCAGACAGCAGTACTTGACGCCTCCGGGGCATGGCTTCGACACAAGTTGGGACTGCGCGACTCGACCGGCCCGCGCGCGTCACACGTGCAGGCGGAAGAGTTTAGCCAAGAGACGCAAGCAAATCGCCGGCCACGACGAGGTCATGGGTTGCGAACCCTTCGGTGAACTCGCCATGGACCTCGCCGAGCATCCGGCGCGCGTCCTCCTGCCGCGACTGCGCGCACCAGAGCGTCGCCAGGTCGACGACCGCGCGCAGCCGCCAGGACAGCGCCCCCATGTCTTGGGCGCTCGCGATCGATTCGGCAAGGACGGCCTGCGCATCGGCCCCACGGCCCGTCGATGCCAGCACCGCGGCGTGGACCCGCAACAGCTCGGGCATGCACCACCCTTCGTTCTGCGTGCGAGCGCACTCGACGGCCTTCAGGATCGTGGCCTCGGCGTCGTCGAGACGGCCGCACCGGGCGAGTGCCTGTGCGAGGACGGCCAGATAGAACGGCATGCGGGCCCGGTGATGAATGGCTTCAAACTCTCCGATCGCGTACCCCAGGGCCTGCACCGCGTCCGGGAGAGGGTCGGCTCGTGCACAGGCAAGTGCGGCGCGGTAGAAGAGGGCCACGGGCCGCCAGATCACGATGCCGTGCCGCGCGACGCGATCGTTCAGCAACTCGGCATGGCGGCTCGCCGTCTCACGGTGCCCGCAAAGGAACAGCACCGGGCAGGCGGCCGTGGCAAGCGCGTTGATCAGCGACAGCGAGTGCTCGAGCTTCAGGGCCCGGTCGACCGCGGCCTGGGCCGTTGCGGCAGCGGCGTCGGGCGAGCCCGTGAGCCACTGAACCTGCGACAGGATGTTCAGCACATCGACGTTCTGGTCGTAGAGGAACCGGGCGAAGCGTGGGTGGTCGATGGCACGCATGTGGTCCCTGCGAAGGCGCTCCAGGCGTTCGCGGCTGCTGCGCAGCCGTCCGACATAGGCCTCGGCCAGCGCGAGGTGCGTCTGGCCGTCCGGCAGGGCCGAAGGCTCGGCCGTCCCGGCCAGCACGACGAAGCCTTCGATCGTCCGCAGCGCCGCGTCGTGCTGACCGGCGAACTTCTGATGCGAGTACATCAGCCGCAAAGTGCGCAGGCGGTGGTCCACGTCGCCCAGTTGCTCGGCGATCTCCAGCGCCCTTCGCATCGCCGTCAACGCCTCGGGCGCGAAGCCGCGGGTGAACAGGGTCGTGCTGGCCAGGGACAGCTGCAGGTTCATCTCACTGACGCTTCCCGCGAGGCCCGCCGCATCGATCTCCCGCACGGCCCGCGAGAAGTGGGCGTGCGACTCGTGCGTGAGCGACAGGTGGTTCCACAGCGAACTGCCGGCGATGGTGAGCCGGATCAGCAACGCACGCTCCTGCGTGTCCTGCCCAGCGAACGCCAGCGCGGTGCGCAGGTCGTCGAGCAGCCGGCCCCAGGTCGCCCCCCACTCGTCGGCCGGCCGCTTCGACCATTCTGAGCTGGCCTTCTCCAGCAGTGCGCAGACGTGCTGCGCGTGTCGCCTGCGGACCGCCCGGTCCTTGCCGCTGCGCCGCAGGTGCTCGAGCACGTAGGAACGGGTTGTCTCCAGCATGCGGTAGGTCACCTTCCCGTCGCCGGCCTCGGTGGCCAGCAGCGACTTGGCCGCCAGCTGCGACAGCGTGTCCAGCACATCGTCGGCATCGCCGGCCGACATGGCGAGCGCGCCGTCGATGTCGAAGGCAGCCGCGAACACCGAGACGGCGCACAGCACGTCGGCTTGGCGCTCCGACAACAGGCTGTAGCTCCAGTCCAGGGTGGCCCCCAGTGTCTGCTGCCTGACCGGGACCCCGGTCGTGTTCAGTCTCAGCAGATGCAAACGGTCATCCAGCAGCTCACGCACCTGAACGGGCGTGAACCGGGTGGTCTGGGTGGCGGCCAGTTCGATGGCCAGCGCATTGCCTTCCAGGCGGCGGCAGATCTCCGCCACCGCCGGCACATCGGCATCAGTCAGCCGGTAGCCCGCTCGTTCGGCCGCGCGTGCTTCGAACAGCGCAAAGGAGGGGAAGCCGCGAGCTTCCTCCGACGGCGCCACCGGGCGGATGTCGCAGGCCAGACCGCCGAGGCGGAACACCCGTTCGCCTCGCAAGCGGAGCGGCTCACGGCTCGTGGCGAGGACGCGGATGCCGTCGAGGTTGCGGATCAGGCGGTCGACGACGGCGGCGATCGACGGTAGCAGATGCTCGCAGTTGTCGATCAGCAGCAGCCGGTGCTGCGACTTCAGCGCATGCACGACGCCGGACAACGGATCGGCGCCGGTCATGATCACGCCGTGCGCCGCGGCCATGACCGAGGGAACGAAGGCCGGGTCGGCGACGGGCGCCAGGTCGATGAACGCGGCGCCGTCCGCACGGTGGCGCGACGCTGCATGCGCGACCGCGACGGCCACCGTCGTCTTGCCGATACCGCCGGCACCCACGATCGACACCAGGCGCGATTCGCCGAGGTCACGCAGGATGCCTTCGATGGCCTCCCGTCGGCCGAAGATGTGCGCGACCTCGGCCGGCAGCGTGGAGGTTTGGGGCGCACCCGGCGCGTAAGAGGCAACGGGGCTCGGCAGTCCCTCGCGCCTGACGGGCGCGACGAACCGGTAGCCGCGGCCGGAGACGGTTGCGATGTACCTCGCCGCGACTGCTTCGTCGCCGAGCGCGCGCCTCAGCGCCACCATGTGCACCTTCAGGTTCTCTTCTTCAACAACGGTACTCGGCCAGACCCGCGCCATCAACTCGCGCTTGCTCAGGACCTCTCCGGGGCGCTCGAGCAGTGCAGCCAGGATGTCGAGTGCGCGGCCACCGATCCGCACAGGCACGCCCCCCCGGTGAAGCAGCTGGCGATCCGCGTCGAGCACGAAAGGCCCGAAGCTGAACCGTCGCGGTTGCCATTCGGTGGAGGGCTCGCTCAATGCCTTCTCTCCCACGGTCGCCACCGGCGAACCGACTCGACATCCCCTCGCACGGCGTCCATCGCCGGGACTCTGAGGGTCGGAACTAGATGGTATCGCGCGAGCTGGGTGACCTCGTCATGTCGCCTCGTCACCTCAGGGACAGGCGTTCGTGGCGGCGACAGTACGGTCTTACGAGAATACCCACCATGTCGAGCCCACATGGCTTACGACTTCTCGAAATCATGTGATTGGTTCGCAACGTCGCCAAGCCGCAAGAATGCTCGATGGCTGTTTACGACTCTATTGGCGCTGAACAGCTTCGGTACCTCAGCGCGAACGGAGATTCGCGCCCATCAAGCAACGACCCACGCACGGGTCCCCCGGGCGCAGAGTCGGCGCCCTTTGGCGGCAGGAGCGGAGCGACGGGGGGGCTGGCTGATCAGTCGGACCAGACCACAGCACCTGTGTACCAGGTCAGCAACACGACGATGCCGAACGCAATGCGGTACCACGCGAACGGCACGAAGTTGTGCGTGGCGATGTAGCGCAACAACCAGCGCACGCACAAGAAGGCCGAGATGAACGCGGCGACCATGCCGACGCCCCACATGCCCAGGTCATCCGCCGACAGCAGCGCACGCTCCTTGTAGAGCGAATAGACCGACGCGATCACCAGCGTCGGAATGGCGAGGTAGAAGGTAAACTCCGTCGCCACCTGGCGCGACAGGCCGAACAACATGCCGCCGATGATGGTGGCGCCGCTGCGGCTGGTGCCGGGGATCAACGCGAAGGCCTGCGCAATGCCGACCTTCAGCGCGTCCAACCAGGT
>Ga0302256_10000297_pt1 | contig 11495 bp, 11 predicted proteins | sample I_Fen_E3_4_FD_194571 | JGI IMG/M metagenome (GOLD analysis project Ga0302256, IMG submission 194571) | Peat permafrost microbial communities from Stordalen Mire near Abisko, Sweden - I_Fen_E3_4 | ecosystem: Environmental > Terrestrial > Soil > Wetlands > Permafrost | place: Sweden: Abisko...
TCGACCACCCACACCGCGTCGTAGGCCGTGCCGGCGGTCAGCAGCAAGGGGTTGGCGAGGTCGCGCTCGCGCGGGTCGGCCGAGAGCTTGTAGGGCTTGCTCGCCACCACCTGCAGGCCGTAGCGTTTGATCGATGCCTGCGCCGTGGCGGCACGCAGCTGGTCTTGCGGGCTGGGCCCCACCAGCAGCAGCAGCTTGCTCCATTTGCGAGACACCAGCGTCTGCGCCAGCGCGTCGCTGCGCATGCGTTCGCTGGGGATGAGGTGGAACAGGCGTGCGCGGCAGTCCTGCTGGCGCAGGCGGTCGGACGGGTCGCCCAGGTTCAGCACCGGCAGCTTCACCGCATCGGCCACTGCCAGCGTGAGCTCGGCGCTCAGGTCGGTCAGCAGCACGGCGGCGCCGGCTTTCTCGGCCGCCTGGGCCGCGGCACGCGCGGCCTCCACCGTGGCGGCGGTTTGCGTGTTCAGCGTGACGGCGGTACCGGCGGCTTCGAGTTCGAACTTGCCTTCGTCCAGCGCCACCTGCAGCCCGTCGCTCACCGGCCCGCCGGGGTGGCCGAGGTAGGCGCGCTCCAGCCGCGTGCGTTCCATGCGCGGGTCGTCGGCCGGCACGATCAGCGTGGCCTTCAGCGTGGCGCCGGCGGCGCCCGAGGCAGCGGCCAGGCACAGCATCAGCGCCAACAGCGCGCCGACGAACTCGCCCGTCATTCCAGCACCACCACGCCGTAAGGCACCCGGCCGACCGGGATGCTCTTGATCGGCTTGGCGCCGGGCACGTCGACCACGGTCACATCGTCGCTCAGGCCGTTGACGACGAAGAGCCGCGCCTCGGCCTTGTCGAGCGCCACGTTCCAGGCGCGCTTGCCCACCAGCACGAGGTTGGTGGTCTTGCGGCTGGCCACGTCGATGAAGGCCACGTGGTTGGCCTTGCCCAGCGCCACGAAAGCGCGCTTGCCGTCGTGCGTCATCAAGATGCCGACCGGCGTGATGTCTTGGGCGCGCACCCCCTTGACTTCGAGCTGGATGGTGTCGGTGACGGCCTGCGTGGCGGTGGAGATGATGCTGACGCTCGCACCGAGCTCGTTGGTCACCCACAGCTCCTTGCCGTCGGGCGTGATCGCCATGCGGCGCGGCCGCTTGCCGACCTTCACGTTCTTGACGATCTTGGCGCTGGCGACGTCGATCACGTGGATCAGGCTCGCCACTTCAGATGTCACGTACAGCGTCTTGCCGTCGGCACTGACCTTCACGCCCTCGGGCTCCTGGCCAACCTTGATCGACTGCAGCTTCTTGCCGCTGGCGGCGTCGATGAAGCTGGCCTCGGCGGCGTCTTCGTTCGACACGTAGATGGTCTTGCCGTCGGGCGAGATGTCGAAGGCCTCGGGCTCGTCGCCCAGCGGCACGCGGCGCAGCGACTTGCCTGTGGCCGGGTCGATCACGTCGGCCGCGTTGGAGTCGGTGCAGGCCACCATGATCTTGCGGTCGGGCGTGAGCTGGATGTGGCGGCCGCGCTTGCAGGTGGGCACGGTGCCCTTCACCGTGAGCGTGGCCAGGTCGATCATCGTCAGCGCGTCGTCTTTCTCGCTGGAGACATAAGCCGTGCCTTGCGCGTGGGCTGCCACGCTCACGAGCAACGCCGTCATACCCGCGAAGGCGGGAATCCACGGTGTGCGGCGATGCTGGATTCCCGGCTGGGCAGGAATGACGGTTTGTTTGTCGTTCATGTCAGTTCGTGCGGGCAATGAAGCCCGCCTCCAGGCTGGATTCACCCAAGGCGCGTGTCACCTCGGCCGGCGTGCCATCGGCCAGCAGCGAGCCCTTGTGCAACACCAGCACGCGGTCGGCCCCCAGCGCCTCTTCGACCCAGTGCGTGGCCCACAGCACGCACACGCCGCGCTCCTGGACGTCGGCATGCAGGGCCGCCAGCAGGTCCTGGCGCGACTTGGGGTCGAGGCCCACGGTGGCTTCATCCATCAGCAGCACCGACGGGTGGTGCAGGCCGGCGCGCACGAGTTCCACCTTGCGGCGGTTGCCGCCGGAGAGTTCGCGCACTTTCCGGTTCAGGTCGGCGCCAACGCCCATGCGCTCGCAACCGGCGCTGATGCGCTCGTTCGCCAGCCGGCGCGGCAGGCCGTGCAGGTCGGCCTGGAACAGCAGGTTGCGACGGATGCTGAGGTCGAGGTCGAGCGAGACCTGCTGGAACACGACGCCGATATGACGCAGTGCAGCAGCGGCCGCGCGGCGCAGCGAATGGCCGGCCACCTCGACCTCGCCCTCGTCGGCGGCGAACAGGCCGGTCAGCATCTGGAACAGCGTGGACTTGCCGGCGCCGTTGGGGCCGAGCAGCGCAACGAACTGGCCGGCGCTCAGGTCCAGCGACAGCGATTGAAGGGCCGCGCGTTCTCCGTAACGCTTGGTCAGGCCCGAGGTCCGCAACATGTTCGGTGGATGGATGGCGTGGGTCATCAAGGGTTGAAGAATGAAGCCGTGCTGAAGCACCAGGCCGGCAGCAAAAGCAGCAAGCACTGCAATAGCCGGGCCGGCGCGGCACGGCCTGTCTCACCGGCCCGGGCCATGGCAGTGTGGGCGCTTCGGGCCGCGCCTGCGTCATGGCTTGCCCGCTTGCTTTCTGCGGCGCAGTGCGCCCGCTGCGGCGCAGGCCCGCCGCCATGTTGCAGCGCGTTCTTTCGTGCTGCGCCCCAGGCCATTCGCCGCACTGAAACACTCTGTGCCGAACGTGGTTGCAACGAATTTGGCGCAAGGTGTCAGCGCTATTTCATTTGCGAGACACCGCCCGCCACAGCTTGCCGATCAACCATGGGTTTTCCCTCTCGGGGTCATCCCTTGCTGGGGCCGCAACCCTGTCACTCGAACACGCACATGCTGCGTTGAGCAACACATCTGCAAGCCACTCTTGCCATTGCGAGCGTGGCGCGGGTTTGCATGCGAGCTCTTCGAAGCGCTGGCCGATCAGGTTCCCGAACAGGCCCATAACTTGCGGTTAAGCGCTCGCCGAGTTCTTTGGGTCGCTGGGTTGGTGGGTCTTCAAATGGTTCTTCGCGGCCGGGCTCTGGTCAATTCATAACAGGAGACATCAATGCGAAATTCCGGGCATTCAAGTTGGCGCTCGTTGCGTCATTTGTTGATGGTGGTGCTCGCTCTGCCGGCGGTGGCATTGGCCAACGCAGACGTCGAGAAGAACATCGCCAATTCGAAGAACTGGGCCACGCAAGCTGGCGACATGTTCAATCAGCGATACAGCAAGCTCAATCAGATCAACAAGGCCAATGTCGGCAAGATGCAGGTCGCGTGGACCTTCTCCACCGGCGTGCTGCGTGGCCACGAAGGCTCGCCGCTGGTGATCGACGGCACGATGTATCTGCACTCGCCGTTTCCCAACAAGGTCTTTGCGATCGACCTCGACACCCAGAAGATCCTCTGGAAGTACGAACCCAAGCAAGACCCTGCGGTGATCCCGCAGATGTGCTGCGACACGGTCAACCGCGGCCTGGCCTATGCCGAAGGCAAGGTCATCCTGCAGCAGGCCGACAGCATGCTGGTGGCGCTGGACGCGAAGACCGGCAAGGTGGTGTGGAGCGTGAAGAACGGTGACCCGAAGCTGGGCGCCGTCAACACCAACGCGCCTCACGTCTTCAAGGACAAGGTCATCACCGGCATCAGCGGTGGCGAGTGGGGTGTGCGCGGTTTCATCGCGGCCTACAACCTGAAGGACGGCAAGCCGGCCTGGAAGGGCTACAGCGTCGGCCCCGACGCCGAGATGCTGATCGACCCGGCCAAGACGATGACCTGGACCAACGGCGCGATGGCACCGGTGGGTCCGGACTCGTCGCTCAAGACCTGGAAGGGCGACCAGTGGAAGACCGGCGGCGGCACCACCTGGGGCTGGTACAGCTACGACAAGGCCACCAACCTGATGTACTACGGTTCGGGCAACCCGTCGACCTGGAACCCGGCGCAACGCCCGGGTGACAACAAGTGGTCGATGACGGTCTTTGCGCGTGATGTGGACACCGGCGTGGCCAAGTGGGTCTACCAGATGACCCCGTACGACGAGTGGGACTTCGACGGCATCAATGAAATGATCCTGGCCGACATCGACGTCAAGGGCAAGCCGACCAAGGCGCTGGTGCACTTCGACCGCAACGGCTTCGGCTACACGCTCGACCGCGTGAGCGGTGCCCTGCTGGTGGCCGAAAAGTACGACCCGCAGGTCAACTGGGCCACGCACGTCGACATGGTGACGGGCCGCCCGCAGGTGGTGTCGAAGTACTCCACCGCGCAGAACGGGCCTGACGTCAACACCAAGGGTGTCTGCCCGGCTGCCCTGGGCAGCAAGGACCAGCAACCTGCGGCCTTCGACCCTGAAACCAAGCTCTTCTATGTGCCGACCAACCACGTCTGCATGGACTACGAGCCGTTCAAGGTCGAGTACACCGCAGGCCAGCCGTATGTGGGTGCCACGCTGTCGATGTTCCCGGCCCCCAACAGCCACGGCGGCATGGGCAACTACATCAGCTGGGATGCAGGCACCGGCAAGATCGTGCAGAGCCATTCCGAGAAGTTCTCGGTGTGGAGCGGCGCGCTCAACACCGCCGGCGGCATCAGCTGCTACGGCACGCTCGAGGGCTACCTGAAGTGCGTGGACAAGAGAGACATCAACAAGGAGCTCTTCAAGTTCAAGACGCCTTCCGGGATCATCGGCAACGTGTTCACCTATGAACACAAGGGCAAGCAGTACCTGGGCGTGTTCTCGGGCATTGGCGGCTGGGCCGGCATCGGCATGGCGGCTGGCCTCGAGAAAGACCAGGACGGCCTGGGCGCCGTGGGTGGCTACAGAGAACTGAGCCAATACACGGAATTGGGCGGTTCGTTGACCGTGTTTGCCCTGCCGAACTAAGTCAAGGCACAGCGGTCCAATACAAACCTGAAGTCAACCAGAGAGGGGATGACAGCCCATGGCGGATGTCATCCCCGATCTTTGTGAACCCCGGATGCGTTTCAATGAAGTCAAAGCAGTATCTGTTGAGCGTTTTGCTGTGTCTTGCCGCCACCGCCCATGCCGATGACGCACTCTACAAAGTGGTCGACGGCTACAAGGTCGACGCCGACACCATCAAGGGATTTCGAACCTGGCGCGCCGCCGCATGCGACCGCTGCCACGGTGCCAACCAGGAAGGCCTGGTCGGCCCCTCGCTGGTCAACAGCCTGAAGACGCTGACCAAGCCCGAGTTCGTCAAGACCGTCACCGAGGGCCGCCTGCCCAAGGGCATGCCGAGCTTCGGCGAAAGCCCGATGGTCAAGGACAACATCAACGAGCTCTACGCCTACCTCAAAGGTCGATCCGACGGTGCGATCACTCGCGCCAAGGTCGAACCCATCCAATGAACACCACCCTGCCTGCGAAGACGCCCTGTTCCGCACACGACCGCGCCAACCCGTGGTGGCGAGCCGCCGCCGTGGGCCTGGCCTGCGTGGCCGTGCTGGGCAGCGCTTCGGCGCAGGACAAGCCGCCCGAGCGCGATGCGCTGCGCGTCTGCCAGGACCCGAACAACCTGCCGTTCTCCAACGTCGACGGCGCGGGCATCGAGAACCGCATCGCCGAGGTCTTCGGCAAGGCACTCGGCCTGCCGGTCACCTACTACTCGTTTCCCCAGCGCATGGCCTTCATCCGCAACACGCTGCGCTACAAGGTGCCGGGGCAGGACTACCCCTGCGACATCGTGATGGGCGTGCCGGTGGGCTACGACCAGGTGTCGGTCACCAAGCCCTACTACCGCTCGACCTATGCGCTAGTGTTCGCGCAAGGCAAGGGCCTGGACCAGGTGAAGTCGGGCAACGACTTCCTGAAGCTCGACCCGGCCAAGCTCGGCACGCTGCGCATCGGTGTCTACGACCGCTCTCCGGCCTCCGACTGGTTGAACCTGCACGGCCTGATCGACCGCGGCGTGCCCTACGCGATCATGAACGCCGACCCGCAGCAGTACCCCGGCGAGATCATCGAGCGCGACCTCGCCGCCGGCAAGATCGACGTCGCCATCGTGTGGGGCCCGATCGCGGGCTATTTCGCACAGCGCATCAAGTCGCCCCAGCTGACCGTGGTGCCGCTGAAGTCGGAGCATGGCGTGAAGTTCGACTACGAGATGGCGATGGGCGTGCGCTACGGCGAGCGCGAATGGAAGCAGAAGATCGAAGGGCTGATCGAGTCGCAGCAGGCCGCGATCCAGGCCATCCTGAAGGAATACGGCGTGCCGATCGTCGACCAGTCCTTCGAGGCCCCCAAGGAACCCGGCAAACAGACCGCCGCAGCACAGTAAGGCGCAGAACCCGGCGTACCGGAGCCTGCGCGGCACCATGACACCCGACCCGCTTTTACCAAGGCATGCCCACTTGCCTGTGGTCGCGAGCCTTCTCGCTGCCACGGCCTTGCTGCTGGCCCTGCCGGCCCACGCTGCCGAAGATTTCTCTGCCGCCGAGCGGGCGATCTTCATGGCCGACCAGCTCGGCAACATCCACCCACCCACCCAGCTGCGCTACGCCTTTCAGAAGGCCGGCAGCCTGGAGGCCGGCTTTCAAGACAGCGTGACGGTGTCGCTGCGCGCGCAGCCCGACGGCAGCTGCTGCGCCGCGAGCGGCGAGTTCCTCACCGGCGCACGCAAGGTGCCCTTGCCCGACGTGGACAACGCGAAGGGCAACCCGGTGGTGCTCTACTTTCTGGAACACGACATCCGCGAGATGAACCGCCTGACCAAGGGCTCGCAAAACTACTTTCGCAAGCGCATCCGCATGACGGTTTACCAAGGCGCCACGGTCAAACCGACCACGTTCCGCTTCAAAGGGCACGACGTGGCGGGGCAGGAGGTCACGGTGTCGCCCTACCTCGACGACCCGAACCGCTTTCGCTACGAGAAGCTGGCCGGCAAGGAGTACCGGTTCATGCTGTCCGATGCCGTGCCCGGCGGCGTCTACGGCATCCGCACGCAGATCGGCGGTGCCGCCGGTGCGCCGCCGCTGGTCACCGAAGAGATGCTGATCGAAGGCGCCGAGCCCGCGCCGCGCAACCCTTGAAGAGACCTTCCCCCATGAAGCTGCCCCTGACCCACCTGCTCCGCGTTCTGTGCCTCACTGCCCTGCCGCTGTTCGCTGCCACGGCCAGTGCCAACGACTTCCCGACCTCGCAGCGCGTGCTGTATGTGCAGGAGTGCATGCGCAGCCACCCCGGGGCGTACTACGAGATGGTCAACAAGTGCTCGTGCGCCGTCGACGCAATGGCCGACGAGGTGTCGTACGAGGATTACACGAACATGTCGACCATCGTCAACGCGATGACGATCGGCGGTGAACGCGGCGGTGTGATGCGCGACAACGAAACGGTGAAGCCGCAGATCAAGCGCTACCGCGACCTGCAGGCCAAGGTGCAGAAGGCTTGCTTCCTGAGCCCCGACGCCAAGTAGCCGTGCCGGCCGCCGATGAACACCTGGTCGTTTTGTGTCGCCGCGCTGCTGCTCGGCGTGTTGGCTGAGGCCCAGGCTGCGCCCTTCGCCTACATCACCAACCAGGGCAGCGCCGACGTGTCGGTGATCGACCTGGCGTCGCAGCAGGTGGTCGCCACCGTGGGCGTCGGCAAATCGCCGGCGGGCGTGGTGGCCTCGAGCCGCGCGGGCAAGGTGTTCGTCTCCAACCCCGACAGCCGCAGCATCTCGGTGATCGACATGCGCGGGCAGCGCGTCGTCGGCACGCTCGATGCCGGCGATGGGCCGGTCGGCCTCGACGCATCGCCCGACGGGCTGCAGGTTTTTGCGGCCGACTGGTATGCCAACCGGCTGCTGGTGTTCGACGCCGGCGCCACGCTCGCGCGGCAGGCACCGGTCGCCAGCATCGCGGTGGGCCATGCGCCGGCCGGCGTGGCGGCGCACAGCGACAACAACACCGTGTTCGTGGCCGAGCGCGACGACGACAGCGTGGCCGCGGTCGGCGTGCGCGAGCGCCGCGTGCTGTCGCGCGTGAAGGTCGGCTCGCACCCGTTCGCGCTGCTGCTCGATGCGCCGCGCCATCGGCTGTACGCACTCAACGTGATGAGCGACGACGTGTCGGTGATCGACACCGACACATTGAAAGTGACAGCCACTGTGAAGGTCGGCAAGGCGCCCTACGGCGCCGCGCTGGCCGATGGCGGCGCGCTGATCTACGTGACCAACCAGCACGACGACAGCGTGAGCGTGATCGACGCGCAGTCGCTCACGCTGCTGCGCACGCTCAACGGCTTCGGCTACCCCGAAGGCGTGGCCTCGCATGGCGACAAGGTCTACGTCGTGAACTGGATGGACGACAACGTGAGCGTGCTCGACGCCGCCAGCGGAAAAGAGCTGCGACACATCGCGACCGGCAAGAACAGCCGCGGGTTCGGCGCCTTCATCGGCGAACCCGCGAGTGGGCTGCCGCCCCTTCCCTGACACCCCAACGAAAGAGAGACAAGCATGCCGATGCAAACGACATTTGCAAACCGCTGGATCACGCCGCTGCTCGCGCTGAGCGTGCTCACGGTCGTGCCGCTGACGAGCTCGGCCCACGGCCCGACGCGCCAGAAGGTGATCGAGAAGATCACCATCAATGCGCCACCCGCGGCGGTGTGGGCCAAGGTCAAGAACTTCGACGCCTTGAAGGACTGGCACCCCGCCATCGCCGAGAGCCCGGCCAGCCAGGGCAACACCATCGGCTCGGTGCGCTCGCTGAAGCTGAAAGGCGGCGGCGAACTGACCGAGACACTCGAAGGCTATGACGACGCGGCGATGAAATACAGCTACCGCGCCAAGGACGGCGGTGCGCTGCCGGTGACCAACTACACCTCGACCCTCATCGTCACCGGCTCGGGCAACCAGTCGGTCGTCGAATGGCGCGGCGCGTTCTACCGCGGCCACCCCGGCAACGAACCGCCGCCCGAGCAGAACGACGATGCCGCGGTGAAGGCGATCACCGGCGTCTACCAGGGCGGGCTGGCGAACCTGAAGAAGCTGGTCGAGGGCTCGTAGGCCAAACGCCATGAGAGAACCGCTGCGCTCCGCGATCGCCTGGCTGAGCGCAGCCGTTCTTGCCGTGGCCACGCTCGCGGCCCACGCGGGCGATGTGGCGCCTGTCGAACTGGTGCCTATCGAACTGGCTGCAGGCGTCTACATGCTGCCCGGCACCGGCGGCGAGCCCGACGCGGGCAACCTCGGCCGCGTGGGCAACGCCGGCTTCATCGTCGGCCGCACCGGCGTGCTCGTCATCGACACCGGCACCTCGTACCTGCATGGCCTGGCGCTGCTGGCCGCCATCCGCAAAGTGACCGACCGGCCGATCCGCCTGGCCCTCATCACCCACACCAAACAGGAATTCCTGTTCGGCGCCGCGGCATTCCGCGAGCAAGGCATTCCGATCGCGATGCACCAGGCCGCGGCCGACCTGATGGCGTCGCGCTGCGAGACCTGCCTGAAGACGCTGCGCAGCACGCTCGGTGAAGAGGCCATGCGTGGCACCACGATGTTCAAGCCCGACATCACCTTCACCGACCCGCTGGGCATCGACGCCGCCGTGCTGATCGGCCGGCCGATCCAGGTGCTCTACTACGGCCACTCCAGCGGCCCCGGCGACATTGCGGTGTACGACCCGCGCAGCCGCACCCTCTTTGCCGGCGGCCTGCTCGATTCGAAACGCATCCCCGACGTCATCGACGGCGAGCTGCCGCGCTGGAGCGAGGCCCTGCGCACGCTGCAGGCCTTGCCCGCCGAGGTGATCGTGCCCGGCCACGGGCCGGAAGGCGGCAAGCGCATGGTGGGCCTGGTCGAACGCTACCTTGACCAGCTGACGACGCGCGTGCGTGCCCTGCAAAGTGGCGGCGCGCCGCTGAGCGAGGTGCCCGACTCGACCCTGCTGCCCGAGTTCGCCGGCTGGGACCAATACGACACGGTTCACCGGCGCAACGCGGCCCTCGTCTACTTGCGCTATGAGCGCGAGCAGCTCTACAAATCGCCCACGGGAGCATCCGCACCATGAAACTCACACCGCCCCTGACGCCCCGCTTTCACCGCCGGCGCCGCTTGGTGATCGGCCTGGGCGCGCTGCCGTTGGCCATGGCGCCCGCAGCGCACGCAGCGGTGGGCGGCTTGCCCAGCAACACCGGCCACAACGACGGCTCGCCCGAATGGGACGTGCTGCGCAGCAAGCTGTTCGGCACGCGACCCATCGACGCCGGCTCTGGCCGCGTGCAGCTGATCATCCCGCTGCGCGCCGCCTACGGCGCCTCGGTGCCGGTGAAGATCGTCTCCAACCTCGCACAGACGCCCGAGCTGTACGTGAAACGGCTGCACCTGCTGGTCGACAAGAACCCGTCGCCACTGGCCGCCACGCTCGATCTCACACCCGAAGTCGGCCAGGCCGACTTCGAGACGCGGATTCGCGTCGACGAATACGGCCATGTGCGCGTGATCAGCGAGCTGTCGAACGGCGAGCTGCACATGAGTTCGCGCTTCGTCAAGACATCCGGCGGCTGCTCGGCACCGCCCAACCGAGATTCGCCGGAGCTGATCGGCAAGACGCTCTTCAAGCTGCCCGGGCCACCGAAGATCGGCGAGCCCACCACCGTCGACCTGACGGTGATCCACCCCAACGACACCGGCTTCGAGCTGAACAACGTGACGGTGATGTACATCCCCTCGTACTTCGTGCGCACGATCGAGGTGAGCTACGCGGGCCGCAAGATCTTCGACGCCGACCTCGATTTCTCGATCAGCGAGAACCCGACCTGGCGCTTCAACTTCGTGCCCCATGCGCCGGGCGAGTTGCGCGCCGAGGTGGTCGACTCGAAAGAGAAACACTACAGCGGCGCGTTGCAGATCGGCTGACCATGCTGCCGCGCCAGCGCCCGGACCGCCGACGCGCCTGCCTCCGCGTGGGCGTCGGCGCTTGTGTCGGACCATGTGTTGTCGCACTCGGATGGCTGGCCGCGCCTGGCATGGCCGCCCCACCGCCCGCCATGCCGGCGGGCCACAAGAACGAGGGCATCCCGCCGGCGTACAAGCCGATGGTCATCCAACCCACCGCCACCCCTGGCCGCAGCGAGTTCGACCTCGGCCCCGCGCTCGTCCGCGCCAAGCGCGAGAACAGGCGGCTCTATGTCTACCTGGGTGCCGATGACTGCCCCTACTGCCGCCGCTACGAAGGCTTTCTGGCCAAGCATGCCGGCGAGCTGGTGCCCCACTTCAAGCCCTGGATCGTGGTCGACCTGCGAAGCTCGCTGTCCACCTTGCAGAGCCAGCTGTTCTTCCGCGTGGGCAACCAGTCACTGGTCTACGCCGACTTTCAGCGCTCGATCAACGATGAGCGCGCGCGCATGCTGGTCTACCCCAGCGTGTGGCTGTTCGATCCGCAGATGAAGCCGCTGATGCCGATGCCGGCAGGCACGGGGACCTTCGAGACGGTGGAAGAGCAGCTGGAGATCCT